>JAANMX010001156.1_pt1 | contig 31061 bp, 33 predicted proteins | sample 7279681 | NCBI WGS metagenome assembly JAANMX01 (sample SAMN14094542, study PRJNA606508) | bioreactor metagenome | isolation source: A lab-scale SPAN reactor treating ammonium-rich wastewater day 351 | place: Ireland: Galway | collected 2018-01-01 | reverse complement strand
GTTGGCCCCTACCTCAAGGTCCACCTTGACCTTGCGGATAGCGTAGTCAACTGGCAAGCCCCGAAGTATCCAGCGGTAGACCTTGGCACGGTGGGCGTGGATTTCCAATTCGGCCTCAACCTGGCGAATGGTCTCCGAGGTCGTGCGGCGTTTGAGAGCCGCATATCCCAGGAGACTGTACTCGTCCTGGCCACCAACTTTCAGGGCCACGAAATCCCGGAACTTGGGATTCTTAATTGCCAACAAGTCTTTCACGGTCATAACGATTCTCCTTGTCTGAATGTGGCTCATCGTGACCGGCACGGTGCCGGTCACGATCAGGTCGAGGCGCACTATCTCCGCAGGGGAGAGTGCCTCTGTGAGTCGCTCGTAAAGTGGAAGAGGCTATTGTCGGGACAGGAAATGGTGTCCCAACCCCGGATTCTTAAAGTGCAAAATGGCGTGTCACGGCGACCGCCAAATGGCGGCGGTCGTGGCGCTCCGCAGCGCCTCAGCAAATCAGAGACGGATCAGCACGAAATGGGCGTGTCCGTTGGGCGGTCTGCTGATTCTCATTCCCGCATGTGCCCACTTTACTTCCGGCAAAGGCACTTGTAAACCGAAAGCGCATCGGCGGGAGGGAATACACGGTTTCATCCTGAACGCTGATGTTGCCAGAGCAGTAACACCCTCGTTACTATCGTCGGGCACCACACCCATCTGCCCCCAGCGTGGCCATGCGGATCACGAAGGAGCCGGGATTGCAGGGTGCGATGAGTCGCCAGGTGCCTGTTCCTCTTCAGCCATCTTGCTCAAGATGTCCAGGGATTGCCAATTCACACGCCGCACCTGATCTTCACGGTACACACTCCACCAGGAAAACCGAGCATGTGGTTTCTCGTCTGGCTTGACTTCATAGCCCTTGTAGCCCCACTCCTTTTTACTGCGGGCACGCTTCGGGTTCTTGACCAGGGTGTGGCCCTTCAGGACGATTTGCTCACCGCCGTACTCGCAGGGTTTCAAATCCTTCCAGCCGTCCGCATACGCCGCCTTCATGGTCTTGTACCGCTCGGTGATCTGGGAGGAAACAGAAAGGCGGTGAGCGTTCTGCTTCGCCAGGTCGGCGGTGTACTTCGTGTACTCGGCCACTTCCTGGTTGAGACAGCCTCCGAGGTAGCCGGCTTCCAGCCAGTCCTCAGCCTGGATGGCCAGGCGCAACTTGGCCTGGAGTGACACGATCTGCGCTGCAAGCGCCTGCTGTTTCTTCGTTTGGGGAGAGGGCACGAAGTGGAGGGCGGATTGCACGGTTTGGCTGGCGCAGTAGTCCTTGGCGGCGTTCATCGCACGCTTCGCCGTGAAGGCGGAGATTTTAGCGTGGGCGAACTTTCGGCGGTGGCGCAGTTTCACTGGATTGGCCTGGAGTTCTTCCCACTCCTTTTGCTCCTCCAGGGTGAGGCCGGTTGGTGGCAATGACCCGATGACGAGGTAATCCATCAGCAGGCCGAGCCGACGGGCGGAGGCGTGTGTTACCATCATTTCTCCTTCGCAACAACTTCTTGTTCACTCCCTTGCGAGAGCGACGGGCATGATTGGCTCGTTCTTGTTTTCAGAACCGACGTTGGCCCTCGCCTTGTGGAAGCAGACGATGTTCCGACAGGTACATCGGAGGCAAGCTGCGGAAAGTAAAGCGTCTCTGCCACTCCCGCTCAGCCCTGGTCTACTCGACCTGATGGATACGAGCGAACGTGTACGGGAACGAAACGAGGGGCCAGCCTTCTGCCTCCAGCCGCTCCGTGAGCTTCTCACGAAAGCGTTTCCGCCGCCCGGCAAGCGTCTGCTTGACCGCAGAATCCTCCGGGATGATCTTGCCGACCAGAACCTTCACGGAGCCGTCGTCATGCCACTGAAGCCGGTCATCGAGTTGCTTGGCCACGACCAGCCGGACGATCTCCTCGACCAGCGGCTCCACCTTCAACCGGGTCTGCATCGGGCGGACTTGGCGGTGGCTGAGCGGCTCGCAGAAGATAGTCAGCTTCTCGACGTTTACGGTCCAACTTTGCAGATCGGCCCTCGTAGACCCCGCCACGGTGCGACCGTGCCGCTCCACGGTGAAGCTGAGGATCGGCGGCTTCCAGGTCACATCCTCCATGCGGCCCAGGAGCTTGTACCCCTCCATGCCGCCGTAGTCGCCGGTGAACTCGTCCCAGCAGGCGGCGAGCAGGCGTTCCAGGTCGGTCGTGGAGGGAATCGTGCCCGGCGGGACGGTAGCCAGGTACTCCCGCAGGCGGTCCACGCCGCTCATTCCTTCGTCCTCCCTCATAAGTCCTGCCTCCCTTCGGGCCGTACCCCGGTCAGGATTTGGCAAGGTGGCGCAACAGCGTGGCGATCACGGACGAGGAACAATGGACGCCCATCGCCCGCAGTTTGTCGATCTGCTTGGCGAACCAGCGGACGGCGTGGCTCGGCTCCCCGCCGGTGTCCTGCTGGAAGCCCTCAATGAAGAGAGGAAAGAGTGTGCTGCAAAGGTCGCCGGCTTTCTCCGCCACCGCAGCCAGTTCCAGCAACTCGTTCCGTGATTCAGCCGTCACGTCCGGCTTGGGCCTTGTCGCCTCGATCCAGACCCGCTCGTAGTCGCCCGGCTCCTGCACGCCCAACTTGGAGTAACATGGGCACTTCTTGGCGGTCGCCAGCTTCTTCTGGACGTAAGGCTGGTCTGCGGGATGCTCGGCGTGGGTCACGACCCGTGTTTCGTCGTGCCAGCGGTACGGCTTCGACGGCGCATGGTACGCCTCGGACCATTCCTCCTTGGACGGGTCATCGACCGTGGCGTGCAGGCCGCAGTTGACGCACTGCAACATCAGGCAGCCTTCCTCCAGGGCCGTCGAGAAGACGACGTATTCGTGTTCGTTACAAGTCATGGCTCTGATCCTCACATTTCCTGGTTGGGAACAGCCCGGTGCGTAACCGCCTCCTGGCCGTCCTTCCCGCTCATGGCCTCCACGATCTCCAGCGCCTCCTGACGCTGCCGTTCGTATTCCTCCCGCTTCAGCTTGCGGCGCACGGCGGGCCGCAGCGCCGGCGGGTTCAAGCCGCTCTTGCCCAGCAGGGCGGGGTCGTAGTTGTCGATGTGGCCCCAGGGCTTGCCTTTCTTCGGGAGGACGTAGTTGGCCGGGGGGAAGATCGCCCCGTCCGCCTTGCGGGCGAAGCAGTAAACGCAGGCAGCCAGGAAGTTCTCAAGAAGCTGGCTCATCGGTCGCACTCCTAATCTTCGCTCACCACGCCGCCCTGCCCGGCCAGTTCCTTTTCGAGTTTCAGCGCCCGCCCCATCCACGGCTCAGGCCGGATGCAGCGGAGCCAGTCCGAGGCCGCTGGGATGCGGCCCAAGTCCTCCTTGACGTGCTGCTCGCCGATCCAGCGGACGGGCACCACCTTGCCCTCGCTGGTGGTGATGCTCACCCCAAAGATGCGCTCGCACAGGAAGATGCCCTCGGCGTGGTGCCGCAGCGCCCGGTGGCGGAAGTCGCCGAGGAACGCCTTGCTCTCGTCAAACCAGTTGTGAATGGGGAGGTAGTCCTCGACCGTGCCGCCCCACTTATGAACGCTGCTCAGAGCGTGGTGGTAGGGGTGCGCCATGACTATCCGATGTCGTACATGCTGGTCTTCACAAATTCGTAACGCTGGTTGTGTTCAAAGTGAACCTTCATCTCGGCCACGTCGATGACCACGGTGCCATAGCTGCCGCAGTCGATTTCCCAGCCGAGAGGCAGGTGGGCGTAGACAAGCTCCTCGATAGCCGAGGCAAGGGATTCGTCCTTGATGTCCAGGGTATTGCCCTCGGTGTCCAGATAGACGATCTCTTCCACCTGGCCCTGATCGCAGGAGCCGTCGTAGCCGACTTCGACCCGTGAGATGGTTGGGTGCTGTTTCAGTTGCTCGTACACCATTGCTTTGCGCCCCAGAAAGCGTGCGGTGTTCGTAGTGATGTCGATGACCACGGTGCCGGTGTCCCAGCCTTCGGGACATCCTTCGCAGGCGAATTTCTCGACGACCGTGGCGAGGGTTTCATCTTCGATCTCCAGGATGTTGCCATCGTTGTCGAGGTAGACGATCTTCTCCACGCCGTCGTTGCAGGTGACTTCGACCCGTGAGATAGCAGGGTGTTTAGCAAGATGCTCGTAAACCATTGCTTTGCGTCCTTTCTGAAATAAGAACCCGGTCAGGATCAGTGCCCGGCGCTCTTGCGGTCAGACAACATGCCCATGACCGCCTTGGCGACCTCCGGCCCCTTCTTCAAGGCCACGTCGGTCAGCGCCGACACCAGGCCCATGCTGCGCATCACGGTGGGCGTCACGATCTGATTGTTGAATGTCCGGCCATCATCCCCGAAGAACTCGATCAGGACGTTGCCATCGGGGCGAGGCTCGAAGTCGAACCCGGTCGCCACGGTCACGGCTGGCCCCCCGTCCACAAGGCCGCCGGTTTCGTGCGGTGGGCTGTACGAGATACCGCTTTCCTTGAGAATGGCCCGCCCGCCCTCAACTCCCAATTCGAGTTCATAGAGGTCGGAGGCAGCCATGTTTTGCAGGCAAAAGGTGGACGGCTGACCCTCGGAGCCTCCCTCGACGCAGATGAACAGGTCCATGAGGCCCGGCTCACTCCCTGGGTCGAAGGTGATGTGTAAACCGTCATCCGGGCCGGCCTCGGCCAAGTCGATGGTGTAATCTGCCATATACATTTCCTTCCCTTTACTGTCTCTGATCGGCACGGTGAGGCAGACCAAATGGCCTTCCCGACCAATGCATCGGCCCAAAGGTGTTGCAAGTTAAGAAGTCAACCCTCAGCACGGGGAGGGGAGCCGGTACAGCCGAGAACCTGATGAGCATTAGTCCGACTCAGCATCGCCGCCGGGCCTTCTTCCGCTTCTTCCGCCGTTGCTTCCGAGCTTGCCAGTCGGCTCGCTTGGCCGCTCGCTTGGCGAGCTTGGCCTTGATCTTCAGGAACTCGACCCCCGCCGCCTCAGCCTCTCCACCCTCAGTCGTCAGACCCTCCTTCATCAGCATTTGCCACACCTGCGAGTAAGGACCACTGCCCGCAAAGTCCTCCCGGCAAGCGGCCTCCCCGGTCCGATTGCGATTCATGGCCTCTGAGTCTTTCATGTGGGTGTCAAAAAAGGCACAGCCGAAGGGGGAACTATCGTGAACTGCACAATGACCGTCGGGCTGGAGCCAGTGGCAGTGACCGTTGGCCTGCTTCGCAGGGTTCAAGGAACGAAGAACCTGCCACTTCTCGCCGGTCTTTGGGTTATAGACAACGATCTCGTCGGCCCGCAGATGCTCCTTCGCCCAGGTCATCAAGTCCACGTCAGGCGGACAAAGCCGTTGCAGGTCGGAAGGGACCAGGAAGCCCGGCATAATGCGGCACCAGAACGAACACAGTTCGCAGTCGCAGGAGGTCCGTTCAAACCCGAACTCCGTTCGGATCACTGGAAGGCTGAATCGTCGCACACAGTTGTCGCCTTCCCCCTCTGGTGTTGTCAGTTTGTTGCAATCCATTGCTCTGTTTCGTTTCAAAATGCCTGTGGACCAGAGGATCATCTGCAAGCCACAGTTGGCTACTAACGTCACAATACCGCACCATTATGGCGGGCGAAAATTGGGCAGAATGAATCCGCCCGGCTTTTCTCCCCGGCTACTTCTTGTTTCCAAAGTGCCGTCGCCAGATCGTCCGAACCTGCTCGACGTTCTTGACCCGGCCAGGGAATTGGCGCTTGCAGGCGGCGACTATTTCCTTCCAGGTCTTCCCCTGGCCTTTCAGGCTGTTGGCGACCACGGCGATGTCGGCGGTGCTGGTCTTGCGCCCCGGCTTGCCCTTCGGGGCGGGGGCACTGGTCGGACCCTGCCTGCCGGTTGCCCCGGCGGCGAAGGCATCCACCGCCCGGTCCACGTCGCTCTCAACGAAGTACGGCTCGCCGTCGTCGTCCTGGTGGACCACCGGCACGGCAGCCATCACCGTGGGTAGCACATCGCCTGGAATTCGGTAGTGGCGCTTGACCTCCTCTCTGGTGAAGAAGCGGTTCATCTCGATCAACACAGTCGTTCTCCTTTCGTGGCGTTTTTCTGCTGTTCAAGTTCCGCCAGGCGCTTCATCGCCCGCTGGCAGTAGGGCCGGCTCTTGTCGCAGCCGATCCAGAGGCGACCGAGTTGCTGCGCTGCCACGAGCGTACTCCCCAAGCCGCAGAAGCAGTCGAGGACGATCTGGCCAGGCTGAGTGAGCGCCTCGATCATCCACGCCATCTCCTCAACCGGCTTCGGGCAGGGGTGGTGTTCTTTCAGACCAAGTTGGGCTGGGCGCTCGCAGATCACCAACGAGTCCTTCCGGGGAAGCTCGATGGGCTGCTGCTCCCTGGTCTGCACCACCCAGATGTTGCCCAGGGCGAGAACCCCGCCCTTGGCGAAGCGGGTCAGCGGCCAGACCCGGTGTCCGCCGAACCAGCCGGGGAAGTGTTCGTAGAACTTCGCCCCTTGCCCCCACGCCAGAGCGCCGCCGGGCTTCAACACCCGGAGGCACTCCTCGTAGATGGGCCGGTGATACCGCCAGTGCAGCACAGGGCTGCCCCTGGCCGGGTCCGGCCCCCACTCGTACCGGACTCTGGCGGTGCCGTACATGGCGTCGGTGATAACGGCGTCCATCGAGGCCGTGGGGATCACCCGCAGCAGGTCCAGGGCATCGCCGTTGAAGACCTTGCCGATGAAGCGCTTCATGCGATGCGCTCCTGGGTCTGGTCCTGCCCGTCCTGTTCCGGTGGAAGGACGGGCTTGCTGGCGAAGCCTTCGTCATGTGGCCCATCTTCGGGACCGGCAGTCCATACTGAGAACGCCGGAATCGGCTCTGGGTGATACAACTCCAGGTCGTCGTGGCCCGGCAAAGCCGACGTGGCTGACGCCGCCGGGGCAGGAGACATGGCGGGCTGCCCAGCCTTCTGGTCCGGTGCTATCCCGGCAGCGGCGTTGAATGGCTCCTCAAGTTCCACCCCACCCTGCTCGGTTCTGTCCTGCCGGTCGATCTCGGTAAAGACGTAGCGGTTGGACGGCGAGTCCGAGCCTTCCGTCCAACGGCGCTGCCGCTTGTCCAGGCGATAGGTGATAACCTTGGTTGCGGTCGAGGCGGTGAAGCTCTCGCCGACATAAGGGGCCAGGGCGTGGCCGATCTTAACTTCCAGGTTGCCCTCGACTCCCTTCAGAAGAATCCCGCCAAGTCCCTCACGGACGGCCACTGCTCCGAGTTCTCTGCTCGACAGGGCGTCCTCGCCCTGGCTCTTGGCGTTGTGGCTGGCGTAGAAGGCCAGATGACCGATTGCCTTACGGATCGGGTCGGCGGCGATCCGGTTTCGCCCGTAGTTCCCCAGGAACTCGACAAACCCGTTGACCATCAGGATGCCCCCTATCGTTTTCGCCCAGGGGGCCATCGGGTACTGTGCGGTCATAGCCTTGGGCGTTGCCAGCGGTTTGCCCTCCTTCAGCCACTTCGCCACCATGTACCAGAGTTCGGCCTGGATCGTACCGAGGTTGGCGGGCAGCCACTCGGTCTTCACGTCCATGCCGCCCAGCTTGGCCTTGGCCCGGACCAGTCGCTCCTGAAGGTCGCCTGTGCAGTTGAGGTTGATGGGCAGGGAACGATTGAGGAGGTCGGGAGACAACTCCCCCTCGTTGGTGTTCAGCATCACGACGTACTTGTTGGGACTTCGGAAGGTGCGCTTCAGCTTGGGAACGGCGAGGATGATGTCGCTGTTCGTGATGAAGGACTCGAACAACTGGCTCTTGATAACCCGGTCATAGCGAGTGAGACGGACATTATCAAAGAGGATGAGTCCTGCCTCCGGGCATTCCGACAACTGACTCTGCAATGTCGTTTCCATTGCCCACTGCGTACTCTGGTAGGAAAGATCGACGTGAGCGCAGTTGCCGGCGATGAACTTGCAAACCGTTCCCTTGCCGGAGTGCGACTTGTTGGCCGTCACCTGGATCAACGGTTTGGCTCCGCACCAGTGGTGCCGCCAGAGGACGGTCAGCGCAGCGGCCACTGCATTGGTGCGGGAGGCGTTGCAGTCGAACTCGATCACGTCCAGAAAGCGGTTGATGGTGTCGAGGCCGCTGGCGATCTCGACCACCGGCCCGGTATACAGGATGCCGCCCGGATTGTGCCCCGGCCTGCTCGGCGTCTCGTCAGCCAGAACGACGGGCGTGGTTGTGATGTCCTGCACCTTGGGAAAGTTGCGGAGGAAGGTCCGGCTTCCCAGCATGTCACGCAGGGTTGACTCGGTAAGGCGCTCGACACGCTTGCGGTCGCCCTTGCGGTCAGGCTCCGACCACACCTTGAGGTTCACGTTGTCGATCAGGAAGGGAGAGAGCTTGGCGGCGGAGTCGATGCGGCGGGTGCGACCGTTCTCCAGCAGGATCAGCCCGTTCTCGTCGTGGACCACCCCCGGCAGGTGGGTTGCCAACGTCCGGCCCACCTTCTCGAAGTTGTCGGCCAGCGGATGTTCCTTGAACCACTCGATGACAGGCTTGGTCATGGCGTCCTCCTGGGTGGCCACCCATTCCCGGAGCGTTGACGCCAACGCAAAAAGCCGAGGAGGAGCCGGCGCACCCTCAGTGAGTGCGCCACCAAGCTCCTGGTCCTCGGCTTTTCTCCAAGCCCTTCAGCCGGTAGCGGTATTCGGGCGACTGCCCTCGGATCGCACCCGGAAACGGAACGCAGTATCTCTTGTCCAGCGAGGGCCGGTGGCAGTGACCCTGTTCACCGCTGCGCTTGTGATGTCGCCACAAGCAGCCCGCCAGTTCGTAGGCGGTAACGCCGGCTCGTGCTGCCTTGCGGCCTGTTGACTGCGGCCTGAGCCGGGAACCCACAGCCTCTACCTCGCACGATACTGCGACAACAGCCGAATGTAAAGCAGAAACAGCCGCAAGGCATGAAATCACATGGGCTTGAGCGTTTGCGAAATAAGAATGGGCTGGCTGCAACTTAGCGAAATAAGAACCGGGCTTACCATCATGTCAACTACTGGCCCCGTTCGGCACTTCCAAGGACACCCTCTACACCCAATACACCCAATACAACCATGAACCGTAGAGGGTGTAGAGGGTGTAGAGGGCTGTGATGTAAGGAACAGCGCCGGAGGTCGAGGATAAGCGCCACTGGCCCTGGGACAATTGTTTCCGAGAATCACTCACCGTTTCACATTTTTCAGTTTTCCAATGACTACCATATATTGGCGGTCTAACGACAGGAGGCATGACCATGCTAAAAGCACAAGAGAAGCGCTGGACCCGCAAAGAGGCCGCACGGCTGCTCGGTGTTAGCGAGAACCAGTTTCTTTATCACCTGCGGCTGGGTCGGCTGGGCTTCCAGGCTCGACCGCACATCCGCCGGTGCGTGTCACTCACGGACTTGATGGCCGCAGCCAAGTTCTTTGGGGTGACGCTGGATGTTGACGAAGTGATGCGGCAATAAACAAGAGGCCCGGCTGGTTCTTGGTCGGGGTCAGCCGGGCCTCCAACTCAGGTGTCATATGGATTATATAGAGCACCAGCCCTCGGAAACCATCCGAGACGAGTCGCTGGAAGAGCGGCTCCGGCGCTGGAAACAGCAGCGCCGAACCGTTTACCAGTCCTGGGAGGAGGTTCCCAGGGGGTTTAAGACCAGAGGGCAGTGGGCCGAAGACAACCGCCGCCCGCTCAAGGACGCCCAGACCAAAGAGTTCATCCTCATCAACCCGCTCTACAAGCACTCCACCGCCAAGCTCTACGGCATCGACCAGACGGAGCCGTACACGCCGACGCCTCTGGAACAGGCCATGCGCTGGTACTATCGCCTGTTCGTCAAGTACGCCGCCAAGGACGACTTCATCTGGCACAGCACCAACAAGGAAACCGGCAAGGCGGGCTGGAACCGCTGCCGGCCTCGTGCAGCCTCCATTGACAAACCGAGCAACGACTTCACCCCGGTCAACAGGGACAAGGCCCGCCAGCACGTCCTCGGCAAGCAGATTTACGGCATCGTCGGTGGCGAGTACACCTACTTCCTGGCCCTGGACGCCGACCTGCACACCGGCACGAACGAGGACGGGACCAAGCGTTACGGCGACCCGGACATCTTCATGAAGCAGATCGCCGTCCTCGTCCCGGCGTTCCACGGGCGTCACGCCTGCCACTTCCAGGTCAAGGATCAGGACGCCGCCGGCCTGCACGTCGTCCTCGTGCCCAACCCGGACAAGAAGATGAAGTTGGAAGCCGCCGTGAAGAAGCTGCGTGCCCTACTGGTTCGCCTCGACCAGCGGCACCCCGAACTGGCGGACGCCGCCCGCAAGGCCGGCATGAAGACCTTCGCCCAGATGGAAATCTACCCCGACAAGAGCAACGGCTTCCGCCTGCCACTCTGCCGTGGCCGGGCCATGCTGCTCGACCGCCCCCTGCCGCTGGTTTACAACCGGCGGCTCAAGCGCAAGGTGCAGGACGTGGAGGGGTATGTCGCCTGGCTCCTCGACCCGCAGCGCTGCTACATGCCCGCCGCCGAGGTCGTGGCCTTCCTCGAAGAGCGTCTCGTGCGAGCGGACCCAGCGCAGACAGCGCCTGCATCAGCGCCAGCGCCAAGGGAGCCGAAGGAAAAAGCGCCGGCCAAGAAGCGCCAGCGCCAGAAGACTGTGTTGAAGAATTGCACGGCAGACGCCATCGCCCGGTTGTTCAAGGGCCAGCCCGGCCCGGATACGCCCTGGCGTGACCTGCTTCCGGTGCTGCTGCGCATCCTCTGGGTGTCCGGCGTGGACCAGGAGCAAGCCGTCGAGACAGTGATGCGCAAGCTGGAAGACATCCCGGACAAGAGCTTCAGCAGGGCACTGGACGAGGGCGAGTACGACGACATCGAGAACAAGTTGCGCACTCAGGCGAAGAACATCTGGCAGGACAACGGCGGTCAGGCGGACTCGGCGCTGTCCGTCGAGATACTGCGCAACTCGGTGAAGAAGTGGAAAGCGGCTGGGATCGACACTGCCAACCTGGCAGGCTTCAAGACGAAGGATGAGTATGGTGCTGTTGTTCGCCCGCCGTTGACATGCGCAGACTCGTTCGAGTGGGATGCGGACGAGATGGACGACGTTGCGGCGCTGTCGGACGTTCTCAAATGCACCTGGGAAACGGCGGGTAATGTCTTGCTTACCCTGGTCAAGCATGTGGCAGACGGGCCGAAACCAGTTGCGCCGAGTTTCCTCATGGACTTGCTCAAGGCGCTGCCACTAAAGCTGGGACGGCGAAACAAGCAGTGTGCGCTGCTGGGCTTCATGCAGGACCAGGGCTACTGGTACATGCACAGCAAGCCTAGCCAGGCCAGGAAACGGGCTGCGACCTACGCCCTGGGCCTGTTTGGACGAGAACTGTGCAACCGTCTTCCGTCTTGAACACACAAGCAACACCTACTACCCACTATTTTATAGTGTATCACTTTCTCACAGCATCCTGCGGCGAGCAGCTACCGCAAAGCAGCTAATAGCTGGCTCTGCTCAAGCACGAGGCCAAGGCGCAGAACAGCAATCCGAGCAAGCAGATGAAGAAGTTGCCGAGCATGGTTATTACCGTCTACGGGAAAGACACAGTACGCTTATTAGCTTCTTGTGGTGTCGTTATTACTGCGAGGCGATGAGGGGGAGTGTCAACCCGCTGTTCTGCCGGGCAGCACGTCACCACCAGGCAATTCACAATACCGAGCAGCGCCGGTGATCCCACCAATAAGTTCTTGGCCTGCAACAAGATCGTGGCTCTGGGTGGGAATGCACTACCATTTTTCACCAGAGGCAGTCAGCCCCCTTTTTCTCAGCATGTGGGAGAACTCAAGCCGGTGGAGGAAAAAGCCCAGTGGAGGGAAAAGCCCAGGCGTGGATGACTATGACCGGCACGAATTTCAAGGACAAGCCGGTGGAGGAGAAGGCCCAGGCGTGGATGACCAGGACCGGGAAGGCCCGCTCCACCTACTTCGACCACAAGCGGCTGCTGCTGACCCGCCTGGTCGCAGACGACGCAGACGTGGACCTGCTCGGTCGGCTGTCGCTCGGCAAATAGGGAGCGCTTGGCCCCGACATTCGGACTTGTTGATGCGTGACCAATTACTCCTGCACGATCATCTCATTCCCGGCATGGATGAGTTTGAGTCGAACCGAGCCGTCTTTCAAAGGATACCGATGAACCCAGGGGTCAGCCGTGCCCTTCCCAACGGTGCTGTCCTCCGGCAACCCGAACGTCTGGAAGAACGATTCCGGTTCGCAAATCACATACATCGTCGGCGTCAGCGAGCCACGTTTCATGACCCCGGAGAGCTTTTTGGAGAATTCGGCTTTCGTCAGGTTCCGGGTGCTGACCCCAGGTTTGACCGGGGGGAAGTTGTCGTCGCCGCCAACGGTCAGTTCTCCGTCAGGATCATTCAGCCTGAACAGCTTGGTTGAAATGGCAAGCATCTTGAGCTTGCCGTCCTGGCATTGATACGTCCAGTACCGGCTGTCCTTGTCCACGCCTGGCGCTTCTTTGTCCGGCTTCCCGAACGTCTCGATCAGTTCACTCAACTTGCACCTGCCGTCGTAGCGGAATGGCAGCTTGCTGGCGGCGTCGAAACCGGAGATGAGCCGCAAGACCTTGACAAAGGTGTTCCTTGGCTGTGCTTCCCGGTCATAGCGGCCCTGAGAGAACGTAACCTCCAGATTGATGTTTCCTTGGGAATCCCATTGGGTACACGGGCCGTGGCGCTTGCCGTCCACCCAGGTCACTTCGCCCGACTTCTTACCGTTATTGAACCAATGCTTTGACACCCCATGCCGCTTCCCGTTGAGGTAATACCACTCGCCCTGAAGCGTGCCGTTCTCGTGCCAGTTCAGCCACTTGCCGTGTTCCTTGTCGTTCTTGAACGCCCCCTCTGCGGCCTTCTTGCCGTTTCTGTGCCATTCAAGATAGCTGCCGTGCTGCTTGCCGTCGTAATAGAAGCGTTCGTCCTGCTTGCTTCCGTCCGGGTAGAAGGCGGTCATTTTGCCGTGGTTGACGAACCTGGCGTCCTTGCCATCGAACCCCGATGCCACGACCGGCGAGTTGTCGGAAGCCTTGAACCTGCTTTCCCTGAGTTGCTGGCCCTGTGGCCCTTTGGCGTAATCGACGGCGGAGAAATCACCGGAGTAATCCACCTTGGTAAAATCAGGCACCAGCACCTTCTGCTCTCCTGACCCTCCTTGTGGCCCGCCGCCGGTCGTCTCGGCCCTGTATCCGTCTGGCTTTCGTTCCCCGGTCGTGAGCCAGAGCAGCAATCCGAAAGAGAGCATCATCGCCAAAGCCCCACCGCCGACCGTGCCGCTGATGACCGGCGCTGAGTATCGCTGCCACCATTTCTCAGCAGGCATCCACTCGTCCTTGAACTGCGCCCGGACCTGCGGGTTCTTCAAGACGACCACTCCCCAGAACCCCACACTCAGGCCGGCCAGCGTGCCGAGGAGGGTAACAGCTATCGGGGCGGTGGTGAACAGGAGCCAGCCCCAGCTTGGCAAGGCCAGCAGCGAACCGAGAACGGCGAAGCCGTAGCGCCGGTTGGGCGACAGCGTTTGCCCCAGGCCGAACATCGCCAGGCCGTTGTGCAGGAGCGTCAGTGCGAGCAGGACGCCGTTGCGAGTCGGCTCCCTGAGATCGTCCGTGAAGACGGGCAGGAACCCGTACAGGCCCATCAGGACTGCGAAGCCGACGACCACCATCATACCGATCAACGGCGGCAGAAGGCCAGCAGGTTGCTCAGACGCCTGTGGTGGTTTGGTGCGGTTGTCATCTGGAAGGCCAATAACACTCCGAGCAGTAGCCGAAACCGGCAGCGGTGGCGGCGGCAACGGTTCCGCCTCCTCCACTTGCGGCGGAAGATGAGGAGCCTGTTGTGCCACAGCAACTCCTGGGACGGCGACGACAGGCTGGGGCTTCGTGGCAGTCGGCTTCTGCGCTTGGGGGATCGGTGCCGAGCCAGGAGGGGTCTGCCCAACCACCCGTCCTTCGTCAAAGATGATTTCCGGCCCGGATTCAGTAAGCCGGATCACGTCTCCCGGCTTCAGCCAACTCATCCGGCCCGGCAGTCCTGCGCCCACCTGAATTTGCCAATCGCCTTGCGCTTCAATCAGCCAGCGGTTGACAACCTTCCTGATCCTGGCGTGGATCGGTTGCAAACTGGATTCGTCAGGCAAAGCGACCTGGCAGCTACGGTCCCGTCCGACGAGTACAGAATCAGCCTCCACCGTGATCCGCCTGCCCGTGAGAATCTGAATGGTGATCGCCATGTGGCCTCCGTCGCATCAGCCGAGTTTGAGCGGGCCTTGGCCGTTCTTGAGCTTCTGGTTCCACTCGTGAAGCAGCGCATCCGAGAGGCCGGATTCCCGTTCAATGGTCAGGGTTGCCTCCTTGTGCAAGTCCGGCAGCGTGGCTTTCACTTGCAGGCGGCCATTCTCTGCATAGGTAAAGACAACCTCCACGGGGGTTCCTGCCGGAAGTCCCGGCGGCAAATCCCGCAGCACGCACTTGCCGATGGGCGTCGAGTTGTTGCCGCTGGCATCGCCGCCCTCGACCACCTTCACTTCCACGGCCCGCTGATTGTCCCGATGGGTCTTGAATCGGGCACGTTTCGTCGCCGGCAGCGGGGTGTTGCGAGGAATCAGGACCGCATTTCGATTCCGCCCCGTCGCCGGCTCTTTGCCAAGCACACCCAGGCTGTGGGAATTGACGTTGTGAATCTTCACCGTGCGCCGTGATCCCGCCTCGGACGCCAGGATCAGGCCGGCATAAAGGGCTGCCCCGTGGGCGACGGCCTCATCGAACGAGAGAGAGCGATCTACTTTTCGCTCCGACTCCTGTTCCAGCATGTTCTGCACCATCGGCATCCGGCTCGAACCTCCGACCAGCAGCAGGCGGGTGACGGCATTCCAGCCCAGGCCCGCATCCTTCAGGAGCGTGCGGGTGGTGAAGCGGGTCCGTTCCAGCAGGTCGGCGGTCATAGTCTCGAACTGCTGGCGGCTGATCGGCACTCGGAGTCCCTGGCCCGCATACTCGAAGGAAATGGCGGTCGTCTCTCGTGCGGTCAAAGCACGCTTGGCATCCTCGGCCTCACGGAGCAAACGCTGAAGACCCGCCGGATTCTGCCTGGGGTCAATCCCTCGATACTTGGCCTGGAACTGTTCAGCCACAAAGTCAACGATCCGTTGGTCCCAGTCAATCCCGCCAAGATACACGTCACCGGCAGTCGCAACGACGGTGCAGTTCTTGCCGTCGATGTCCATGAGGGTCACGTCGAAGGTGCCGCCGCCCAGGTCGTAAACCAGAATCTTTTCCGCTCGCCGTGACTCTCCCTTGGTCGTCAGGAAACCCTGCTCAACGCCGAAGGCGATGGCTGCCGCTGTCGGCTCGTTGATAATGTCCAGCACTTCCAACCCTGCCAGATGTCCGGCGTCCTGGGTGGCCTTGCGCCGGGGTTCGTTGAAGTAGGCCGGGACGGTGATGACCACCTTCTGGATCGGGCCTAACTTGGCCTCGGCGTCCCGCTTCAACTTTTCCAGAATCAAGGACTGGATCACTTCGGGAGGCAGATGCTCCCCGTTGATCGCCTTGGAACACACCGAACAGCCCATGTCCCGCTTGGCGAATTGGGCAATGCGTTCCGGCTCCAGGGCCGCTGCCTTGACGGCCTCCTTGCCGACGACGACCGACGACTGCTCGAACAGCACCACGCTGGGCGTCAGAAAGTCACCCTCGGCGTTCGGGATGGTTCTGGGCCTTCCGGCGGGGTCCAAGTGGGCAACCAGCGAGAACGTGGTTCCCAGGTCGATACCGACAGCGGGTGCGTACTCCCGATTCATCTGACATTCTCCCGACACGGGCCGGCACTCGAAGGACATCGAACGGCTTTCACGAGCCGCTCTTTGGAAGTCTGAGAACCTCCACTTTTCGATACACTAACTGTCCACCACCGGAATGCAGCAGGAATTTCCCTTTGTCGTAGGTGTTGTTGACATCTTCGTAGTTGAGGATTCTCTTGTTGTTTATCACTACGACGATGGTGTTTCCCCGTGCAATGATCTCCTGGGTAAACCATGTTTCCGGCTCAACTAACCTCTCCCGAATTGGAACGGGACACACCCGGCCATTGCCAACGATGAACAAACTCCCCGTCCGGTCCTCCCCCGGTCCTGTGCTGTTCGTTTGAACGTAGTATCCAAAGTTGATGTTGCCGCTGCTGCTCATTTGGGAGCGAATTCCTTGCCCTCCAATGCCTCCATTACTGATCTTTGCCTCGACACGAAAACGGAAGTCCTGAAAGTCGGCACGACGGGATAGCAATTTGGCCTCGTGAGGCGGGCTAACAAGAAGTCCGTCTTTGATCTTCCAATCGGTTACATCTCCTTCCCAAGCGTCCAAATCCGTTCCGTTAAATAGCGGTTGCCATTTGTCTTCGCCAGCCCGTGGGTCATTGGCTGGCTGCAAGTGCGCCGATGTGTCTTTCCGCTGCTCCACTTTTTCCCCAGGAGGCTTTCCCTGCTGTCTGTCAACCCTCGAAGGACTCAACACGCTCAGGGAGGCGGCAAGAATGATGAGAACAATGACACCGAGGACCACGCTCCCAACTACGACGGGCCATTTCCACGGACGGCGAGAACGAGTTCGTGCGCTCCGTGTGCGGTGGAAGGTGTGCGCCGTGGATTCCTCGTCTTCTGCACCGGCGACTTGCTGGGTCAACTCCAGAAACAGTCGATTCGGTGGGATCGCCGTTACCGCCTCGGAGTCCGAAGCAACCGCTGTCGTGCTGGGAGAAGGACGTTGGGCTGCCAACTCCACGGTTGCGCCCCTAGAAGCGGCATCCAACTTACCCTTCAACTGTGCATCGTAATCGGCCTTCTTCTTGGGATTGAGAAGGCAAAGGCGGGCAGCGGCGATCTCGTTGAGCAACTTCTGCGACAGCGCCAGATGCGGACCTGTGGCGCAGCCCTGAATGTAGGCCATCTGCCTGTTGGCGGCGGCGTCGATCACGTCGGGGTCCGTCTCGAACAATTCGATGCCGAGGAGCCGATAGTGGTTCGGAGGCTGATCCTTTGGCGAAATGCCCAGCCACTTGTGATACGGGTCGAACATGGCCTCTCCCTCGACGCAAATCTGGCTTCATCAGACAAGGTATGCCCGCCAGCAGGAGGGCATCACGCCAGGAACCAACCTTTCCCACCGGACAGTGGACATCGGCCATTGGGCACCCTGCCGGTCTGTTGTCGCTCAAGGCATACCCGGCGGATCGAGGGATGCCTTCCCGACCCCAGCACACCATGCCTGCCTTGCCGGTGATCCCTTGTCAGGCCGTAACTCGAACCCCATCCTGCTGTGCGGGAGACAGCGGCGACAGGGGCTATGCTTTTCGGAGAATCTGCTGGAGCGGCGAAGTGTGGGCTGTGAAGAGCTTGGGAAAAGATAGAGAGCGCACACCAAGGCCGCTCTCGCAGCGCCCGCCAAGGCGCAGAACTGAACAGCGCTTGGCGGCGCTCCCTTTTCGGGGAGCGGCCAAGCACTGCCTCAGTTCTAAAGACCCTTGCGGGTCAGTTTGGCGGTTTAGCGAGAAGCAGATGCTTGACGCAACCTAAATTGCGTCATCAAGTTGTAACCGCAGCCTTCTTTCGGCCACGGGGTATTCGGCTCCTTTTCCTCCTCGTCTTGGGCGAGAAGCGCAGCACCGGCTCGACGCCGGCCCACGCTAACCGGTTAGTGTATCTCCCGCAGGCCCAACGGCAAAGAGGCGGGTGAATCCCAGGATTCTGGCCCCTGGCCTGGTCGGCTCCCGCATAGCCGGATGGAGGCCGGGTTGGCTTCTGGATAGGATTGCTGGAAGAGCGGTCGGTCTGCTCGACCGCCGACTTCCCGCTGTCTTGAACCAACCCATGCCGCTCCGCTCCGACACTGTGCTTCAGGGACTCATCGACCAGGCGAACGCTGGCGATGCCGCCGCCTGGGGCGAACTGATGGCACACGCCTGCGAGCGTCTGCGGCGGCTGGCCCGCAAGATGCTCAAAGGGTTTCCCGACCTGCGGCGCTGGGAGCAAACCGACGACCTGCTCCAGAACGCCCTGCTGCGCCTGCACCGGGCCTTGGCTGAGGTTAAGCCGTCCTCCGTGCGCCACTTCTTCAACCTGGCGACAGTGCAGATGCGGCGGGAACTGCTCGACCTGGCCGACCACCATTTCGGCCCCGAAGGAGACGGGGCGAACCACCACACGGACGGGCCGTGTCTGGCTGCCGGCAAGGACGGGACGCTCGACAGGCAGCCGGCGGTGGCCGACCAGCCCACCAGCCTCGACGGCTGGACCGAGTTTCACGCCCGGATCGAGGCGCTGCCCGAAGAAGAGCGAGAGGTCGTGGGCCTCATCTGGTACGAGGGTCTGGCGCAGGAGGAAGCCGCTGCGGTGCTGGGCGTGTCGGTGAGGACGGTGAAGCGGCGCTGGCAGGCTGCCCGGCTGCTGCTCTACGAGGCCGTGAAGGGGGAGCGTCTGGAATGAACGATGACCGGCTGGCCGACCTGTTGCTCCAGTGGGAGGAACTTCACGAGCAGGGCCACGAGGCCAGCCCCGAAGAAATTTGCAAGGGCTGCCCGGAACTGGTGGGGCCGTTGACCAAGCGCATCGAAGCCCTCAAGGCGCTGGCATGGATGAAGACCGATGAGGAACCCCCGGAAGGGATTGGAAACGAGAAGACTCCGACTCGCATTCTCGCCGGTCGCTATCGCCTGGACAGACTCGTGGGTGAAGGTGGGTATGGGCAGGTCTGGCAGGGCTTCGACATGGAACTGGAGCGGCCCGTCGCCGTCAAGGTGCCGAAGCCGAGCCGCCGCTTCTCGCCTTCCGAGATCGAACGGTTCGTGGCCGAGGCCCGCAAGCTGGCCAGGTTGCGGCACCCCGGCATCGTGGCCATCCACGATATTTGCCGCTCCGGGGCTGCCTTTTTCTTCGTCTCCGATTGGATCGAGGGCAGCGACCTGGCGTCTCGTCTGCGACAGGGGCCGATTGCACACGACCAGACCATTCGCATCGTGGTCGAGATCGCTCGTATCCTGGCCTATGCGCACGGCGAGGGCATCATCCACCGGGACATCAAGCCAGCGAACATCCTCCTCGACGCCCAGAACAACCCCCTCATCACCGACTTCGGGATCGCCGCCACCGAACAGGAACTTCTGCAAGAGCCGCAGCGAGTCCCGGCAACCCTGGCCTACGCCTCCCCTGAGCAGGTCAGCGGCGAGGCCACCGACGCCCGCACCGACCTGTGGTCGCTGGGCGTCGTCCTGTACGAGTTGCTGACCGGGCGACTGCCTTTTGACGCCGCTACCCCCGGAGCTTTGCAGGAGAGAATCGTCTCGCACGAGCCGCCGCCGCTGCGCTCCATCGACGCCACCATCCCGTCGAGCCTGGAGCGCATCTGCCTCAAGTGCCTGGCGAAGAATCCCGACGACCGCTTCGCCAGCGCCCAGGAGCTTGCCGCCTCCCTGACGGCGATTGGGAAGCCTCCGAGGAGCGGTGGCAAGCGCAAGCTCGTGGCGCTGGTCATCGGCCTGACCGTCGTGCTGCTGGCCGGGTTCCTGACGGCGACGTACTGGCCCCGCACGCCGACCACGGGAAAGCAACCCGCAGCGGATGAAGACGGGTTGCCGGCGACCACGGCCCTGAAGTCGTTCGAGGGGCACTCCGGGCCAGTTCTGTGCGTGGCCTTCAGCCCAGATGGCAAGACCGTTGCCAGCGGGTCAGCGGACGCAACGGTGCGCCTGTGGCCCGTGGACGGCGACGGAGAGGCCGTGGTCCTGCCGCAAATCACCGGCTGCACGGCCCTGGCAGTCACGGAGGCCGGGAAAACTCTCGGCTGCGGCTGCGAGAACGGAACGGTGCGTCTTTTCGACCTGACCGGGGCAAAGCCGAAAGAAGGGCTGGTCCTGCCGGGGCACGCCGGCCCGATCACCTGCGTAGCCTTCTCCCCGGACGGCAAGTTTCTGGTCACTGGTGGCAAAGACGGCACGGTGCGTCTGCTGAACCGGGCCTCTGCGAAGCCCAGCGGAGCGGTTATTCCCAAGGCCGGCGGCGTGGTGTTGTGGGTCAGCTTCTCGCCGGGTGGCGACACGCTCCTGATTGGGTACGGCGACGAGCATGACAAGCCGGCTGAGTTTTGGCGCTGGGGGTTGCGGACGAAGGAAGGCAACCCGCAACTCGCCCTGCTCCAGAGGGCACCGCTGGTCGGCCTGCGTGGCGTGCGCTCCCTGCTCGTGTCACCGGACTGCACGGTGATTCTGGCGGCTGCCGGAAGCGAGGTCTACGTCTGGGGCAAGACGGAGGGAAAAGATTCCTTCCGGGTCATGGGATCATTTGCAAGGCAAGCAGCGTGCGTGGCGCTGTCGCCCGGCGAGCGACTGGCCCTCTCCGGTGGCCAGGACGTGTTGCGCCTGTGGGACGTGAAGGAGATGAAGGAGAAGGCACGGATGGTCGGCCACACAGGGCTGGTCAACAGCGTGGCCTTCTCGCCGTGCGGCGAATTGGCTGCGTCGGGAGGCACTGACGGCACGGTTCGCCTGTGGCGCATCGAGGAGAAGAAAACCGCCGGGCTACGTTCCTTCAATCTGGACCGCACCCCGACAACGGACGAGGGGATGCGCCAGTTCGAGGGGATGGCCGACCTGGGCGAGCTACGCCTCACCGAAACCAAAGTCACAGACGACGGCCTCGTGTTCCTGCGGGGGTGCAATCGTCTGCGATTCCTCGACCTGAACCATCTCAGGATCACCGACGAGGGGCTGAAGCACCTGGCAGGGCTGACGGACCTTCGGCATCTCGGCCTCTCACGCACCAGGGTCACGGACGACGGCCTGAAGCACCTGAGCGGCCTGAAGCAGTTGAGGCACCTGAACCTCGACTACACCAAGACCTCCGATGCGGGCCTCGATCCTTTGATGGCATTGACCGACCTCACCGACCTGTGCCTGACGAGTACGCAGGTCACTGACGAGGGGCTGAAGCACCTGGCGGGTCTGAAGAAGCTGCAAAGGCTCGACCTGCACCACACCCAGGTCACGGACGCCGGCCTGGAAGCCCTGGCCGATCTCCCCGACCTCCAGGTGGTCGGCCTGGCCGGCACCAAGGTCAGCGACGAAGGGCTGAAGAAGCTGAAGAGGGCAAAACGGTAGCGGGTTGCAGGCCCGGAAGGGCGACGTGCGGAGTCGAATGGCGTTCAGTTCAAGGTCGTGCCCTCCGGTGATAGCCGCTCTGCGTTGCGTCTTGCTCGGAAGGGTAGAAGACGGCGTGCCTGGCCCTCTGTGCCCTGGCGTAGCCCCTATCGCCCGGTAGCTTGTAGAGTTTGCTTCTCCTATTGGCGATCACGCAACCGGCCTCGAACTGGCGCAGGGCAGCGGGCTTCCTCTCCTGGTTGTAGCGCCAGCCGCCCGGATGTTCCTGGTGGAAGAACGAGTGCCCGCACTGCTCGCTCGTGCAAAACCCATCCCTGTTGAGTATGGAGTCACACTCCGCACAGGTCGCTTCGTCAAATACTCCAGGTCGAGCCATTGCGTCTTCTCCTGGGGAAGCTCCGGGTCTCAACTCGGCCCGCCGCAGTTCTTGAATGCCCCAGGCGGCAGGGTCCAGTTTTCGGTCAAGCCCAAATGCGCCGGATAGTCCCGCCCCAGCGCCAGGGCCACAAGCTCCTGGTTGGAGCATTCCGGGTACGGCGTGCCCCTGTTCGCCAGGTCCACGACGCTCCTGCCCCTGTGGATGGTCTTGCCGATGTCCCGCTCGTGCCGGGCGATCCGGTCGAACAGGTCCGGGGCGATCAGCCGCACGCTGGCCCACTGGTCGGCCTGGCCGAAGATGCAGGCCAGGCACGACACCCGCCCCCAGCCCAGGCGGTAAGCCGGGTGCGGCATGATGCTGAACTCCCGCAGGACGTTCCACACCTGCTCCTCGCTCCAGTCAATCACCATGCGCCAGTGATCGACGTGGCGGCTCCTGGTGTGCGTGCGGTGCTGCTCCATCTCGGCGTACTTCGACCGGGCGGCGCTCTCCTGGCGGCGCTCGCCGGTCAGGAACAGGATGCGGGCCTTCTTGAACCGTGGCTCGTTGTTGATGGCGATACTCGCCACGTCGATCTTGAGTGATGGGCTGCACCAGCACTTGCTTAAATCCGCCGTGACCTGGGGGAACAGCCGGCGGGTGCCGACCTTGCCCCGGACGCCTCCTGCCCTGCCGGTGCCGCCGTCCAGGCGCTCAAAGGACACCGGGGCGGTCCTGGCGTTCTCCTTCAGCATCTCCCGGTGAAAGCCGCCGTGCCGCCACTGGAAGAGCAGGCGCATCCCGGTGGCCTGGGCGAAGGCCCGGCAGTAGCCCTCGGTACACGGCCAGTCCATGAATGGCTGGTCCACGCCCGGCTCGCCATCGACGCACTGGTGCATCAGGAAGATGCGACTGGCCAGGACGCCCTTCTTGCGCAGGGACAGCGCCAGGGCAATGCTGTCCTTGCCACCGGAAAAGGACACCAGGAAGTAGTCGTACCAGTCCATGTCACGAAGGGCCGTGGTGTTCGGACGGCGATCATTCTCAATCACGGGTAATGCGTTCATGCCCCTCCTGTGCGCCAGTGCGGAGTCATTCGCCGATTTCCTTGGAATTGGAAAAATGCCCAGAAATCGGGCGAAAGCAGGCGGTTTGGCGCACAGAAGGAGCAGATGGGAAACCTGCACCGCAACACGGAGAACGACGATGGCTCACGAGATCGAAACAATGGCTTACTTCGGACAGCGCCCCTGGCACGGGCTGGGCACCGCACTGGAGGAAGCCGACCTGTACGACTGGCAGTCTGCCAGCAAGAAGGCCGGCCTGGACTGGACCGTGGAACTCGTGCCGCTCGTCACCGCCGACACTCAGGCCAAGGTCGAGAACAAGGCCGTCCGGCGCACGTCGGACTCGAAGGTGCTGGGCGTTGTCGGCCCCCGCTACGCCCCGCTCCAGAACAAGGACGCCTTCGCCTGGTTCCAGCCGTTCCTCGACGCCAAAGAGGCGGCGCTTCACACGGCGGGCAGCCTCCGGGGCGGCAGCCGGGTCTGGGTTCTCGCCAAGCTCAACCGTGATCCGCTGGTGATCGCCGAGGGCGACGAAGTGGAGAAGTTCGTCCTCCTCAGCCACGGCCACGACGGCAGCCTCGCCGTGCGGGCCGGCTTCACCCCGATCCGGGTCGTCTGCCAGAACACGTTGAGCATGGCCCACGGCTCCGACGCCTCGAAGCTCATCCGCATCAAGCACACCAGGGACGTGCTGGAGAACCTGGCCAACGTCCGGGAAATCATGGACCTGGCGAATCAGCAGTTCGAGGCGACGGCGGAACAGTACCGCCGGCTGGCTCGCAAGAGCGTGAATCACGCCGACCTGCGCCGCTACGTCAAGCGTGCCCTCAAGATCGAGGACGAGCAGGACATCAGCACCCGGAGCAAGAACATCGTGGAGGAGATCGTGCGGCTGGCCGAGGTTGGCCGGGGCAACGACCTGGCTTCGGTGCGGGGAACCCTCTGGACGGCGTACAACGGAGTGTCCGAGTGGCTCACCTACAACCGGGGGCGAAGCGGCGACAACCGGCTCAACAGCCTGTGGTTCGGTGACAGCGCCATCACCAACCGGCACGCCCTGGACGTGGCCCTTGAGATGGCAGTCTGAGACTCACTTCGCCCGGCGGGTCGATCCCGCCGGGCGACTTTCCCTTCCCCTTTTGCGAGAACACCCGTGCTGAAAGCACCATTCCGACTCCCTGAAGGCTGGTTGACCGCCTTCGGCTACCGACATGGGAGGCGATTCGTCGGCCTCTATTGGGAGCCGTGCGGCGACGAGGCGTGTTACGACGACGGCGTGTCCTATGCCTGCGGCATGAGCGACAACTGGCTGTACCTCGACTTCATCCGCCAGCCGCACGTCCGGCGCTGGCTCGATGAGAACGGCATCTACCTTGGCAGTTCCGACGAGGCGGCGCAGCACTGGCTGGTGGCGGACGCCATGACGGGAGAACTCTTCTCCGCAGTTGTCCGGGAGGCCCACGGCATCGTCCGGGCGCAGAGCCTCCCAGAAGGTAGCTCGCTGTGACGCAAAAGCTCAACGACGCCGGGCAGTCTTCGATCCGGCTCACCGGGACCGTCATCGGAGTGCGGGATTGTGGCACCCTGGTCATCCTCTATCTGGACAGCGGTGATGGGCGGGTCATCCCGGTCCCGATGGACCACAGGGCGTTCAGGCACTTGCTGCAAGGTAAGGCGTTCAACCTCGATGGCCTGATCGGGCGCAGCGTTGCCTGCGACGGCGATCTCCTGTCGTTGATCGGGTGAGGATCGGCAATGGACCTTCCCACAGAAGGCTGCGGTTTTCGGCGAAAGGTGGGCACCCTGGCGCACACTAGGGTTGCCCACACCACAGGTTGAAGGGGCTGATGGTCGTGAGCCGCAGTGGCCGCTCACGGCCACAGTCCCGCACTAAGGAGTGAATCCATGAGGCAGACGAGCAAGAGTAACTTTCTGATCGAAACGGTGGGCCACGCTCACCAGAAGTGGGTCAAGGCGAACCTCACCGCCACTCTCGCCGATCTCCGGCAGTTTCTTGAGGACGTGTACGAGGAGTTCTGCCAGTACGACGAGTCCGAGGTCATCGCCGATCACATCGAGGAGCTTGGGGCAGCCGGCGACTACCTGAGTGAGTGGGCCGATCATACCGATGATGACGAACCGGCTACCTTCGGCTACCGAGAGGGCAACCTGGACGAAGACATTCAGATGGTCGATGACCTGATCGAATTGGTCGGGGAGTCGTTCAAGGTCAGCCGACTGCACCGGAGCAAGAAAAGGGCAGTCAAGTGAACGGCACGGCGACCTTCGGAGGAGCGAATCATGATCGACAGGACCGAGAGAAGGCGGCGTGCCCGGCTGGCCGAGATCAACGCCGAGCCGCACAGCCGGGAGGCGCTGGAGGCGGCGCACGGCCAGGTCTGGGATACCCGTGAACTTGCCGCCGAGTTCGTCATCATCGGCTTCTTGGCCCCTTACGTCGTCGTGCAGCGCAAGGCCGATGGGGTGAAGGGGTCGCTCGAATTCCAGAACTTGCCCAGGTTCTTTTTCAACTTCCTCCCCGATGGAGAACCGGGCCGGCGGGAAGGCACGACCTGAACCCGCTCCCTTGGCGCATCGTGGAGGCGGGGCGGGTGCTTGTGAGGGCGGGCACGGCGCTGCCGTGAAGGCGTAAGCGGTGGTAACACCATCCCGGCCCTGACCCCTAATCACCGCCCGTCCCATTTTCCCACCAGTGAGGTTGACGATGAGAGCGACGACGTTCCCCCTGGGCCGGCTCGTGGCAACCCCTGGAGCGCTCGCAGCGCTGGCCGAAAGCGGCCAGTCACCCGCCTTCTTCCTGGTCCGCCATGCCAGCGGCAATTGGGGTCTGGTGGACGAGGAGGACTGGCGGCTCAATGACGAGGCTCTCCGGGACGGCTCCCGGCTGCTCTCGGCCTACGAGACGGAGCGAGGCGTGAGGCTGTGGATCATCACGGAGTGCGACCGCAGCGTTACGACGATCCTGCTCCCGGACGAGTATTGAGGCGTGTGGATATAGCTCGTGGCTTGAGGATATAGCTCACGCTACGGAAAGAAGAACTTGTCGAGGAGAAGCATCATGAGCAAGCAGTGGTTCGACGTGGACAGGGCCGGGCTGGGCAAACAGGCCGAGGGGCAGACCAAGGGCCGGCTGGTCGGAGAACTGATCCAGAACGCCCTCGATGAAGCCGGCGTGAACCGCATCGACGTGACCCTGGCCCTGGTCCCTGGCAGGCCGCTTGCTGACCTGACCGTGGAGGACGACAGCCCCGAAGGGTTCCGGGACTTGAGCCACGCCTACACGTTGTTTGCCGACAGCTACAAGCGGGGCAACCCGGAGCAGCGGGGCCAGTTCAACCTGGGCGAGAAGGTCGTCCTGGCCGTCTGCGAGAGCGCCAGCATCTCGACCACCAGGGGCACGGTGGTCTTCGACCCGGAGGAGGGGCGCACCGAGAAGCCCCGGCAGAAGCGGGAGCGTGGCTCCGTCTTCCAGGGCCGGATCAGGCTGACCAGGGAGCAGTACCCGGAAGTTTGCGACTACCTGCGCTCGCTGCTGTTGCCCGAAGGCGTCGTCGTGACCTTCAACGGCGACCGGCTCCTGCCCCGCACGCCGATCCGCACCTTCGAGACCACGCTGGAAACGCAGGTGGCCGACGAGGAGGGCGTAATGCGGCCACGGGTCCGCAAGGCCCAGGTAAGCGTCTACGAGCCGCTGCCGGGCGAAGTGCCGGGCCTGTACGAGATGGGCTTGCCCGTCGTGGACACCGGCGACCGCTGGCACGTCAACGTCGGCCAGAGGGTGCCGCTGAACCGGGACCGGGACAACGTGAAGCCGCCCTACCTCCAGGCCGTGCGTGTCGCCGTGCTGAATGCGGCCTACGACCTGCTGACCACGGACGAGGAGGCCACGGCTGGGTGGTGCAAACTCGCAGGTTCCGACCAGCGCTGCACCGACGAGGCCACCAAGCATCTGATCCGGCTGCGGTTCGGGGAGAAGGTCGCCGCCCCCGATCCGAGCGACACCGAGGCGATGAAACGGTTCCAGTCCCAGGGTGGAACCATCGTCGTTGGCCTGTCCAGGGGCGAGTGGGCCAACGTCCGGCGCTCCGGCGCTGTCCCGCCCGCCGGCCAGATTTGCCCCACGGCCAGGCCGTATAGCGACGATCCGGCGGCGAAGGCCGTCACCGTCATTGCCGAAGAGAAGTGGAGCGACGGGATGCGGAACATCGCAGCCTATGCCGTGTTCCTGGCGAGGGAACTGATGGGCGTGGCGCTGATCGTCTCGGTGGTTCACACGACCAACAACTTCGCCGCCTGCTACGGGGCGGGAAGGCTGGACTTCAACCTCCTGCGGTTGGGCCACAGGTGGTTCGAGCAGGGGGCGAGCGAGGACGTGGACCGGCTGCTGATCCACGAATTCGGCCACCAGTATTCCGCCGACCATCTCTCGGAGGACTACCACGAGGCGCTGTGCCGGCTCGGCGCTGGCCTCAAGCGCCTGGCGCTGGAGAAGCCCGAAGCCCTCCGGCGGTTCATGCGGTGAGGGGGAGCGACCATGCGGATCGTCATGGCTACGAGGCTGGTCGAGCGGGAACTGCGGCGGCGTGGGTGGTGGGAAACCGCCCAGGCGCTCCGTGCCAGGCGGTACGACTGGTTCGTGCAGGCTGCCGATGAGTTCGTCCTGTGCAGGAACGGGCACCTGTCGTTCACCAAGGTCGCCTTCACGGACGACCCGGTGAGTATCTGGCTGTTCAAGGGCGTCCTGGGCGGTCTGGAAAACCTATCCCGAAGAACGCTGACGAGGGCGGTGCGGAAGGACCGGCGTAGTGGGCCGATCCTCCCAGCCCGGTGAAGGCTCCAGAGGCTCAAGCGCAACGCCTGAAGGGAGCCGGTGTGGCCCGCTGGTTCTCAGGTCAACGCCGAGTGGGTGGGTAGAAGGACGTGTGGATATAGCTCGACGGAGAAGGCGTGATGGCCAAGAAGAGAAGACCGAAGCGGGGTAAGCTCCGTTCGTGCGAGAACAACGGCGGGCTGGGCATCTTGCCGTGTGAAAGCGGTTGGCCTGCTTCGGTGGCGCTCAAGGTGGACCCCGCCTTCATCTGCTCGGACTCCGAAACCCTGCACCTTTGTGGTGAGTGCGCCGACCTCTTCACCGAACATGCAAAGATGTTTGACATTGAGGTTGAGATTGTGGACGAGTCGTGATGGGGAGGCGGGAGCAAGGGTACAATGCTCTACTCCTGCGTTACACCATAGTACCCCATGTCTGCCTGCATCTCTCGATTGACAGAATGAACAACTGCGAAATGGGTTTGTGAAAACTTCCCTTAACATCTTTATAGCACCCCGATCCCATACGCCTTCGCCCCCGTCTTCTTTTGAAGAACTCACCGAGCCGACTCTCCCAATAGGACGCTGAAAACTCTTCCTGGGACTCCTTGAGGCGAAAAAATCGCCGGCACAGGATTGTTTCAAAGTTGGAAACTTTTCATCCCACCATTCCCAGCCCAGGCTCAAGTTTTCTGCCAAATCCATATCTGAAAATGCGCCGCCGGGGCAAATTCACACCGCTGGTAGGGTTTTCAGACCATACGCCGCCAGTCCGGCAGCCCACGCCACATTCTCCTCGTGGCCTTAGCCGGGTCGAACGCTTCCGGATCGAACCGCCCGCCGACCCAGCGCAGCATGTCCTCGTGCTGCTCGTGGTCCTCGGTACGGATCGCCACCACGAAGTCGGCGTAGCCCCAGGTGCCGCCCACGTCTTCGGGCGGGCAGGCCCGTGCGCCTTCGAGGCAGAGCGGATAACGCTGGCCCCGCTCGGCCCGCAGGCAGCCCTCGAAGAGAACCTCGTGCCGCCAGCCATCCCCGAAGTCGTACTGGTACTCGAAGCGGAACCGCTTGCCGGTCCTGGGCAGGATGTCGCTCAACTTTGTGGCCGTGGAGTCGCCGTAGTCGAACTCCTCGAAGTTCTCGTCCAGCAACAGCGGATCGCCGTAGTCCTTGCCGCCGATCTTGAAGTCGTGCAGGTGCGAGTTGGTCCAGCCCATCGCCGTCTGGATGTGTTCGTGCAGTTTGTCCAGGGTGCAGTCCTTCACCTGGATGCGCCGCCAGATTGGGGGCCGGATGTCGAGGAGGGTGATCTTGAACTGGTAGAGCCGCTCGGCGGCGGGGATGGCACCGACGCCACGGGAGCGGTCGAGGGCTTGCGTCGCCAGGTCGGTGACGTGCCGCAGCGAGTTGCGTACCATGCCCGTGCCGGCCTTGCCAACCGCAGCGCCGGCCTTCGCCTTGATCGCCTTCAACTCGGCAAGGGTGAATCCGATGGTTCGCTGGTTCTGCTCGTCCAGCTTCAGCCGCTCGGCAAGTTCCGGGACGATCTCGGCCACGACCTTCCGCTGGGCCTGGGTGAGCCTGACGGTGAAGTGCTGGGGAACTGCGGGCATTGTCTTACTCCCGGCTCTTGGCAAATGTCCTGACAAACTCTTCTCTCTTGGCATCGCACGTTCTGAGGAACGCTTCCAGATCATTGGCCACCGCAAGAACAGCGTCCCATCCTGAACCGGCGATAAGGTCTTGTCCGTGTGCCAACTTGTCTCTTAGCCGCTCCATCTCTTTGAACCGATTGCCGGCCCCCTTCCCGTCTCCAAGCGCAAAAAACTCCAGAAAGCCCGGCACCTGGATAAGCAGGTCACGCTTGTCGGCCATTTTCAGACAACCGGCGAGGTCGATCTCCTCGTCCTGGACGGTTAGCAGCGACAGCAGTTTTTCGGCTTTTTCGACACGACCCGGAGCGAGTTTGTCTCGGAACGAGTCACAGGGGTAGCAGATGCGGACCATTTCCAGAAGGTACATCTCAAGCAGCGAGGCGAGTCCAAAAAGCAGCATCCGAACCGGAGACTTTTGCAAGTCTGCCCTGGTGACAAGGCTCGTCAATTTGGTCCGTTCGAGGACGAAATGGTGGGTCTTGAATCGGAGGAGCGGCAGCAACTCGATCAGAGGCGTCGTACTCGCAATGATGTCCGCAGGACAGAACTGCTTGAGGTAGTCTCGGCATCTGCCCGTCTTCAGGTCTTGTCGCCGGACGTAGCCTTGGATCACCCCGTTCTCGTTCACTCCCAGCACGTCATAGTTCATTTTCTCCATGCGGCCCCGCACCGTCTTGGCATCGTCGTTGACCCCACAGCTTTCCAGAGGGACAGCGATGTGCCGGACCAGAAGGGAATCATCGAGAGAATCATGCAGGTCTGCAAGGCGCAGGTAGAAAGGCGGTTTCCGATTCCCGTTCGGTGAAGTTGGTTTCATGGTTGCGCCCACAGTTCACATTCGGGTGAGCTTCTCCGTCAGACGGCAGAACCGTGTTCGGTTTCCTTGGTGCCGATCAGCAACGCTCCGTCGTCCTTCGGATCAGCGCTTCTTGGCGAATGCTGTCAGCCAGGGTCGTGAGGTCGCCCATGTCCCGGCGGTGGCGGCTGCCCATCTTGATGTCAGCGATCTTGATTTCCCGGAGCCTGGAATGGTCTGCGCTCACGTCATCGCCCCTCGACTACTCGACCTCGATACCCTCTCGCTCGAAGTATGCGGTCAGACCTTTCTCCAGCGCCGCCAGTGCCTCGGCCAGCGTGTCGGGCTTGTCGTCCTCGAAAGCCTGTCCACCGTAGTCCAGCGCCCGCACGATAAAGCCAAAGCCCTCCTGGTCGCCAATCTCGATGTGACCGCCCCGCACCCATTGGGCGATGGCCGGGAACAGCTTCTCGACGGCCTGCTGCTCGGCGGTCGGCTTGACCATGCCCCTCCGGTGGGCGTCTCGCTGCTGGCGCAGATAGCCCTGGTAGGCTTCTTGAACTTTCGGTAGCTCCCTGTGGACGGCGACCTCGATGCCAAGTTCTTCCAGGTGCGGGAATAGCTCCTTCCACTGAGGGTGGCCCCGGACGTGGATGCGCTGAGGCCGATGAGCCTTCCCGGCCAGCGGTCGCCGCATGGCAGTGGCCAGAAGCGTGGCCATGTCGTTGACCGTGGGCCTGCCCTCGACCTTGGAATCCGCCAGCGTGGAGCCGTCCGGGGCGACCACCATCCCCCGGTAGTCCGTTCGGGATTGCGTGATCGGCTTGGGCAGCGCCTGGAAGTCTGCCTCCCAGGTTTCGTCCTCCTGGCGCAGCCGCTTCAAGCTGGCCTTCGTGAAGGCTGCGCCCTTGCCGAGCTTCAGCTTCTCCTCTTCCCTTGCCACGGTCACTCCCTCCTGGGGCGTATTGCCGCTGCGGCGATCATTACCCGCTCCTGCACGCCCGACCGTCCGGCGTCCGGGCGAGGGGTATAATAGACTCGCTGCACAATAGAACGTCCAGGCAGTAGGATGGCAGGATGAGCCACAGCGACCGCTTGAAGCGCACCCCTGACGCCTTTCGCCAGCT
>JAANMX010001155.1_pt1 | contig 31065 bp, 32 predicted proteins | sample 7279681 | NCBI WGS metagenome assembly JAANMX01 (sample SAMN14094542, study PRJNA606508) | bioreactor metagenome | isolation source: A lab-scale SPAN reactor treating ammonium-rich wastewater day 351 | place: Ireland: Galway | collected 2018-01-01 | reverse complement strand
GTCGCGGAAGGCAAGCTGATGGTCGCGATGAACAAGGGCGACCGCGTGCCCGAGGGCTGGATCGTCGACAGGGACGGGCGCCCGACGACCGATCCGAAGGATTTCTACGACGGCGGCGCCCTCCTCACGATCGGCGCGCACAAGGGCTCGGGGCTGTCGATCCTCACCGACCTCCTCGCCGGCGCGGTAACGACCGGACGCAGCTCGGATCCCGAGGACACGATCCTGTGCAACAACATGCTGTCGATCTTCATCGACCCGTCGGTCTACGACCGCGACGGCGTCGTGCTCGCGGAGGCGCACAGGTTCGTCGAATGGGTCAAGGCGTCGCCACCCGCGAAGCCGGGAGAGAGCGTCCTCGCGCCCGGCGACGTCGAGCGGCGCACGCGCGAGACGCGACGCCGGCAGGGCGTCCCGCTCGACGACAAGACCTGGCAGGATCTCCTCGATGCCGCGCGCTCCGTGGGCATCGATGCAGCACGCGCGGCCGCGTTCGTGGCCTGACGCGCGGGCCCTCGCGCTCGCGTTCGCCGCCGTCGCGGCGCTCGCCGCCGCGCCGTCGCTCGCCGAGTTCACCGGACGCGTCGTCTCGGTCGCGGACGGCGACACGCTCACCGTCCGGGACGGCGCACGCGACGTGCACGTGCGGCTCTGGGGCATCGACGCGCCCGAACGCGGCCAGCCGTGGTCGAAGCGCTCTCGTGAAGCCCTCGCCGCGCGCGTTCTGCGGCGCGACGTCACGGTGGAGGAGCGCGGGAAGGACAGTTACGGCCGCATACTCGCGCGCGTTCGGGTCGAAGGTGCCGACGTGGCAGACGCGCAGGTTCGCGACGGCTGGGCGTGGGTGTTCCGCCGCTACACCGACGACGCCGCGCTCATGGCCTTCGAAGCTGAAGCGCGCGCAGCGCGACGGGGCCTCTGGGCGAGCCCGGACCCCGAGCCGCCTTGGCGCTACCGCGAGCGCGTGCGCAGTGCCGGCGCGGTTGCGCGTTGACCTCCCGGGTGCCGGGCGGGGGCAACCGAGGTCCGGCCGGCGCCGCCGACCCCTGCTATAATCCACCGTTCGGCCAAGTAGCTCAGTTGGTAGAGCAGAGGACTGAAAATCCTTGTGTCGGTGGTTCAATTCCGCCCTTGGCCACCATCTTCATTTTCCCTAGTGTAATCATTCACTTGGGAAATTCAGGCAACCGTTTGGCCATGCCGGAATCGAGCCTTTCCGCGGGCTTTTCTGGCAATTTTCTGGCAAATCCGCTGCGTGGCGTTTCGTCCGACTGCGGTCCACTGCGCATCATTGCGTAGCGGAACGCGGAATGGCGATACCCGCCGGCACGCGTGCCGCGCGGATAAAGGCGTTGCCTAGACGCGACTCCCAACCAGGGAGTTGCAAGTGTCGAAACCGTATCGCGAAGGCCGCGGCTGGTCGATCCGCCGGCGTGTGCGCGGCCATGCCGTCTACGTGTCCGGCTGCAGGAGCGCCGCCGAGGCACGCGCCGAACTCGACCGTCGTCTCGCCGCGCTCGAGGGCGCCGGCAGGCCGGCCGGGGCAGGTCCAGCGCGCACGACGCTGGCGCAGGGGCTACAAGCGTGGGCCATGGAGCGGCTGCCGTTCATGAAAGCGGCAGCGCAAGACGCCGACCGGATCAATCGATACTTGCGCGCCGGTGGAGTCGCCGTGCTCAAGGTCTCGCCGTGTTCCGGGCCCTCGCAGGCCGCCGCGGGCACACCGGTGCGACGGCACGTCGTGACGCCGGATGTGCTGCCGGCAGACCGGCCCATTCCGCCTGGGCTAACGGCGCACCGGGCGCGACAGGCGAATGAGACCGCGGAGGCGGAACGGCTTCGTGCCGTGCTCATGCGCATGCCGGTAGCCCCCGGGAGCGTACCGGTGGCACGAATCAGTTCGAGACGTCCGTCATTCCCTCAACTGGCTCCTGTACGCCGATCAGCGACTGGCTCCATTACGGCGATCACGCCGTGGCTCCCGTATGCCGATCACGCGCTGGTTCCTATATGCCGATCACCGATTGGCTCCAATATGCCGATCGCTGACACCAACGGATGGCGCTCACTGGCTACCTATAGGTTGCCAGGTAGTCGGTATTTTGATATAATTGATCCCTATGGGGTACCAAATACGCCTACCGGATGAGCTTGGCCGCCAGTTGCAGGAGCGCCGCAAAGCGCTTCGGCTGAGCAAACGTGAGCTCGTCAAGAGGTCTGGAAAGGCCCGCAAGGTTATTGACCACCTCGAACTTGGCCAGGAGGCGACAGTGTCCTCGCTGCTGGCAGTGCTGGGCGCATTGGGGCTGGCGTTGACTGTGGAGCCTGCCGGCTTGCCTACAGCCGAGGAGGTCGCTCGCCGTTTCGAGGAAGACACCGATGCTTCCTGAAAAAGTGCGCCTCCTCGACGTCGCCATTGGCGACACTGAGCGTGCAGGACAACTCATCAAGGGCGCCAGTTACGAGTTTCGTTACGTCACCCCTGAGCCCGAGCAGCCGCCAGTCGCGTTGCTCATGCCGCCGGCGCAAAAACTCACTTGGGAAGACACCGCGCTGTTCGCCCCCATGGACCAGAACCTGCCTGAGGGTGACCTGTACGCGCGAATTCGCGACCTGTTTCCCAAGCAGCCGCTAACGCCCATGCATTTGCTGGCGCTGGTGGGTCGAAACGGCATTGGCCGCCTGGGCTACAGTCTGCCGGGTGTGCCTGATGTAGTCGCACCCCGGGTCCTGACCCAGGAGGAGTTGCTGCGGACGCGCTACTCGCCTGAGATGTTCGCGGAGTTGGTCGCCGCGTATCTAAGCAGCGGCATTGGCATATCAGGCGTGCAGCCGAAAATCATGGTTCCAGGCCGAGTGACGATACCCATCCCGTCACTCATCGTGAAAGCGGGCAGCCCTGAGTACCCGCACCTGGCCGTCAACGAATACCTTTGCCTGGACGCGGCGCGACGCGCCGACATCGCCGTGCCCTCATTCGCCTTGTCCGACGACGGGCAACTGCTCATCATTGAAAGGTTTGACTTGGCGACCCGCGATAACGACCAAGTCGAGCGGCTGGGATTCGAGGACATCGCAGCGCTTGCAGGACTGCGTGTGCGCGACATCCACTCCGACCGCAAGTATCAGGGTAGCTACCAGCGCGTCGCAGAGCTGCTACGTCAGCTGCAGTTGCACAGCGACAACATGAAGCGGTTCTTTGGGCAGGTCGCCTTTTCCATCATGGTCGGCAATGGCGATGCGCATCTCAAGAACTTCGGGGTCTTGTATCGCTCCCCTGCGGATGTGTGGCTGGCGCCCATGTTCGATGTGGTGACCACAACCGTTTACAAATACAGGAGATATCCCGGCGGCCCGGAGCTGGTGGACCATACGCTGGCATTGAAGCTATTCGCAGGAAAGCACTCCAAGGCGTATCCATCGGCGGACCAGCTGCACGATTTCGGGCGCCGCATCTGTGGCGTGACCCAGCCCAGCCGCATGCTCGAGAACATCGCAGACGCCATGCGCGAGACTCTGCTCGCGGCCAAGGGTGACGAGCGCGTGCCCAAAGAATTCCTGGCAACAATTGAGACCGCGTGGGGTAGTGGGTTGAGCTATGCGTCCCGACTTCGAGGCCCCTGTTAGCTCGCCCGGTGAATCGCTCGATCTCCCGCTGCGTCGCACCCTGCGCGAGCAGCGTGCGGAGCGTGGTCAACAATTCCGGCTTCAAGACGTTCACTCCTTCCCCCTTACGATGGTGAGGAGCAACGGTAACGTCCCGCCGCGCGGCGCCCCGATCAGGCGCCGCTTTGCTCGATCAGGTGGAGGAATTTGGGGTGGCCACGAGTGGAGGAGTTTGGGTGGCCGCCGGGGCCACCCCCTCCGCCGCCTTCAGCCACCGGCGTACCGTCTTGCGCGTCAACCCGGTGCGGCGCTCGATCTCCGACAGCGACAGCCCGTCTCGGAAGTACATGCGCCGAATTGTTCCCAGATCCTTCATGGTGATCATCTCCTTTGAGCCCTGCTCAAACATCGAGCCGGGGAGGTTAATCACCCTGGGTCATTTTCGCCGCGCACTACCTCCGAAAACGGGGTACTTTCATTCGCGCATCAACAGCAGGGGTTGTCGGGTCGGAAAACGCGTTTCCGGCAGGAGCGCTCGGCCGCGGGCCCGGGCCGCGAATGTCCAGCTTTGACATTTCTTGATATAATGCGCCCTGTCTTGACTCGAGGACGAGCACCCATGGGAATGAACGTCAACCTGACACCGCAGCTGGAAGAACTTGTCCGCTCTAAGGTGGCCTCCGGCCTTTACACGTCGGCCAGCGAAGTCGTGCGCGAGGCGCTGCGCTTAATGGATGAGCAGGATCGACTCAGGGAGGCTAAGCTCGAACAGTTGCGCAGCGATGTCCGCCAAGGGTTGGCCAGCGGGCCGAGCGAAACCTGGAATGCTGGATCGGTCAAGAGCAAAGCGCGCACCCGACGAGCTTCCAAGCCAACGACTGCTTAGATGCCGCAGGTAACGCGGCGGCCTCTTGCAGAGACCGACATCCTCGAAATCTGGGATTTCATCGCCGACGACAGTCTTGCCGCCGCAGATCGCTGGGTGGATCACCTCGACGAGCAGTTCCGGGTGCTGGCGACGCAGCCGATGATGGGCCGTGCCCGCGACGAACTGGCGCCGGGCGTGCGCAGTTTTCCGTTCGGGCGCTACGTTGTTTTCTACGTGCCGCTTGATGTCGGGATCGATGTCGTCCGGGTGCTGCACGGTGCGCGAGACATCGACGCAGTCTTCAATCCAGAGCAGTAAGCGAACGTCTTCGCGAACTCATGCGCCTGCACCGCGCCGATCTGTAGCAGTGACGAGAACACAGAATCGGAGGCGGGGGTAACTTTGGGGGTAACTCCGAAAGTCGAATTGGCTGAAAGCCAATATCCACGCGGGTTTGCAGGCGGAATGCGAGTGTGCCCTTGCCACCATCTTCCCTTCCCCAGTGCGATCAGGCACTTGGGATTCGCGCCCCGTGGATGATCGGGCCGGAATCGACTTCCGCAGCGGCGTTTTTGGCAGTCATCCGGCATTTCCGCGGCGTGAGAGCGCGAAGCCGCCCCCGAGATGGGGTCGATGCGGCGCTACGGGCCGCTTGGGCCGCGGCCCGGCCGTCAGTCCAGCTTGATGCCCGCAGTGCGAATGATCGTTCCCCACTTGGCGATCTCCTCCTTCAGGAACGCGCTCGTGGCGGCGGGCGATGCCGGCTTCGGTTCCATCCCGTTCGACGTGATGAATTCGCGCACTTCCGGACTGCTCAATGCCTTGTAGAAGACGCCAGCGAGGCGCCCGGCGATCGGATCCGGCAGCTTCGCAGGTGCCATGAACATCACCCAACCGCGAATGTCGTAGTCGCGTACCCCCGACTCGAGCATCGTCGGAACGTCGGGAAACGCGGGAATTCGTTCCGCGCACGTGGTCGCCAGAGGTCTGAGCTTGCCTGCGCGAATGAACGGCTGGGCGTTGCCCACGGCCTCGAAGGACATGTCCAGGCGCCCGGCCATCAGTTCGTTCAGGATCTGGGGGCCTCCCTTGAACGGGACATTCGTGATCTTGGTGCCGGTCGTGATCGTGAACCATTCCCCGGCGAGGTGGCCTGCCGTTCCAACGCCGGGCGAACCGTAGTTGAGTTGCCCCGGCCTCCGCTTCGCCTCGGCGATGAGTTCAGCGAGCGAATGGATGCTGGACTGCGAACTCACCACCAGCAGGTTGCACGAGTAGTAGCCCATCGACAGCGGGGTGAAGTCCGCGACCGGATCGTACGGCAGCTTGTACAGCGTCGCGTTGACCGCGAGATTGGCCGTGGTCCCCATGAACAGCGTGTAGCCGTCGGCGGGCTGCTTGGCGACGTAGTCCGCGCCGATGTTCCCGCCCGCGCCGACGCGATTGTCGATGACGACGGGCTGGCCGAGGTCCCGGCTCACCACCTCGGCGACCTTGCGCCCGACCAGATCGGTGATCGTTCCGGCCGGGAACGGCACGACGAGCCGAACGGGCCGATCCGGATACGCCGGGGCCGGCGTCTGCGCTGCGGCGATCGAACAGAAGGTCATCGCAGCCAGGAGTCGGCAGGCGAACGCGGTCCAGTTCATGTTTGTCCTCCAGTCTCACGGCTACATCGCCGTGGGGTTCTCAGGTGGCGTCGAAGCCTCCGTCCACGGCGAGCACCGATCCGGTGATGAACGCCGCGTGGCCGGAAAGCAGGAACACGGCTGCGCCGACCAGGTCTTCCGGTTGCCCGAACCGATTGAGCGGCACGCGCGAGAGCGTCTTCGCAACGCGGTCGGGATCGCCGCGCGTATGCCTCGTGAGCGCGGTTTCGATCGGACCCGGCGCAATGGCGTTGACGCGGATGCCGCGATCCGCGAGTTCCACCGCCCATCCGCGCGTCATCTGCGTCACGGCGGCTTTGGAGCTCTGGTAGGCGGTATTCATCCCGCGGCCCGAGCGCGCAGCGACGGAACTCATGTTGAGAATCGCCCCTCGGGTGGCCTCGAGGTGGCGCAGAAACGCGGCGGTGACGTTGAACACGCCGCCGGCGTTCACCGCCCAGGTCTTGTCCCACGCCGCGTCGATGCCGTCGGCCCCCAGCCGGCTCGGAATGGCGACGCCCGCGTTGTTGACGAGAGCGGAAATCCGCTGCTGCGCCAGGTCCCGGGCGAGCGTTCGACAGGCCGCCCGATCCGCGACGTCCAGCACGTGACCTCGCGCCGAACCACCTTGCCGGGCGATGGTCGACACGACTTCGTCCAATGAGGAGGCGTCGATGTCGACGGCGATGACGGCAGCCCCGGCGCGAGCGATTCCCAACGCGAGAGCCCGGCCGATGCCGCTGGCGGCGCCGGTGACGAGCACGCATTCGCCGGAAAGGCTCAGCACCAGCCCCCTTGCATCCGGTCTGCGATCGATCGCCGTTCTCTCCTCGACGATGAACGTCGTGATCGTGCCGAGGTGCGCGAGCCCGTCCGCCTGCATCACCCTGGCGTGCGGCGACGCATAGAGTTCGTCCATGCTCTCCCGGTCGGCGAACCACAGTTCGGCAATGCCATCGACCTCCGGACCTTGATATCCGGCCGGCAGCGGGCGATTCGGATCCGGATTGCGGTCGACGAACCGTTCCTTGTGGACGACGTTGTCCTGTACGTAGCGCAGCACGTTCGGGTGCTCCGAGACGAGCGGCCCGTGCACCTCGTTCCAGTGCTCGAGGAACGCTTCCCGGGACATGCCGGGCTTGCGCGTGATCAGGGCGATTCGCTTGAGCATGGCGCTCCTTGCCGCTCGAGGATCCGGGGCCGCGCCCGACCGGGCGACGGAACGGCGACGCTCGCCGGAAACACGACGGCGAGGCGAATCCCGCGGCGGATCCTCGGGCGACCTCGCGCCGAAGGCTCCGATCGCCGTCGATCCGCTATTTGATCTCGACGAGCACCTGATCGAGTTCGACGAGGTCGCCGACGTTGCAGCGGACGGCGCTCACGACGCCCGAAGCGCCGCTTTCGATCGGCACCTCCATCTTCATCGATTCGATGACGATGACCACGGTTTCCGGCGAAACGCTGTCGCCGGCCGCGCAGTCGACGCGTACGACAGTACCCATCATCGGTGCAAGTACCTGGTGCGACATGATGTCCGCTTTCGGTGAGTTGGTCGGTGCGCTACACCGGGTACACGGCGTTGCGTCGGTCGATGCGCGGCACTTCGCGCCGCGAGTAGATCTCGAATCGACGGATGAGCTCGTCGCGCAGCGCGTCGGGTTCCACGATGGCTTCGAACGAGAACCGGTCGGCCGGATCGAACGGATTGATGTCCTTCGCGTAGGCGTCGCGCTTTTCCTGGATGAACGCGGCGCGTTCGCCTTCGGGCAATGCCTGGATCTGGTTGTAGTGGATCGCGTTGACGGCGGCCTCGGGACCCATCAGCGCCGGCATCGCGCCGGGGAGCGCCAGCTGGGCGTCCGGCTGGGTGGGTGTGCCGGACATCGCGAGATATCCGCCACCGTAACCCTTCCTGACCATCACCGCAATCCGGGGCACGCGCGCTTCGCAGACCGCCGTCAGGAGCTTGGCCCCGTGGCGGATGATGCCGGCGCGTTCCACCGCGCTGCCGATCATGTAGCCGCTGATGTCCTGGAGGAACAGCAGCGGGATGTTGAACGCGTTGCACATCCAGATGAAGCGCGCGCCCTTGTCGGACGAGTCGTTGAACAGCACGCCGCCCTTGTGGAGCGAGTTGTTCGCGACGATGCCGACGCTGCGCCCGCCGATGCGGGCGAGGCCGGTGCACAGCTCGCGCGCGAAGAGTTCCTTCAGCTCGAAGAAGGAGCCGGCGTCGACGAGCGTGCGGATCAGCTTGCGCACGTCGTAGGCGGTGTTCTGGCTCGCGGGTATCACGCTCGACGGTTTCGGTCCGTCCTCGGGCTCCCGGGGCTCCGTGATCGGAGGCGCCGACTCGAAATGCTCCGGGAAGTATCCGAGATAGGCGCGCGCGCGTTCGATTGCCTCGTCTTCGGTCTGGACGAGGAGGTCGCCGAGACCGCTCGTCGTGCAGTGCATCCGGGCACCGCCCATCTGCTCCTCGGTGACGTCTTCGCCGGTCGCCATCTTGGCGAGGCGCGGCGAGCCGAGGTAGGCGGTGGCGTTCTTGTCGACCATGAAGGTGTTGTCGCAGAGCGCGGGCACGTACGCCGATCCCGCGGGCGAGGGGCCGAACATCAGGCAGAGCTGCGGGACCACGCCCGAGAACTGCACCTGGTTGTAGAAGATGTTGCCCCAGGCGCGCCGGCCGAGATAGCAGTCGAACTGGTCGTCGATGCGCGCGCCGGCGGAGTCGACGAAGTAGACGATCGGCATGCGATTGCGCGCCGCGAGTTCCTGCATCTGCGTGATCTTGACGAAGGTCGTGTAGCCCCAGGTCCCCGCCTTGACCGTCATGTCGTTGGCGATCACCGCGACCGGGCGGCCGCCGACCGTGCCGACGCAGGTGACCACGGCGTCGCCGGGCAGTCCGCGGCGAACGCCGGCGAGCAGGCCGTCCTCGACCAGCGTTCCGGCGTCGAAGAACCGGGCGAGACGATCGCGCACGAGATGCTTCCCGCTCGCGACGTGGCGCGCTCGGGCCTGTTCGCTGCCGCCCGCGAGCGCCTTCTCGACGTGTTCCGCGAGCGTGACTGGAAGCTTGGAGTGGGTCATCGCATGTCCTCGTCCGGGGGCGGATCCGAGAGTAAACGAACTAACGTTAGTACGTCAAGTACCGCCGCGTCGCAGGGCGCGCGACGACGTCCGAGGTCAGACCGGGCCCTTGCGCGCAGCGCGCTCAATCGCGTTCAGCGACTCCGGATTGAGCAATCCGGAAAGATCTCCGGTGGGTTCTTCGAGCAGGACTGAGCGGACCAGTCGACGCATGATCTTCATCGTTCGTGTCTTCGGCAGGTCGTCGACGAAGACGATCCGCTTCGGCCGGAACGATGCGCCGAGCGCCGCGGCGACGGATTCCGTCAGTTCCGCGACGAGGCGTGCATCGGCCGTCACGCTCTTCGACGGCACGCACACGCAGACCACGGCCGAGCCCTTGAGCGGGTCCGGCAGGCCGACCGCGGCCGCTTCCGCGATCTTCCCGGTCGCGAGCAGCGCCGCTTCGACCTCGGCGGGACCGGTGCGCTTCCCGGCGACCTTGATCGTGTCGTCGGAGCGGCCGTGGATGAACCATGCGCCATCCGCGTCGATCGAGGCGAAGTCGCCGTGGACCCAGAGTCCCGGAATCTTGCGCCAGTACGAGTCGAGATAGCGCTCGGGATCGCGCCAGAAGCCGCGCGTCAAGCCGATCGACGGCACCGAGAGCGCGAGTTCGCCCACCTGCCCCGTGGTGACGCGATGTCCGGCCTCGTCGACGACGATCGCGCCCATGCCGGGAATCGGTCCGGCGAACGCGCACGGCTTCACGTCCTGGTGCAGCATCGTGCCGGCGACGATGCCGCCACCGATCTCGGTTCCGCCGGAGTAGTTGAGCAGCGGGACCTTGCCCTTGCCCACGCGCGCGCGAAACCACTCCCACGCCTCCGGCGTCCACGGCTCGCCGGTCGCGGCCGTGACGCGCAGCGTCGACAGGTCGCAACCGTCGAGGACGTCCGTGGGGTGCTGCATGAACGCGCGCACCATCGTCGGCGCGACGCCGAGGAACGTCACGCGATGGGACTGCACGAGCCGCCACAGCCGCCCGTGATCCGGATAGTCGGGAACACCTTCGGCCAGCACGAGCGTGGCGCCGACCAGCGGTGCGGCCACCGCCAGGATCGGCCCGGTGAGCCATCCCATGTCGCTCATCCAGAGCAGCCGGTCGCCCGGCGAGAGGTCGAGGATGATGCCGAAATCCAGCGCCACCTTGGTCATGAAGCCGCAGTGCGAGTGGACCGTTCCCTTCGGCTTGCCCGTCGTGCCGGAGGTGTAGACGATCATCGCCGTCGTCTCGGCCGGCAGTTCCGCCGCCGGCGCCTCGGCGCGGTCCGCGACCAGGGCCCGCCACGACGTGAAACGCCCGTCGGAGGGCCAACGGCCCTGCCCCTCGTCGCGCTCGGCCACGATCACGTGGCGCAGCGAAGGAATCGACGGCAACGCCTCCGCCACGACGTCGACCATGCCGATCGACTTGCCGCGGCGAAGCGTCCGGTCGGCGGTGAACAGGAAACGCGCCTCGGCGTCGGCAAGACGCTCCGCGAGCGCGTGCGCCCCGAAGCCGGAGAAGAGCGGCAGCGCGATCGCGCCGATGCGCGTGATCGCGAGGAAGGCCGCGACCGTTTCGGGCACCATCGGCATGTAGAGCCCGACGACGTCGCCGCGTCGACAACCCAGTTCCTGAAGGCCCGCGGCGGCGCGCGCGGAGAGCGAGGCGAGTTCCGCGTAGCTCAGCTCTCGCCGCTCGCCCGCTTCGCCTTCCCACACGATCGCCTGATGCGCGGAGCGCCCGGCCGCGAGCGTGCGATCCAGGCAGTTGTAGGCGATGTTCGTCGTGCCGCCCTGGCACCACTCCGCCCACTCCGGCCCGCGCGACACATCCAGCACGCGATCGAAGTTCCGGAAGAATCGCAGGCCGTGAAAATCCATCACGGCCGGCCAGAACCATTCCGGATCGGCATCGGCGCGACGGCACAGCGACTCGTAGTCGGCGATGCCGTGACGCAGCATGAACTCCGCCAGACGACTGCCTCCATCGCCAGGCGTCCCCTGCGGCGAGCGGGTCGTCATCTCTCGTGTCCGATCATGGTTGGGCATCGTCGAGATCGGCGACGACGATGCGCTCGATGAACGGCGTCATGTACGCCTTCATCTCCTGGTGCAGCGGCGACACCTGGTAGGCGTCGTGGTCGGCGCCAGTCGCGAACGTCGCGAGAATCACGTGCGTCAGGCCGTCGCTGCGGGACGCCGCATTCGGCCGGTAGACGTACCGTTCGAGGCCGGGCGTCGTGCGTCGCAGCCGCTCGGAGTACTGCTCGACCCGGTCGTGGAACGCGCGGTCCGCGGCGGACGAGAACTTCATGAGTACGACGTGATGGAACACGTCCGTCTCCCTGCCTACGATGAAGGAAGGACCATGAGGTCGGAGATCGTCACGTGAGGCGGCTGCTCGACGGCGAAGAGCACGACGCGCGCGACGTCCGCGGGTTCGAGCGCCGACGGGAACTTGCCGTAGAACTCGTCTGCCTTCGCCTTGTCGCCGCCCCATCTCGCCTCGGCGAACTCGGTGCGCGTGAGACCGGGGATGACCTGCGTCACGCGCACGCCCTTGCCGCGATAGTCCGCGAGAATCGCCTTGCTGAAGCCGTTGATGCCGAACTTGCTCGCCGTGTAGGCGGCGCCGCCGGCGTGCGCTTCGAAGCCGAAGATGGAGCCCACGTTGACCACATGGCCGCGCCCCCGCTCGACCATGCCCCGGACGACGGCGTGCGTCACCCGCATGGTGCCGAGCAGGTTGGTCTCGACGACGTTCGCCCACTCGTCCATCTCGCCGCGGTCGAATCGACGCCGTCCGCCCACGTCGTGGCCGGCGCAGTTCACGAGCACGGCGAGGTTCCGGCTCGGCGCAGGGAGTCGCTCCACCAGCGATGTCGCCGAGGCGGGATCCCGGAGATCGAGTTCGATCGCAACGGCCCGGTTCCCGAGATCGCGGGCGAGTTCGGCGAGCCGGTCGACGCGGCGGGCCGCGCAGACGACGCCGAAGCCGCGCTCGGCGAGTGCCTCCGCCACCGCCCGGCCGATGCCGCTGCTCGCCCCGGTCACCAGTGCCCATTCATCGCCGTTCGCGTTCATTCGCTCCTCCGTCGACCGATGGTATACTAACTAACGTACGTTCGCATATTATAGGCACGATCCCCGCCGCGGCGCAAGGCAGCCGCGTGCCGGGGCAGGTGGTTGCCTTGCCGTGCCGTCGGAACGCGGCCCGATCCTTTCCAGGAGATCCACGATGCTCGCAAACCTCCCCACTGCCGCGCCGCTGCCGCCTTCGCAGGCGGTGGCCGGACGCACGCTCCATGCGCAAGTCCTGCTGGTCGGAATTGCCGTCGCCTTGCTGACGCTCTCCGCGAAGATCCAGATCGCGTGGTGGCCGGTGCCGATGACGCTGCAAACCTATGTCGTGCTCGTCATTGGAATGACCTATGGGACTCGCCTCGGGCTCGCCGCCATCGTCTCCTATGTGGTCGCTGGGGCACTTGGCCTACCCGTGTTCGCGGGCACGCCCGAGAAGGGCGTAGGCCTCGCCTACATCGCGGGTCCGACGGGCGGCTATCTTGCCGGCTTCATCGCCTCGGTCGTGGTCTGCGGGAAGCTCGCGGACAAGGGGTGGACCTCGAGGTTCTGGCCCCGCATCGCTACGCTCGTCCTCGGCCACGCGACGATTTTCGTCTTCGGCATCGTCTGGCTCGGAAATTTCGTGGGAGCCGAACGCGCTGTTGCCCTGGGTTTCGTTCCGTTCATCGGCGCCACGATCGCCAAGACACTGCTCGCCGTCGTGACCGTTCCCGCTGCGCGAAGGTTGGTGGCGCGGAGCGGGGGGTAGGCCCCCTTGCGGGCAAGGGCAACGACGCAATCGGCGCAAACGGCAAGTCAGGCACTTTCGATTCCTCCGTTGCAGCCCACCGGCCACGATGGAGCGATGTCAATGCACACGTTGACCGGCCGCGGAGACAGGTCACTCCCCGGGGTACCGCGCAGGCAAACCGGCGCCACTTGACAGACTAACGTTAGTTAGTCTATGGTGGATCCTGATTCGATGGGCGGAGTACGCGAGCGGTCTGCGGGATTGCGCCGAGATTGATCCGATGGGTACGCGCGTTGCATTGACTTCGAGCACATCCGCCACCGGGACGACCAGCGACGCTTTGACGCCAGGGCGAGTTCCGCGGCGGAACATTCCACGTGCCGCAAACCGTCCCCGCCTTGGCATGCGAGACCTGATGGAGCCATACCGCGCACATCCATGCACCATCAAAGTTGCTGAGAACCACCCCCTGGGGTTCTCCCGAAGCTTCCCGGCGCGGTTCCGAGGTTGACGCGCGTCTCCAGCGATTCTTTGCGGATTACAGAGGTGACGATGGCTAACCAGCAAGGCCAAGCGTCGGATGGCAGCGCGGCTATCCAAGTCGACCGCGTCGAGCAGGAATTCGTGGATCGCTCGGGAAGAGTGGTGCGGGCATTGGAGGAAACGTCATTCTCCGTCCCCCGGGGCCAGTTCCTGGCCGTAATCGGGCCGAGTGGGTGTGGAAAGACCACCGTGCTCAACATGCTCGCAGGCTTGCTGAGACCGACCATGGGGTCGGTTCGAATCCATGGTGAGTCTGTCGTCAGGCCACGCCGCGACGTAGGTTATGTATCCGCTCGCGATGGGTTGTTGCCATGGCGAGCAACTCGACGCAACGTCGCGCTCGGTCTGGAACTTCGGGGAATGCCTCGCGCGGAGCGTTTGCGTCGGGCTGACGAACTGCTATCGATCGTGGGGCTCACGGGCTTCGAGGTCGCCTATCGATCTCAACTTTCGCAGGGTATGCGGCAACGCGCAGCAATCGCGCGGACATTGGCAATCGACCCGCAAGTACTGCTCATGGATGAGCCGTTCGCGGCACTGGACGCTCAAACCAAGATCATCCTTCAGCAACAGTTCGCCAAGATCTGGGAGAACGATCGAAAGACCGTCATGCTCGTGACGCATGACATCGAGGAGGCGGTACTGCTGGCGGACAGAGTAATCGTCTTCTCGGCTCGACCTGGACGAATCCTGGTCGACCAGAACGTCGACCTCCCCAGACCACGCGACATCGAATCCCTCCGCTTCGAGCCGCGGTTCCGGGACTTGACTCATGAGCTCTGGAACGCACTGCGGTCCAGCATTGCGAGGTTGTCATGACTTCTCTGCCTGCTCGCGGTGACTCGGTCATCGAACTGACCCCCGCCAACACTCAGGAGATCCCCGCTCGCCGCGGCCAAGGCGGCATGCAGTCCAAAGCAGGGCATCGCACTCTCGTGTTCGGGTTGAGGCTGCTTGCGTTGGTCGTGGCCTTGATTTGCTGGGAGTTGGTGGTTCGAGTCGGACTCATTCCGGAGTTCTACATTTCGCGACCGTACAACGTCCTCCTCTTTCTGATCGGCTATGTAACCGGTCCGCAGTTCGTGCCCGATTCCATGACTACGATACGCGAAACCTTGGCGGGATTCGTGTTGGGCTCGACGTTCGGAATCCTTGGCGGCTTGTTGCTGGGCCGATTCACGTTGCTGGAGCTGGTGGCACGTCCGTACGTGGCGGCGATTCAATCCCTCCCCAAGGTTGCGCTTGCACCCATGTTCATCCTCTGGTTCGGCCTGGGGTCTCAATCCAAGATCTTCCTGGGTGCGGTGGTTGTCTTCTTCATTGTCCTCGTGAGCACGGAGGCCGGGGTTCGTGCAGTCGAGCGGGACATACTCATGACAACCAGGGCATTGGCGGCGACGAATCGTCAGTTGTACCTCAAGGTCGTGCTTCCAGGATCACTGCCGTCCGTTTTTGCGGGACTTCGCCTCGGCGCGGTGTACGCCCTGCTCGCATCCATCGTCGGCCAAATGATTGCTGCACGTGAGGGTTGGGGTCTGCGCATTACCTACTACTCCCAGACGTTCGAGGCTGCGGGCGTTTTCAGCATCCTGATCATCATCGGTGTCTTCGCCAGTGCCTTTGGAGGGATCCTGATCTACGCTGAAAGGCGACTGTTGCGTTGGCAAGACTAGCCTCGACCATGCCAACCATTTTCAACACAGGAGGAACAATGTCGAGAATGCGTTCCGAACCAACTCCGTCCAATCACGGCGCCCGGATCCTTGCAACGCTGGTGGCAGTAGGGGCGTTGCTGCTGGGATTCACGTCTGCCGCTCTCAGTCAGGCGCCCGCTGCAACGAAGAAGTTCGTCGTTGCGGTCTACCCGGGGTTGTTCCTCGAGTTGCCTGTTTACGCTGCCAAAAATGCTGGAATCTTCACCAAGCATGGTCTCGACGCAGAAATCGTGCTGATTTCCGGGGGGCCGAACCAAGCGGCGGCGGTAACAAGCGGCGACGCTGACGCGTTTGCATTCCCCGTCAACTCGATCTTGCCGCTGCGGTCCAAGGGGCAGATGTTTACGGGAATCGTGAACCTCCAGGGGCCCGCGATTTACACGGTCTTCGGTGAGATCGATGCGGTGGCAAAGTGCCCAACTGCGCGTGATCCCTACCCCGGGCCGATGAAATGTCTCAAAGGCCAGACTGTTGGAGTAGCGCAACTCGGTGGTGATTCCTTTGTAGTTTTCATGACAATGCTGAAGGACGCCGGGTTGGAGCAGAAGGATCTCAATCTGGTTGCCGTCGGCGCATCTTCGAACTTGGCCACGGCATTTCGGGCTGGAAGGATCAAGTTTGCCATTGGCGTCGAGCCTGCACCCACGATGCTCGAGAGTTCCCTTGGCCTGACCGTGCCTCTCGTGTCGCTGATGGGCAAGGACGTCTCCGGAAGCTTCTCGCCGTGGGTCGGTGAAACCTTCTGGGGATTCCAGACGGTGATGAAGAAGGATCCGGACAAGTTCATGCGCTTCAAGAACTCGATCGTCGAAGCAATCAAGTGGATCCACGACCCGAGCAACAGAGCGAAGGTTCAGGCCATCATGCAGAAGGACATGGGATTTGACGAGAAGACCGCCCGTTCGTTGGCGGAAAAGCAACTCGGCACGTTCTCGTCAACCATGGATTGCAAAGGATTCGACAAGGCAAAGGCCTTTGCAGTTACCACCGGGGCGTTGTCGGCGGAGAACAAGGAGACATGCAAGGACGTCATGTGGAGCGAGTCTCAAGACCTCCTGGAGAACAAGTGAAGGGAGGGCGAAATCGCTTCGTCGGCAGGAACGTGGTTGTCACCGGAGCCGTTGGCGGGATAGGACTGTCGACTCTTCGGATGTTCGCCAACGAGGGTGCAAACGTGGCAGCGCTCGATCGCGACGGGCGGGCGGCAGGAGAAGCTGCCCGCGCGGCGATCGGTTCGACCGGAGTACGCGGCCACGGGTTCGGTATCGACGTGGCCTCATCGGCGTCGGTCGAAAGCACGATGGGGGACGTTGTCGGGACATTGGGGCGAATCGATGTCCTGGTCAACGCGGCCGGCGTCACCAGTCGAGTTGACTTCTTCGATGTCACCGAGGCCGAATGGGACCGGGTGATGGACATCAATCTCAAGGGCACGTTCCTGGTAAGTCAGTACTGCGCCCGGTTGATGCGAGACCAACGTTCCGGCGTCATCGTCAATGTGGCGTCGGTCGCTGCAGAAGTCATCAGACGTGAAGGGTTCTGCGTGTACCCAGCCAGCAAAGCAGGGGTACAGGCGCTGACCAAGGCCATGGCGGCCGCGATGGGCGCCTATGACGTGCGAGTCAACGCCGTCGGGCCGGGACCGATTCGCACCGCGATGACCGCGGATCGCAGGGCTACGCCTGAAGGAGAAGCGTCGCTGCTCGATGGGGTCATCAGCCGTCGAATCGGAGCCCCTGAAGATGTCGCCAGCGCGATTCTGTTCCTGGCCTCCGACGAAGCTGCGTTCATCACCGGTACGACGTTGTTCGTTGATGGGGGCATTCTGGTAGGCACGACCGTTGGATCAAGGTGAATCTCCATGTCGAATGTCATTGATTTCCGGGCCAGGCCGAATACTGAACCATTCATGGGCATCTACAACTCGCCCGATCGCGATCCATGGCGGAAGTTTCGAACAGCGCGACCCCCTACCGAATCGCTGCCGGCGTACGTCTCGCACCTGAAGGCGGCTGGAATTGCGGTCGGGGTCTTCACCGGCCGGCAGGGAGTGTTGGCAGGGAGTCACCCGATCTCGAATGACTACATTGCGTCCTGCATAGACAGCAATCGGGATGCAATCCGCGGTTTCGGCGGCATTGATCCGCGCAATACGGCTTCAGCGATTGCCGAGATCGATCGATGCGTCAAGGTGCTGGGACTTTCCGGAATTGCCCTGGACCCGCCATCCGCGTTGATCGGGAATGGTCCCACTTGGGACGACGAGCAACTCATGTTCCCGATCTACGAACGAGCCAGCGACCTGGGCGTGCCCGTCGTGTTGACCATGGGCCCCATTGTCGGACGTCATGGATCCCCGATTGCCGTGGATCGCGTCGCGGTGGCGTTCCCATCGCTGCAAATCGTCTGCTCGCACGGAGTCTGGCCGCAGACCACCGAGTTGATTGCGCTTGCGTTTCGCCGAACCAACGTAGTCCTGGAGACGTCGATCTACATTGCCTACCCGGGGGCGGCGAGCCTGATTGCAGAAGCCGCGAATTCGATCATTCCCGAGCAGATCGTCTATGCGAGCGCCTATCCCTTTACGCCGCTCGAAGGAATCGAGCGCTTCCGCAAGATCGGCCTCACCGATTCCGCGCTCGAGGCGGTCTGCTACGGCAACGCTGCTCGCATCCTCAAGATGGACGCGTAAGCGTGCCCGGGCGGATAGTCGATTGCGGCGGGCCTTTCGCGGCCGACTACAAGTACGCCGACTAGAAGTACGATTCCAAGTTCGCCTTCGTGAACGGCTCTATTCGGGACATTTGATTGGAGCGCACCTTCTTTGCCCAGTCGGGGTCGGCAATGAGCGCTCGGCCGATGGCGACAAGATCGAAGGCCCCGCGCTGCAGGTGCTCCAGCACGCGATCAACGCCGACCACTTCTGCCGCGATATTGGCAGTGTCGCGAAACAGGCGCGACTCGTGAGGTCGGTCAAGGCCTACGCTTCCGACCGCGATCACCGGTTTGCCTGAGAGCCGCCGCGTCCATTCCGCCAGCGTTGCCTCCGATCCGGGAAATGCCGGTTCCCAGAATCGCCTCGTACTTACGTGGAAGCAGTCGACACCTGCTCCTACCAGGGGGAGCAGAATCTCGGAGAGCTCTTGGGGCGTCGCCGCAATCTGGGCGGAGTAGTCGCTCGACTTCCACTGAGAGAAGCGGAACACCACCGGGAAATCGCGCGAAACAGCGTTTCGGATTGCGCCAACCGTCTCAACGGCGAATCTGACGCGATTCGCCAGCGGGCCACCGTACTCATCATGGCGCGTGTTCGTCTGGCGCCAAAAGAACTGATCCAGGAGGTAGCCGTGTGCGCCGTGCACTTCTACACCGTCGAAGCCCAATCGCTCCGCATTCGCAGCCGCGCGCGCATAGGACTCGACGACCGCCGCGATATCGGCCTTCGTCAGCGCGCGAACAACCTGGGTGCCGTTCTCCCAGATTGATATCGGCCCGCATCCAGGAACGGTCGGATCAGGTTCGACACCGGGGCGTCGCACGGAGCCAACATGCCACAACTGGGGGAACATGCGCGCTCCGGCCTCGTGAACGGCGCCAAGGACCCGCGACCATGCGTGCAGCGCTTCGTCACCATGGAACGCGGGAACGCCTGGATGCGCATTGGCCGCAGGGTGGTCGATGTAGGTCCCCTCAGAAATGATGAGTCCAACTCCGCCGTCGGCCCTGCGCCGGTAGTAGTCGATGACATGTTCGTTCGGGACTCCGCCTGGGGACCGCCTGCGGGTCATCGGCGCCATGACGATTCTATTGCGCAACTCGACTCCACCCAGTTTGAACGCGTGGAACAGCCAATCCAAGCCGGCAGTGCCTCCTGGGCCAGGGATTGTCATTTCGTCAATCATCGCCATGTTCTCTCAGTGCTTGGCCAGCTCAATGCCCAGCAATCTCAGCGCATTCGTTCCCAAGCAGCGCTGTCGAATCTCGTCGGTTGCGAACTCGAGTTCTCGAAACTGACGAACGCTTTGCCCAAGCGGCCGAACGGGGTAGCTGCTCGCAAAGAGCAACCGGTGGCTCAAGAAGGAGTTCGCGGAACGGAGGTACTGTTCCGCGCCCGGGATATTCGGAAGATGCATGTAGAAGTCGGGCACCAGGTAAACATTCGTGCACTGAAAGGCGACTGCGCACATCTCCGTGGTCCACGGCCATCCTCCATGAGGGACCGTAATCTTGAGGTTCGGGAACTTTCGCGCGACTCTTTGGATATGCACGGGCATTGAGAAGGTCATGTCGTCCCCGATGTACATGCTGCTCGTCAACGACAAGATCAGTTCCGCTTTCTCAACCGCCTCATAGACAGGAAAGAGAGTTTCGTCGTCGTCGTAGCGCTTCCAATATCCGTTGTCCATGGCGACGCCGCGCAAGCCGAGATCCACGATTCGCTCGATTTCGCGAACTGACGCGGCAGGATCGGCGCTCCCGACTGCACCGAAGCCGATGAATCGTTTCGGGTACAGGCGCACCAATTCGGCGACCTCTTCGTTTGGCACCGAGCCGTAAGGCGCGGGAGCTTGACGTCCCATCAGGACGCCCAGCGACAGTCCAGCTTGTTCGAACTCCTCCATGAACGCGGTCATGGACTTCTCGCGGAAGGAGCGGTAAGGCTCGATGCCGATCTGGAGACCCGAGATCGTCACCGGATCGGGATTCGGATTCCGTGGGCGGTACAGGAAGCTGTCGAGGAAGCTCTTGAATGGAGGGCGGACACGAAAGTCGATGATCATCGCGTTTGGCTTCCTTCAGACTGGTCAGTTCCTTGCTGCTGGGCAACTCCGAATCATGCTCGGAGCCTTACAAGTACTTTGGGCACGCAAAGGCGGGAGATTGCCCCGTCGATCATTGTTCTCGATCCCATCCGTACCGGTCGGCGACGTTCTGATGGAGTGAGGTGTATTCGGTGAGATGCGCGCCGACGGTGCGGAGTGTAAACGAACTAACGTTAGTCTGTCAAGATTGCCCCTGCGCCCAGCAGCGACTTGGCCGCGAAGGCCCGGTCAAATGGAAACTCTGCGGACATCCGCCCCACCCGGCTCCACGGTGTCCGCCGAACGGTCGGCGCGATTCCTCGGACGAGAAGTGCCCGCGTCCGAGGCCGATGGGAACGCGTGCCGATCCCTCGAACGTGGGCGGACCTGCGGCCGTCGACTCGCGCAAGGGCGTCGGGTCAGATCGCTTGACAGACTAACGTTAGTTCGTTTAGTGTTCGTCGCGAACCACAGGGAGAGAGGCGATGGGCCATCAGCCTTGTCGATCGACGACCGCCGAGCGCACTTGGAAGACGCTCGCAGCTGGTGTCGTGCAGGCCGGAGCATGCCGTGTTGCGAGCGTCGGGCGCTCCGTACGCGAGCGCCTCGCTCAGCGCTCCGGGGCGGCAAATCCCATCCCAGTCGAACTGCCCGCCGGTTCTCCAGTCCTCGGCGCCGAGGCTGAGGTCCACCACTACTGCAGGCGCTTCCCGGGATTGACGATGCGGCGTCGCGAATCTCCCCGGCGTTCGCACTTCGCGTCCGCGCGCCGGTTCACGCCGTCCAACTGCCGCCGCCTAACAGACGTTCATGCCGCCGGCCGCGTCGGCCGTCGCAGGCAGGGCGACGTTCGCGAATCCACAATCCGAGTTCGCACCTACGGTCGTCGAGCGTCTTTTTCGTTCCCGATGCGTGTGCGCGCGGCCTTGCCGCCGCGCCGGTCCGGATCGCCGAGAGGTGAACGACGTTCGGAGGTCCACCAACCCGCTCAGAATCCAGCGAGGACCGGAAGATGATGTCGATTACCGAAAAGATGGCGCCGCGCGTGCTCGATGGCAGGCTCGCGCTCGTCACCGGGGCAGGACAGGGCAACGGGAGGGCGATCGCACTGGGGCTGGCGCGCGCCGGCGCCTCGGTCGTGGCGACCGACGTCGACACGCCGACGGTGCAGCAGACGGCGGCGGACATCAAGGCCGCGGGCGGGCGCGCCTGGGCGTACCGGCTCGACGTCACGAACGCCGCCGAATGCACGGGGCTCGCCGCCACCGTGGCGCGGGAGGTCGGCCGCGTCGATCTCCTCGTCAACAATGCAGGTATCGTGATCCGCGAAGCGTTCGATCACGTCGACGCAGTCGCCCACGCGAAGCGGACGTTCCAGGTGAACGTCGAGGGCACGCTCAACGTCACCCACGCCTGGCTCGCCGACCTGCGCGCGACCAAGGGCTGCATCGTCAACCTCGCGTCGATCGGGTCGTTCGTCGGCCTGCCCGGTGTCGTCGGGTACTCGCCTTCGAAGGGCGCGATCAAGATGCTCACGCAGTCGCTCGCGGGGGAGCTGGCGAAGGACGGCGTGCGCGTCAACGCGATCGCGCCGGCCGTCGTCGCCACGGCCATGACCACCGCGACCCGCGAGAACCCCGAACGCCTCGCCCGGTTCATGCAGCGCACGCCGATGGGTCGCGTCGCGGAACCCGAGGAACTCATCGGACCCGTGGTGTTCCTGGCATCCGACATGGCCAGTTACATCACGGGTGTCACGTTGCCGGTGGACGGCGGCTATCTCGCCGTCTGAACGGCGCTCGAATTTTCCCACAGGAGGAGTCGGTTCATGAAGATCGCATCGAACGTTGGTCGTCTTCTCGCCGGCACGGCGTTCGCCGTGGCGGGTGCGGTGGCTTTTGCGCAGGACATCAAGCTCGGCTTCAACGGCGACCTGTCGGCGTCGCCGTCGGCGCAGAGCGGTACGGCCGGGGTGCTCGGCATCCAGGCGGCGATCGACGACATCAACGCGGCCGGGGGGGTGCTCGGCAAGAAGCTGGTGCTCGTGGTCCGCGACGACCTGTCGCAGCCGCCGAAGTCGATCCAGAACATGAACGAGCTGATCGACAACGAGAAGGTCTCGGCCGTCTTCGGGCCGACCAACTCGGGCAACGCCCTGGCATGGCGGCACATCCCGAACCAGAAGAAGGTCGTGTCGATGGGGAACATCGCCAGCGGCACCGACATCACCAAGCCGATGAGCCCGGGCGCCGACAACTACATGTTCCGCATCTCGATGGCGGACCGCGAACAGGTCGTCGGCGTGATGGCCCATGCGAAGAAGGCCGGCGCGAAGAAGGTCGGCTACCTGGTCGAGACCACCGGGTACGGGCAGGGCGGATTGAAGGACCTGCAGGAGATCGGGAAGCTGCACGGTTTCGACGTCGTCGCCAACGAACGCATGGCGGTCGCCGACACGGACGTCACGTCGCAGTTGAACAAGATGAAGGCCGCGGGCGCGGACACGATCTTCGTGTGGACGCAGGGTACCCCGCTGGGGCAGGTGATTCGCAGCATGGAGAAGGTCGACTACTTCCCGCGCGTGTACTCGTCCTGGGCCGCCGACAACATCACCTTCTACGACGCGGCCGGGAAGACGCTCGCCGAGAAGCCGATCTTCATGCGCACGATGGTCGAGGCGTCGACGCCCGCGCAGAAGGCGCTGTTCGATCGGCTGAAGGCCAAGCTCGCGGCACCGAGCGCGTTCGCCTTCTCCGCCCACGGCTACGACGCGACGCACGTGGTCGCCGCTGCGATGCGGCAGGCCGGGACCACGACCGACGGTGACAAGATCCGCGAGGCGCTCGAGTCGCTGAAAACGCCGGTGAAGGGCGTCATGAAGACCTACAACCCGCCGTTCACGCGGGAGAACCACGAGGGGCTCTCGGCCGCCGACTTCGTGTTCGTCAGGTGGTCGAACGGCAAGCTCGTGCGGGTCGAAGACGCGATCACCGCGTCGCTGACCCCCGCGGATTTCAAGCGCTGACGGTTCGACGTCGACCTTGCGGGGTCATCGACCGGGCAATCGCGTCGATGACCGCCGCCTGACCGTAGCGACAAACGATCGTATTCGAGGGCGCGCCGCGCCTTCGACACCGGGGAGTCGGATACATGAAGATCGCATCGAACGTTGCTCGTCTTCTCGTCGGCGCGGCGTTCGCCGCCGCGGGCGCGGTAGCTTCCGCGCAGGATATCAAGCTGGGTTTCAACGGCGACCTGTCGGCGTCGCCGTCGGCGCAGAGCGGCACGGCGGGCGTGCTCGGCATTCAGGCGGCGATCGACGACATCAACGCGGCCGGGGGCGTGCTCGGCAGGAAGCTGGTGCTGGTGGTCCGCGACGACCTGTCGCAGCCGCCGAAGTCGATCCAGAACATGAACGAACTGATCGACAACGAGAAGGTCGTGGCGGTGCTCGGCCCGACCAACTCGGGCAATGCCCTGGCATGGCGGCACATCCCGAACCAGAAGAAGGTCGTGTCGATGCAGATGATCGCCACCGGCACCGACATCACCAAGCCGATGAGCCCGGGCGCCGACAACTACATGTTCCGTATCACGCTGACCGACCGCGAACAGGTGGTCGGCGTGATGGCCTACGCGAAGAAGGCCGGCGCGAAGAAGGTGGGCTTTTTGGTCGAGACCACCGGGTACGGGCAGGGTGGACTCAAGGACCTGCAGGAGATCGGGAAGCTGCAGGGCTTCGACGTCGTGGCGACCGAACGCATGGCGGTGACGGACACCGACGTGACGTCGCAGCTGAACAAGATGAAGGCGGCAGGCGTGGACACGCTGTTCGTGTGGGCGCAGGGAACGCCCATGGGACAGGTCATACGCAGCATGGAGAAGATCGGCTATTTCCCCCGCCTGCTCTCCTCGCTGGCCGCCGACAACATCACCTTCTACGACGCGGCAGGCAAGACGCTGGCCGAGAAGCCGATCTTCATGCGCACGATGGTCGAACCGGCGACGCCCGCGCAGAAGGCTTTGTTCGAGCGCGTGAAGGGCAAGCTCGCCGCGCCGAGCGCGTTCCCCTTCGTGGTTCTCGGCTACGATGGCGTGCAAGTGATCGCGGCGGCGATCCGGCAGGCCGGGACGGCGACCGACGGCGTCAAGATCCGCGAGGCGCTCGAATCGCTGAACGTGCCGGTGGCCGGCGTCATGAAGACCTATCAGCATCCCTTCACGAAGGAGGGCCACGAAGGACTCCTCGCCAAAGACCTCGTGTTCGTCAGGTGGTCCGACGGCAAGCTGGTGCGGGTGAACGACGAGGTGACCGCGGCGCTGACTGCCGCCGATTTCAAGCGTTGACCGACTGCCGCGTACCCGGGGCCGGACCATGGACACCGCACTGCTGCAAGCACTGCTGAGCGGCGCCGCCGTGGGCGGTGCATACGCCCTCGTGGCCCTCGGGTTCAGCATCACGTTCACGACGACCAAGACGCTCAACTTCGGCCAGGGCGAGTTCGTGTCGGCGGGCGCGTTCGTCGGCGCCAGCGTGCTGCTGATTTCGCTGGGGAAACCGTTCACGGCCACGTCGTTCTCCGGCGCCGATCCCGGCACGCTGGCCCAGCTCGGCGCGCTGCTGGCCGCGATGACCCTGATGGGACTGATCGGCTGGTTGCTGTACGCGGTGGGCGTGCGGCCGTTCATCGGGCGCCCCGGCATGGCGTGGGTCATGAGCACGCTGGGGTTCGGCGTGATCCTCCAGAGCGTCGGCCTCGCGATCTGGGGTCCCAAGCCCCTGGTCGTGCCGGCGCCGGTGGACGACCGGGTGCTCCGCATCATGGGCCTGGGCGTGCGCCCGCAGGAATTGCTGATGCTCTTCGTCTCGCTGGTGGTCATGCTCGTGTTCGACTACGTGATGCGGCGCGCGGCCGTGGGCAAGGCGATGCGCGCGGTCGCGCACAGCAGCCAGGTCGCCACGCTGATGGGCATCAACGTGCAGGCGGTGATGATCGGCGCGTTCGTGGTGAGCACCGCCCTGGCGGGCTTGTCCGGGTTCATGCTCGCCCCGGTCGCGCAGGCATCGCTCTACCTCGGCTTCGCGGTGGGCCTCAAGGGGTTCAGCGCGGCGATCCTCGGAGGCTTGAGCAGCCCGCGCGGCTGCGTCGCGGGCGGGTTCCTGCTGGGCATCCTCGAGTCGGTCATCAACCTGTGGTCGGCGCAGTGGCGCGAGGTGGCGATCTTCGCGCTGGTCATCGTCGCGCTCGCGTTGCGCCCGACCGGATTGTTCGGTTCGCGGATGGTCGAGAAGGTATGAGCCGGTACGCCCACCCGATGGCGGTGCTCGCGTTCGGCGCGGTGCTGAACGCCGGGGCCGCGTTCGTGTCGAACGCGTACTACCTGGGCGTCGCGTTCATGATCTGCGTCTACTACCTGTGCGCGGCGGGAATGAACGTGCTGGTCGGATTCGCCGGACAGAAGTCGCTCGGCCAGGCCGGGCTCTTCGCCGCCGGCGCATACGGCGTGGCGTTGCTGACCACGCGCACCGAGATCGATCCGTGGCTCGCGCTCGTGCTCGCGGCGGCGATCGCCGGCGTCGCGGGCATCGTGATCGCGCTGCCGTCGCTGCGCGTCCGGGGACCCTACCTCGCGATGGTGACGCTCGCCTTCGGCGTCGGCGTCGAGAAGCTGGTCGCCGAGTCGACCGAACTGTTCGGCGGCGCCCAGGGCATATTCAACATCCGGCCCCTCACGTGGCGAGGAGCGCCGCTCACCGCGCAGCAGTGGGTGGGTGTCGCCGTCGCGCTGTCGGTCGCGACGCACCTCCTGTTGCGCAACCTGCTGACGGGCCGCTTCGGCCGCGCCATGCTGTCGCTGCAGGCGGACGAGATCGCCGCCGCGTCGGTGGGCGTGCGCGTGTACCGGGCGAAGGTGCTGGCGTTCGTCATCGCGGCCGTCACCTGCGGCATCGCCGGGGCGCTCGTCGCGCAGCAGAACCAGTACATCAACTCGGATTTCATCACCATCCACCTGTCCATCTTCATCCTGCTGCTCGTGCTCTTCGGCGGCGGCGGCTCGCTGGGCGGTCCGCTGGTCGGCGCACTGATGCTGACGCTGATCGACACGTTCCTCGCGCGCTGGCCGTCGGTGCAGCACTTCGTGTACGGGTCGCTGCTGCTGTTCGCGCTCTACGCGATGCCGCGCGGCGTGATGGGGGTCGTGGAGCCCTGGTGGCGGCGCCGCGGCCGCGCGGCCCCGTCCGCGATCGCCGCCGAGGCGACGCCGTGGCGCGGCGGCGGCGCGGGCGGCGGCGAGGATCTGTTGGTGGTGGACCGGATCAGCAAGAACTACGGGGGAGTCCGCCCCGCGCAGGCGGTCTCGTTCGTGTTGCAGCGTGGTCACGTACATGCGCTGATCGGTCCCAACGGCGCGGGCAAGAGCACGATCATCAACATCCTGACCGGCGTCGTGCCGGCCGACGAAGGGCGTGCCAGTTTCTCGGGCCACGACCTCGTTGGACTCGCGCCGCACGCGATCTGCACGCTCGGCGTGGCCCGAACGTTCCAGAACCTGCGCCTGTTCGCCGACCTCTCGGTGCTGGAAAACGTGCTGACCGGCCGCCACACGCGGATGAACAACGGATTCCTGCCGTCGTTCTTCGCGTTGCCGCTGGCGCGCCGGGAGGAAGCGTCCGCACGCTCGCACGCACTGGGGCTGCTCGAACTCGTCGGCCTGACGGCCTATGCGGAACAGCCGGCCGGCAGCCTTCCCTACGGCCTGCAGCGACGCGTCGAGCTGGCGCGCGCGCTCGCCACCGAGCCGCAACTGCTGCTGCTCGACGAGCCGGCGGCCGGCCTGAATCCGCAGGAGACGGCAGAACTCGGCGACCTCCTGCTGCGCATCGGACGCGCCGGGGTCACCATCCTCATGGTCGAGCACCACATGGACCTGGTGATGCGGATCTCGGACCACGTGATCGTGCTCGACTACGGCGTGAAGATCTCCGAGGGCAGCCCGGCGCAGGTGCAATCCGATCCCAAGGTGATCGAAGCCTATCTCGGCGCGGCCGACGCCACGGCCGCGCCTCACGTCGAACCCAGGGTGCAGAATGCTGGAGCTTGACAGCGTCGCGTTCGCCTACGGCTCGATCGAGGCGGTTCGCGGTGTCAGCCTGACGGTGCGGCAGGGCGAGGTCGTGACGCTGATCGGAGCCAACGGCGCCGGCAAGAGCACGCTGCTCAAGGGCATCATCGGTCTGCACGCGCCGAAGTCGGGCCGCATCCTGGTCCACGGCGCCGATGTCGCGACCGTGCCGGCGCACCGCAGGATCGGGCTCGGGCTGGCGCTGGTGCCCGAGGGACGCGGCGTCTTTCCCGACCAGACCGTGCGCGACAACCTGCTGCTCGGCGCCTGGGCGCAGCGGCGCGACGAAGCGCGCTGCAGGGACCTGTTGCAGCGCGAGTTCGAGCGCTTCCCGCGCCTGCTCGAGCGCCAGGAACAGCTCGCGGGCACGCTCTCCGGCGGCGAGCAGCAGATGCTCGCGATCTCGCGCGCCCTGATGTCCGATCCCAGGTTGTTGCTGCTCGATGAGCCGTCGCTCGGCCTCGCGCCGCTCATCATCGCCGAAATCTTCCAGACGATTCGCGCACTCCGCGATGCCGGGCTCACGCTGCTGCTGGTGGAACAGATGGCGAGCCAGGCGCTCGCGGTCGCCGACCGCGCCTACGTACTCGAAACGGGTGTCGTGACCCTGACCGGAACCGGCCCCGAACTCTTGAGCAACCCGAAGGTGCAGGCCGCCTACCTGGGCGGGCACCCGCCCGGGACACCCTGAAGGAGTCATTGCGATGATCGTGCGTTTCGGCCTGCTGCAGAAGAAGTCCGGCATGTCCCAGGAGGAGTTCAGCCGTTTCTGGTTGACGAACCACGGCCCGATGGCGCGGCGGATGCCGGGACTGCGCGCGTACAACCAGAATCACATCGTCGATACGCGCCAGCTCGGCATCGCGCACCAGCGGGGAGCATGGCAGTTCGACGGCTTCTCGCAGCTCTGGTTCGACGACGCGGAGCAGATGCGCCGCGCCATCACGAGCGATCTCGGCCCCGAGTTGGTCCGCGACGAGAAGCAGTTCATCGGCAACCTGCACATCATCGTGTGCGAGCCGCACACCGTCGTCGAACCGCCCGCGCGGCCGAACAAGGTGCTGAAGCGCATGTCGCTGCTGACGCGGCTCCCGGGGATGACGGACGACAAGTACCGGCACGAGTGGCTCAACGTCCACGACGGGCTGGTGCGCAAGATTCCGGGCGTACGCGGCTATCGGCAGAACCTCGTCGTGGCGCGCGAACGCGTCAAGGGGGTGCCCTGTTCGTCGAGCGAGCTGCCGATCGACGGGATGGTCGAGCTGTGGTTCGACAGCGTTCCGAGCATCGAGGCGGCGTTCGCGTCACCCGCGGGCCAAGATGCGCTGGCGCACGGGCGCACGTTCCTGTCCGAAGTCACCACGTTCCTCGTCGAGGAGCACGTGATCGTCTGACCGGGACGCTCGAGCGGCGGCCCGCGGCCGCCCTTCGCGCGACCGACGGGCGACCACGAACCACGAAGCATCGCCGGCGCGAGTTCGACCCGCACCGTCGAGTCGCGCGGCGCCGGAAGGTCGATGCGGGTGGCATGCCCGCCGGCCTGCGGCGAACGGCCACGAACATCGTTTCAGAGAGACCAGACATGACTCAACGCATCGACTACAAGACGGTGGTGCCGGAGGCGTATCAGGCGATGCTCGGCGTCGAGCGCTACGTTCAGCGCTCGGGGCTGGACCACATCCTGCTCGAACTCGTGAAGACCCGCATCTCGCAGATCAACCGCTGCGCGCACTGCCTCGACGCGCACACCCGGAAGGCGCGCGCCGCGGGCGAGACGGAACAGCGTCTGCACGTGCTGGCCGCATGGCGGGAGTCGACGCTCTACACCGACCGCGAGCGGGCCGCGCTCGCCTGGGCGGAGGCCCTGACGCAGATCTCGACGCAGGAAACCTCCGATCAGCTCTTCGCGGAGGCGCGCAAGCACTTCGACGAGAAGGCGCTCGTCGACCTGACGATGGCGATCGTCGCGATCAACGGCTGGAATCGGCTCACCGTCTCGCTTTCGCATTGAGCACTGGCCGCACGCGCGCCCGGTCGTCGCGGGCCGGGGCGCGAGATCCTGACGGGGGCCGGGCTGGGATGACCCGCCCGCATTCCGACGGCGCGGCGTCTCAGTATGATCGGGGCAGCCCGAGCCAGCGCTCGCCGAGGAAGTTCGCCACCATGTCGTTGGTCAACGGCGCGAACGAGTAGAGGCGGATGTCGCGATAGAAGCGCTGCATCGGCAGCGCGAGGTCGAACGCGGCGGCGCCGAGCACGTCCATGCCGCATGCGGCGGCGTTCTGGCCCGCCTTCGCGCAGGCGAGCTTGGCCATCGCGCTTTCGACGGCGACGTCGCGGCCGAGATCGGCGAGCCGCGCCGCGCCGAGGGCGAGCGACCACGCGGCCTCGAGTTCCACGCCCGCGTGGACGATCCTGTGCTGCACCGCCTGGAACCCTCCGATCGGCCGCGCGAACGCCCGCCGCTCGCCCGCGTAGGCGGTGGCGAGGCGCAGTGCGCCGCGCCCGATGCCGGCCGCCACCGCGGCGGTGTTGAGTCGTTCCGAATTGAGGGTGTCGACGACCTCGACGAAACCCCCGTCGCGCGTCCCGAGGATCGCGTCGTCTCCCAACTCGACGTCATCGAACGTGACCGAGCAGGTGTCGTAGCCGTTGATGGCGAACGTGTCGAGTTCCGCCGCCGTCACGCCCGGCGCGTTCACCGGCACGAGGAACATCGTGATGCCGCGCGAGCGGTGCGGCGCGGTGCGCGCGAGCACGACGAGCAGGTCCGAGCGGGCGGCGCCGCTGATCCAGTACTTCGACCCGCCGAGGATCCAGCGCGATCCGCGCTTCGCGGCACGGGTGCCCATCGCGGCGAGGATGTCGGTGCCGCCGGCGGCCTCGGAGAGGCAGAACGACGCCCGGATCTCGCCCCGGCACAGCGGCGCGAGCCAGCGCTCCCGCTGGGAAGGGGAACCGTACCGTGCGATGAGACGCGTGACCATGAACTGGATCACGCCGAAGACGGCCATCGAGGTCGCGTGACCGGCGAGCGATTCGAGCGTCAGCACCTCCATCGCGGCGCCTCCGCCGCTGCCGCCGTGCTCCTCGGCGACGCCGATGCCCCACGAGCCCAGCCGGCCGAGCGCCGCGTGGAGTTCGAGGTCGAACGTCTTGGCGTTGTCGAGCCTCTGGACGCGCTCGAGCGGCGCGACGTCGTTCAGCACTCGGTCGAGCGAGTCGCGGTACGCGCGCTCGTCGTCGGTCAGCGCGGAGAATCCGGTCGCCTTCATCATGGCGCGATGGCCACGAACTCGCGGGAGATCCAACGTACCGAACGGGAATGGTCGACGAAGTGGAGTTCGTCCCGGGCGAGCCGCACCTGTACGCGCTTCGCGTCTTCGTCCTCGAACGCGTGCCGCAGGTCGTGCTCGTTCGCCCAGTACAGCTCGGCCACGCCGTCGTACGGTTCGCCGAGCGCCTCCCGCCGCTCGACCCGGGCGGAGTACGGGTGTTCGACCGGCACGGTCTGGACGTAACGCGCGACGCGGAGCGTCGATCGGTGCTCGAGCACGATGGGTGCGTGCACCTGCCGCCAGTACGCGACGAACTGGGCGTGGGTCATGGCGGGCTTGCGCCGCATGCAGTAGATGATCTTGTGCATCGGCTCGGAAGCGGTGAATGACGCGGGAACGCGAGACTCCGCAACGGCGCTTGGGGCCGTTCCGGCCGCTCAGGTCGCGCGCCGGGGCCGCTCGCGCAGTGCGTCGATCGACCGCTCGGCGATCACGAGCTTCAATACCTCGCTCGCGCCCTCGTAGATGCGCAGCGCGCGGAT
>JAANMX010001153.1_pt1 | contig 31100 bp, 26 predicted proteins | sample 7279681 | NCBI WGS metagenome assembly JAANMX01 (sample SAMN14094542, study PRJNA606508) | bioreactor metagenome | isolation source: A lab-scale SPAN reactor treating ammonium-rich wastewater day 351 | place: Ireland: Galway | collected 2018-01-01 | reverse complement strand
GGGCGAGCAGGGTTGGGAGTCGGTCAACTTCCTGATGAACATGCTGGCGATCGACGTGCCGATGATCAGCGCCGTCAACGGTCCGGCGGTGCGGCATGCCGAACTGCCGATCATGTGCGACATCGTGCTGGCGGCGGAGGAGGCGACGTTTCAGGACTCGGGTCACTACGCTGGAGGACTGGTACCGGGCGATGGCGTGCACGTCGCATTCCAGCTCGCCATGGGATACAACCGGGCCCGGTATTTTCTGCTCACCGGCCAGATACTGAATGCCGTGGAGGCGAAGGAGGCAGGGCTCGTCAACGAGATCCTCCCCCGGGAAAAGCTGTTGCCGCGCGCCTGGGAGCTCGCTCGTCAGCTTGCGCGCCAGCCTGAGCTGAACCGTCGATACGCAAGGGTTCTGCTGACGGAGTTGTTGCGTCGCCAGATGCGCGACCTGCTCCCGTATGGACTCGCGCTCGAAGGCCTGGCCCTGGTCGGTGCGGGCTGAGTCGAATCCGCGCTCGAGACGGCGCGTGATCGGTCCGACGCGCCGCGGCGGAACGGAACTTCACTGAATGCAGCGAGAGGCAGGCGACATGTCGGCTCCATCCCCACTTGGCGCACCGGGTTTGAAGTTCAGGGACACCGTTGCGCATTCGATCGCGAGAAGCCTGCTGCGACACGGCGTGAGCCACGTGTTCGGCCAGAGTCTGCCCAGCATGCTGCACCTGGCATGCGAGGAGCTCGGGATCGTACAGGTCGCGTATCGGACCGAGAATGCGGGCGGTTGCATGGCGGACGGATACGCGCGCGTTTCCGGGCGCGTTGGAGTCGTGACGGCCCAGAACGGACCGGCGGCAACGCTGCTGGTTCCTCCTCTGGCCGAAGCGCTGAAGGCGTCGATCCCGCTGGTCGCGCTGGTCCAGGACGTGAATCGTGACCAGGCCGACCGCAACGCCTTTCAGGAACTCGACCACGTCGCACTCTTCGCGTCGTGCACCAAGTGGACGAGGCGTGTGGTCGCGGGGTCGCGTGTCGACGATTACGTCGACCAGGCGTTCGCGAACGCATGCGGGGGCAGGCCGGGACCGGTGGCTTTGCTCCTGCCTGCCGATGTGCTGTTGCAGCCCGGGCCACCACCGACGCGGCAGCTGAATCTGGGGGCCTACCCGCTCGACCGAAGCGTTGCGGCCGCGGATCGCATCGCGGAGGCGGCCGACTCGATAGCGGCGGCCGAACGACCGGTCATCATCGCGGGTGGCGGCGTGCATTCGTCGCGCGCACAGCAGGCGCTCGCGGAGTTGCAGGAGACCGCTCATGTCCCGGTTGCCACCACGGTGATGGGCAAGGGCGCGGTCGACGAGCGTCATCCGCTCTCGGTCGGAGTCGTGGGCTATTTCATGGGCCGGAACAGCGCGACGCGGTATTTGCGCGACGTCGTCGAGGACGCGAGCCTGGTGATCCTCGTCGGCACGAGAACCAACCAGAACGCGACCGATTCGTGGCAGCTCTATCCCCGCAACGCCAAGTACGTCCACATCGACGTGGACGGCAGCGAGATCGGACGCAACTACGAGGCGCTGCGACTGGTCGGTGACGCGAGGGAAACCATTCTCGCGCTCGTCGCGGCCCTTCGCGGCCGGGACCTTTCGCGTCGACGCGGGGCGCGCGCAGCGCTGGAGCGCCGAATCGCGGACGGCAAGGAGCGGTCATGGCGGGAGTCGGCTCCGCTGCGCGCTTGCGACGATTTGCCGATTCGACCCGAACGTGTCATGGCCGAGCTTGATCGGTCGATGGACGAGCGCACGATCGTCGTATCCGACGCGAGCTATGCGTCGATCTGGACCGCCAACTACCTCCGATCGCGCAGAGCCGGTGCTCGCTTCCTGACACCGAGGGGGCTCGCCGGGTTGGGTTGGGGATTTCCCATGGCCATCGGGGCGAAAGTCGCCCAGCCCGATGCCGCCGTCTACTGCGTCGTTGGTGACGGTGGCTTCGCTCACGTGTGGAGCGAACTCGAAACCGCGCGACGGATGCGCATCAAGGTGGTGCTCGTGGTGCTCAACAACGGCATCCTCGGTTATCAGAAGCATGCGGAGAACCTGAAGTTCGGAGCCCATACGAGTGCGGTGCATTTCTCCCCGGTCGACCACGCGATGATCGCTCGCGCTACGGGCTGCGCGGGAATTCGCGTCGAACGTCCAGCGGACATTGCCGCCGCGCTGCGCGAAGCGAGCAATTCCGACGTTACCACGGTGATCGACGTGCTTTGCGACGAAGCCGCCTTTCCGCCGATTACGTCGTTCTCGGTCGAATCGACCTGATCCGCAAACAGAGCGCGACCATGGTCTCGACGACGGCGCCGCCCGTCGGCCACGACCAGGGGTCGAATCGCATTCAAACAATGGCGCGGGGCCACGCGAGGGGACTATTCGCCGGATCGTTGCGCGCCGGCCAGCGCGCGGTCAAGCGAACTTCCGGCCCGGTACACTAGAGCAGGCTCCGCTGCCGCTCGTCACGCGCAGGCGCCACGAACTTCGTGCAGTCGAGCGGCGACCGGTCGCGCCCGGTGTCGAGGCCGAGCCGGCGACAGGCGAGGCGGAAGCGTGTTGCGATGAGATCGGCGAACGCGCCGCTGCCCTTCATGCGCGCACCGAAGCGCGCATCGTAGTCGCGGCCGCCGCGGATGTCCTGCACGAGGCTCATCACGTGCGCGGCGCGATCGGGGAAGTGCGTCGCGAGCCAGTCGCGGAAGAGCGGCGCGACTTCGCGCGGCAGGCGCAGCATGATCCAGCCGGCGCTCGTCGCCCCGGCGTCCGCCGCCGCCTCGAGGATCGCCTCGAGGTCGCGGTCGGTGAGTTGCGGGATCACCGGCGCGACCATCACGCCGGAGGGCACGCCCGCGGCGGAGAGCGCGCGCAGCGCCGCGACCCGTCGGGCCGGCGCGCTCGCGCGCGGTTCGAGCTTGCGCGCGAGGCCGGCGTCGAGCGTGGTGATCGACAGGTAGACGCGCGCGAGCCCCTGCGCGGCCATCGGCGCGATCAGGTCGAGGTCGCGCTCGACCAGCGCGTTCTTGGTGACGATCGTGAACGGATGCTTCGCCTGCGCGAACACCTCGAGGAGCGAACGCGTGATCTTCCACTCGCGCTCGACCGGCTGGTAGGGGTCGGTATTCGTGCCGAGCGCGATCGGCGCGACGTCGTAGCCCGGACGTGAGAGTTCCTCGCGCAGGAGCCGCGCGGCGTCGGGCTTCGCGTAGAGCTTCGTCTCGAAGTCGATGCCCGGGGAGTGGTCGAGGTACGCGTGCGACGGGCGCGCATAGCAGTAGATGCAGCCGTGCTCGCAGCCCTGGTAGGGATTGATCGACCGGTCGAACGGGATGTCGGGCGAGTCGTTGCGCGTGACGATCGAGCGCGCCAACTGGATCGTCACGGTCGTGCGGACCTGGCGCGAAGGCGTCTCGTCCGCGGGATCGGGTGGCGGCGGCGCCCAGCCGTCGTCCACCGACTCGCGGGTGGCGTCGTGGAACCGGTTCGCCGGATCGAAGGTCGCGCCGCGACCGTGCCTGGGGTTGCCCGGGCTCGAGGGCGACGAGGGAGCGCGGTCCATCGAACGATTGTACGCTCACCTGTCGGGCCCCGCGTGTCGCCGTTGTCGGGTATCCATCGCCTGCGGCGGAGGCTCCGAGTCATCCTGCGGAGCCGGAGGCTCGGGCTCCAGTGTGGGCGGTCACTGACCCTTGCCTGCGCGCCGCCGGCCAGGGAGCCATCGGCTAAGATGGCGGCGCCGCGCGCGCGGCGGCACCTTCGCCTCTCCATGTCCACGCCCAAACCCAGGACCCACGGCTTCGACACGCTGTCGCTGCACGCCGGCGCGCGCCCGGACCCGGCGACCGGCGCACGCGCGACGCCGATCTACCAGTCGACGTCGTTCGTCTTTCCCGACAGCGACCACGCCGCGGCGCTCTTCAACATGGAGCGCGCGGGGCACGTCTACTCGCGCATCAGCAATCCGACCTGCGCGGTTCTGGAGGAACGGATCGCCGCGCTCGAAGGCGGCGTCGGCGCGATCGCGACGGCGAGCGGGCAGGCCGCCTTGCACCTCGCGATCGCGACGCTGATGGGCGCGGGTGCGCACATCGTCGCCTCGCGCGCGCTCTACGGCGGCTCGCACAACCTGCTCGACTACACGCTGCCGCGCTTCGGGATCACGACGACCTTCGTCGATCCGCGCGACCTCGACGCCTGGCGCGCGGCGATCCGGCCGCAGACGCGGCTCCTGTTCGGCGAGACGCTCGGCAACCCGAACCTCGACGTGCTCGACGTGCCGCGCGTGGCCGCGCTCGCGCACGACCACGGTCTGCCGCTCCTCGTCGACTCGACTTTCACGACGCCGTGGCTGATGCGTCCGTTCGACCACGGCGCCGACCTCGTCTACCACTCGGCGACCAAGTTCCTGTCGGGGCACGGCGTGGTCGTCGGCGGCCTCCTCGTCGACGCCGGCACCTTCGATTGGGAGGGCCGCGGTGCGATGCCGAAAGCGAAGGACAAATTTCCGACACTGACCGAGCCCTACGCCGGCTTCCACGACATGACGTTCAGCGAGGAGTCGACGACGGCGGCGTTCCTGCTGCGCGCGCGGCGCGAAGGCATCCGCGATTTCGGCGCGTGCATGGCGCCGATGACCGCGTGGCAGATCCTGCAGGGGATCGAGACGCTGCCGGTGCGCATGGCGAAGCACGTCGACAACGCGCGGCGCATCGTCGCGTTCCTGCGCGAGCATCCGATGGTCGAGTCGATCGCCTACCCGGAACTGCCGGGCCACCCGGACCACGAACTCGCGAAGCGCCTGCTCCCGCGCGGCTGCGGCGCGATCTTCGCGGTCGGCCTCAAGGCGACGCGCGACCAGGGGCGCCGGTTCATCGAGGCGCTGCGGCTCTTCTCGCACCTCGCGAACGTCGGCGACGCGAAGTCGCTCGTCATCCACCCGGCGTCGACGACGCACTTCCGGATGTCGGCGGAGGACCTCGCGCGCGCGGGCGTCGGCGAAGGCACGATTCGGCTGTCGATCGGCCTCGAGGATCCCGACGACCTCGTCGAGGATCTGTCGCGCGCGCTCTACGCGGCGGGCAAGGCGTGAACGTCACCGCATGGCTACGCGCGCGGCCCGCGCGAGCGCGGGGCGGGCGCGCCGTGCGCGGGAGCCGGCGGTGAGCGCGCCACCCGCCATCCTGATCGGCGCGCGAATCGCGGACGAGTTCCGCGACCGCCTCGCGACGCGGCTCGACGCGATCGGTCCGTACGACGTCGCCTTTCCCGCAGCGGTGAAGCGTCTGTCTCGAAGCGATGCGGAACGCGTGCAGGTCGCGCTGGTGTACGGCGGCATGGACGTGTCGGCCGCGGCCATCGCCGGGCTGCCGTCGCTGCGGCTCATCCTGTCCATCGGCAGCGGCTACGACGGCATCGACCTCGACGCGGCACGTGCGCGCGGCGCCTCGGTCACGCACAGTCCCGGCGCCAACGCTGCCTCGGTCGCCGACATGGCGATGGGGCTCCTGATCGCGAGCGTCCGGCGGATCGCGGAGCGCGACGCCTACGTGCGCCGCGGCGACTGGAACGGGCTCGAGTCGCGGCGCGACGTGCAGGTGCGCGGTCTCACCGGGCGCCGCGCGGGCATTTACGGCCTGGGCGCGATCGGCGCGAAGATCGCGTCGCGCTGCGAGGCCTTCGAGATGGAAGTCGCCTACCACGGACGCGCGCCGCGCCCCGGCGTCCGCCATCGGTTCCACGCGACGCTCCTCGCGCTCGCGGACTGGGCCGACGTGCTGATGATCGCCGTGCGCGCCGGGCCGGAAACGCACCACGCGGTCGACGCGCAGGTGCTCGCCGCGCTCGGCCGCGACGGACACGTCGTCAACATCACGCGCGGCTCGGTGGTCGACGAGACGGCGCTCGTCGCCGCGCTCGCGAACGGCACGATCGCCGGCGCCGGACTCGACGTCTTCGAGCGCGAACCGCAGGTGCCTGCGGCGCTGCGCGCGCTGCCGAACGTGGTGATGACGCCGCACATCGGCGGCAACACCGACGAGGCGCAGCGCGCGATGCACGACGCGGTGGTCGCGAACCTCGACGCGTTCCTCGCCGGCCGGCCGCTGCCCTCGCCGGTTCCGGGGATGCCCGCAGAGGTGGCCGCGTGAAGCTCACCGTCGGCGGGCGGGAGGCCTACGTCTATACCGGCACGCGGCCGTTCGACGCCTCGCGGCCGTCGGTGCTGTTCGTGCACGGCGCGGGCAACGACCATTCGGTGTGGGTCCTGCAATCGCGCTACTTCGCGCACCACGGGATGAACGTGCTCGCGCTCGACCTGCCCGGACACGGTCGCAGTGCGGGGCCCGCGCTCGCCTCGGTCGAGGCCATCGCCGACTGGCTCGTCGCCGTACTCGACGCCGCGGCAATCGCGACGGCGTCGATCGTCGGGCACTCGCTCGGTTCGCTCGCCGCGCTCGCGTGTGCGGCGCGCCATCCGTCGCGGGTCGCGAAGATCGCGCTGCTCGGTCCCGCCGTGCCGATGGCGGTGAGCGACGCGCTGCTCGACGCCGCGAAGGCGAACGACCACGTCGCCTACGAACTCGTGAACGGCTGGTCGACGAGTCCCGGCAAGCAGATCGGCGGCAACACGGTGCCCGGGCAGTGGCTGCTCGGACTCTCGATGCGGCTCCTCGAGCGCACGCCGCCGGGCGTGTTCCACGCCGACCTCGCCGCATGCCACGCCTGGACCGGCGGGCTCGAGGCCGCCGCCGCGGTGCGCTGCCCCGCGCTGGTGATCCTCGGCGCGCGCGACCTGATGGCCCCGCCGCGCACCGCGAAGGCGCTGATCGACACGCTGTCCGACGTGCGCACGGTGACGCTGCCGGAGACCGGCCACTCGATGATGGCCGAAGAGCCCGACGCCGTGCTCGACCGGCTGCGCGCGTTCCTGTGAGCGACGAGCCCTCGCCCGGCGCGGAGCCCGACCGGGGGTCGAAGACCGCCGTGACGGTGCGCACGGTCGCCGCGACCGCGCCGTTCCGCTGGCTCGCGCGCGGCGCCGCCGACTTCCGCGCGCATCCGCTGCCGAGCGCGTTCTACGGCGCCTGCTTCGCGCTGATGGGCTGGCTCGTCTACGAGACCTTCGAGTACGCGACCGCGTACCTCTCGGCGCTCGTGACCGGCTTCTTCCTGGCCGGGCCGTTCCTCGCGACCGGCCTGTACGCGCTGTCGCGCCGGCGCGAACGCGGCGAGCCTCCGTGGCTCGCCCCGACGCTCGACGCGTGGCGGCCGAACGTGGGCGCCATCGGCGTGTTCGCGCTCGTGCTCGCCGTGATCCTGCTCGTGTGGGCGCGCGCCTCGCTCGTCGTGTTCGCGCTGTTCTACACGAGCGGCATGCCGACGGTCGAGGGCTTCCTCGGGCAGCTCGCGGGCGTCGACAACCTCGAGTTCCTGCTCGCCTACGCCTGCGTCGGCGGGTTCTTCGCGACGCTGGTGTTCGCGATAAGCGTGGTGTCGGTGCCGATGATGCTCGACCGCGACATCGACGGCGTCGTCGCCGTACTCACCAGCCTGCGCGCGTTCGGCGCGAATCTGCCGGCGATGGCGCTTTGGGGCGCGATCATCGTCGTGGTGATCGCCGCGGGCTTCGCGCTCGTGTTCGTCGGGCTCGTCGTCGCCGCGCCGCTGATCGGCCACGCGACCTGGCACGCGTACCGGGACCTCGTCGGCTGACCCTTCAGTCGCGCCACTTGATCGAGCATCCGATCGCGACCGGCTGGAGGGCGGGGGCGCCTTCGCCCCGGACCACGGCCTTCATCGCTTCGACCAGGTCGCGCCGGTTGCCCTCGCGCGGATGGCGCCCCGAGTCGTCGAGCCGCCCGCGGTAGACGAGCCGGAGGTCGCGGTCGTAGCCGAAGAGGTCCGGCGTGCACACGGCGCCGTAGGCGCGGGCGACGTCCTGCGACTCGTCGTAGAGGTAGGGGAAGCCGAAGCCGTGGCGCGCGGCGACCGCGCGCATGTTCTCGAACGAGTCCTCGGGAAACGCCGTGACGTCGTTGCTCATGATCGCGACGCCCCCGACACCCAGTTCGGCAAGCTCGCGGAGATCGCGCGGGATCTTGTCGATCACCGCCTTGACGTAGGGGCAGTGGTTGCAGAGGAACAGCACGACGAGGCCGTTGGGGCCGCGCACGCTCTCGAGCGTGTGCCGCCCTCCGTCGACGCCGGGAAGATCGAATGGCGGTGCGATGGAACCGAGCGCGCTCGCGGGGCTTTCGAGGGTTGCCATGCCGTGCTCCTTGGGTCGACCCACGTGGCACAATCCGCGCGTCGGCCGCGACGCCGATCCATCGGGTGCTTCCCGATCCGCGCGACCGGCACGATCGTGACCCCGAGACTTTACCTCGATCCCGCCCTCGGCGCGCTCTCGGAAGGCGCGGAGATCGTCCTCCCGGCGGGCGCGGCGCACCACGCCCTGCGCGTGCTGCGGCTCCGCGCGGGCGACGCGGTCACGCTGTTCGACGGAACCGGCGGCGAGTGGCGCGCCGCGATCGCATCGGCGCTTCGGCGGGAAGCGAGCGTGCGCGTGGCGGAGCACCGCGCGATCGAGCGCGAGTCGCCGCTCGCGATCCGGCTCGCGCTCGCCGTGCTCGCGACCGACGCGATGGACTACGCGGTGCGCAAGGCGGTCGAACTCGGCGCCGCGGCGATCGAGCCGGTCGTCGCCGCGCGCTCGCAGGGAGCCTCGCGCTCGAACCGCGGCGAGCACTGGCGGCGCATCGTCCTCGCCGCCTGCGAACAGTGCGGCCGCAACCGGATACCGCCGATCGAGGCGCCGCGGCCGCTCGACGACTGGCTGGCCGCGCGGGGTCGCGCGACGCCGGGCGTCGTCCTCGTGCCGGAGGCGAACGTTTCGCTCGCTACGATCGCCCCCGCAGGCGTTCTCGATCTCCTCGTGGGGCCCGAAGGAGGATTCGATGCGCGCGAGGTCGACGCCGCGCTCCGCTCGGGCCTGCGCGCGGCCGCGCTCGGACCGCGCGTCCTCAAGGCCGAGACGGCATGCGTCGCGGCGCTCTCGGTGCTGCAGGCGGGCAGTGGCGACCTGCGCTGAGCGTGCGCGGGTCCCCAGGCGTCAGGCGGAACCGCGCTCGCGCTGCGCGATGAAGATCGCCTTCGCGAGCACGAGGTCGTCGGCGAACGTGACCTTCACGTTGGTGCGGCTGCCCTCGACGAGGCGCGGGCGCAAGCCCAGGGCCTCGACCGCCTGCGCCTCGTCGGTGACCTTCGAGGCGTCCGGCCGCGACAGCGCCTCGCGCAGCACCGCGTAGCGGAACATCTGCGGCGTCTGCGCGTGCCAGATGCCCTCGCGCGACTCGGTGCGCAGGCAACGCCCTTCGCCGTCGGCGCGCTTGAGCGTCGCGGCGGAAGGCACGGCGAGGAGCCCGCCGACCTCGTCCTCTCCGATCTCGCGCACCAGGCGCTGCAGCGATTCGGCGTCGATGCACGGCCGCACCGCGTCGTGCACGAGGACCCAGTCGTCGTTGCGGATGTCCTCGATGCGCTCGAGCGCGTGCGCGACGCTCTCCGCGCGCGTGGCGCCGCCGCAGCGCAGCGCGACGACGCCGGCGCCGACGGTCACGTCCTGGGCGAACCAGGCATCGTGGGGCGAGAGCGCGACGTAGGTGCGCGCGATCGGCAGCGCGGCGGCGAGGCGCTCGATCGCGTGCTGGAGGATCGGCTTGTCCTCGATCGTCGCGTACTGCTTGGGCTTGCCGCCTCCGAAGCGCGCTCCGTTGCCCGCCGCGGGGACGAGCGCGAAGATCCGGACCACCGCTGCCTACTCCGAGCGGATCGGGATCGTCTTCTTCCTGGGCAGGAGGTGCGCCGCGGGCGTCTGCCCGCCGTAGGTCGCCCGCACGTAGTCGAGGATGACCTCGGCGAACTCCTCGGCGATGCGCTCGCCCTTGAGCGTCACCGTCTTGTGCCCGTCGACGAACACCGGGGCGACCGGCGACTCGCCGCTGCCCGGCAGGCTGATGCCGATGTTGGCCATCTTCGATTCGCCCGGGCCGTTGACCACGCAGCCCATCACCGCGACCGACATCTTCTCGACGCCCGGGTACTGGGTCTTCCAGACCGGCATCTGTTCACGCAGCCAGCGCTGGATCCGGTCGGCCAGCGTCTGGAAATAGTGGCTCGACGTGCGCCCGCAGCCGGGGCACGCGCTCACCATCGGCGTGAACGAGCGCAGGCCCATCGTCTGCAGGATCTCCTGCGCGACGATCACCTCGCGCGTGCGGACGCCGTCGACCTCCGGGGTGAGCGAGATGCGGATCGTGTCGCCGATGCCTTGCTGCAGCAGCACGGCGAGCGCCGCCGTCGAGGCGACGATGCCCTTGCTGCCCATGCCTGCCTCGGTGAGGCCGAGGTGCAGCGGATAGTCGCAGCGCGCGGCGAGTTCGGTGTAGACGGCGATCAGGTCCTGCACGTTCGACACCTTGCAGGCGAGCACGATGCGATCGCCGGGGAGTCCCAGCGCTTCCGCGAACTGCGCGCTGCGCAGCGCCGAGACCACGAGCGCCTCGCGCAGCACGTGCGCGGCGTCGAGGGGCGTCGGCGAGCGCGCGTTCTCGTCCATCAGGCTCGCCAGCAGGTCCTGGTCGAGGCTGCCCCAGTTGACGCCGATGCGCACCGGCTTCCCGTAGTCGATCGCGCGCTCGACCATCACCGCGAACTGCGGGTCGTGCCGGCTGCCTTTGCCGACGTTGCCCGGATTGATCCGGTACTTCGCGAGCGCCTGGGCGCATTCCGGATAGTTCGACAGGAGCTTGTGGCCGTTGAAGTGGAAGTCGCCGATCAGCGGGACGTGGCAGCCCTGCGCCTCGAGCCGCTCGTAGATCGCCGGCACCGCGGCCGCGGCCTCCGGCGTGTTCACGGCGATGCGCACCAGCTCGGAGCCCGCCTCCGCCAGCGCCTTCACCTGCGCGACCGTCACCGCGACGTTCGTCGTCTCGGTGTTGGTCATCGACTGCACGACGATCGGATGGCCGCCGCCGATGGGAATGCCTCCCACGCGGGCGATCCGGGTGCGACGTCGGGCGATCGGGGAGCGGCTGATGGGGCCCGTCAATTGGCTTGACCTCGGAACGGGTGGCGGCGGAGCGCGTTCGGATAACGGGAGCGTGGGGCGCCGACACCGGGACCCGGGGAAACCCGGGTCCAGCCGACGGGAACCCGTCATTCTACGTCGATTCGCCCGGGGCTTCCAAACCCGGGGGAGCCGCACCCGACGCGAACGTCGCGGACCACGCTCCGACGAGCGCCTCCGGCAGCGGCGCCGCCGCGTCCCATCGGTGGCGTACCACGACGACGGCGCCGAGCGCGAGGAGCGCGTTCTCGTCCCCTTCGCGGGCACCGCCCGGCCGCCCGCGGCGCAGGCGGAACACGATCCGCTCGTGCGTGCGCTCGGTGACGTCCGCGGCGGAGGCGATCTTGTCGCGGGCGAGCGTCGCCTGCCGGAGGGGGGCGGGAAGCCGCGCGGGCAGGTTGACCGAGAGCCACGCGCCCGGAGCGAGCCAGGTGGCACGTTCCGACCACAGGAGGCGGAGAAGTGTCCCGACCTCTGCTTCGTCGGCGCTCGCGTCGGCGGGCCAATCGTCGCGCGACAGCGCGATCGCCGGCACGCCGCGCATCGTCGCCTCGCGCGCGATCGCGAGCGTGCCCGAATAGGCGAGATCCTCGCCGACGTTGCGCTTGTCGTTGATGCCGGCGACCACGAGGTCGGGGGCGAGGCCGCCTTCGATCGCGGACATCGCCGCGACGACGCAATCCGCGGGCGTTCCCGAGCACGACCAGGTCCGCGGCGCGCGGCGCGTCAGCACGAGGTCGCGGTCGAACGAAACGCGATGGCTCGCCGCGGTCCACTTCACCTCCGGCGCGACGATCCAGACGTCGTCGGCCAGCGTGCGCGCCGCGGCCGCGGCGCGCGCGATCCCCGGAGCGTCGACGCCATCGTCGTTGCAGACGAGGACGCGCATCAGTCGAGCTCGAGCACGGCGCCGGTCATCGCATCGGCGTCGAGGCGCGGGAGATGGCGCGCGAGACGCGCGAGCGCGTCGCGCTCGCACGAGTGGCCGAGCACGAGGCGCGCGCGCGACGCCGCGGCGATCGCGAGGTTCTGCGCGAGCGTCGGGTGGGTGGGCAGGCGGATCCACTGCGCCGCTCCCGATTCGAGCAATCGATGCGCGGGGCTCGCGTCGGGCACGTGGCCGGTGAGGAGCACCGGGTGGCCGTTGCGCGCCGCGACCTCGAGCAGTTCGCGCGAAGGACCGCTCATGCCCATGCCATCGTCGCAGAGTATCGCGGCACGCGGCAGCGGTTCGTTCGTGCCGCACGACGGCGTCCGTGCAAGCGCGCTCCGCAGCCGGTCGGCGACTCCCCGGGCGAGCCACTCGGCCGCGTCGATCTGCGCGGCGAGCGCCTCGCGCATCCCGGGAGCGAGCGCCAGGTGCTCGCGCAGCAGCGCGAAGAGCTCGAGCGAGCGGCCGAAGAGCGGCGTCGGGAGGATCGATCCCTGCGGATGCGCGCGCACCCATCCCGCGATCTCCGCGGCCCGCGCGGGCGCGCTCGTCGCGTCGTCGCCGTAGGAGGCGTCGAGGATCAGCGCATCGCCGTCGGGCAGCGGATCCATCGCGAAGACCGGGCTCGCCGGGACCACGTCGCCGCAATAGAGGAGCCGCGTGCTCCCGTCGTCGACGAGGCACCAGAGGCCGCCGCTGATGTGGCCCGAGCGTCCGGTCGACAGACGCAGCGCGCCGACCTCCGCGGCGTCGGCTCCGACCGGGAGCTCCTCGATCCTCGCCGCGCGCAGTTTCCGCGCGGCGTCCGGGCTGTCGTAGGCGGCGACGATGTCCTCGCACCCGGCGCGCGCCGCCCCGCTCATCAGGATGCGGCCCGCGAAGCCGTTGGCGAGGCACCAGCCGAGCGCGCCCGCGTGGTCCTCGTGCGCATGCGTGACGACGATCGCGTCGAGCGCGCGCAAGGCCTCGGGCGGGATCGCGGGCCAGTAGTCCGGCGTGCCGCGCGCGCTGGTCATGACGCCGGCGTCGAGCAGCACGCGACCGCCGCGCGCGTCGACGCCGAGCGACGTGCGTCCCTTCTCGCCGAACCCGCCGTGCAGCGCGAGCCGCATCGGTCAGCCGTCACGCGCCGCGATGACCCAGCCGTCGTCCGCCTCGAGACGGATGGACGCGCCCGGGGCGAGCGCGCACGGCTCGATCGCGTGGAAGTGGAGCATCTCGCCCGCGCCCTGGACTTCGGCCTCCACGCGGAAGCGCCCGCCTTCGTAGGTGACCGTCCGCACGAGCGCAGGGAAGCCCCGCGCGGGATCGGTCGTGACGCGCAGGCTCTCGGCACGCAGGCACGCCTTCGCCGCGCCCGCGCGTTGCGTCGGGGCGCAACGAAGGCGCAGAGTCGTGCCGTAGAGGGTCGCCGCGCAGGCGCCCGCCGCGGCCTCGCGTACCTCGACCGGAACGACCATGCCCTCGCCGACGAAGCGCGCGACCGTTTCGTCGCAGGGAGAACGGTAGAGCTCGGAGGGCGTCGCGAACTGGAGCACGCGGCCGCGATCCATCACCGCGATCCGGTTCGCGAGCGCCATCGCCTCCGCCTGGTCGTGCGTGATGTAGAGCATCGTGGTGCCGGTCCGCTCGTGGAAGCGCGCGAACTCGCGCTCCATCGTCGCGCGGAGGTGGACGTCGAGGTTCGCGAGCGGCTCGTCGAGGAGCACGAGCGAGGGCTCGGTGACGAGGCAGCGCGCGAGCGCGACGCGCTGGCGCTGGCCGCCCGACAGCATCGCGGGAGGGCGATCGTCGAAGCCTTCGAGGCCGACCAGCGCGAGCGCGGCCTTCACGCGGCGCGTCCGCTCCGGCTCGCGGACGCCGGCGACCGCGAGGCCGTAGGCGACGTTCCCGGCGACGCTCATGTGCGGCCACAGCGCGTAGGACTGGAACACGATGCCGATGCGCCGGCGCTCGGGCGGCAGGTGGCCGCCGGGGCCGGAGACCTCCGCCTCGCCGATCAGGATGCGGCCGGCATCGGGCTTGTCGAAGCCCGCGACCTGGCGCAGCAGCGTCGTCTTGCCGCAGCCCGACGGACCGAGGATCGCGACGAGTTCGCCGTCGTTCACCGCGAGCGTCACGTCGTCGAGGACGCGCGTGGTTCCGAACGACTTGGTCAGCCGTTCGACGGTCAGTCTTGCCATGGCAGCACGCCGCGCGGCAGCCTGCGCGCGAAGAGGAGCGTCGAGAGCATGAGCGTGAAGCTCAGGAGGATCGTGAGCGTCCCGAGCGCGGACGCGTAGGTCGAGTCTCCGCCCTGCTGGAACGAGAAGAACACGACGCCGAGCGTCTCCGCGCCGGTCGACCACAGGAGCGCGGAGACGGTGAGTTCGTTGAACGCGGTGAGGAAGATGAGCAGTGCTCCCGCGGCGGCGGTCGGCGCGACGAGCGGCGCGATGACCGTCCGCAGTCGCCGGAGGAAGCGCGCGCCGGTGATCTGCGCCGCCTCCTCGAGCGTGCGGTCGAGGTGGTGGTAGCCGCTCGCCACCGGCCGCAGGCCCAGCGCGAGGAAGCGGCCGAGGTAGCAGAAGAAGATGATCCAGATCGTGTTGTAGAGCGAGAGGCCGACGATCGGCAGCGGCTTCAGGAACACGAGGATCGCGGCGATCGCCAGCACGACGCCGGGCAGCGCGTAGGGAATCTCGGTGAGGAATCCGAGCACCCGCAGCGCCGGGCTCTTCTGCCAGACGAGGAAGTAGGCGAGCGGGATCGCCACCACCGCGATCAGCACGGCCGCGCTCATCGACAGGCTGAAGCTGTTCACGAAGGCGCGGCGCGTGGCCGCGTGCTCGAACAGCACGAAGCGGAAATTGTCGAGCGTCGCGGAACCGGCGGTGAGCGGCACGCCGAGCGCGGGAACGAGCGAGGTCAGCACCAGCGCGACGAGCGGGGCGACCAGCACGAAGCCAGCGAGCGCCCAGAGCGCCAGCTCGGCCGGCAGCCGCAAGCGTCCGAGTTCGAACGCGCGCGCCATGGCGGTCGACGTGGTCGTGCGGAAATCGCGGCGGCGCAGGAGCGTGTCCTGCGCCAGGATGCCGGCGAGCGCGATCGCGCCGATCAGGGCCGAGAGGACCGCGACGTCCGAGAGCGCGTCGGGCCCGAGCCCGGCGAGCCGCTGGTAGATGAGCGTCGGCAGCACCAGGTAGTTGCCGGGAATGCCGAGGAGCGCCGGGATGCCGAAGTTGCCGAGGCAGGAGACGAAGCAGAGCGCGATGCCCGCGAGGAGCGGCGGCGTCATCAGCGGCAGCACGATCGTGCGCAGCACGCCGAGCGGACGAGCGCCGCCCGCGAGCCCGGCCTCGATCAGTTCCTGGGGCAGCGTCCGCAGGCCGGCGCGGAGCGTGAGGAACACGAGCGGCGCGTACTGCACGCCCAGGACCAGCATGATCCCGCCCGCCGAGTAGAGCGGATTGCGCTGGCCGAGCGGCGGTGCGAGCCCGACGACCTTGAGCAGCGTGCTCGAGGGGCCGAAGAGCTGCAGCCAGGCGAGCGCCACGACCTGCGGCGCGAGGAGCAGCGGCGCCACGAAGCAGAAGACGAACGCGCTGCGGCACCGGACGTCGGTCAGCGAGACGGCGAGCGCCGCCACGGTCCCGACCAGCACCGCGAGCGCGGTGCCGCCGAGCGCGGTGACGAGGCTGTGCGCGGTCGCGGTCCAGGTCGTCGGATCGGAGAGGACGCGCGCGAGCGTGTCGGGCGAGAGGCTGCCCCTCGGCGCGATGCCCTCGAAGAGCAGGCGCGCGAGGGGCAGCGCGGAGAGGACGAAGACGACGGCCGAGAGCGCCCAGAGCAGCGCGACCTGCTCGCCCCGCTCGCGCGCGCCCGCTCGCTCCGTCATGCGCGCGCCCGGCCCGGACTACTTGCCGAAGATCTGCGCGAAACGCTTGAGATTCTCGCTGTTGTCCCGCGCGACCTCGGCGATGTTCGTGGGCATCAGCTTGATCGTGACGCCGGCCGGATACCAGGACGGCATGCCGACGCTCGTGCGCGCCGGGATGTAGCCCATCGAAGCCGCGAGCTTCTGGCCCTCGTCGGACAGGATGAAGTCGACGAACGCGCGCGCGGCGGCGGCGTTGTGCGTCGTCTTCAGGATCGCCACCGGCTCGGTCACCGCCGGATTGCCCTCGGTCGGGAACACGAAGTCGATCGGCGAGCCCTTGGCCTTCGCGTTGAACGCCATGAAGTCGACGAGCACGCCGTAGGACTTCTCGCCGTTGGCAACCGCGTTCAGCACGGCGCCGTTGCCGCGCACCGCGACCGCGTCGGCGGCCTTGAGCTTCTCGAAGAACGACCAGCCCAGGTCCGACCGCTCGGTCATCGTGCCGAGCATGATCGCCGCCGCGCCGGAATAAAGCGGGCTCGGCATCGCGATCTGGCCCTTGTACTCGGGCTTCGCGAGGTCCGCCCACGAGGCGGGCCGGCTCTTCGCCGCGGTGTTGACCGCGATGCCGGTGGTGATGAGCTTGGATCCGAAGTAGGTGCGATCGGCGTCGATCACGCCCGGGTCGATGCCGTCGACCTTCGCCTGCGGATAGGCGAGGAGGCGGCCGTCCTTCTTGAGCGTCTCCATCGTCGCGGCGTCGGCGAGCAGCAGCACGTCGGGCCGGGGCGCGCCCGCGGCGAACTCCGCGGCGAGCTTGCCCATCACCTCGGTCGTGCCCGAGCGGAACACGTCGACCTCGACCTGCGGGTGGACCTTGCGGAACGCCTCCACCGTCCGGGTGGCGTCGCGCTCCGGCTGCGACGTGTACAGGACGAGCTTGCCCGACGGCGCCTGCGCCTGCGCGCCGCCGAAGGCGAGCGTCGCGGCGAGGGTCGCGAAGGCGAGAACAGTGCGGCGCGAAACCATCGTCATTTCCTCCTCGTTGCGCGGGGCGTCGTGGGACCCGCCCCCCGATTATCCGATGCCTCTGTGACGGCCTCGTGACCCCGGTCAGGGATCGATGAAGGCCACCTGCGTGCCGACCGGCAACTCGCGCCCGTCGACCGGAGCGAGGTTCCGGATGATGCCCGAAGCCGGCGCCTCGACCTCCATCACCGACTTGCCGGTCTCCATCTCGAACAGGATATCGCCTTCGCGGACCCGCTGGCCCTCTTCGACCAGCCACTTCGCGATCGTGCCCGATTCCATGTCCATGTCCACCTTCGGAAGGATCACCTCGACCGCCGCCATCAGGCCCTCGCTTCCTTCACCAGCGTGCGCACGGCGGTCACGATGTCCGCCTCCTGCGGAACCGCGGCCTTCTCGAGCACCGGATTGTAGGGAATCGGGGTTTCCGCGCCGCCGAGCCGCAGGATCGGCGCCTCGAGCCGGCGCACCACGTCGTGGCCGGCGACGCATGCGGCGATCTCGGCGCCGATGCCCATCGTCTTCACGCCCTCGTAGACGATCGCGAGACGGCGCGTCTTCGCGACGCTCGCGAGGATCGTCCTCGTGTCGAGCGGGCGGAGCGAGCGGAGATCGATGACCTCCGCATCGATGCCTTCCTGCGCCAGCCTCTCGGCCGCGGCGGCGGCGCGCAGCGCCATGATCGACGAGCCGACGATCGTCACGTCGCGTCCCTCGCGCCGCACGGCCGCCGCGCCGATCGCCACCCGGTACGGGGCCGCGGGCACGTCGCCCTTGGTCCGGTACAGCAGCTTGTGCTCGAACACCAGCACCGGATTGGGATCGTCGATGGCGGCGAGCAGGAGGCCCTTGGCGTCGTGGGGCGTCGACGGCTGCACGACCTTGAGCCCGGGGACGTGCGCGAACCAGGCCTCGAGGCTCTGGCTGTGCTGCGCCGCTGCACCGGTGCCCGATCCCGCGGGCAGGCGCACGACCATCGGCACGCTCGCCTTGCCGCCGAACATGAAGCGGATCTTCGCGGCCTGGTTGACGAGTTGCTCCATCGCGAGCGTCGCGAAGTCCGAGAACTGGATCTCGAGCACCGGACGCATGCCGGTGAGCGCCGCGCCCACCGCCGCGCCGGCGAGGCCGAGCTCGCTGATCGGCGTGTCGATGACGCGCTCGGCGCCGAAGCGATGGAAGAGATCGCCGGACACGCCGAAGGCGCCGCCGTAGACGCCGACGTCCTCGCCGAACAGGAACACGCGCGGGTCGGCCTCCATCGCCTGCGCGAGCGCCTCGCGGATCGCCTCCGCATACGAGAGCGTCCGGACCGCGGTGTCCGGTGGGGACTCGTCAAGCGGCATAGACGTCGCGCGCGAGTTCGGCGGGATCGGGAGCGGGGCTCGACTTCGCGAATTCGAGCGCTGCGGCGATCTCGGCCTGCGCGGCGGCGCGGATCGCGGTGAGCTCGGCGTCGTCGAAGCGCTGCTGGGCGATGAGCTCGGCTTCGAGGCGCGCGATCGGGTCGCGCGCGCGCCACGCCTCGATCTCCTCGCGCGTCCGGTAGAGGTTGCGATCGCTCTTCGAGTGCCCGCGCCAGCGGTAGGTCCTGCATTCGAGGAGCGTGGCGCCGCCGCCGCCGCGCGCGCGCTCGACCGCCCGGGCGGACGCCGCGGCGACCGCGGGGAGGTCGTTGCCGTCGATCGTCACGCCGGGGATCGCGTAGGCCGACGCGCGGTCGGCGACGTTCTTCACCGCCATCGCCTTCGCGACGTCCATCGACATGCCGTACTGGTTGTTCTCGCAGACGAACACGACCGGCAGCGTCCAGATCGACGCCATGTTGAGCGACTCGTGGAACGCGCCCTCGTTCGCGGCGCCGTCGCCGAAGAAGACCATGCACACGCGGTCCTGGCGCTGCGCCCTGATGCTCATGCCGACACCCACGGCGATCGGCAGTCCGCCCGCGACGATGCCGTTGGCGCCGAGGTTCCCGGTCTCGAGGTCGGCGATGTGCATCGAGCCGCCGCGGCCGCGGCAGTAGCCGGTTTCCTTGCCGAAGAATTCGGCGAGCATGCGCGCCACGTCCGCGCCCTTCGCGATGCAGTGGCCGTGACCGCGGTGCGTGGAGAGGATGTAGTCGTCGGGACGAAGCGGAAGGATCGCGCCCACCGCGCTCGCCTCCTGCCCGATCGACAGGTGCATCGTGCCGTGGACGAGGCCGCGCATGTAGCTCTGTTCCGCCGCCTCCTCGAACTGGCGGATCAGGTGCATGCGGGTGAGCGCGAGCGCGAGCGTCGCGTGGTCGAGCGCGGCGAGTTCGGGCCGCTCGGGGAGGGCGGTGGGACGGTCGTTGGGCATCGGATCAGGCCGCGGCCGCCACGCGCACCATCGCGTCCTGTTCGCGGCGCAGTTGCACGATGCGCAGGCGCTCGTCCGGCGAAGCGTTCGCGTAGGTGAGGGTGTCGCCCTTCGCGATCCGCTTCGTGACGCGCGCACCCTGGGCGAGGCCGAGCGGGAGGGCGCCGAGGCGCTCGGCGTCCTCGCGCGCGAACGCGAAGCCGCGGTAGCTGGTCTCGCCGATCGCGTCGAGCGTCTCGCCGGGTGCGAGGTCGCGCTTCGCGCGGGCGCCGACCTCGGCCGAGGGCACCGGAAGCGGGCGCATATGGCTCTGGCCGTGCAGCACGGCCGCGGCCGCGGAGAGCGGAACCTCGAGGCTCGTCAGGTGGTAGGGGCGGTAGAACGTGACGTAGGGCGGCTCGCCGATGCGAAGATCGCTCATGCGCTCCATCAGGCGCGGATGGCGGATCTCCGCGATCGCGAAGACGCCGGGCGCGACGCCCGGGGCGACGGTGAAATCGACCACGCCCTTGCGGCCGAGCACGCCGCCTTCCTCCTTCGGGCAGAGCACCCGGTGCAGCGTGTCGAGCGCCGCGTTCGGTCCGTGCATGCCCGGGATGTCGGGCCTCAGGCCGGTGGCGTTCGCGAGCGCCACCATCTCGACCATCGTCTTGCTGCCGTCGACGAACTCGACCAGCATGCGCGGGTTCATGTTGCGGCGCGCGGCCTCCTCGCGGTACTGGTCGGGCATCGCATCGACGCGGAACGCGTTGTTCTTGCCCTTGCCGGCGGCGACGATCGGGTAGCCCAGCGCGCGCAGGAAGTTCACGAGTTCCATCGTCGAGGACGGCTCGTCGCCCGCGCCGAGCGTGTAGACGACGCCCGCCTCGCGGGCCTTCGCCGAGAGCAGCGCGCCGATCGTGACGTCGGCCTCGACGTTCATCATCACCATGTGCTTGCGCGCGGCGAACGCCGTCAGCGCCACCTCGGCGCCCACGTTCGGGTTGCCGGTCGCGTCGATGACGACATCGACGCCCTCGGCGAGGCAGACATCGCGGTGCGAGCGGCACACGGCGAGCCGGCCGCGGGCGATCGCGCGGGCGGCCGAAGCCGCGTCGTCCACGGTCTCGAGCGGTCGCAGCGGCACGCTCGCGGTGGTGGCGGCGGTGGCGACGTTCTCCGGGATCGCGTCCGCGGCGGCCACGACCTCGATGCCGCGCATGAGGCCGGTCTGCACCAGGATGTCGGTGCCCATCTGGCCGGCGCCGACCAGGCCGACGCGCACGGGGCGTCCCTGGCGTTCGCGCGCGTCGAGCGCTTCGGCGAGCGAACCGGGGTCGGCGGAGGCGGCTTGCGTCATGGCCCGGACATTTGTAATGTTCGGGGAACATATCTCCAACCCGACCCGGTGTCAACGTGCGGCGCAGCGAAGCCGATCCTCCCGATTCCTCCGCGCAGGCGGATCTCGGCGTGCGCGCGGCGTGGCTCTACTACGTCGAGGAACTGACGCAGGCGGAGATCGCGCGCGCGCTCGGGCTCTCGCGCGCCAAGGTGATCCGGCTGCTCTCCGCGGCGCGCGAGCGCGGCGTCGTCCGCGTCGAACTGGACGCGCGCGACACCGCGGGACTCGCGCTCGAGCGGCGCCTCGTCGAGCGCTACCGGCTCGAACTCGCCATCGTGGCCCCTTCGCCCACCCGCGAGAGCGCGGTCGCGGACGTCGTCGGCCACGCCGCGGGAACTTGGCTGTCGCGCGAGGTGCGCGAGGGCATGACGCTCGGTATCGGTTGGGGCAGGACGCTGCACGCGAGCCTCGCGGCGCTGCGGGAGCGCACCGTCGAGCGGCTGTCGGTCGTCTCGCTGCTGGGCGGCATGACGCATTCGCACACGGTGAATCCCTCCGCCGTCGCGCGGCGTGTCGCGGACGCGTTGGGCGCCGAGTGCTACCAGCTCACCGCGCCGCTGGTGGTGTCGCAGGGCGCGATGCGCGATGCGCTGTGGAAGGAGCCCGGATTGAACGCGCTGCTCGAGCGCGCGCGCAAGGCGGATCTCGCGATCGTGAGCGTCGGCGACCTTTCGGCCGACGCGACGCTCTTCCGCGAGGGACTCCTTCCGCGCGCGGCGCTGCGTGCGCTCGCCGCCGCCGGAGCGGTCGGCGACGTGCTCGGCCATTTCATCGATGCCGGCGGTCGTGTCGTCGACCATCCGGTGAATCGGCGCGTCGTGGCGGTCGGGATCGCGGACCTCCGCAAGGTTCCGCGCATCGCCGTCGCGGCGGGCGGCCGGCGGAAGGCGGCGGTGATCGATGCGGCGCTCCGCGCGACCGGCGCGCGGATCCTCGTCACCGACGAGGGCGCCGCGCGCGCGCTCGTCGATTCCCGCGGAGTGGCGTCGGGCTGAAGGCCAGGCTGTCGGGCTCATGCCCGACCTACGGGAGGGGTTGTGGGTCGGCCTTCAGGCCGACATCGCATCACGCCGTCGTAGGTCGGCCTTCAGGCCGACAACAGGGATCAGGGATCAGGAATCAGAGGACAGTCGCGCCGGCGATTCCCGCGGCGGCGCATCGAGCGCCGGGACGCGTCCTCGGTGTCGGGCTGAAGCCCGACCCACGGGAAGCGGTGGTGGGTCGGCCTTCAGGGCGACATCGCGCCCCGCCGTCGTAGGTCGGCCTTCAGGGCGACATCGCGCCCCGCCGTTGTAGGTCGGCCTTCAGGCCGACAACAGGGATCAGGGATCAGGAATCAGAGGACAGTCGCGCCGGCGATCCCCGGGGCGGCGCATCGAGCGCCGGGACGCGTCCTCGGTGTCGGGCTGAAGCCCGACCCACGGGGAGCGGTGGTGGGTCGGCCTTCAGGCCGACGGGCTGCGCGCAAGCGGCCGTGCCGGCTGGCCGCAGAGCACGAGCGCGACCGCGGCGAGTTCGTCCCAGGGATCCTCGCGGCCGAGGCCCTTCGACAGCGCGTCGAGGCGCGCGACCTCGGGGACGAGCGAAGGGGCGATCTCGCGGGGAATGCGCGTTGCGGCGCGCTCGAGCGCCTTCGCGCGACCGCCCCAGACGCGCGCCTGCTTCACGGCGACGCCCGCCGGTGTTCCGTGCGCGACGAGGCCCTGAACGATCGCGAGCGCGTGCACGTCCTCGGTGAGCTGCCACACCGGCAACACCGGCGAGGTCCCTTCGTCGCGCAGCACCGAGAGGATGCGAAGCGCCCGTGCGGCCTCGCCGCCGAGCCACGCTTCGGAGAGCGCCGCGGTGTCGTAGCGCGCGACGTCGGCGACCGCGGCGACGACGCCGTCGTGGTCGAGCGTGCCTTCGGGGAGCAGCAGCGCGAGTTTCTCGATCTCCTGGCGCGCGGCGAGCAGGTTGCCTTCGCTCGATTCGGCGAGGAACGCGAGGGTGTCCGGCGAGGCCTTCTGGCCCTGCCGCGCGAGCCGCGCTCCGATCCAGCGCGGCAACTCGTCGCGGGAGAGCGGCCACACCGGAACCTCGACGCCCGCGCGCGTGAGCGCGGTGAACCACGCGGAGCCCTGGGCCGCCTTGTCGAGCTTGGGCAGGCTCACGAGCGTCACGTCGTCGGGATTGTGGCTCGCGGCCCAGGTCTCGAGCGCCTTCGCGCCTTCGGTGCCGGGCTTGCCGGTGGGAATGCGCAGGTCGATCATCCTGCGCGACCCGAAGAGTCCGAGGTTCGCGTGGTTCGCGAGGAGGGCGTCCCAGCGGAATCCCGGCTCGACGACGAAGACCTCGCGCTCCTCGCAGCCGGCGCTCCGCGTTGCGGCGCGGATCGCGTCGCCGGCCTCCAGCGCGATCAGCGGCTCGTCGCCGTGGACGACGTAGAGCGGCGCGAGCGTCTTCGCGAGGTGGCCGGCGAGCGCTTCCGTGCGAACCTGCATCAGGGCTTCTTCGCGGCTTGCAGGCGGCGCACGATCTGCGAGATCGCGTCCGACTGCATCTGGCCGATCAGCCGCTGTTCCTGGATCTCGCGGGCGAGGCGCTCGGTGTCGTCGTACAGGTAGGTGCGGCGGATCGTGATCTGGTCCTGCGGCAGCCAGACGGCGCCGTCGCCGCCGCGCAGCATGAAGTCGACGCGCATCGTCAGCAGGAACTCGCGCGCGCGGCCGCCCGGCGAGAGCGACAGCACCGCCTTGTCGTTGCCGATGTTCTGGATCTCCAGCACCACCTGAGCGCCCTGCGGGGCGTCGACCACCTTCGCCGAACCCGCTCCGGCGAGCGCGCGCTTCAGTTCCTGGGTGAACGGCAGTCCGGCGGGCGCGCCGACGTAGATCGACTCGAAGGTGAAGTTCGCGCTGCCGCGCAACTGGAACCCGCACGCGGCGACGAAGCCGGCGGCCGCGAGCGCGGCGAGCGTGCGTCGCTTCGGGAGCGGCGTCATGTGACCACGTTCACGAGCCGGCCGGGCACGACGACGACCTTCTTCACCGGCGCGCCGTTCGCGTGCTTCGCGACTTCGCCGGACGCCCGCGCGGCGGACTCGATCGCGGCACGGTCGGCGGTCGAGGGCACGACGAGCTTGCCGCGCAGCTTGCCGTTGACCTGCAGCACGAGTTCGATCGCGTCCTGGGCGAGCGCGCGTTCGTCCACCTCGGGCCAGGGGGCGTCGAGCAGGCCACCCGACTCGCCCGCGTATCCCAGGTCCCGCCACAGCACCCACGCGGTGTGCGGGACGACCGGGTAGAGGACGCGCAGCAGGATCGACAGGCCTTCGCGGACCACGGCGGCAGCGCCGGGCGCGTCGGGCGCCAGCGCTTCGAGCGCGTTCAGCATCTTGTAGCCGGCGGAAACCACCGTGTTGTACTGGACGCGCTCGTAGTCGTAGTTCGCCTGCCGCAGCGCGAGGTGCACCTCGCGGCGCGCCGCCTTCGCGGCCTCGCCCGCATCCGCGCCCGCGGCGATGCCCTGCGCACCGCGCACCGCGACGAGGCGACCCTGCGCGTAGCCCCACAGGCGCCGGAGGAACCGGTAGCTGCCCTCGACGCCCGCGTCCGACCATTCGAGCGTCGCCTCGGGCGGCGAGGCGAACATCACGAAATGGCGCGCGGTGTCGGCGCCGTAACGGCCGATGATGTCTTCGGGATCGACGCCGTTCCTCTCGGACTTCGACATCTTCGACACGCCGCCGTACTCGACCGCGGTGCCGTCGGCGAGCCGCCCGCCGACGATGCGGCCGTCCTCGAGCGTCGGCGTGACCGTCGCCGGCGGATGGTATTCGACCGCGCCCTTGTCGCTCCGCGTGAACCACGCGTGGTTCAGCACCATGCCCTGCGTCATCAGGCGCGTGAACGGTTCGTCGAAGCGCACGAGCCCCATGTCGCGCATGACCTTGGTCCAGAAACGCGCGTAGAGGAGGTGCAGGATCGCGTGCTCGATGCCGCCGATGTACTGGTCCATCGGCATCCAGTAGTCGTTGCGCGCGTCGACCATCGTCGGCGCGTCCGGGCACGCGTAGCGCATGTAGTACCACGACGAGTCGACGAAGGTGTCCAGGGTGTCGGTTTCGCGTTGCGCGGGCGCGCCGCAGCGCGGGCAGGGCACGTCGAGGAAGTCGCGGCGCTTCGCGAGCGGGTTGCCGCTGCCGTCGGGCACGCAGTCCTCGGGCAGCACGACCGGCAGGTCCTTCTCGGGTACCGGCACCGCACCGCAGGCGCCGCAATGGATGATCGGGATCGGCGTGCCCCAGTAGCGCTGGCGCGAGACGCCCCAGTCGCGCAACCGGTAGGTCACTCTCTTCTCGCCAAGGCCCTTCGAGGCGAGATCGGCGGCGATCGCGTCGACCGCCGGACCGTACGCGAGGCCGTCGTACTTGCCGGAGTTGACGCAGCGCCCGCGCGCCTTGTCCTCGTACCACGGCTGCCAGCGCGTGTCGTCGAACCTCTCGCCGTCGACCGCGACGACCGGCAGGATGGAGAGGCCGTACTTGCGCGCGAACGCGAAGTCGCGCTCGTCGTGCGCGGGCACGCCCATCACCGCGCCGTCGCCGTAGGACATCAGCACGTAGTTGCCGACCCAGACTTCGACCTGTGCTCCGGTGAGCGGATGCTCGACGTGGAGGCCGGTCGGCACGCCTTCCTTCTCCATCGTCGCGAGGTCGGCCTCGATGACCGAGCCGCGTCGCGCCTTCTCGACGAACGCGCGGACCTGCGGCGAACGCTCCGCCGCGACCGATGCGAGCGGGTGTTCGGGTGCGACCGCGACGAAGGTCACGCCCATGATCGTGTCGGCGCGCGTCGTGAACACGTACATCCGGCCGTCGCCGACGAGGCCGCCGCGGTCGTCGCGGATGGCGTGCGGGAAGGCGAAGCGCACGCCTTCGCTGCGGCCGATCCAGTTCGCCTGCATGGTGCGCACGCGCTCGGGCCAGCCGTCCATCCGGTCGAGCGAGGCGAGGAGTTCCTCGGCGTAGTCGGTGATCTTCAGGTAGTAGCCGGGAATCTCGCGCTTCTCGACCAGCGCGCCGGTGCGCCAGCCGCGCCCGTCGATCACCTGCTCGTTCGCGAGCACCGTCTGGTCGACCGGGTCCCAGTTCACGACCTGGGTCTTGCGGTAGGCGACGCCGCGCTCGAGCATCTTCAGGAAGAACCACTGGTTCCAGCGGTAGTACGCGGGATCGCAGGCGGCGATCTCGCGCGACCAGTCGATCGCGAGCCCCATCGACTGCATCTGCCGCTTCATCGTGGCGATGTTGTCGTAGGTCCACTTCGCCGGCGGCTGGCCGCTCTTCATCGCCGCGTTCTCCGCGGGCAGGCCGAACGCGTCCCAGCCCATCGGCATCAGCACGTTGTGGCCGCGCATCCGCAGGTGGCGCGCCATCACGTCGTTGATCGTGTAGTTGCGCACGTGTCCCATGTGCAGCCGCCCCGACGGGTAGGGCAGCATCGACACGCAGTAGAACTTGCCCTTCGGGCGGCCGGTGTCGTCGTCGCGCGCGCGGTAGGCGTCGGCGTCGCGCCAGGCGGCCTGGGCGGCGGACTCGATCGATTTCGGGTCGAAGCTCTGCGTGTCGGACATGGAAGGCGACTTTCGGGTGCCAGACAGGTGTCTGACCCCGGGATTTTACCCGGGCGTCCCGGCGACGAGCGTCCAGACGCCGAGCGCGGCGAACACCGCCGCGGCGGCGATGCGGATGGCGCGCAGCGGCATTCGCTCCGCGGCGAATCCGCCGGCGAACACGACCGGAACGTTCGCGGCCATCATGCCCGCCGTCGTGCCGACGACGACCGCGGCGAGCGCGTCGTACTTCGCCGCGAGCATCACGGTCGCGATCTGCGTCTTGTCGCCCATCTCCGCGAGGAAGAAGGCGACGACCGTCACGCCGAAGACCCCCCAGCGGCCGAGCGGCTTCGCCGTCGCCTCGGCGAGCGAGTCCGGTCTGAGCGCCCACAGCGCGACCGCGAAGAACGAAAGCCCCAGGATGAAGCGGAGCAGGTCGGCGGGCACGGCCGCGCGCACGAGGTTGCCGGCCCATCCGGCGAGCGCGTGGTTCGCGAGCGTCGCGACGAGGATGCCGGCCACGATCGGCCATGGCCGCCGGTAGCGTGCGGCCAGCACGAGCGACAGGAGCTGCGTCTTGTCGCCGATCTCGCCCAGGGCGACGACGCCGAACGATACGAAGAGGGCTTCCAAGGAGGGGCTTTACGGACCGGCCGGGGAGCCACCGTGGCGGATCCGCGAAGAAGTTCCATTCTATCAGGCGCTTGCCGCCGTTCCTCCGGCGCGCCCGCGGAGCGGCCGCCCCCCGGGTGGCACAATGGCGGAACCCCGCTGCGGGTTCGCCCCTCTTATCCGGGGCCCGATCCCGCGGGCAGTTCGACATGCCGACGCGACCACGACACCTGGACCGTCCGCTCCGGCGCCTGGCCGCCGCGGCGGCGCTCGCGCTCGCGACGGCGACCGCGGCATTCGCCCAGCCGGTCCGGACTCCGAACGTCGAGGCCGAACTGGTGCCCGCAACCACTGCCGGGGTTCCGGGGAAGCCGGTCACCGTGGCATTGCGCCTCGCCATGCGCGAAGGCTGGCACACCTACTGGCGCAACCCCGGCGACACCGGGCTCCCGACGACGATCGAATGGAAGCTCCCGGATAGCGTGACCGCCGGACAGATCGACTGGCCCGCGCCGCACGCGCTGCCGATCGGCCCGCTCGTCAACTACGGCTACGAGGGCGAGATCTTCCTGCCGAGCGCGCTGGCCATTCCGGAAAACGCGAAGCCGGGCAGCACGCTCGCGATCGCCGCGCGCGTCGATTGGCTGGTCTGCAAGGAGACCTGCATCCCCGAGGGCGCGGACCTCACGCTCGCGCTGCCGGTCGCAACGGCCGCGGAGGCGCATCCGCGCTGGGGCGCGCCGATCGCAGCGACGATCGCGGCGCTCCCGAAGCCCCTCGCCGGCTGGACGGTCGCCGCGCAGGGCGAAGGCCAGCGCGTCAAGCTCACGCTCGCTCCGCCCGAAGGCGCCGCCGATCCGGGCGAGCTCCGCTTCTTCCCCAACGACGAAGGCCGCATCGAGGCGTCCTCCCCGCAGGTCGCGACGAAGGAAGGCGCGGCGCACGTGCTGTCGCTGCCGGTCGCCTACCAGCTCGTGCCCGGCTTCACGCGCGTCGCGGGCGTCGTCACGGGCACGAACGGTTTCGCCGGCGCAAAGGCCGCGACGATCGACGTGCCGCTCGCCGGCAGCGTGGTCGCGGGTCCGAAGCCGATCGACACCGCCGCGGCGGCGCTGCCGAGCGCGCCCGCGGTCAGCACGATGTCGCTCGCGCTCGCCGCGCTGTTCGCGTTCGGGGGAGGTCTCATCCTGAACCTCATGCCCTGCGTGCTGCCGGTGCTGTCGATCAAGGTGCTGGGGTTCGCGCAGCACCACGATTCGCGGGCCACGATGCGCCGCGAAGGACTCGCGTACGGCGCGGGCGTGCTCGTGACCTTCATCGCGCTCGCCCTCCTGCTGCTCGCGCTGCGCGCGGCGGGCGAGGAGCTGGGCTGGGGCTTCCAGCTCCAGTCGCCGATCTTCGTCACGCTGCTCGCGGTGCTGTTCTTCGCGCTCGGCCTCAACCTCTCCGGCGTCTACGAGTTCGGCCAGTTCGCGCCCGCGTCGGTGCGCGGCTGGACCGCGAAGAACCGCACGCTCGACGCGTTCTCGACCGGCATCCTCGCCGTCGTCATCGCGTCGCCCTGCACCGCGCCGTTCATGGGCGCCGCGCTCGGCTTCGCGCTCGGGCAGCCTGCGGTCCAGACGCTCGCGGTGTTCGTCGCGCTGGGGCTCGGCATGGCGCTCCCCTACGTGCTGTTCGCGTGGTTCCCGGCGTGGCGGCGGCTGCTGCCGAAGCCCGGAGCGTGGATGGTCCGCTTCAAGCAGGTCCTCGCGTTCCCGCTCTACGCGACGGTCGCGTGGCTCGCGTGGGTGCTCGGCGTGCAACTCGACGTCGACGCGGTGCTGCGCCTCGCGTTCGTGCTGATCGCGGTGGCGTTCGCGCTGTGGGCGCTGCACGCGGCCAGGATGGGCGGCGGCAAGCCCTGGCGCTGGGTCGCCGCCGTCGCGGCGATCGGTGCGGTCGCGATCGGCATGCCGCTCGCGGCTTCCGGACCCGCGCCGTCCGAGGCGTCGAGGGCAACGGCATCGCCCGCCGGACCGTGGCAGCCGTTCTCGCCGGCGTCGCTCGCGACGCTGCGCACGACCGGCCCGGTCTTCGTCGACTTCACGGCCGCGTGGTGCGTGACCTGCCAGGTGAACAAGCGCCTCGTGCTGAACGACCGCGGCGTGGTCGACGCGTTCGGCGCGAAGCAGGTGACGCTCGTGCGTGCCGACTGGACGCGGCGCGACCCCGACATCACGCGCGCGCTCGCCGCACTCGGGCGCAACGGCGTGCCGGTCTACGTGCTCTACCGCCCCGGCCGCGAACCGCTGCTGCTGCCCGAGGTCCTCACGTCGCGAGTGGTGCATGATGCGCTCGCGACCCTCTGACCGGCGCCGGCCGGCGCCGACCGGGACCGGGCCGGACCGCCTCCGGACGGAACTTTGCCGCCGCCGGTCGGGTCGAAGCTTCGGAACCTCTTGAAGGGCGCGGCGCGATCACCGCCGCGCGGGTGAGGCGAAGGGCCGGGCGACCGGCCCTTTGCTTTTGCGCCACCCCGCCGGGTTCACGGACGCGAGCCGGCCACGGGCGTCGCGCCGGCCCGATCCCCCCACCACCTCCCGCCCATGGCCTGGAACAGCGCCGCGGTGTCGGCGAGCCGCGCGGCCGCCGCCTGCGAGCGCTCGAGTTCGGCCTGCAGCCGCCCCCGCTCCGCGTCGAGGACCTCGAGCTGGCTCACTCCACCCAGCGCGAGGCGCTCGCGAGTGATCGCCCAGGCGCGCTCGGCCTCGCGCGCCTGCTCGCTGCGCGCCGCGAGCGCATGCGCGTCCTCTTCGAGCGCGCGCAGCGCGTCGGCGACGTTCGCGACGCCAGTCAGCACCGACGCGCGGTATGCCGCGAGCGCCTCCTCCCAGGCGGCGACCGCCTCGCGCTGGCGCGCCTTCAGCTCGCTCTGGCGCAGGAGCGGTTGCACGAGCGCGATGCCGATGTTCCACACGTTGACCCCCTGGCCGAGCACGTCCTCGATCCGCGTGCGATCCGACGAGAGGCCGCCCGACAGCGTGAGGCGCGGATAGCGGTTCGCCTCGGCGACGCCGATCGCGGCGCTCGCGCGATGCAGCATCGCCTCGCTCGCGCGGATGTCGGGCCGCTGGCGCACGAGGTCGGCGGGCACGACGAGCGGAACGTCCTGCGGCAGCGTGAGGTCGGCGAGCGTGATCGCCGGCAGCGCCGCGTCGCCCGGCGTGCGGCCGGTGTAGACGGCGAGTGCGTGCATCGACTGCGCGAGGTCGCGCTCGAGCGGCGGGATCGTCGCGCGCGTTTGCGCGACGAGCACACGCTCGTTCGCGACCTCGACCGCGGAGACCGCGCCGAGCGCCTGGCGCTCCTCGGCGATCGCGAGGAGTCTCGTCTGCGTCGCGAGGATCGAGCGCGCCGAGGCGATCTGGTCGCGCAATCTCGCCGAGCGGATCGCAGCGGTGACGACGTTCGCGGTAAGCGCGACCTGTGCCGCGTCGAGTTCGTAGCGCCGCGCCTCGACCACGGCGTCGAGCGATTCCAGCTCGCGGCGTGCGCCGCCGAACGCGTCGATCGTGTACGAGACCGAAATGCCGACGCTGTAGAGCGTGAAGGGCCCGGTCTTCGGCGCTTCCGGAAAGCCCAGCGCCGCCGGATCGATCTGGTTGCGCGAGAGGCCGAGCGATCCGTCGATCGCGGGCAGCGTGACCGACGACGTACGCGCGTTGCGGTCCTCCTGCGCCTGCGCGAGCCGCGCGCGCGCCTGCGGCAGCGTGGGGCTCGCGTCGAGCGCGGCGCGCACCAGCGCGTCGAGCTTCGGCGACGCGTAGAGCGTCCACCAGTCGGCGGGGAGATCGCGCGCGGGCACGAAGCGCTGCGCGACTCCGTCGGCGGCGATCGTCGCACCGGGTTGCGCGCCGACCGTGTAGACGCCCGCCGTCGGCGGATCGGGCGCGCGGAACTCCGGCCCCACCGTGCAGGCGGTGGCGATCCACGCGGCGGCGAGCGGCGCGGCGCGTTTCGCGAACCTACGGGCGAAAGGGGTCATCGCAACCTCCGTCAGTCGAGCGTGCGCCGGTAGAACCGCAGCGCCACGACCATCACGATCAGCGTGAAGAGCATCATCGGCCACAGCGACGGCCAGAGGTCGGGCCAGCCGTTGCCCTTGAGCAGGATGCCGCGCACGAGCCGGTTGAAGTGCGTGAGCGGCA
>JAANMX010001152.1_pt1 | contig 31114 bp, 22 predicted proteins | sample 7279681 | NCBI WGS metagenome assembly JAANMX01 (sample SAMN14094542, study PRJNA606508) | bioreactor metagenome | isolation source: A lab-scale SPAN reactor treating ammonium-rich wastewater day 351 | place: Ireland: Galway | collected 2018-01-01 | reverse complement strand
CGTCGCCGGGCTGCATAACCTGATGTTCTCCTGACCAGCCTGGGGTGGGGGAAACCCCGCCTCAGCATCCCTGCTACCTATTGTGCAGTAAGTCTATTGTAACGTGGTCGTCCGCGAAAGGTTGGTTGGGGGATGGTCCGACCAGCGGTTCAGGAGAGGTGCGCGATGATCGCCTCGGCCATGTCGGCGGTCCCGGCCGTGCCGCCCAGATCGGGCGTGAGGACGCGGCCCTCCGTCAGGACCGCCTCGGCCGCGTCCCAGATGCGCCGGGCCGGCTCCTTCAGCCCGGCGTCCTGGAGCAGGTCGATGGCCGGCAGGAGCAGCGGCAGCGGGTTCGCCCGGCCGGCGCCGACCGCCTCGCGCGGGCCGCCGTGGAATGATTCGTAGACGCGGAGGTGCTCGCCGACGTTGATGCCGGCGGTGGCGCTGACGCCGCCGACCAGCCCGGCCCCGAGATCGCTAACGATGTCGCCGTACAGATTGCCCATCACGAGCACATCGAACTGCTGCGGCCTGGACACCATCTGCATGCAGCAGTTATCGACGATGATCTCGCGCGTCTGGATCTCCGGGAACTCGGCGGCGGTAGCGCGGAAGACCTGCAGGAACAGGCCGTCGGCCAGCTTGAGGATGTTCGCCTTGTGGACCGCGTGGATCAGCTTGCGGCCGTTGGCGCGGGTCCACGCGAACGCGAACCGGAAGAAGCGCCGGCACGCCGCCTCGGTCACCACCTTGATGCTCTGCACCACCCCCGGAACGACCTCGTGTTCGATGGCGGCGTACAGATCCTCGGTCAGCTCGCGGATTACCACCATATCGACGTTCTGGAACCGGGCCGGCAGCCCGCGGACATTGCGGAGCGGGCGGATCGAGGCGAACACGCCCAGCAGGCGGCGAAACTCGACGTTGTAGTTGGTGTGCTTCTCCGGCGGGACGAGCAGTTTCGTTTTCAGGGCGAGCCGGTTGCGGCGGACCGACTCGAGCAGTTCCGCCGACAGGGCGGGCTGTCCGGCCTCGACGGCGGCCAGGCCGGCGAGGTGCTCCTCCCACTCGACGGCCACGCCCGCCGCGTCGAAGATGCGCTGTACGGCGGGCACCTGGTCGAGCCCAATACCGCCGCCCTGGATCAACGTCACGCGCAAGGCCATGTGTGGCGCCCGTGATGAACCGCTTGCGGCTGCGCGATGACCGCCAGGCCGCAAGCGGCGTTACAGGTTCGCGATCAACTCGTCGGTCAACGTCTGCGTGTTGCCGGTGCCGCCCAGGTCGCGCGTCAGGTTGCGGCCCGCCTGCAGGGTACGCACCACCGACTGCTCGATGCGCCGGGCCGTCTGCGCCTGGCCGATGTGCTCCAGCAGCAGGACCGCCGAGCGGAGCAGGGCGATCGGGTTCGCCAGCCCCTTGCCGGCCAGGTCCGGGGCGCTACCGTGAACCGCCTCGAAGACCGCGTAGCGTGTCCCGATGTTCGCCCCGGGCACCAGCCCGAGCCCGCCGACCAGCCCCGCGCACAGATCGCTGATCACGTCCCCGAACAGGTTCTCCATCACCAGCACGTCGAACTGGGTCGGGTCCAGCGCCAGCTGCAGGCACAGCCGATCGACGTGGATCTCCTGAAACTCCAGGAACGGGTAGTCGTCGGCGACGGCGCGGGCGGTGTCGAGGAACAGGCCGTCGCTCATCGGCAGGACGTCGGCCTTGTGGCAGAAGGTGACCCGGCGGCGGCCCTGGTGGCGGGCCAGCTCGAAGGCGAAGCGCACGATGCGGTCGGCGGCGCTGCGCGTGACCATGCGCAGCCCCTCGATCACGCCGGGCACGACGACGTGTTCCAGCCCCGAGTACAGCCCCTCGGTGTTCTCACGCACCACCACCAGGTCCACGCCCTGGTAGGGGACGTTGACGCCGGGCAGGGTGCGCACCGGGCGGACGCTGGCGTACAGGTCGAGCCCCTGGCGCAGGCGGACGTTGATGGACCGGAACCCCTTGCCGATGGGAGTGGTGCATGGACCCTTGAGGGCGACGCGGTGACGGCGGATCTGGTCGAGCGTTGCCTCCGGGAGGGGGTCGCCGAACTGCGCCATCGCGCCGACGCCGGCATGTGCCTCGATCCAGTCAATGCGAGCGCCTGCGGCCTGTACGACTGCCTGGGTGGCGGCCATCACCTCTGGTCCGATGCCGTCCCCGGCGATCATCACGACAGGTGTCACGCGCATCGGCTCCAGTCTCCCGCTGCCCCGGACGGCATGCGTCGCCTCGTCCTGTCAGCGTCGGGACCGGCAAGGACATCGTCAAGGGGGAAGGTGTGGAAGGGGTTTTCGTAAAGCCCACGGGTCGCGGTCCTGGCACCAGACCGATTCGGGGTCAGCCGTCGCTGGCGCCCCGGGCCAGGACGACGCCGGCCGCCTGCTCGGCACGGTAGCGGTTCAACTTGTTCAGCAGGGTGCGCGCCGTGATCCCCAGCTGGGCCGCCGTCGCGGTCCGGTTGCCGTTCTGCTCGCGGAGCGTCGCCAGGATCACGGCGCGCTCGATCTCGGCCAGCGTCTTCCCCTCGAACTCCGCCAGCCGGGCAGTCCTGGTCTGGGACAGGAGCAGGTCGTCGGGCTGGATTTCCGGGCCGCGAGCGAGCAGGCAGGCGCGCTGGAGGACGTTGCGCAGCTCGCGAACGTTGCCCGGCCAGCAGTGTCCGGCCAGCCGCGCCAGCGCCCGGGCCGACAGGCCGCTCAGCCCACGCGGCACCTCGTGACGGAAGCGGTGGAAGAAATGAGCCGCCAGCGGCGGGATGTCCTCCGGCCGCTCGCGCAACGGCGGGATAACGAACCGAACGCCGTTGAGGCGGTAGTACAGGTCGGCGCGGAACCGGCCGCGCGCCACCTCCAGATCCAGGTCGCGGTTCGTCGTCGCGACCAGGCGCACGTCCACCGCCAGCGTCCGCGTCCCGCCGAGTCGCTCGAACCGCTCCTCTTCCAGGACGCGCAGCAGCTTGGCCTGCAGCGGCAGCGGCATCTCGCCGATCTCGTCCAGCAGCAGAGTGCCGCCGCTGGCCAGCTCGAACCGTCCCGACCGCGTCGCCTCGGCGCCGGTGAAGGCGCCCTTCTCGTGGCCGAACAGCTCGCTCTCGATCAGCGTCTCGGAGAAGGCGGCACAGTTCACCTGCACGAACGGCCCGCCGCAGCGCGGGCCGGCGTCGTGGAGGAGCCGGGCCAGGAGTTCCTTGCCCGTGCCGCTCTCGCCCTCGATCAGCACGGACACCTTGCTCCGGGCGACGTGCCGCGCCTGCTCCACGAGGCGGCGCATCACCGGCGCAGCCACGATCAGCCCGGCGTCGCCGGGACGGCCGGTCCAGTCCGGGGCAGCGCAGCCCGGGCCGGCGACGGGAAGGTCCGCCTGATCGAGCATGGCATCTCCTTGTGGGAACGGCGCGAGGGAGGAGGTCGGTCAGGGCGGCGGTCCGGCGCCATAAGCGCGGCGCATGCGCTGCGCTCGGGCCAGTTCTTCCAGCTGGGGCCACAGCAGGTCGCGCCGCGCCGTGGCGGCCTGCTGTGCAACGACCACCCGCTCGGCCACCCCCGCGACCGCTTCGGCCAATTGCCGCAGGAGGGTCTGCAGCGCCGGGCCTGGCCGGTACGCCTGGTGCTGCCAGAGTTCCTTGACGGGCGCCAGCGCGGCCCCAAGGCGGGCCGCCTCGTCGAGGGGGGCGGTCAGTCGGTCCATGCCGGCGGAGACGTCCTCGCCGCGCCCGACGCACTCGGCGATGTCCCGGGCGGCAGCGTCCGCGCGAGCGTAGCATGCCAGCTGCCGCTGGAGTCCGTCCAGCAGCACGGCCTCGGCTTCCGGCTGGTTCATGGCTGTTCGAGCGCCTTGCGCCGCGCCTTCAATCCCTCGATCTGCTTGCGCATCTCGTCCTGCCAGCGGGCCGTCGCCAGCTGCCACTGGGCGCATTCCGCCACGAACGGGTCGAGCCGCGAGTTGGCCACCTCCCGGTATCGGGACAGCGCCTCCTCCTTGCGGCCCGCCTTCCGCAGGCAGGTGGCGATCAGGTACTGGACCGGGACGCGCTCCTCGGCGCGCAGCGCGGTGAGATCCACCTGGCGGAACGCGGCCAGAGCGCGACTGTAGTTTCCGCTCTGGTACAGCGCCTGAGCCAGCGAGAGGGCGTTGACGATCTGGCCCGTCATCACCCCCTCGACGTCCGGACTCGGGGCGGGCGGACCCTCGACCCGGGCCGGCGGTGGCACCGGGGGCGCATTGAGCCGCGCCAGTAATTCGGTGAGCCGCAGCCGCAGCTTCACCGTGTCCGACGCCATCCCCGCCGAAGGGGCTGCCTCGAGCTGCCCGGCGGCCGCCTCGCGCTCGGCGGCCAGCGCCTTCTGCGTCGTCTTCAGCAACAGCAGATCGAGCTTCAGCTTCTGCAAATCGACGGCTCCCGCCGGGCTCGCTGGCCGCTCCTGGGCCGGGCTGACGGCGGTCAGAGCGCCCAGTCCCAGCAGGGCAACAGTCCACCGCCGCGCGGTACGGAGGGTTCGGGTCATGTTCGTTTCTATCGACCTGGCCGGTTTCACGGCTTGAACCTCCTGGGCACAATTCAACGATTCGGCGGGGCCGGCGCCGGCCCTGCCACCGCGCGTGTGGGTGTGCAGTCCCCTGGTGCCGGGGTCAGAGAGTTGGTGTGAGAGACTGGACCTTGTAAAGCCCACGGGACGCCACCCGTGGGCTTTACACAGAACCTATGCACACCACCTTGACTGCCCAGGCGCTAACAACCTCTTCTCCGCGCGTCGCCCGCCGCGCCACGCCAGGAGCGCTAGACCGCCCGGATTCGTGGCACGGCGCCTGACAGTGCGTTCCGGCTGCCGTCCACCGCGTCCGGGCGAGGTGACAGATCGCTGTCATTCCGTGCCGCATGGTGGTTGCACAACATTAACAGCGTGTACGGCCGTGTAAAGAAAATGAACCGCGCGGACGGCTCGGGACCGCTCACGCGGGGGCGAGGGCTCCTTCCAACCGCAGCGCTACCAAAAGGTTACAGCGCCGCGGACACAGAGGTTCCCAAACCATTTCTGCGGCACCCGAATTGCACCTGCCTTTTTCCTTCAAAACCAACCTGTACGGAGATTGAAAGACGCGATCAACCCCAACCTGGATTCGGATGGAATCCGCTCGCATGCTCATTTGGTGAGAGTGCCTGCGAGGAGGGCTGCGCGCCCCTGTTCGCCGAAACTTCGCCCTCGGGGCATCGTGCGCGCTGGACGCGGATCCAGGCGGCATGTTCCAACGGCAACACCTACCGATGTCGCCTGATCCTGATGGCGTACCGTTTTTCTGATCGGGTCTGCGGGAGCCTGACCACAAGGACCGCCCAGAGCGCCGCCACAGGTAGCGGCGGTGCGTCCTTCCTGGACCGGCCAACGGCACCGGCTGGGCCGTCCCTCGCGCATCTCGGCGCGAGGCTGCCATCCCGCAAGGAAGGGGAGACACAGCGACGTGGCTCCCCTCGCCGGTCCCCAAACCAGGGGCCGTCGTTCCACTCCTCAGTGCTGCACCACGATCCACAACAACAGGAAGGTTGTAATCATGCTTCGGTGCCGTCGCACGACGCAATTCGGAAAAGTAATCCTGGACACGAGCATCCTGGCGGCTGCCTTCTCCCTGGCGTTCCTGCTGCGCTTTGAGTTCGCCATCCCGGACCACTACGCCGCCGTCCTGCTGGTCTATTTGCCCGCAGTCGTGGCGTGGCAACTCGGCCTGCTCGCGCTGGGCGGGGTGCTCCGCTCGACCTGGCGGCACACCAGCCTGTGCGATGCCCTGCGCCTCTTCAACTGGCTCGCCGGCGGCACCGCCCTGCTGTTCTGCGGCCGCATCCTGGCCGACGCCGGGGCGCCTGGCCTGGCCTTCCTGAGCAACCACCCGGTTCCGTTCGGGGTGCTTCTGTTCAACCTGGCGCTGAGCTTCCTCGGGCTGATCGGGGCGCGGGTCGCCGTCCGCTTGCGAAACGAGCGGGGCGAACGCCGGGCGTCCGGAGTGTCGCGCCCGGCCTCCGTCCGCACCCTCCTGATCGGGGCCGGGCGGGCCGGAGTTCTGGTCGCCCGGGAGATCCACGCCCGCCCGGACACCGGGATCGATCCGGTCGGGTTCCTGGACGACGACCCGAGCCTGAGCGGGATGCGGATCCAGGGTCTGCCTGTGCTCGGGACGACCGCCCAGCTGGCGCGCATCGCCCGGAACAGCCGGGCCGAGCAGGCTCTCATCACGATCGCCAGCGTTCCGGGGACCGTGATCCGCCGCATCGCCCGGCTGGCCGAGGAAAGCGGGCTGACGACGAAGATCATCCCGCCGCTGCACGAGATCGTCGGCGGACAGATCAACCTGTCGAAGATCCGGCAGGTCGCGATCGAGGATCTGCTGCGCCGCGACCCGGTCTGTCTCGACGGCGCGGAGGTCAGCGCGCTGGTCCGGGGCCGGACCGTGCTCGTCACCGGGGCCGGCGGGAGTATCGGGTCCGAGCTGTGCCGGATCATTGCCGGCCTGGGACCGGCCGCCCTGGTCCTCGTCGAGCAGGCCGAGAACAGCCTGTTTCACGCCCACCTGCGCCTCGCCCACTCGTTCCCCCACGTCCCCATCATCCCGTGCATCGCCGACATCTGCGACGAGGCCCGCATGGACCAGGTGTTCGGCCGGTTCCAGCCTGCCCTGGTGTTCCATGCGGCGGCCCACAAGCACGTGCCGATGATGGAGTGGAATCCCGGCGAGGCCGTCAAGAACAACGTTCTCGGCACCCGGACCATCGCGTCGCTGGCCGACGCCTGGGGGGTCGAGCGGTTCGTGATGATCTCCACCGACAAGGCCGTCAACCCGACGTCCGTGATGGGCGTCTCCAAGCGAGTAGCCGAACTGTTCATCCAGTCGTTCGCGCGGCGCAGCGCGACGCGCTTCATGACCGTTCGGTTCGGCAATGTCCTGGGGTCGGCCGGGAGCGTCATCCCGATTTTCCAGGAACAGATTGCCCGCGGCGGGCCGGTGACGGTGACACATCCGGAGATGAAGCGCTACTTCATGACGATCCCCGAGGCGTGCCAGCTCGTCCTGCAGGCGGCCGCGATGGGGGCCGGCGGGGAGATCTTCATCCTCGACATGGGCGAGCCGGTCAAGATCGTGGACCTGGCCCGGGATCTGATCCGGCTGTCGGGGCTGTCTGCAGAGCACGACGTGGAGATCCGGTTTACCGGCATCCGGCCAGGGGAGAAGCTGTTCGAGGAGCTGTTTCACGGGGCGGAAGGTGCCGACAAGACCCGCCACCCCCGCATCTTCATCGGCCGGGGACAACCGGCCGACTGGACCCCGGTCAACCGCGCGGTGACCGAACTGGGCGAACTCGCGGGCTCCGCCGACCCTGCTGCGATTCACAAGAAGCTCGCGGAAATCGTCCCCGAATACCAGTACACCGGGGTGCGAGACGATGTCGTGGTAGCCGCCGCGATCCAGGGGCCGCATCCGCATCGCGACCGGGCGCCGCAGGCACCGGCGGTGCCGGCCGCTGCCCCGGGTAGTGACGGAGCGTGGCGAACCCCGCGCCTCCACCCGGCTGACGCTCCGGCGCTCATGGGGCCTGGACGGTAGAAGGCCAGGCAACTCGGAAGCGCCACGGTATCCACCGGATTGGGGCAGGTTCCAGGGGGATGGTGTGGAAGGGATTTTCGTCAAGCCCACGGGGCGCCACCGTGGGCTTGACGAAGCTCCCTTGTCCGGATTTGAGTCCGCTGCTTAACGGGGGTAACGGCTCTGTTAACCGCGCGATACAGTGGCGGGGGCCGATTGGTTCCCGCCGCTTTCGTCCTTTGCTCTCGATAACTTCACCAGGCTCATGCGGTTGCGATCTGCATCGGTGTTGGTCCCGTCCCGCGCTCGGGACCGCGGCACATCAGTTGCTGCCGTAGCTTGGTTTAACGATTTGCGGGAACGATGAACCGCCACGAAAACCTGTCGCCGACGACAGAATCGACGGGCGGGGACCGGACGCAGGGTTGCGGCTGTTTCCAGGCACACGTCCCCCCAGGCCGGGGCAGGCGCGTGCGTCCGTGTTAACCTCACCCTGTACCCTTCCCCTCCCACTCCCCTGGCCCACACCCCCTCCGAGGTGGACCACCGTGAGATGCCTGGTCACCGGCGCTGCCGGGTTCATTGGCTCACACCTGTGCGAGCGTCTGCTCGCGGACGGCCACGACGTGGTCGGCCTGGATGCCTTCATCCCCTACTATCCGCGGGCCATCAAGGACAGCAACCTGTCCGCCGCCCAGGCCCACCCACGGTTTACCTGCCACGCCCTTGACCTGCGCTCGGCTCCGCTGGAGCCGTGTCTCGACGGCATCGACGTCGTCTTTCACCTGGCGGCCATGCCGGGCCTGACGCGGAGCTGGACCGACTTCGACCTCTACGAGAGCTGCAACGTCATCGGCACCCAGCGCCTCCTGCGGGCCGTCCACCGGCGCCGCAACCTGCCGCGCTTCGTCTACGCCTCGACGTCGTCGGTGTACGGGCGGTTCGCCTCCGGAGACGAGGCTCTGCCGACCCGGCCGATCTCGCCCTACGGCGTGACGAAACTGGCGGCCGAGAACCTGTGCCGCGCCTACGCGGAGGAACACGGCCTACCGCTGGTGGTGCTGCGCTACTTCTCCGTCTACGGCCCGCGCCAGCGCCCCGACATGGGGTATCACCGCTTCGTGCGGGCGCTCCTCACCGGGGAGCCGGTTACCGTGTGTGGCGACGGCCTGCAGGTGCGCGGGAACACGTACATCGCCGACTGCGTCGCGGCGACGGTGGCGGCCGTCGGCGCCATCCCGGGGGAGACGTACAACGTCGGCGGCGGGGAGGCGGTGTCGGTCTGGGACGTCCTCCACAAGCTGGAAGCGCTGCTCGGCCGCAAGGCGGCGATCCGGCGCGAGCCGGCCCGGCCCGGCGACCAGCGGCACACCTGCGCCGACACCACCAGGCTCGCCCGCCACCTCGGCTGGCGGCCCCGGACCGGCCTCGACGAGGGGCTCGCCCTTCAGGTGGCGTGGCAGCAGAGCGGCGAGCAACAGCTCGCGTGTTCCTGAGGCGCCGTCGCACCTGTGTCATCGACCGCCAGGCCGGCGCCCCTTGGGAGAAAGGGCCGGGAAGCTCGGGGATCACAACCATGAACCTGCACCAGGGCACACCGAGCGGCGTCACGCCGCCGCCAGAAGCGCTCTCACCCTACCAGGAGTTCCTTCAGATCCTCCGCCGCCGCCGCCGCCGCATCCTCTTCACGGTGGTCGTCGCGCTGGGCCTGGGGATGGCGTACTGCGCCCTGAAGGGTCCGTGGTACGACTCCGGCGCGCAGCTCCTGGTGATCAAGAAGCGGCTCGACACGGCGCCGATCTCCGGGCCGGACCAGGCCCGCGCGCAGGAGGAGTACCTCGCCACCCACATGCTGCTGCTCACCAGCCGTCGCGTCGTCCTGCAGGCGGTGGCGAAGGACAACCTCAAGGAATTGAAGGAGTTCCAGGGCAGCGGCGGGGGGGTGAGTACCTGGCTGACGCGCACGATCGGCGGCCCCGGGCCGGACGAATCGCCGGACGAGAAGGTCGCCACCCAGATCATCGGCGCCCTCACCATCAGTCGGGACGTCGCCAAACCGGGAACCAGCCCGTCCAGCGAGGTGCTCAATCTCTCGTTCCGCGGCACGGTGGCCGACGACGGGCCGAAGATCCTCGCCGCGCTCATCGCCAGCTACCAGGACTTCCTCAAGGAGACGTACCAGAACACGAATGCCGAAACCCTGGAGCTGATCTCCCAGGCTCGGGTGCTGGCGCAGAAGGATCTGGAGGGGAAGGAGGCGGCTTACCGGAAGTTCCTGGCCGAGACGCCGCCGCTGTGGCGCGGGCAGGACCGGAACACGGCCCACCAGGAGCGCCTTTACAGGATCGACGCCAAGCTGTCCGCTCTGCGCGTCCGCCGGGCCGAACTCGAGGCCGGGATCGCGATGATCGACCAGGCGCTCCAAAGTGGGCGGAACCCGACCGCCATCGTGGAGCGAATGCTCGCCCCCCGGGCTCCGGTCGATCAGGCCGCGGCGGCGCCCGCGGCGGCGCCCGGACCGGCCCCCGTGGCGGTTCGCCCCGGCGCGTCGCTCGAGGAGGAGTGGCTCAGCCTGCAGCTGCAGGAGGCGAAGCTGCTGGCCACCCGGGCGCCGAACCACCCGGAGGTGGTCGCCCTGCGCCGGTACATGGACCAGGTCCGCCGCATGCTCCTGCCGTCCGGCGGCAGCCAGGCACCCAGCGCGGGTCCGGCCGGGCGGGCCGAGGATCTGGGGCGGATGAAGCTGGAACTGCTCCGGCAGGAGCTGGGAGATCTGAAGGTGGCCGAGGGGACGCTACAGCAGCTGTTCGACCGTGAGCAGCAGGGGGTGAGCGGATCCTACATCCGGGAAGTTCAGGACGAGATGCACCGCAAGGCGATCGAACGCGACCGCCTGCTGTACGACAGCATCCTCAACCGGCTGAAGGAGACGAGCAGCGTCAAGGATTTCGGCGGATACAACACGCAGGTGATCGGGCCGCCGCGCCGCGGCGAGCTGGTGCTGAAGCGATACATCCTGATCGTCGGCCTGAGCGTGTTCGTCGGCCTGCTGCTGGGGTTCGGGTGGGCGTACCTGCTGGAAAGCTCGGCCGGCAGGGCACGGGCGTCCGCCGCGTAACCGGGACCACCTGCTTCCTCCGCCATCGTCGCCCCCGACCGCGCCGCCCAGTCGGCGCCAAACGCGGCCCGCAGGGAGCGGGCTGCCGCCGAGCAAGGAGACGATCGGACCATGCCGCAGCTCGCCCCCAGCATGACGACCCGCACCCTGAGCGGGCTGTTCTGGATGTCGCTGGCAACCGGGGCCAACGTCATCTCCCTGCTCGTCGTCCTCGTCATCCTGGCCCACTTCCTGACGCCGGCAGATTTCGGCCTGGCGACGGCGGCCCTGATGGTCATCGGCTTCTCGGCCGTCTTCTCCGAGTTCGGCATCGGACCGGCGCTGGTCCAGCGCCCCGACCTTCGGCCGGCTCACCTGCACACCGGCTTCACCCTCTCGGTCCTGCTCGGCCTGGTGGTCGCCACGCTGATCTGGGTGACGGCACCCGACGTCGCCGACTTCTTTCACCTGGACGAACTCACGCCGATCCTGCACACCCTCGCTCTGATCTTTCCGGTGCAGGCTCTCGGCGTCGTCGCCGACTCCCTGCTCCAGCGCGAGCTGCGCTTCCGCACCCTGGCCGTCCTGGACATCGTCACCGTCGTCCTGGGGTACGGGGCGGTCGGGGTGACGCTGGCCGTCCTCGGGTTCGGCCCGTGGGCTCTGGTGGCGGCCCATGTCGCCCAGATGGTCCTCAAGACGGCCCTGCTGCTGTGCCTTCGGCTGCCCCCGGCATGGCCATCCGTCGAGCGCCGCGCCTGCGCCGAGCTGCTGTACTTCGGCGGCGGGTTCACCGCGAGCCGGTTCAGCAACTACCTGGCCGGGCAGGGCGAGCATCTGGTGATCGGGCGCTACCTCGGCAGCGTCGCCCTGGGGGTGTACGGCCGGGCTTACCAACTCATGGCCGCGCCGGCGGTGCTGTTCGGCAACGTCCTCGACCGGGTTCTCTTCCCGGCGATGGTCCACGTCCAGCACCAGCCGGAGCGCCTGGGGGAGGGCTACCGCCGTGGCTCGGCCCTGATCGCCCTGGTGATCCTGCCGATCAGCGTCGGCATGATCGTGCTGGCGCCGGAGTTGACCGGGGTGGTACTCGGGTCGGACTGGGAGGAGGTCGTCCTGCCGTTGCAGATCCTTGGGATCGGCATGCTCTTCCGGACCGGCTGCAAGATCAGCGACTCGCTGGTCCGCGCCACCGGGGCCGTCTACCGCCGCACATGGCGCCAGGCGGCCTACGCGGTGGCCGTCATCGTCGGCGCCCTGATCGGCCGGAACTGGGGCGTCGAGGGGGTGGCGGTCGCGGTCCTGGCGACCCTGGCTGTCAACTTCTTCCTCATGGCCCACCTCGCCCTTGGTCTGGCCGGCATGACGTGGCGCACGTTTGCGGCGGCGCACGTCCCCGGGCTGGCGTTGGCGACCCTGGTCGGCATCCCGGTCGCGGTCGCGGCCGAGAGCCTCCGCGCCTGGGGCGCGGCGCCGGCTGTGGTCCTCGTCGGCGCGTCCGCGGCGGCCCTGCCCTGCCTGCTGGTGGTCCGCTGGCTGCCGGATCTCTTCCTCGGCCCGGACGGCCGGTGGATGGCCCGCAAGCTCCGGGGCTTCTGCTTCCCCGCAGCCCCGCCACAGCCGCCCGTGCCGGCGCCTCTCTCTTCCGCCTGCCCCGGCACGAACGGCGTGGCGGCGCACGCCCGCAACGGCACCAACGGGACCGGACTGCGCCACGCTCCGCTGCCCTGTGAGGAGACAGCGGACAGCCCGCTGCGGCTGCTCACGCTGGGACTGGCGGCGGAGCGGGTCCGCTACTGCCGCTGGAAGCGACGGCTCGACCTATCGCGCGTCCTGAGCGGCGCGGGGGATCTCGATCTGCTGGTGGACCGCAAGGACACGGACAGGTTCTTGCGGGTAGCGGCGGGACTTGGGTTCAAGCGGGCGCTCCCTTGCCACGCCCCTCCGCGCCCACACGAGGAGCACCTCTTCGCCCCGGACCCGGTGACGGGGTCGCTGCTGCACCTGCACGTCAACTACGCGCTCGCCGAGCCGGGGGGCATCCTGGAGGGGATTGGCCCCGACCTCGACGAGTTGGTGCTGAGCCACGCGGAGTCATGGGCGGTGCCGGGGCCGCTGGAAGGGATGCCGGTCGTCGAGGCGCAGGCCGAGGTCATCGCCGCCGTCCTCCTCGCGCTGGAGCGCTACACCCGGTTGTGCGGACTGGCGTCGCTGCTGCGGCGGCAACGCGACGTCCAGGCGAAGTTGCAGGCGGTGCTGGCCGCGGACCCCGCGGAGGGCTGGCGCGGGTTGCTCGGCCGGTGGCTGCCGGCGGTCCCCCCTGCCCTGTTTGCCGAGTGCGTGGCGGCGCTGCGCGGGCGAACGTCCTGGTGGCGGCGCTTCCGCCTCGCCCGCCGGCTGCTGGGACACCTGCCCACCGGAAGCTCTCTCGCCTCGCCGGTCCAGCGGCTCACCGGCCTGTTCCGGGCCACGTGGTGGCGGCTGCGCCACGGCCGGGGCAGCCCGAAGGGGCTCCCGTCCGGCGGGGCGGTTATTGCCTTTGTCGGACCGGATGCCTCCGGAAAGTCCACGATGGTCGCGGAAACCGCGCGGTGGCTGGGGCAGGTGTTCCGGGTCGAGACGGCCCACCTCGGCAAGCCGCCGTCCGCGTGGCTGACGCTCGTGCCGAACCTGCTGGGCCGCCTGCTCCGGGTCGTCGCGCCGCGGTTGCGCACCACTCGGGCGGAGGTCACCGGGGAGTCGAAGGCGGGCCGGCAGGGGCTCCTGTACCGGATCCGGGCCGTCCTGCTGGCGTGGGACCGCCGCGCCTTCGCCCGGCGCCTGGCCCAGAAGGCGGCGCGGGGGTGGCTCGTCGTCTGCGATCGCTACCCGTCGGCGGACATCGGGGCGGCCGACAGCGCCCGGCTCCGGGCGCCCGAGGACGAGCCGGGCCAGACGTGGCTGCGCGCCTTCCTGGCGCGGCTGGAGAACCGGCTGTACCGGGGGGTGCCTGGCCCCGACATCGTGGTGCGGCTGACGACCCCGCTCGCCGTCGCCATCGACCGCAACGCGGTGCGAGAGAAGGCGGGCAAGGAGTCGGCGGACTTCGTGACCCGGCGGCACAAGACGTTCCTCATGCCGGCGTTCCCGCGCGCCCAGGTCATGGAGCTGGACACGCTTGCGTCCCAGGCGGAGACGCTCCAGCGTCTCCGCCGACTCGTATGGGGGGCGCTGGGTTCGCGCCCCCGGGGCGCTCGCCGCGTCCTGACCGCGGCCCGCGGGGCGCGCTGCACCGGGGCGGGGGAGGTGTGCCGGTACAGGAAGCGGCCGCTGGTCGTGGAGTTCATCGGCGCGACGGGGGTCGGGAAGTCCACCCTCATGGCCGCGGTCGCCGAGTGCCTGGCCGCCCAGGGGGTGCGCGTCTGCGAGGCGGAGGAGCTGACCCTGGCCCACTACGGCCTGACGTTCTGCCGGAACCGGAAAGTCCGGTCGGCCCTCGTCCATCTGCTGGCCCTGCGGTCGTGCTGGCGGTACTTCTTCACGCGCGACGGCTTCCGCCTGTGGCAGCTGGCTCTGGCGTCGATCCGGCGCGGCATGGGCAACGTTCGGACCGGGGCCACGCTGCTGCGGAACTTCTGCAAGCGGACCGGCTTCCACCTGCTGCTGGAGAAACTGCGGGGCGACCTGAGCGGCTGCGACATCGTCCTGTGCGACGAGGGCGTTGTCCACGCGGCTCACAACCTGTTCGTCCACACGAACGCGGCCCCGAAGGACCAGGACGTCGTCGAGTTCGGGCGCGTCGTGCCGCGGCCGGATTTGCTGGTCTGGGTGACGGCGCCGCCGGTCCAGTCGGCCGGGGTAATCCTCCGTCGCGGGCACTCGCGCGTTCGCGGCACGACTGCCGCCGCCCGAACCTTCGCCGAGCACGCTCACGCGACCTTCGAGATCCTCGCGTCGGTCGCGGGGGTGCAGGAGATCCTCTGCAAGGTGGACAACTCGCACGCCGACGGCCCGGCGGACGCGACCATTCGCGCCCGGGCGTGCGGCATCGGGGAGATGCTCAAACAACACCTGCGGACCAGGCAGGAGCGGCGTTTACCGGGGCGCGGCGCGTTGCCGCGCCTCCCGGTGGAAACGATCGAGGTGCAATGACGAACGCGACGACCAGCGCGAAGCTGTACCTCGGGGCGTGGGCCGTATACCCGCTCCTCGTACCGTTCTACGTCTTCGGGAAGGTGCCGATCCCCGGGACGGAGAAGGTCGAGAGCGGCGTGCCCCAGCCGGCCGATTACTATCTGGTCGCGCTGGTCGGGCTCGTCTTCCTCGGCCTGCCGTTCCGCATCGGCCGCTCGGCCGCCCCGGTGGTGCGCGCGTTCGTCTGCTTCGTTTGCTACACCGCGGTCGTGAACTTCGCCTGGTCCGCCAACCTGGAAGACACGTCGCTGCTGAAAAGTTCTCTCTTCTACAGCTACGACGTGGTGCTGTTCCTCACCTGCCTGGTCCTCCACGCGGCGTTCGGGGAGCGGTTCCTCAAAGTGACAGTGTATGCGGTGGCGGCGTCGGTCGTCCTCCAGGTGATTCTCTCGCCCTTCGCGCCCCAGCAGGCTTACGCCCGGCAGGCGCTGTTCTTCAACAACGAGAACCAACTCGGCTACTACTGCGTCCTCGCCGCCAGTCTGTTCGCGCTGGGCGCGCGGCGGTTCTCCCTGCCGCTCTCCCACCAGCTGGTGGTGTACGGGGCCGTCGGCTACCTGGCGGCCGTGTCCCAGAGCCGGTCGGCCCTGCTGGCGCTGCTCGCCCTGGCGACGCTGAGCATGCTCGGCCGGCCGGTGCGGCTGTTCCTGCTGCTGGGGGGGCTGGCGGCGATCTCCGTCGCGCTGACCGAGCGGCCGCCGGTTCTGTCCAAGTCGGAGGAACGGCTGGTCGTGAAGGGGGAGTACGACACGCTGGCCACCCGGGGGTACGACCGGATCCTCAACCACCCCGAACACCTGCTGTTCGGCGCGGGGGAAGGGGCGCACGAGCGGTTCGAGTCCGATCTCTACGCGAGCGAAATCCACTCCAGCTACGGGACACTGCTGTTCTGCTACGGAGTGGTCGGGGCGGTACTGTTCACGGTTGGCCTGGCGCACGTTTGCGCGCCCAACCCGCGGGCGGTGATCTACCTGATTCCCGCCTTCATCCACGGGTCGGCGCACCACGGGCTGCGTTTCGCGTTCTTCTGGGCGACGCTGGCGTTTATTTACTGCGCCATGATCCAGCCCACGGCGGCCGAGGGCAGGGAGCCTTCTCCACCGGCGGGCACGGAGGACGGCCCCGCGGATTCAAGGGAGGGGGGATGATGACACCAGGCCGCACCGGGCGAGGTATGTCGCCGCAGCCGCCCAGGGTGCTGCTCGTCGGCGGCGAGGACGTACACGCGCGCATCGACCTGATGTGCCGCCTCGCCGACCGCTTCTCCCTGGCGGCCGCCGGCACCGCGCCGGAGCTGGAGCCGGCGTTCACCCGGGCCGGCTTTCCGTACCACGGCTACCCCATGCCGCGCGGCCTCGACCCGGTCCGCGACCTGCGCGCCATCGTCGCCCTGTGGCGCGTGCTGCAACGGGTCCGCCCGCACGTCGTTCACGCCTTCGACACCAAGCCCGGAGTGTACGCCTGCCTGGCGGCGCGCCTCGCGGGCGTCCCGGTGGTCGTCGGGACCGTCACCGGCCTGGGCTCGCTGTACGCGGACGACGGCCGCGGCTCGTACCTCGTGCGGGGCGTCTACGAGCAGCTCCAGCGCCTCGCGTCGCACCACGCGGACATGACGATCTTCCAGAACCGCGAGGACCGCGCCCACTTCCTCGCCCGCCGTGTCGTCCCGCTGGCGAAGGCCGCTCTGATCCCGGGGTCCGGGGTGCCAACCGACGTCCTCGATCCGGCGCGGTTCCCGGAAGCGGACCGCCGCCAGGTCCGCGCCGCTCTGGGGATCCCGGACGGCGCGCCCCTCGTCACGATGGTGTCGCGGGTGATCCGCTCCAAGGGGGTGGAGGAGTTCGTCGCCGCCGCCCGGACAGTGCGCGCGGCCGTCCCCGCGGCCCATTTCCTCCTTGTCGGGCCGGGGGACCGGGACAGCGTGGACCGCTTCACCTCGGAGGAACTCGCGGCGTTCGCCGGGGCGGTCAACTGGCCGGGGCCGCGGCGCGACGTCCCGACCGTCCTGGCCGCGTCCGACGTGTTCGTCCTGCCGTCCTACCTGCGCGAAGGCATCCCGCGCGTCCTCCTGGAGGCGGCCGCGATGGGCCTGCCGCTGATCACCACCGACGCGCCGGGGTGCAACGACGTGGTGGAGGATGGGGTGAACGGCTGCCTGGTGCCGGCGCGCGACCCGGCAGCGCTGAGCCGGGTCGTCCTTCAGCTGCTCGGGGACGAGGGACGGCGGCGGCGCTTCGGCCGGGTGTCCCGGCAACGCGCGGTGGAGCGCTTCGACCTGGGAGTGATCGTCGAGAGTACACGCGGGATCTACGAGGAACTGCTCGCGCGGAAGACGGCTCGGCCGCGCCGGAGTGCCGCGCGAGCCGCGACCGTGACGCCATGAGGTGAGGGAGCATGCCAGTCGTCCAGGAAGAACGCGCACAACCCGCGGCCCGGCCGACCGACCGGCCCGTCGCGGCCCCGCGACGAAAGCGGCCCGTGGCCCAGGCAGTCAAGCGGGGCGCGGACGTTGCCCTCGCGCTTGGCGCGCTCGTGCTGACCGGGCCGGTTATCCTGCTCGGTGCGCTCGGCGTGAAGCTCACCTCGCGCGGCCCGGCCTTCTACCGGGCGCGGCGGGCCGGCCTGGGCGGGCGCCCGTTCACGATGTTCAAGCTCCGCACCATGCGCGTCGGGGAGGACGCGCCCGACCGCAAGATCACCGCCGACCGGGACGACCGGGTGACCGGGATCGGCCGGTGGCTACGGCGCTTCAAGATCGACGAGTTGCCGCAGTTCTGGAACGTGCTCCGCGGCGACATGGCGATCGTCGGGCCGCGCCCCGAGGACTGGGATATCGTCCAGCAGCACTACACGGCGGCGGACCGCCGCGCGCTCGAGGTACGGCCCGGCATCGCGTCGCCGGTGGACGTGCAGTGGTATCCCGACCTGACCCACCACGACCCGGCCCCGCCGGAGGTGCCGGCGCAGGACCACTACCTGCGGCGCCACCTGCCGGTTCAGGTCGCGGAGGCGATCCGCTACGCGGATCGGCAGACGTTGTGGCTGGACCTGCGGGTGATGGCGCGGCTCGTATTCTGCGTGCTGGTGCATTCCTGGCTGCCGCCCGCGCGGCGGCCGCTCCCGCCGATCGAGCCGGCCGACCGGCGGAACGCGGACAACCAACTCGCGGGCGAGGGGAACTGAGATGTCGATCTGCGTCATCAGTCAGCCCCGGCTCTTTCCCGGGCTGCACTACCTGCACCGGATGATGGTGGCCGACGTCTTCGTGATCTTCGACTCGGTGCAGTTCAACCCGCGCCACGAGGAGAACCGGGCGAAGGTGAAGACGCCGCGCGGGCCTGAGTGGCTCACCGTCCCGATGCGCCGGACCGGCCGGGAGCAGCTTATCCGGCACACGCACGTGGACAACAGCCAGCCGTGGCAGCAGAAGGTGCTCAAGACGCTCCAGCACAACTACGCGAAGGCGCCCTGCTACGAGGTCCACGCGCCCGCAGTGCAGCGCATCCTGGAGGCGCCGCACGAAACGCTGACCCAGCTGGACCGGGCGTCGTGGGAACCGGCCCTGCGCCTGCTGGGAGTCACCTGCCGGTTCGTGTGCGCGTCGGAGCTGCCGATCGCCGGCAAGGGTCCGCGGGTGCTGCTGGAGATCTGCAAGTACCTCGGTGCGGATACTTACCTTTCGGGGATGTTCGGGCGGGAGTATCTGGACGTGGACGAGTTTGCCCGCGAGGGAGTGGCCGTGCTGTTTCACGAGTACAGCTGTCGCCCGTACCGCCAGTGCCACGGCGACTTCGTGCCGTTTCTGAGCTACCTCGACCTGCTGTTCAACGGGGCGCTGGAGCGCGGCTTCGTGCTCGGCGGGGGACGCATGGTCGCTCCGGCGTGAGGGCGCGGGCCGGGAGGGGTCGTCTGACGTCGCCCCTCTCCCACGAGGGGAGAGGGGCGAAAAAGGCCGCCGCTTGCTGACTGGAAATAGAGTGTGCCGGTTGACAGGAGAAAGGGGTAGAGGAAGATGGAACCAGACCGACCCGGCGGGATCCTCGCCATCGCCGCGCACCCGGATGACGAGGTGCTCGGCTGCGGCGGCGTCCTGGCCCTGCACGCCCGGGCCGGCGACCCGGTGACGGTCGTGCTCGTGTGCGAGGGCGAGTCGCTGCGCTACGGTCCGGGCGGGGTCGGCCAGGGCTCCCACATCCTCCGGGCGGCGGAAAAGCTCGGCGGCGTCACGGTCCGTCACCTGGGGTTCCCGGACCAGGCGCTCGACACGCTCCGCCTGACCGAACTGATCGCCCCGCTGGAGAAGGCGGTTCGCGAGGTGCGCCCGCGCATCGTCTACTGCCAGTACGGCGGGGACGTCAACCGCGACCACCAGATCCTCTTCCAGGCCATCCTCGTCGCCACGCGCCCGACCGAGACGTGCATCGAGGCGGTGTACGCCTTCGACACCGCCAGCAGCACCGAATGGGCTTACCCTCGCACCTTCGTCCCCGACACCTGGATCGATATCTCCGCGACGCTCGACGCCAAGCTGGCGGCGATGGCCTGTTACAAGAGCGAGCTGCGCCCCTACCCTCACCCGCGTTCTCTGGAAGCCCTCGAACATCGGGCGCGGGCGTTCGGCAACCAGGTATGCATGGACGCGGCCGAGGTGTTCATGACCGTCCGCCGCGTCGTCCGGAGCAACCCCCTGTCGTCGTGATCCCCTTCTCCCTCTTGCACCGTTGAGGCACAGCATGACGAAAGCGATCGTTCCGCGGAGTCTGGAACGCCGGTCCATCCCGTTCTTCCGCCCCTCGCTCACCGAGGCGGAAATCGGCGAGGTGGCCAACTGCCTTCGCTCCGGGTGGCTGACGACCGGACCGCTCACCCGCCGCTTCGAGGAGGAGTTCGCCCGCCAGGTGGGGACGCGCCACGCCGTCGCCCTCAACTCCTGCACGGCAGCGCTGCACCTGGCGGTCGAGGCGCTCGGCCTGCGCCCCGGTCAGGGCGTGCTGGTGCCGACAATGACCTTTGCCGCCACCGCCGAGGTGGTGCGCTACCAGGGGGCGGTGCCGGTCCTGGTGGACTGCGAGCCGGGGACGGCGAACCTCGACCTGGAGGACGCGGGCCGCAAGCTGGTCCTGGCCCGGGACGGCCGGCTCCCGGGGTGCCCGCAGGGTCTGGAGGTGGCCGGCATCATCCCGGTTCACGTCGGCGGGTTGATGCTCGACGTCGGCGTGCTCCAGGCGTTCGCGCGCTCCCACGATCTGTGGGTGATCGAGGACGCCGCCCACGCCTTCCCGGCGGCGTGGCGGGCCGGCCCCGACGCCCCGTGGCAGCGCTGCGGCGAGGGCACCGCGACCGTCACCTGTTTCTCCTTCTACGCGAACAAAACGATCACCACCGGCGAGGGCGGCATGGCCGTGACCGCGGACGCCGACCTGGCCGCGCGCATCCGGCAGATGTCGCTGCACGGCCTGTCGCGCGATGCGTGGGGGCGCTACGCGGCGGGGGGGAGCTGGGACTACCAGATCCTCGCGCCGGGGTACAAGTACAACCTGACGGACGTCGCGTCGGCGATCGGCATCCACCAGCTGCAACGGGCCGAGGCGATGCGGGTCGCGCGGGAGGCGGCGGCCCAGGCGTATCGGGACGGACTCGACGAACTGGACCAGGTCGAGCTGCCGCCGGACCCGCCCGACCGGCTCCATGCGTGGCACCTGTTTCCGCTACGGCTGCACCTGGACCGGCTGACAGTGGACCGGAACGCCTTCATCCGGGCGCTGAACGAGCACGGGGTCGGCACCTCCGTCCACTGGCGGCCGCTCCACCTGCACCCGTACTACGCCGAGCAGTTTGGGTGGACGCCGGATCTGTTGCCGACGGCCAGCCGGGAGTGGCTCCGGCTCGTCAGCCTACCGCTCTTTCCCGACCTGGCGGACGCGGAGCGCGACCACGTCATCCGCGTGGTGCGCCGGCTGTGCCGGCGCTTTCGGTGCCGCTAAGAAGTGGTTGCCAAACGAGCCCCAGGCGTCAGCGCGGAGCGGCCCCGCGCTGACGCCTGGGGCTCGTCGGCAGGTTTTCAAACCGCTGCCAGGCCGCAAGCGGCAGCAAGTACACCCACGGCGATGCCGTATTACGCCGCGCCAATCGCAACTCTTCGGGCAGACAGCAGGCCGGAGGCAACACGACCACGCGAACAACGACCACAAGGGGGATGCACCATGTTTCGATTTCTGGCCAGGTGGATTTCGCCGCGGAAGGTGTCGCCGAAGGCGCGGCCGCGCCCGACGCGCCGACTGTGGCTGGAGGCGCTGGAAGACCGCGTAACGCCCGCGGGCAACGTCACGCGGTTTGCCGTCCTCGGGGATTTCGGCGCCAACAGCAAGGCCGAGGGAAAAGTCGCGACCCTCGTGCATAACTTGAACCCGGATCTCATCATCACGATGGGGGACAATAACTACGAACTCGGCGGGGCTGACACGATCGACACGAACATCGGGAAGTATTACCACGACTACATCTACCCGTATGTCAATCCCGACTTCATCGCCGCCTACGGCACCGGCTTCCTCGGCAACGGCGGGGTCGGTTACGGGCCGGGGTCGCCCACCGGGACGAACCGCTTCTTTCCGTCCCTGGGCAATCACGACTGGGGGGATCGGTCGGAGCCGTTTCCGGCGGGCGCCGATCCCCTCCTCGCGTACTTTAGCCTCCCGGGGAACGAGCGGTACTACAAGTTCTCGCATGGGGTGGTGGACTTCTTCTGCCTGGACAGCGACAGCAACGAGCCGGACGGCCGCACCAGCACCTCCGTCCAGGCTCAGTGGCTGCAGGCCGGGCTGGCGGCGTCCACGGCCGTCTGGAAGATCGTGTACATGCACCACGCCCCTTACGCATCCGGGGCGTCGCACGGCATGAGCCCGGTGATGCAGTGGCCGTTCGCCGCGTGGGGGGCCGATGCGGTGCTGGCGGGGCACGAGCACGAGTACGAGCGCCTCGAGGTGGACGGGATCCCTTACATCGTCAACGGGCTGGGCGGCGGCGGCTCGGGTACGTTCGGCACGCCGATCCCCGAGAGCCTCGTGCGGTTCAACGCGGACTACGGCGCCGGGTACGTGGTCGCGGACGAGAACCAGATCACGTTCCAGTTCATCGGTGCCTGGGATTTCCCCGGCCAGGTCATTGACGAGATCACGCTGCTCGCCAACCCGGCGGGGCAGGTGCCGGCGGTCCCCGGCAGCCCGACGGTGGCGGCGACGGCCACGCAGCAGCTGACCCTCGGGTGGGCGGACAACTCCACCAACGAGACGGGGTTCGTCATCGAGCGCTCGACCGACGGCACGCTCTTCGCTCCGCGCACGACCGTCGGCGCCAACGTTACGAGCTACACCGATAGCGGGCTGACCGCGGGAGCGCAGTATTTCTACCGGGTCCGCTCTGCCAACGGGGCGGGCCAGTCCGCCCCGACCGCCGCGGCCAACGACTTCGCTCGCGGGCCGGCGGTGCGGCTGCTCGTCAGCGCCCCGGCGACCGCGACCACCGGCAACCCGCTCACCGCGGCGGTGACGGCGGTGGACACGTTCAACCGCGTCGCCGCGGGCTACGCTGGCGTCGTGCAGTTTTCCAGCTCGGACGGCGGGGCCGTCCTGCCCGCCAATTACACCTTCGGAAGTGCCGACCGCGGTGTTCACACGTTCGCGAACGGGGTGACGCTGCAAACGGCCGGCACCCAGACACTGACCGTCGCGGATCCGAACAGCCCCGGCATCGCCGCCGGCCACGCCACGATCCAGGTCAGTCCACCTCCGACCGTGGTGCGCTTTGCCGTGATCGGCGAGTACGGCCAGGCGAGCACCGCCGAGCAGAAGGTGGCCGCCCTGGTGCATGGCTGGAACCCCGACTTCGTGATCACCCTCGGCGGGAACAACGCGCCCTCGGGCTCGGCGGCGACGATCGACGCGAACGTCGGTCAGTACTACCACGACTACATCTACCCGTACCACGGCGCGTACGGGGCGGGCGCCGCGGCGAACAAGTTCTGGCCCGCCCTCGGGCACCGGGACTACGCCGGGGTGGACGGGTACGCCCCGTACCTCGACTACTTCGCCCTCCCGAACAACGAACGGTACTACGACTTCGCCGCCGGCCCCGTCCAGCTGTTCGCCCTCAACAGCGACGCGAACGAGCCGGACCGCAACTGGGACACCTCGACCCAGGGGGCGTGGCTGCAAAACCGGCTCGCGGCCTCGACGGCTCCGTGGAAGCTGGTGTACTTCAACGGCTCCCCCTACTCGTCCACCGTGCCGTTTCCGGTCATGCGCTGGCCGTTCGAGCAGTGGGGGGCGAGCGCCGTCCTGTCGGCCTATGCGAGGAACTACGAGCGGCTCGACGTCGGCGGCCTGCCGTACTTCGTCAACGGCCTCGGCGGCCGGGGCCGCGACGACTTCGGCACCCCCATCCCGGAGAGCCAGTTCCGCTTCAACGGCGACTACGGCGCCATGCTGGTCACGGCCACCGCGTACCAGATCACCTTCGAGTTCGCCGGCGCCTGGGACTTCCCGGGCCAGGTCATCGACTCGCTGACCCTCACCGTGCCGCCGAACGGGACGCCGACCAACCTGCTCGCCCGGTCCGTCTCGGCGACCCAGGTCGATCTCGCCTGGACCGACCAGGCGACCAACGAGGCAGGCTACACCATCGAGCGCTCGACCAACGGCGTGACGTTCGCCCCGCTCGCCACGGTCGGCGCCAACGTCGCCGCCTACAGTGACACCGGGCTGACCACGGGGACGCGCTACTACTACCGCGTGCAGGCGACCAACGCCGGCGGAGCGTCCGCCTACTCCAATGTGAGCAGCGCCGTCGCCGGGGCCGTGATCATCCACCTGGAGATCGGCGCGCCGGTGGAAACGACCGCTGGCGTGCAGTTCACCCTGACGCTTTCTGCCCTGGACCAGTCGAACAACCCGGTCACCGACTACGCCCGGGCGGTCCACTTCTGGACCACGGACCTGCTCGCGGACTTGCCCGCGAACTACATCTTCTCCCCGGCGGACGGCGGAACCCATACGTTCGTCGTCACGCTGAAGACCGCCGGCCCTCAGTCGATCTTCGTCACCGATTCGACGACGGGCCAGCCGTTCACCGAGGCCCAGCTCGTGGTGCATCCGGCCGCCGCCAGCACCCTGGCCGTGGCCAACTTCCCCTCGACCGTCATCGCCGGGCATCCCGACACCGTCACGGTCGTCGCGAAGGATCCGTTCGGCAACACCGCCACCGGCTACCGCGGAACGGTCCACCTCACGAGCAGCGACGGCCAGGCGCTGCTGCCCGCGGATTACACGTTCACCGCGGGCGACAGCGGCGTCCGCACCTTCACCGTCACGCTCGTCACGCCCGGAACCCACTCTCTGACGGCCACCGACACCACAACCCCGTCAATCACCGGCACCCAGGCGGGGATCGCGGTCAATCCGGACAGTACCCAGTCGATCCTCATCGTCAACGGCCTCGGCGACGACACGACCGCGGACGGTGTGCTCACGCTGCGGGAGGCGCTGGCGGTGGTGAACGGCACACTGGGGCGAGTCCTGACGGCGGGCGAGCAGGCCCAGGTCACCGGCATCCGCGGGACGAACGACACCATCCAGTTCGCGCTGCCGGCCGGACCGCAGACCATCACGCTGACCGGCGGCCCGCTCGCCATCCTTCGTCCGGTGTTCGTCCAGGGCCCCGGGGCGGCCACCCTGACGATCAGCGGCGATAACCGCGACCGAGTTCTCATCGTCGGCCGCATCTTCACTCGGGATCTGAGCCTCGTGGCCGCCGTGAGCGGGCTAACAATCGCTGGCGGGAGCGCCGTCGCCGCGGGTAAGAATTACGGCGCCGGCCTGCTCAACTTCGGCACTCTGGCGGTCAGCAACGTCGCGTTCGTCGGCAACGCCGCCGGGTCCAGCGGCGGCGGGGCCATCTACAACGTCGGCGCCCTCACCGTGACCAACGCCACCTTCATCGGCAACTCTGTCGCGGGCGGCTCGGGCGCCGCGATCAACAACATCAGCTCCGGGACGGCGCTGGTGACCAGCTCGACGTTCCAGGGCAACACCGCCACCGCGGGCGGCTCGGGCGGCGCCGTCGCCAGTTCCGGGCAGATGACGGTCAGCAGCAGCACCTTCACCGGCAACAGCGCCGCCTCCAGCGGCGGCGCCATCACCAACCGCGGGACGGGGACGCTGACGGTCAACGGCACCACCCTGGCCGACAACGTCTCCGGAGCCGACGGCGGCGGGATCCACAACGACGGCACACTGACCGTACACAGCAGCACCCTGGCGAACAACACCGCCAGCTCCGAGGGCGGCGGCATCGACAGCGCCGGCACGATCCTGGAGGTGACCAACTCCACGATTTACGGCAACAGCGCCGGGTCGCGGGGCGGCGGGATCAACAGCGCCGGGGCCATCCAGATCCTGAGTTCTACCCTGACCGCCAACCGCGTGGTTGCGGGCTCCGGCGTCGGCGGGGGGCTCCGCGCCGTTACTCCGGCGAAGCTGTTCAACACCATCGTGGCCGGCAACTTCCGCGGGGCGGCACCGGGCACGACGGCCAGCGACATCGCCGGGGCGACGGACGCGACGAGCGCGTTCAACCTGATCGGGACCGGCGGCGGCGGGTTGGCGAACGGGGTGAACGGCAATCAGGTCGGGGTGAGCGCGCCCGGACTGGGCACCCTGGCGGACAATGGTGGCCCGACGCAGACGGTCGCCCTGCTGTCCGGCAGCCCCGCCATCGACCGGGGCGGGAATGCGCACGTTACCGCCATCCCGACCGACCAGCGCGGGTTCCTTCGGATCGTCAACGGAACGGTGGACATCGGCGCGTTCGAGGCGGCGGGCGGCGGCCCTCCGGTCCCCTGACACCTCTTGTACGGGATCGCCTCGAACTTTCTTCTGGCCGCTTGCGGCCTGGCGAGCAGGAGTCCGCCAGGCCGCAAGCGGCAGGAAGAACCGCCTGGCAGAGAAACGCTGGGCGCGACGGAGAGGCGCGGCGATAATGACAGGATGAACTTCATCGACGCACACGTTCACGTCTGGACACCCGACCTCGCCCACTACCCGCTCGCGGCCGGCTTCCGGCGCGAGGACATGCAGCCGCCGTCGTTCACGCCCGAGGAGTTGTTCAAGCACATGCGCCCGGCCGGCGTGAACCGGGTCAACCTGATTCAGATGTCGTACTACGGTTTCGACAACCGCTACCTGCTCGACATGATTCAGCTCCACAAAGGGGTTTTTGTCGGGACGGCGGTCATCGACCCGCACGCCAGGGACGTGGCGCACGCGATGGCGGCCCTGGCGAAGCGTCGGATCCGGGCGTTCCGGATCCACCCGCGCCTGAGCCGCCAGCCGCCGGCGCGCTGGCTGGAGCCGGAGGGGTACGCCCGCATGTTCGCCCAGGGGGCCAAGACCAACCAGGCCATGAGCTGCCTGATCGACCCGGACGCTCTGCCCGAGCTGGACCGGATGTGCCGCCGGTTCCCCGACACCCCGGTCATCATCGACCACCTGTGCCGGATCGGGGCCGACGGGACCATCCGCGCGAAGGACGTCAAGGCGCTGTGCGCGCTGGCGGCCCACAAGCGCGTCCTGGTCAAGGTCGGCGCGTTCTATGCCCTCGGGCGCCGGCAGCCGCCATACGACGATCTGGCCGGGCTGATCCAGCAGGTTGTCCGGGCGTTCACACCGCAGCGCTGCCTGTGGGAGAGCGACTGCCCGTTCCAGGTACAGAAGCCGCACACCTACCAGGCGAGCATCGACCTGGTCCGCACGCGGCTCAAGTTCCTGACGGCCCAGGACCGGGACTGGCTGCTGCGGCGGACGGCGGAGGAGTTCTTCTTCGGCAAGGGGGAGTGAGGCGTGGCGACTGGGACGGTAACGCTCGAGTTCTTCGGCATCCCGCGCCAGCGCGCCGGCCGCGCCGAGATCGCGGTCGAGGCGGGGACGGTGGCGGAACTGCTCGCGCGGGTCGAGCGCGCGTGCCCGGGGCTGAGGGGATTGGTCGGGCCGGGCGGACGGCTGGGGCCGCACTACCTGCTGTCGATCGAAGGTGGCCGCTTCGTGACCGACGAACAGGAACCGCTCGCGCCGGGGACGCACGTCCTGCTGCTCTCGGCGGACGCGGGCGGGTGAGAGGGGCAACCACATGGCGACGGCAGCCAATCGTTCCTCGCCGGCCCGGGTCGTCAAGCCGGCGCGGCGGAACCAGGACAGGGCCGAGATCCGGACGCGCATCCTGGCGGAGGTGAAGGAGGTGCGCATCCTCGACCCACTTTTCGCTCGGGCCTTCATCGAGGCACGACAGCAGCGCGACATCGACCAGTACGATGAGATGTGGGAAGGAGTCTACGTCGTGCCCCCCCTGGCGAACATCGACCACCAGGATCTGGCCCTGGATCTGGCGGTCATCCTGCACAGCGTGGTGAAACTGGAACGTCGCGGGCGAGTCGAGGCCGGGGCAAACGTGAGCGACCGGCGCGAGGGTTGGGAGGACAATTTTCGGGTTCCGGACGTCGTCGTGGTGCTGCACGACGGCCGAGCGGAGCACTGTGGGACACACTGGATGGGCGGCCCGGACTTCCTCATCGAGATCGAGAGCCGCAAGGGGGAAGCGCAGGAGAAGATCCCGTTTTACAGTAAACTGAAGGTGCGGGAACTGCTCATCATTCACCGCGACACCCGGGAGTTGCAGCTCTACCGCCACAGCGGGCGCAAGCTGGGCGCGGTAAAGCCGTCCGCCCACGCGGGCGGCAAGTGGCTCGTGAGCCAGGTCGTCCCGCTGGCGTTCCGCTGCGGCGGGGCGGCGGAGAGCCCGGTCACCGAGGTGGCGCGCACCGACGGCCAGGCCGGGAGCTGGGCCGTGTAGAAGAGGCGATGTTCGGTTATCACGGGCGTTACCTGCGCATCGACCTGGCCAGCGGCGCGGCGACCGCTGCGCCGCTGCCGGAGGACGTGTTGCGCCGCTTCCTGGGCGGCGTCGGCCTCGGCACCTACCTGCTGCACCGCGCGGCGCCCGCGGGCGTCGATCCCCTGGCGGCCGCGGCCCCGCTGATCTTCAGCCTCAGCCCACTCGTCGGCACATCCCTGACCACGTCGGCCAAGTTCGCCGTCGTCGCGAAATCGCCGCTGACGGCCCGTCTCAACGACGCGCTCTCCTCGTCCCATTTCGCGATCGCCGCCAGGAAGACCGGGTTCGACGCCCTCGTGCTCGTCGGGGCGTGCGCGCAGCCGTCGGTTCTGGTGATCGATGACGGGCACGCGCGCGTCGAGCCCGCCGGGGAACTCTGGGGTCTGGCCGCTCCCGACGCCGACGCCCGGCTGCGGGAGCGGCTCGGGCCGCGCTTCCACACCGCCGTCATCGGCCCGGCCGGCGAGAACCTCGTCCGGTACGCGACTATCAGCCACGAGAACCGCCACGCCGGCCGCGGCGGGCTCGGCGCCGTGCTGGGGTCGAAGCGGCTCAAGGCGGTCGCGGTCGCCGGGTCGAAACGGGTCGAGGTGGCGGACCCGGCCGTCGTCGTCGCCATCGCGAAGGATCTCTCGGAGCGCTCGTTCGGCCCGGCGACGGCCAAGTACCGCGAGCTGGGCACGGTCGCGAACCTGCTCGCCTTCAACCGCCTGTCCGCTCTGCCGACCCGCAACTTTCAGCAGGGGACGTTCGAGCAGGCGGCCGCCCTCTCCGGCGAGGAGCTGAACGCCGGCCGCCGGGTGGCGCGGCGGTCGTGCGCCGCGTGTACCATCGGGTGCGAACTCCTCTACGCGGTTGGCGGGGCCGACGGCAACGGCGGCGCGGTGCGACTGGAGTACGAGAGCCTGTTCGCGCTCGGCCCGCTGTGCGGGGTGGGCGAGCCCGACGCGGTCCTGCAGGCGGCCCGCCTGTGCGACCGGCTAGGGCTGGACACGATCTCGGCCGGGGCCAGCATCGCGTTCGGCATGGAGTGCGCCGAGCGGGGGCTGCTGCGCGAGGATGAGCTGCGCTTTGGTAACGCGGCGAAGGTGCTCGACCTGCTCGGCCGGATCGCCCGGCGCGAGGGGCTGGGGAATCTGCTCGCTGAGGGGACGCGGCGGGCGGCGGCGGCGATCGGCGGCGAGGCGCCCGACTTCGCCCCCCACGTCAAGGGACTGGAACTGCCCGGCTACGAGCCGCGCGCGCTGCAGACGATGGCGCTGGGGTTCGCGGTCGGGAGCCGCGGCGCCGACCACAACCGCTCAGGCGCCTACGAGGTAGACTTCTCGACCCGCGCCGACCGCCTGCACGGCTCGCCGGACGCGGCCCGCCTGGCGGTCGAGACGGAGGACCGGGCGGCGCTGCTCGACTCGCTCATCCTGTGCAAGTTCCTGCGCGGGGTCTTCCCCGATCTGTTCGCGGAGGCGGCCGAAATGCTCAGCGCCGTCACCGGCTGGAACGTCACGCCCGGCGAGTTGCACAATACCGTGCGGCGCATCGTGACCGCGAAGAAACTGTACAACCTGCGCGAGGGGTGGACGGCCGCCGAGGACACGCTGCCGAAGCGGTTCCTGTCCGAGGGGCTGCCGGCCGGCGCTTCCGGCCAGGCGGTCCTTCCGGCCGAGCGGTTGCGGGAGATGATCCAGGCGTACTACGCGGCCCGCGGCTGGGATCGGAACGGGGTGGTGCCCCGCGCCCGGGTCGAGGAGCTGGGGCTTGCCGACCTGGCGGGGTGAGGCGAAAGCGGGATCCGGGAGAACGAGCCGTGCAGAAGTTCACGCGACCCATCACGCGCGAGATCGAGTTGGCGGGCGAGCGGCTGGCTCTCGCACTGAGCGCTGACGGCATCTCAGTTCGTCCGGTCGGGTCGCGCGCCGCCCCGCGACAGATCAGCTGGGCCGCCGTCCTGTGTCACCTTTCCGGCCAGGCGAAGGAACCGGACCCGGAGCAACTTGCCGCCGCCGTCGCCGGCCTGAGGAAAGGAGGGGGAGCAAAGCCGGCGAGCAAGGCCGAGGCTGCCGAGCCGGACAGCGCCTCCCTGGCGCGGCTGGAGCGCTGGCTGGCGAAGCACCGGCCGCGCTTCCTCGCGAACCTGCGGCCGGGTGCCACCCCGATCGAGCTGGATGCCCTGCGGGCGCAGCTCGGCATGGAACTTCCCGAGGGACTCCGCACCCTGCTGGCGTGGCACAACGGTCAGGGTGAGGACCACGCCGGGCAGTTCGAGCAGGACTGGAGACTCATGAGCGCCGACCAGATCGTCGCTGCGAAGCGAGAACTCGACCTGCAAGCGCCGGGGAATGGCGCGCGGACGGGCTGGGAGCCCAGCTGGATTCCTTGCCTCGACGACGACGCGGGCGATTACCTGTGCCTCGATACGAGCCTGCCGGGAGAGCCGGTGCGGGCCTTCTGGCTGGGGAACGCCGAGCACCCCATCGTTGCTCCTTCGCTGGCCGACTGGGTGAAGGACTTCGTCGAAGCGGTGGAGGCCGGCGCGTACCACGTGGAGCCCGAGCGTGGGACGTTCCTGCGGCGGCACAGCGGGGAGCGGTAGCAAGGCCAGCGACGGGCTGGTCCGCCGGCGCCGGTTACGGCACCTCGACCAGATGGGTGAGGGTGGCGCGGAGCTGGTTACGGGCGCGGTAGAGCAGGCTCTTGGCCGCCTTGGGGCTCATGTCCATCTCGGCCGCAATCTCGGCATAACTGCGATCCTGAAACTGGAACATCTCCAGGGCCGTTCGCTGGCGGCCGCCGAGACCGGAGACGGCGGACCGGACCACGCCGGCCAGTTCCGACCGTTCCAGCGGCTGAGACGGGGAGGCCGATCCGTCCACCAGGGTGCGCTCGCCCGTGGTATCGCGGTCCGGACCGTAGAGAGCGCTCAGCCGCACGCACGGGCGGCGGCGGCGTGACCGCAGGGCGTTGCGGGCGACGTTCCTGCTGATGTGAAAGAGCCAGGTCGCGAACTTGGCGCGCGGCTCGTAGCGCTGCCGCGATCGATACAGCCGCAGGAATACGTCCTGAGCCAGATCCTCCGCCTCCTGCCGGTCGCCCAGCCACCGCACAAACCGGCCGAACACCTTCGTCCAGTACTGCTCGACCAGTTCCGCGAACGCGCCCGGGTCGTCGCGCCGGACGCGGAGCATCAGGCCGATTTCGGGGTCGTGGCAGCGCGCCGCCTCCGCGACGCCGCTGGAACCCTTTGCCGGTGGGGCCGTGGCAAGCCGTGGCATTCTTCTTCTCCGGTGGTGACTCTGTCAAGCGCGGGACGGCGGC
>JAANMX010001150.1_pt1 | contig 31179 bp, 29 predicted proteins | sample 7279681 | NCBI WGS metagenome assembly JAANMX01 (sample SAMN14094542, study PRJNA606508) | bioreactor metagenome | isolation source: A lab-scale SPAN reactor treating ammonium-rich wastewater day 351 | place: Ireland: Galway | collected 2018-01-01 | reverse complement strand
TTTATCTGTTCCTGCTAGTTTCTTTACGTCCCGTTTCTGTTGCTTCATACTGATATACTTATCCTACAAAATAATTTATGGTACTCTTTCCCTTATTCTTTTAGTATATCAGATATTTATCCGGCTTTGTGCAACAAAGCCACTGCAAACTAATCTACAAAACTTGATACATCAAGAAGGAAGACCTGACCTGTTTCCATTTTTTATAAGCAATCTAGATTCTTTAGCAAATTGGGAAGTTCTTCCACAGTTGTCTCAACTTGTACTTTGTACCGTTCGGAAAGCTTTGTACACTTTATTAAGTAACATCAAAATTCTTCTGTGATAATAGCATTACAATAGGGCACTGCGGTACAGAGAAAACCCAAATCTTTTGTGTCGTTAAGCTCAATTTTTCGAGGCTTTTCACGATCACGAGCAACAATAAGAGTTACAAAGACATCCATTGTATAAATATTTTGGAAGAAACTCATAAACTGATCGGAATTTTTAAAGTTTTTCATAAAATCGCTAAGAGTAATATTTAGACTTTGAAGTACTTCATCGAGTTTTTGGCCTGGTGTACCTTTTGTAAATAAATTAGCAAATTCGAACCGATGGTGCATATCAGTACTGAGCTTTAGTGTCTGCTTTCGGGTATTTTCGAGTTCTTCCAGTGCTTTTTCGTTTTCTTTGTAAACATTCTGGACTAATTTTTTATCGGAAGTACCTATCAGAAATTTTACAGAAAACTCTCTAGAGTTTAATACAGCTTCTGGCATCTTTTTGTTATTCTCAGAGATCCCTAAAATTATAATGGACTGGGATTTTCGGACCAGTAGTTAAGAGTCATTTTTGGTAAAATAGGAGATGAAAGGAGGTCAGAAAAGATAAGGATGAGAAAGAGTTTTCATTCAGAGTTTATGGCAAAAGTAGCTTTGGAGGCAATAAAAGAGGAAAAGACAATAGCAGAGTTGTCTTCAGAATATGAAGTACACAGGACACAGATAGTAAATTGGCAAAAACGAGCATGAGAGGGGATGGTAGAGATATTCCAGGGAAAGGGGGAGAAATTACGAGAAGAATAAGGAGAAAGTAATAGATGAGCTTTACCGGCAGATAGGTCAATTGAAGGTAGAGAACGAATGGCTTAAAAAAAATCTGTACCGTTTGAGCGTTGATGAGAAGAGGCGGTTACTAGAAGTAGGACATAATGGATTAAGTATAACCGACATTCAAGAGGTTTTTATGAGGAGAGGTAAAATGTAATTAATTTTTAAGGGAGTCAGATTTATCTCCCCGGTAAAAACCTTCAGATGTTTTTCTTTTAATCCCAAAGGGATGTCATGATTATAGCAAACAAGAGAACCAAGGGTTTAAACCCCGAAGGGGTGACATTGGTCTCCCATCATATCACCCCTTCGGGGTTATGCATTCATGGGTGTTCATGAGCTATAATCATACCAGCCCTTCGGGCTTAGATTCTCTCCGCTTTATTTTTCTCCGTACCATTACGGCATCTTTTCAGCCTCATTCCAAAGCGATACTACGGTTATAGCAAAAAACGTTATCTTGAACTCAAACATCTATCACATTTTCTATTTCTTCATGAGAACCTCTTGAATGTCAGGTATAAGGAAGCAGTGCGAGCTTTTGGGTCTGCATAGATCAAATGTTTATTATGAACCGGTAGAGGTATCAGATGAGACAATAGAGGTTATGCACCGAATAGATGGGATATTTACCGAGAGTCCATTCTATGGGAGTCGGAGGATAAGAGAGGCATTAAGACGAGAGGGAATTAATATAAGTAGGGAAAGAGTGCAGTCTTTTATGAGACAGATGGGACTGCGAGCAATATATCCGAGAGGGAATTTCAGCAAGAAACAACCTGGGCACAAAATATATCCCTACTTACTAAGTGATATGAGGATCAGTTATCCCAACCAGATATGGGCAAGCGATATCACGTATATTCGGTTAAGGCAAGGGTTTTTATATCTGGTAGCAATAATCGATTGGCACAGTCGTTATGTGTTGTCATGGCGTTTGAGTAATAGCATGGACGTTTATTTTTGTAGAGAGGCATTGGAGGATGCCTTGGGAAAGGGATGTCCAGAGATATTTAACAGTGATCAGGGTTCTCAGTTTACCTGTAATGATTTTACCGGGATTCTCGTGGGTAAAGGAATAGCGATCAGTATGGATGGTCGGGGTCGAGTGTTTGATAACATTTTTACGGAAAGGCTTTGGAGGAGTATAAAGTAACAGGTTCCTTCCATTACCCTTCTGTGCCTGATAATTCATGAATCAATGCATCTAAAAATGAGTAATAAATGGTCTTGACAAACCCGTCCACTTTAAATCTCAGGGTGGAAACCCAATGCAAACCACAAACCTTTCTGAATAATTTGTGTCCGTGTCGATATCTGAAGAGTGCCACCGAGTGCTTTGAGGACTGAGTTCTTGATTTCAGCGCTGAGAACGCAGGTATGTGGAACAATTGCAATATTGTTTTGAAAGATCAACTATGAGTTCTGCAAAACGGCGGCGACGTTCCCAATCTTTAAGTATAGTTGTCTCCATAACATGGATTGCTGATATAGGTACTATTGCTTTACCACTATCAATAGCAGTGCGAAGCGATTTTAATGCCTCTTTAAATGGTTCTCGGAGCTTTAGCTAAGTTCTGGTCTAAATAAATACATTTCGGAAATTCATCTTTTGATTTGGGTAGCATTTTTACGAGTTTGTTGTGAAAATAATTCTTTTTTTCATTTAAAAACTACTTTGGGAAAATACATCTTGTAAACTATAATTATTACATGTCTAAAATTTTCTTAAATCTTTTCAAAAATAAATTTCTAAATTATCTTTAATCTTTATCAAAGGATTTATGCGGTTTATTGAAATTCATTCATACACTTCCTTTTTTCATTAAGTAATGTTGTATGGTTATCTTCAATGTCTTCAATTACAAAGGCTTTGTTAGAAACCGCCTTCCTTTTCTTAATTTAATTGTTCTTCTAATAATATTCAAATAAGAAGTGTCTTTTACTCCAAGCCTATAAAATTCAATGTATTCAAAAGGCGAAGCGCCACAGTCGGGTGGGGCCGGTATTACTTAATAAAATAAATCTTTGTCGAACCCCATGCGGGTTCAAGTTTGCAACTTGAACCCTCTCTGTTTATATTGTTCAAAATTATGTAAATTGCAATACGTTGTTGTTCTACCAAATCATGGGTTCAGGTTGCAAACCTGCACCCGCCATAGTGAAAAGCCGAAAGTCCCTGAGCAATCGTGTCAGCATTTACAAATTCAGTTACTCCAAGTGTCCCTTTGAGCAAGGCTGGCGCAGTCGTTGACTTCCCTGCTACTCTTTTAGTTTTTTCAATTTCTTTACATCTAATAAATCCTGTTCTCTTCCGGTTGCTATTTTATTTTTAATCAATTGGTTTTTTCCTATGAAATAAGTAGAAATCTGAGATTCTCCGAAAGCCCCTTTTTTTCTGTTTTTCCATACTTCTTTCCACTCTACTCCTGTGATAGATGTGAGGATATCTATCCTTACCGGAGGCCTACCCAACTGAATAATTACTTCTGGACTCATGAGTTCTTTTGTTTCCAGATTTGATAAATTAAATCCAAATTCCTTAAGGGCTTCAATTACTTTTATTGCGTTATTTTGGGATGGTTCTATGAGAATATCCAAGTCTTTCGTGGCTCTTGGTATGAAGTATGCGCTTAAGGCATAACCACCTACTATTACGTATTTAGCTTTGTGGTAATTTAGCAATTTCAAGAACTCTTCGAAGTCTTTGTGCATTAATATTTACCCCTTTTTGTATCCAATAGCATTCTTCCCACAGGGAATAAGCCATTTCGGTTTTTTCAGAAATCGAAGCCGAAGCCCAATATTTTAAGTCTTCTTCCTCCTGTTTTTCCGCATCTTTAAGCCGGTATTTTCGTATTCTTTTTTCTATGGTAACCTTAGACGCCTTTTGTGGCCTGGTATTTTTTGCTGTAGACGTTTTTTTTGACTTATTAACTGATTTCATATCTTTTCCTATCTTTATTAACTGCAAACTTATCTACAAAACTCGTTACATCAAAAAGTAATACTGTGCTCGTTAGTACCTTGAATATTGATATTGTAGTATAGTAATGTTAAAACAAAATGTCGCTTTTTCATCTTCAAAAGCACTGTATTTTCCAGCAAAATTTGCTATGCTATGTGACATTTTGTTTTGAGATCACTATATTTGGGTTATTTGGATTTCTCAAGATTACCTTCATGTTTACGATACCCATAATTTGTTTATCCATCTAATAGCAGAAATGGAAATTTGATATACTGTCAGAAAACACAAACCTTTTTCAGTTATGGGGTTTAGGTTAAGTGAAGAAAAAAATCATTCTTACTTATCTATTTTACTGTCCGACGAGGTTCTATTAGCTTTGCAGTCATTGTTGTTAAATAAAGCTCTATTGGATTAAGTATACATAATGGGGTATATGGTTTAATTTCGTTTTTTTCTTCGAATTTAACCCAAACTGGACTATTGGTTTTTTGTGGATAATAAACTGTTTTATAATCATTAATTTCAAGCACAATTTCTTTCCATTCAGATTGTGGAGGATTTAATAAAATAAGTGTTCCCTCACTACGACCTTTTTTAAAAGAATGAATTCTCCCTTGTACATCTACAAGATAAGCCTTGAAATCACTTCTTTTTGATAACATTACTCTTTCATTTGCAGAAATAATATCATTTGTATAGTTTTTTATTTCTTTTTCCACTCTTTCACATATTTTATATAATCCCTCAATCTCTGCTAGTCTTTTTTTTAGACGCAACAGCAGATCCTTTTTGTTTCTCTGTTGTTCTTCTATTTGCCGTTTCTGTTCTTGAATTCTCGAAATTATTTGAGATTTTAGTGGAAATAGATTTTTATTACGTCTAGTAATAGCAGATCGAGTTATATCTATTGTTTTAACAAGTTCACGTTTTAAGGTATCCCTTGCTGCAGCCCTGCTTGAAGCGTTCCATTCTTTTATTGAACCAAGTAAAAAGTCCCATATACCTTTGAAAGTATACCCTAAACCTGTAATATTACCTTCCGCTTCTTTCTTCGCTGATTCTTCCAAGCCTAAAAGTCTTCTATCAAAGTCAATAACATAATTGTTTTTATAAAATAAAATATTTTCACCATTATTTATAATCTCCATCAAACTGTTGAATTGGTTTTCAGAATATGTCTTTATTGTGTCGAGAATATTTGTGATTGTTTTTGTGTAACCTGTGTTTATATATTCCATAATTTGCGATTTTGAATCGAGCATATTGATCTCTGAAATAGCTAAAGACTGTTTTGAGTTCAGTTGTTCAAGTATTTCTTGTTCTATTTGAGAAAATCTCCTGTTTGTTGATTCCTCATCTTTGTTAAGCCTTGTTATTTCATCATCAAAACTTCTATCTGAGTTACAATTGTTTATATCATCTTCTATTTTTAAAGCTTTATTCTTTACTAATTCCAAAAGACAATTTCCGATATCTTTCTTGAATTGCCACCTTTCTGCCCACATCTTAACGCCAATCCATCCACTACATTCATTTCGTAGTCCTTTACGAAGAGAATCAAGGCTGTATCCTATATCGTCAGGTACTGAATCTCCAAGCGCAAGTGTGTAAGAAACAGGTTCTATCTCACATCTAAAGCTTAACGATGATTCTAATAATTTACGAAGTTGACTACGGATTTTTTTAGAAAGCTCACTCACTGCAATTTGTCTGTAATTCGCATTTAAAAAAGACAACTCAGGTTCACGATCGTTTTCCATATAGTTACGTAGTAAAATATTCCAGAATGTTAAACCAAAAGTAATTCTTCTTAATTCAGATGAAGAAGATACAAATTGTTTAAGCACTTTTATTGCTTCATGATTTGTTGGACCTTCTAAATTTCTTGAATCTAAAAGAATTATTAATTTATCCGGCTTTCTTGATAAAAGTTCTTCTACAATACTTGTGTGAAAAGCATATGGAGAACATAATCCTGCTGTATCAAGTAAATTGAATGTCTTTAAATCCTTATGTGGCAATCTACACAAAGCTTTTTCAACTCGAATTGATTTTTGATAATCGCTAAGATAAGTTTTAAATTCGTTAACATCTTCTTTTTTCCTAAGATCAAAATTAATAGGTTCGCTATCTGCAAATTCAATTTTAAAGTTACGCGTAAATTTTTCTATAGCTGAAGGTTGTCCAGTAATCTTTCTTTTAATTTTTTCAGTTAATGAAATGGTTTTTACATTTGGTTCTATGTTATGAGGTTTAACATAACTAAGCAGTTCTTCTAATTGTGATTTTAGATGTACTATATCAATGGGTTTGAAATCAGTTTCAAAAAGTTCAAAAATGTTTTTAACATTAAATTTGTCAGGCGAAGATATCCAAGAATGTAATGTTAGCAGGACATCTTTATCGACATGCTGTTTATCAGCGGCAAGCAAACCCATTGTTACTATTTTTCTAAAATATAGGTTTGCAATTGGCTCATGACCGTAGCAAGTAACCGTTACAACACCTGTAGTTGGGGTTCTTTTAACTGTTAAGATGTCTGTATTAAGAATTCGGTTGATAAGTGTAGATTTGCCTGAAGAAAAAGCGCCAATGATCGCAACTTGTGGTGTGTCATGATTCCAATCTTTTATAAGTTTTTCAATATCATACTGAAAGGCTGTTATCGTATCCTGTCCTTCAATAACTTTTGCAAGAAAAAGAACTTTACTGAGAATCTCAATACTTTTTTCACGGAGTTTGGCATTACTGAAAGGAGCATTTTCATGCAACCCTTCACAAGGTATTCTTACGGGACAGGTATTTTCACCACAGTTACGTGGAGTTGTGATATTTTCGTTATTATTTTTTCCCGTAAGTTTACCAGATACCCCAAAACATTGTGGGTGTCCATTTAATTTTTGCCAATGCCGAATAAAATCTGTACGTGAATAGCAACTTATTGATAATTTATCATAACTATTTAACCAAAAAAGAGATGTATCAATCATGTTTAAAACCTTTAAAAAGAATGTCTTTAAACCACATATCCGCTGTATTAATACCTTCCCGTGAAAGCCATACTATTTCAACTGTTGCATCAACATTATCCGGAACTGCAGGTTTAGCCATTTTAGCGATTTCATCAATAGTTTCATTTGCTTCTTTTTCAGATTGATCATGTGGTAAGCACACAACAATTTGCAATTGCTTATCTGAAATATCAAAGTTTTCTAAAAAATGTCTGAATTCTGCAACTTCATATATAGAAGGCCCACGTTCGGGAACTAGCCATACAATATCACCGTCAGGCAGTTCATCTATTTTTGTATACTTTTGAGGAACAAGACAAATCGAAAATCCATTTTCCCCTTTTATAAATGCCCAATTACTACCCTTCCAATTCCACTTATTTATTATTGCTTTATTTTTTGCCCATCTCTGGGCAAAGTATTTCATGCTATAATAATCACCATAAAATACTGCAATATTTGACTGTTTGCTTTTATTTGACTTTTTGTTCATTCCATTACATTTCAATTCTTGATTTTAATTCGATACTAAGGGACAATAAATCATCACTACAATTGGATGCTTCAAGTGCCAGTTGTGTCCAATGTTCATCCTGTTTATTTACTTTTTCATCAAAAGCTACGATAATTCCATTAATATCATCTTCTACAATAGGCCAAAGTGCATCATAAATACGTGTTGCATAAATGGATTTTTCAGATTCGTATCTTAATTTTACATTGTTGGCAAATTCATTTTTCCCCTTTTTGAAATCTTTAAGTAATTTGTGTATGTCAAAAGGTATTAATACAAGAGAAAATATGCTTGCTGCTTTAGCAACAGTTGAAGCACCTGTAGATTTGGCTGCTTGTTGTGCTGTCTTTGTAGCAGTTTGTTGAGCAACCTTTTTAACAGTTTGTTTTGCTCCTTCTTTAGCTGTTTGAGAAGCAGCTCTACTTTCTATTGTTTTTGCAAGATTCTTTAAAGCAGCACTCACAATACCTTTTAGTGAAGCAGCTACAGCCTCTCCAAGTACACTTTGAGACTGGCATCCAGGTGATCCACTATATATTGGAATATTAATTGGCGCCATAAATTTATTATCAGTATCTATTTTTTCGTCAAATTTTATAAGTTCACTTTTCAATTCATCCATCAAATCACTTCTTAATCTTTCCGATGTGTCATCCAATCTTTTCCAATATTTCTGCTTAATCAATGCTTCTTGAATAAATTTATCAATCTTTTCATTTAATTCGTCGGCAACTGGATTACAAACCTTAATATAAGAAAATGCAGACTTGAAAAGTGTTCCTAAGAGATTAAAATTTGCGTTAACACAATCAGCAGCAGCATTTCCCATAATGGTAACAAGTTCTGATGCCCTTTCTTGTGCCATGGTTTTGATTTCTTCTTTAAAACGTAACTTTGCAGGTCTAATAACGTTACTTTTAAGGATTTCCCATGCCTGCAATTTTTCTTTTATCTTAGTAGATTTTCCTTCAAAAGCATCAGTTGTAGAGGCTGAAACCTTTGACAATTCATCTGTATGTGCGGAACAATTTAATATAACAGACCGTAATTTTGCTGTCTCAATCTTTTCATAATTTTCCCCAAGATGCCTTTGCAGATAATTTTGAAATGTGGTATAGCCACATCTTTCTAATTGCATCTTCATGTTGTTATCAAACTCAAGGTTCGGATTTTCTTTAATTTCATTAATTAATTTACGTGCAACAAGAGAATCGTATAATATTATATCGTCTAGGTAATCGCCTAAATGCTTTTTTATTGCCTCTGTTATTTCAACACATGAGCTATCATTGTAAGGATTATAGTTTAAATCATCTTCATGACCACTTAGAATATGAGTAACCACACCGAGTATAGTCCCTTTTCTTTGCCTAAGACTCTGTGAAAATCGTCCAAGTTCTTCTTTGTTGGCTGCTGTTTCTGGAACGAATGTCCATATAATTAAATCAGACTCTTCTTCCTGCAAGTATTGAAGTGTCGATTGCTCAAACTGTTCGAGTCTATCTCCAAGCCCCGGGGTATTGATAATTCTGAATTTTCTCAATAAAGGATCGTGAATATAAAGTCTTACCTCTTTGCATCTTAATTGTTCCAATCTTGGGGTCTCTTGCTGTCTCAGGAATTGAAGTCCTTTATCCAATGAATCAAATGGCTGTATCTCCCCATTTTTTAATATCTTTTTTGCTCCTTCAGATTCTTTACTATCAGCATACATGATTACTGATACAACACCATCTGTGGGACGATCAGAAGGCACAAGAAGTTTCCTGCCAAATAAAGAGTTTATAAAGGAAGATTTTCCTGATGACACTTGACCTATGACCATGACGCTAAAATCGGCAGATACTCTTGAAAATACGCGTTCTATCCAGTCCGAGTCACGTAATACAGGATAATTTTTACCCTCAAGACCAGCAGTTTTTGCCAAATCTCTACATCGGTATTCTAACTCTTTAATCCGTAATAATTCGGGATCATTATATAAATTTGAAAGTGCAATATTCAACGAGTTATTCATAATCTCAAATCTCCCTTTTAGTATTTAGTCAATTCTAAGTGCTTCCGTTTTAGTAGAAATTGAACGCTTAATATTATGAGAATTCAACATATTCTCCCTTAAAACGATCTCTAATACGCCCTTTGTAATTTAATATCTTTAACATGATACTTTCAATACTACAAACCAAAAGATTAAACAGATTTTTTTTATCTTCAAAGGAAAGGCTTATTTTGCCTTCATGTATTACTTCATTACGATATTCAACAAAGGACACATCACTATTACTAATATTAAAATACGTGTAAACTTCCTTAATTAATTCTTCAAAACTAAATTTTTTAGAACTATTGGGTTTTAAAAAATATCCGTTATTGTCTTTTTTATATTTTGCAATATTACTGGCATATTCATATTTAATAGCCTCCATCCATACACAACCTATTAAGATTTTTACCTCTATGAACTCTTGATTTGCCATAAGAACGTAATAATCGATAAGCGCTGGTAAGTTAATTTTGCCAATATAATTATCCCAAGCAATCCATGCACTTTTAAGAAAATTATGTACTATTTCAGGTAAATCTATTTTAAAAATTCCATTACCTTTATTTGAGAACCTACTTGGACAAATTTGAATCATATAGTTTTCCTGATCTTTCCATAATACTCGATATGGAGAATCAACAAAGTTCGCAGAAACAAACGAAAGCAAAAAGCAAAGTTTTTCAATTAGTTTTTCTCCAGAATTATTAAATTTATTCATTTTTATTGGAATGTATAAGTAACCATTACAATTTGCAATTTCAGGAATAGACACACTGTAAAGACACGTACTTTTTGAAACAAAATCAAGCATATTTACACACCGGTGATTATTTTGATCAAATTCTTCACCAGAAAATCTATTTATTCGTAAAGCACTAAATATCTCCACCTCATCTTCTTTGTCGATTTTGCCTTTTTGAATTGTTAATGTTAATATTTCTGCCTCAAAAGAGTCAACATGTCCATTTTTATTTAGCAGATTTACTAACCTGCAATTGTTGCAAACAATTTCATGTCCTTCTGCATCTTTTAAATATAAAGTTAATTCAGTTACAGAGCTGATTGTTTTAGGTAAACGTCCATTCCCACGAAAGCATGGACTAGAATCTTTAAAAAATATATCTCCGTAAATATTCATTTCTTCTTCGTTTACAACAGTAATTCCGTTAAGATTGCTGAAGTTTGTTTTTATAATGGGTATAACTTTTCTTTGCTCCATTGTAAAACTCCTAGAAGTAATAGTTAGTGATTATTTAACATTGCATCCAAAAATACAGTGTTAATTTTCTTCAAAAAATATTCAGCATATTTTGGGGAGATATCTATTTAATCTTCATCATCCTCTTCTATTTCGCCAGAACCGCTACAACTGCTGCAAACTTTTTCTATGTATCCATCATTACCACATGTTGGACAATCATTAAGATACCCTTCATCATCAACATACTTAGAGGGACGACCTTTACACGACGGACATACCTCGTTCGTATATCCACGGCCAACACACACATCACAGTCACGAGTCGCCATGTTTAGTTCCTTTCATTATAAAAGTGTTTTTCATGAATGGATTCAAAAAGCCCTGTAATAAATAACATTGATGTTTGCATTTTTAACCACGGATGAACACGGATGGACACTGATGGAGAAAAAGGCGGAAGTTGAGAGGTTGGGAAGATGGGATGTTGAAGATTTTTTTGTCCCCAACCTCCCAACATTTCGTTTTCTTAACCTCTGATTTGCTTGCTCTGTATAACCAACCCCTTTGTAGCGAACGATTGCCAGGATTTCAGCGTTTTTGCAATCCGTGCTTATCTGTATCCATCTGTGGTTCAATATATCATGTTTTTGAGAATGCGTTATTTAATAGCATCGCCCATAGTTTTTCAGATTTTACTTTCAGTTTGATAGTGGCTTTCCCTGCTTCACATGTTATATGGTCAATGGTGATGAATTGCAGATAGGGGCTGTTGAGGATCTTGTTGTTTTCTAATTTTGGGATCTTGTTTAAGTGGCAGGTGATGAGTTTTGTATTATCGGCTGCCTTGCTCAATTCAATGAACGGGAATTTTGTTGTGAGCGTTTTGAGGAGTGCGTTGGGAATGAAGGTGAGGTTTAACAGTTTTATGGTGATAGCCCTCGTATCCTCAGTAAAATTGCAGGTATCATAAGCGAGCATGGGCTTAACAAAATAGGGGGTGTTTAATATGAAGTGTCCGTCACCGAATTTTATGCTGAGGTCGGGCGTATAGTTTTTGATGATCTCATTTACGAGCGTCTCGGTGACGGTAAAGGTGCCTTTGGTTACACTTTTAATGAAGCTTCGCAGGGATTCAATACTTGTGCCTTTTATTATGCTCGACAGGTACGATTCTAATACCGCTTCTTCACCAGGGGTTGCAGTCTTGCAAGGCACACTTTCTGTCATATCCTGGATTTTATTTATGGTGTCCTTTGCCGTACCGATCTTGTCTCTATGTTTATTGATAAAGCCGTTTAAATCCACAGTTATACCCTTTCTTTTCTTAAATTTTTTGAGAGATTCCAAATGCTATAGTATTTTAAGGATGAAACCAAACATATCCCCAACAGAGGAAAGATTACTCCACCGGTCATTGCGAGGGCATTGTCCGAAGCAATCTCTTTTTGAGATACTGGAATGGACAACCCCCTTTGTCCCCCTTTGATAAGGGGGATTCTTCGGATACTACCACATAATGACATTTTTAAGGATCCCGTATGTTCCATACACCAGCATACAACCAAAGACCAACTTTCGCCATATTCTGTATTCTGTTCGGTTTCATCTCTTGGGTGCTATAGCATGATATGTTCACGTTTAGGAATTTCAATGTCGTTTGTAGGGGCGTATTGCAATACGCCCCTACGAGTGAACGTTGAAACAAGGTTGCCAAAGACATAATTTAATAGAACGCAAATCTACACCCACGTTACGCTCCAGAGGAGCGGCAGAGAAGGCACATATATATCGCTCCTCTGGAGCTTTATTCGCCTGTTGGGTCTTTGGGCTATTAATATTTCACCCCCTATGGGGTTGTTTTTTTTAAAACGAAAGTGTTACCAAAAATTGAAAAATTCATTTTGCATTATGTATTTTTCGTTTGTTATTCCTGGGTTTTGTTAGGTTTTTTGTTCTTCTTGAAAAGATCTAAGATTTTTCCTGCATGGGTGGATTTTTTTATTAGTGATGTCATGGCTGCACCCCATGGAGTAGATATGGTAAATCCTGCGATGATTGCCGTGGCAATGACCCCACCAATACCCATTAAGCCAAGCATTTTTTTGAGCTTTCTTTCATCAATATCCTGGTTTTCAAGCAATTGTTTTAGTGCGTCGAGTTGTTCTTCCTGGGTATCCGTAGGTTGTGCCTGCCCGCTTTCCCATCTGCTTACGGTTGAAAAGCTTATTCCCAATGCCTTTGCAAATTCAGTTTGAGTAGCCCCGAGTTTTTCACGGAGTTCTTTTATTTCTTTTGAACTGATCATGGTACTTCTCTCTATTAAGGGTAATAGTTTACCGCAAAGGACACAGAGAACGCAGAGAGAACAAATGGAAAAAAACCTGGGCAATTTTGCTGCCTATTCTTTAATAACCTTGACCTCAATGTCTCCAAGATAAACTAAACTATTAAATAAACGATAGTATAAAATTAGTAAAAATATACCATAGAATAAAAATAATGCAAGTCAAATAATTTGCATATGCAAAACAATTGCAAATACAAAGGGTTGGATGTGTTCTGGTACTATCAAACTTATCTTTACCCACAAGTCAGAGAGGTAAATGTGAGTAGTGCGATAAGACTAAACAGGGTGGCACGGACAAACTTGTTTGTCCGTGCTGTTCGAGCGCCCGTGAATAGTGAATATACCACACAGACAAACAGAGTTTGTCAGCGCCACCCAGGAATAGGCTTACAGAGAATAAAAATTTCTTTAGAAACTCCCCCGGCGAGACATCTCTTCATGGTATTCTAAAGATGTGGGTAAGGATTAGACTATCAAAGGAGGTCTGATTTATGAGATGTAGAAAGTAGAGAAGTTGTTTTAGAATGGATTTTTATATTTATTTTCACTAGTGTCCGGTTATAAGTTGAATAAAAGCAATTGCTTATAGGGAACGTATGGTTCGTTTTTGCAATCTGAATTCGTAAGTACTTGTAAAATAGGAACTTTTTCAAATAGGGTAACACTTAAAATTTGTAAAATTGTGTAGAGACTCATGTCTAAATTGAGACGCTTTTTGATAATTGCAACAAGCACGTAAATGGAGATTGCAATCCATATTTGAGTTTTAACTGAGTTTTCAGAAGTGCCATAAAATGCTTTTATTCTCAGGTGTTGTTTCATCCACTTGAAAAACAACTCGATCTGCCAGCGAGATTTGTAAATAAGAGCAATAGTCATAGCGGGCAAAGTAAAGTTATTTGACAGGAAAATTAGCTTTTTCTGGTTTTCAGTGTCGTAATAGCCCACTCGCCGTAGCTTTTCCGGGTAATCTTTTGCTGAATCAGCATTTGAAAGAACTATGGTCTGATCGCATATCAGACCGAGAGACTTATCTATCGGATGGAAATAGATTCTGTGAAATTTGAGATTTGTTTTGGAGCGAATAACAAAGAATGCTAAACACAAGGTTAAGTTATACAACCGTGCAAAATCGAGATACCCACGATCCATTACGTAGAAAGAACCAGGTTCTGGAATAAGATCATCAAGAATGTTTATATCATGAACCTTACCGTCTGTAATCTTGATAAACGAAGGAATACTCCCGCGCAAATCCATGAGAGTATGCAGTTTTATTGCTCCTTTATACTTTCTAAATTTTGCCCATGGAAAAAGGGAAAGGCATAAGTCAATTGTTGTTGAATCCAAGGCATAGACGGTCTGATCAAGGTCTATACAAAATGCATCGTTACTATAGAGTGCCCTTGCTCTATGAATCAATACTTGGGCAAAATCAGCGTACATACGCCAGCTTCTGTTCTCATTTGCGTCAGCCAGAGTACTGCGAGAAACCTTACCACGAATTCCCATATGGTAAAGTTTCTCCTGCATCGAGCGCAGGCAGGCTTCAATATCTCGGAGGCTTTCTCTGTAGGTTAATTGGGCAAATGCCATACAGAGAAATTGATCAAAACATGAAAAGCTTTTTACTTTGTGATTGCCCTCATAACGTTGAACACATTTGCGAAATTCATGCATGGGTAAAAAATCGATTACTTGTGAGAAAATAGTTTTTCCTGTATTCATGAGCCATTCCTTTCTGTATTTTATGAAGAAGAGAATGGCTATAGTATACTTTTAATTTCAAATCGATTACGACCTTTTTGGCTTGTATCACTCTTGAATTAAAATACTTACAACAAATCTTGATTAAAACGTCCGGACAGTAGTGATTTATTTTCAGTGAGAGGGTAGACCATATCTCAAACTGCTGGTTATAAGGCTGTATAACAGTTCAGCTCACCGCAGAGGGCGCTGAGGTCGCAGAGGGTGCAATAGAGAATAAGCGGAATAATCATACAGAATTTCCCCATTCCCTTTATTTCTCTGCATTCTCAGCGCCCTCTGTGGCGGGCTGTTACGCTTGTTTTTTATGTCTCATCAAAATAGCTTTTAAAGAAACCAGGAACTTCGGCCTCAAAGGTTAGCTCTTTGCCGGTGCGTGGATGTTTAAACGTTAGATAGTGTGAATGGAGGGCCAGACGGCTCTTCGGCTCGCCTTTCTTACCGTATTTATCATCACCAACGAGTGGATGCCCTTTCTCAGAGAAATGAACCCGTATCTGGTTTTTTTTGCCTGTTAATAATTCAATTTCAAGTAAGCTAAATCTTTTTGCTTCTTTCAACACTTTATAACGGGTTTTTGCCAATTCACCTTTTCTCGAATCCTTAACTGAAAAAACCTCATAATCCTCGTTTTCAGCTAAATATGAAGTGATTGTCCCGCTTTTTTCAGTTAATATTCCATGAACCACTGCTACATATTTTTTCTTAACACCTTTCCATTGCAGTTTAAGATTCTCTTTGGCTTCAGGACTCTTGGCAAACACAAGAACACCAGAAGTGTCACGATCCAATCGATGCACGACAAAAAGTTGTTTTTTTGATTTAAAGCTACCCTTCCGTATGTAGTTGGTTAAAATGTGATGAGCTGTTTTTTCTTTTTCATACGTTGCTTTTACCGTTAATAAGCCAGCGCTTTTATCGATGACAATAATATCCTGGTCTTCGTAGAGAATAGTTAAACCCCTGGGTCTGTGTCTATAAGGTATTGGCTTCATTTCTTTCATAGTACGAATATAATCGGTATAGCGGAATGTGTCAATGAAAATGATACACATAAGTACCTGACCACAGGTTTTTGTACATTCTCTTCGCAAACAGAACATAGAATTCAGAAGACAGAATCCAGAAGACAGGATACACAATGCTTGGTGCGCGATATTCTATCTTCTTGCTTCTGTTGATAATGAGGAATATACAAAAACGTATAGTCAGGCACTTATACCGCCAGAACTGAAAAAATAAAAAATGAATAAATTCCTATATCTTGTGTGATTACGAAGTTGTCAGGGGTGTGATTATAGGGACGTGGTTTTATATTTTTCTCAAGGACAATCGAACCATCTCTCCAAACTCTTCTGATTTGAGCAAGAAAGAGGTTACGGAGAACGCTGCGCATGCAGATAACATAGGTACAAAAAGCCGGATGCCCTTGAAATACAGGCTGCCACTTCCATTTAAATCGGGGAATAGCTTGAGGATGAACCAGCAGGTGAACGCCATCGCTATGGAGGCAACTACGGTCTTCTGTAATGAGATGATAACCTCATTTTCTATCTTAATGCGAAGTCTTTTTTGCAATATGGTGGTTAAGATAATAATTTGAACAATAGCGCTGACAGCAGTGGAGAGGGCTAAACCACCTTCCTGCAATACCCAGATGAGTGAAAGGTTGAGAATAAGGTTTAAACCAACACACATTGCGCCAACTTTTACTGGAGTAACGGTGTCTTTCACTGAATAAAATGCGCGAATTAGTACATGTAAGCCGCAGTATGCCCATATTCCAATCGCATAGAAGAAAACGACCCGCGATGTCCGGTAAGCAGATTCCGCATCAAATTGATTCCGCCGGTACAGAAGATCGATGATAGGTTCCCGAAGCATAATAATCCCCAAAGATGCGGGGATGCCGATAAAGAGGATAAATTTTAATGCCTTATTGAAGGTAGTTGAAAAATTGTTCCAGTCTTCTCGTACTGCATGGGTGGAAAAGAGAGGGAATACAGCCGTAGCCATGGCAATGCCAAACACGCCCAGAGGGAATTGGATAAGCCGGTCGCTATAGTACAAAACGGATGCAGCGCCAATCTTAAGCGGGAAATGGATGCTCATTCCTGCAAAGTTGAAATAAGCAGGTCCGTCCTGAGGAGCGGCAAATCCAACAGCAATGACACTATCAAGTAACACGTTGATTTGAACAACGGCTAATCCAAAGACAATGGGCGCCATACGGGTCAAAACCAGTTTCAGTCCGGGATGTGAGAATTGGGGTATGAACCGGTAGTATAGCTTATTCTGCCGAAGCACCGGAATATGAATAAATATCTGAACCAGCCCTGACAGGAATGTTGAGACGGCAACTGCATAGATCATCTTTTCCAGGGTATTGCCTGTATAAGGGGATAAGACAGCCCCTAAAATCCAGCATACATTCATAACAACCGGAGCGAATGCAGGCATGAAAAAGTGATGGATGGTATTCAGGACAGAACCGATAAAGGCCACCAGGCAAATAAATAAAACGTAAGGGAACATAACAATGAGCAGTTTATAGATGAGCTGCCATTTTTCCTGTATCTGAAATATTTTGGGGATTGCAAAGAAAGATACTTCACCGAGTAAGACGATTCCTCCCAGGATGATGATAAGTAATGTGGCAATGATATTTGCAAACTTCCATGCCTCTGCCTTGCCGTGTTTTTCTATCTGCTCTGTAAAGATGGGAATAAAGGCTGCACTGAGGGCGCCTTCTCCAAAGAGACGCCTAAAGAGATTCGGGATTTTAAAGGCAACCGTAAAGGCGTCCCAAACCATGCTTGTGCCAAAAATGCTGGCACATATCATGTCTCTTACAAGACCAAGTACACGGCTTAGGAAGGTGCAAACACTGATAACTCTTACTGAGCGGAATAGATTATATGGACCTGACATAGATGTATTGAATATTTATTAAATTTTATGTTTAGGAATTTCAATTCTGTAGGGCAACCCTTTCAGGTTGCTATCCCCATGCACGTGTTCCATCGGGAGAGCAAGGCTAAAGCCTTGCCCTACGTTTTTCTGCTAATGAAATAACCACAGAAATGCTGAGGCACAGAGAAGGACTATTCGTTTTGGAATATACATATTCAGAAATAAGAAGGAAATTGTTAGGGCTGTGATATGAGAATTTATGAGTTCAGTATTTCCTCTGCATCTCTGAATTTTTGCAATTCTCATTGGCTTTGGACAGCAAGAAGCTATATGGCAGTATTTGATGGTATAACACTGCCTTTCGGCACAATTACGATATGATCGCGGATCATATAGTTTTCTGCATCGAGCTGTTCAATATTGTTTGCGTTTTTTATCGTGACATTTTCTCCGATATGCACATTCTTATCGATGATAGCCCCTTCTATACAGGAATTGTCACCTATTCCTATGTTTGGTATTTTTTTAAATCGATTTGCCCGGATATGAGATGCTGATTCATAATAATCTGCGCCCATAATGATGGAATTTTGAATACGGGTATTTTTCCCAATGATACTTCTGATACCGATCACACAGTTTTGTATCTCTGCATCGTTGATAAAGCAGCCATCAGAGATAATGGAGTGGCTAATTTTGCATGAGTTAATAAGAGAGCCTGGCAAAAAAAGCGGGTTGGTATAGATCGGCGCCTTTTCATCGTAGAGATCAAAACTGGGGCTGGGAGAACCGAGTTTCAGATTTGCTTCATAAAATGATTTTATTGTTCCGATGTCCTCCCAATAGCCGTCAAAAAAATAAGCGCATACCCGTCTCTTTTTGATAATATCAGGGATGATTTCTTTACCAAAATCTGATTTACGGGTTTCTTTTAATATTGTATTAAGCACGTCGAGGTTGAATATATAAATACCCATCGAAGCTAAAAGGGTACGATCCCCGGCTTTGATACCATGCCTGTCAAAAACGGATGGGCTTACGGAAAAAGCGTCAATAATCTTCTCGTCTTTTGGTTTTTCAGAAAAATCAATAATACGTCCTTGTTCATCTACCTTTAAAATACCTAAATGTTCAGCTTGCGTTCTCTCTGCCGGAATTGCCGAGACGGTTACTTCTGCACCCGTCCTGATATGCTCTTTGATGATTTCCTGATAGTTCATCCTGTATAACTGATCACCGGAAAGTATCAAAACAAGATCAATGTTGGGTTGATTGAAGAATCGCAGGTTTTGCCGGACAGCGTCAGCAGTGCCCTGATACCAATCCATACTTTCTATGGTTTGATTTGCCGCCAGGATTTCAATAAAACCTTTGGAGAAATTATCAAATTTATATGCCCTTGTTATATGTCTGTGGAGAGATGCTGAATTGAATTGTGTGAGTACATAAATTTTATTTAAATAAGAATTTAAGCAGTTACTGATGGGAATATCGATGATTCTATATTTACCAGCAAGAGGGACCGCAGGCTTTGATCTCTCTTTTGTCAATGGGTAAAGCCGTGTGCCGCGTCCTCCACCAAGGATTACAGAAATTACATTATCCATATATCTTGCTCGCTTATCCTATACTCTTTTATGTAGTTTGCTAAAAAATTTTACCTCATTTACCGCCATTCCTATTTTCCAGAGAAAGGAGTAAAAGGAGTAGTTCGGTTACCGTAGTTACTCAAGATACCGATGAATTACAGGCAGGGGCAAACCTTGTGTTCGCCCACCTTTTGTGCAAATTCATAATCGGTATGTTTTCCATAACCAGGGCGAACACAAGGTTTGCCCCTGCCTCTTGATGTATAGGAATTTCAATATTTATTGTAGGGGCGAATCATTTGCCGTTATTGGCCTAAAATACTATGTATACGCTGAACGGTAAATGCTTCGCCCCTACGTCTGACCGCAAAATAAAAGTCGCCAAAGACCTAATTTAATGCATAGGAAGTTCAAACAAAGAGTTCCTCTCCCTTGATGGGGGAGGTTAGGTGGGGGTGAAGGAAAAGGACAACCACCCTCCCCTGGCCCCTCCCATCAAGGGAGGGGAAAAAGTCGCCGAAGGGCTATTTTAATGTTTAGGAAATTCAAAGTTTTTCGTTATGCCATGAACACACCCCTAACCCCTCTCAAGAGGGGAATAAACACACCCCCAACCCCCTCCCGAGAGGGGAGTAGAAAAGTCTCCTCTTGGGAGGGGATTGAGGGGTGGGTAAAAAGTCGTTGGGTTTTGTCTTTTAAAACCCAACCTAATTTAAGGCCTTCTCTCTTAAGAGTCCGGGAATTCCAAAATAGTGTAACATAAAATCTCGTATATTCAAGATAATTACGAAACACATAAAAGCATCGTTATAAGGCGTAATTCCTGATATTTACGGAACTGATATAAGGCTTTTCGTCTTGCAATTGCCAATCCGTTTTGATAGTATTCCTAAATTATTTTGGTTAACATATTTGAAACAGATGTTGTCTTAAAGGGGTATCGGTATCCGTAAAGATTTCCTGGATAGAATTGATTCGAATCCGTTAGTTATATTTTTTATCCTGGGGCTTATGATAGGCAGTTTCCTGAATGTCTGTATCTATCGGATTCCCCGGAAAGAATCCCTGGTGCTATCCCGTTCGGTTTGTCCGGGTTGCCATACGCCCATCAGGTGGTATGATAATATCCCTGTACTCAGTTACCTGCTGTTATGGGGGCGATGCCGGACTTGTAAGGCAAAAATATCGGTACGTTACCTGCTCGTAGAACTGCTGACAGGGTATGTATTTGCGCACCTGTATTATGTTTTTATACAGTCCAGGCACGAATCCCCCTGTGTTCTTATTGGTTATATAGTTCTTTGTTGTGCTCTGATTATATCGGCCTTTGTAGATCTTGAGTTATTTATCATTCCCAATGAGGTTACATTTGCAGGCATTCCACTTGCGCTTATTTTGAGTGTGATATGTCCGGATTTACATAATGCACGGCATACCCTGAGAAATTTTTCACTTGTTGATATCAGCCGGTTAGATGCATTGATTGCATCTCTGATCGGGTTGTTAGTCGGTGGGGGTTTGATATATCTCTGCAGTGTGCTGGGAAAAATGGTGTTTAAGAAAGAAGCTATGGGCTTCGGAGACGTGAAGCTTATGTGCATGGCAGGAGGAATTGTTGGCTGGAAGCTCTCGGTAACGATCTTTTTTGTTGCACCATTTTTTGGGATTCTTATGGCTATTCCTGTGCTCTTGATTAAGAAAAGCCATCTGATTCCTTACGGACCATTTTTATCGCTGGCTACGCTCGTATGTATTCTCATGCAAGATTATTTTATAAAAATTGTTAATGACTATATTCAAATTTTCTCTGTATTGTTTACAGGGTTTCATTCATAAATATTACCTGAATAAATCAGGAAAAAAGGCTTGTATGATTTGTAATGTACGATTTCGGTTGTTATTACAAGCATCATGATAAGATTCAATAAGAAGGGGGGAGCGGTATATGTTGGGAAAACGTGGCATTGTACGGGGTTTTTATTTATTTGGAATTTTTGGAATGCTGGCCATAGGCGCTGGTTGCGCTGAGACGAAGAGGTTGCGGCAGGAAAATCAGCAATTAAACGAAAATGTATCAGGTTTGCAACAGGAGAATGCCGAGCTATCTTCGAAGATTGGCATGTATGAACATGAGTTGAGCCGGCTGGAGAACTCAAGAAGGGAACTTGAGGCTAAATTAAAAGGCACCGGGGCAACCACGAGGATAAAAAATGGTGCTGTTTCCATATCGCTGCCGGGTACCATATTATTTGATTCAGGGAAAACAACATTACGGCCTCAATCCAAAGCAACACTCAGGAAGATATCTCAGGTGCTTAAGAGTGAGGTGCCGAATGAAATAGTCAGGATCGAAGGTCATACCGATAATGAGCCTATTAATAAGCAAAAGGATAAATATAAGTCAAATTGGGAGCTATCGGCAGCAAGGGCTACTGCTGTTCTTCATTATATGGTAGAGGAATGCGGTGTTTCTCCCACAAAGGTTTATATTGCCGGCTTCGGACAATATCAGCCTGTGTCAGATAATAGATCAAAAACCGGTAAGGCGAAAAACCGTCGTGTAGAGTTTGTCATAGTACCAAGAGGCGGTGGGTAGAATTTCCTATGATTATGATTGTAGATTATGGTATGGGAAATCTTCGGAGTGTAGAAAAGGGTTTTGAACGCTTTGGCTTTGATGTGAAGGTTACCGATAACTTTGCAGAATTCAAACATGCGGATAAGCTCGTAGTTCCCGGGGTTGGCGCCTTCCAGGATGCCATGGAAGGCTTGAAGCAAAGAGGGCTTATTGAGCCAATCGTGGATTGGATCCAATCCGGCAAGCCATTTCTGGGCATATGTCTCGGTTTACAATTATTGTTTTCCCTGGGGTACGAGGATGGTGAACATAAGGGTTTAGGCGTTATTCCCGGCAAGGTTATTCGCTTCGATTTTTCTGAAAATGAGAAAAATGCGGAATTGAAGATCCCGCACATGGGCTGGAATCAGATTAAATGTAAGAAGGAAAATATCCCTATCCTGAAAGATATACCTGATAATGCCTATATGTATTTTGTACATTCTTATTATGTTTGCCCGGAAGATGAAAATGTTGTTGCTACGGAGACGGAATATGGTATTTGCTTTACCTCTATGGTATGGCATAAGAACATCTTTGCAACGCAGTTTCACCCTGAAAAAAGCCAGGAGAACGGGCTGACTATACTGAAAAACTTTGGTAATTTGTAGTTGTTTTAATGGATAGAAAATTCAAAGTTCTTCATTATGCCATTAAACACATCCTTAACCCCAATTGTAGAGACGCAAGATGTTGCGTCTCTCCAGGGGTGGGTAAAAAGTCGTTGGGTTTTGCCATTTAAAACCCAACCTAATTTAAATAATATTTGTTTTGATTAAGGTATATATGCTTATTATTCCAGCGATAGACTTAAAAGGTGGTAAATGCGTGCGGTTAACACAAGGACAGAAGGATGCCGAAACGATTTTTTCCGATAATCCTGTTGACGTAGCCAGGTCGTGGCAGGATCAGGGCGCAGATTATCTGCACGTGGTTGATCTCGATGGGGCTTTTGAAGGCGCCCCGAAAAATCTGGGTATTGTAGAGCAAATTATCAAACAGGTAAAAATTCCTATTGAGTTCGGCGGTGGCTTGAGGACAACTCAAACTATCAAAATGGTACTTGACTTAGGCATAGATCGTGTGATTATAGGGACAAAAGCTATCGACTCTCCATCATGGGTGAATGAGCTTTGTACAACATTCCCAGGCCGTATTGCTGTTGGGATCGATGCGAAAAACGGTAAGGTTGCTGTTAAGGGATGGACCTCAGTATGTGAATGGACAGCCATGTCCTTTGCGCGAGAGATTGAAAAAGCATCGCCATGCGCTATAATCTACACAGACATCTCAAAAGACGGCATGCTTCAGGGCCCTAACATTTCGAGTTTACAGGAACTTTTCATGACAGTAAAAACTCCCGTTATTGCTTCTGGCGGAATTTCATCATTAAAAGATGTTGAGGCCTTGAGTAAATTACCTATTGCTGGTATGATTATTGGAAAAGCTTTGTATACAGGACACATCAAACTTTCGGAGGCAAAACAGGTATGTAATTCGCATACATAAGTGAACCACGGAAAAGCGCAGAATATCGTGGAAAAGGTATAGAGTTGAAACCAGAGTCAGAATGCTACCGATGAGTTTTCTGTATGCTGAATTCTGATTTTCATCCAGTGAAATTCTGTGAGTATCTGTGGTGAACTATGGTAATAATTCCAATCACCTTGTGTTGGAGGGTAACCTATGATTCCGTATGAGATAAAAGACATTCGGACCATTGTATTCCTAGGGCACGGTGCTTCAGGAAAGACTTCGCTGGTAGAATCTATGCTCTTTAAGGCAGGCGTAACTACACGTCTTGGTAGTGTTGAAGACGGCACTTCGGTTGCTGATTATGATGCTGAAGCAAAGGAAAAGAGGCATACGATAGACTCTTCCATCCTTCACTTCAATTGGAAGGGGCGTGAAATTACCGTTGTTGATACACCTGGTTATCCTGACTTTATTCGAGACACAATCACTTCTCTTGTTGCCGCAGAAACGGCCCTCATTACTATATCCGCCCCGGATGGAATCCAAGTCAATACCAAAAAACTTTGGGATTTTGCCTGCCAAAAAAAACTTGGAAAGATACTTGTTATAACAAAGATCGACAGCGAAAATATTAATTACCAGGCCTTGATTAAGTCTATCCAGGATACTTTTGGAAACAGGTGTGTACCATACGTCTTGCCCATAGGAACTGGCCATGATTTTCAGGGTGTTGTTAACGTATTTAAACTACCTGACCCTTTGCCGGATGGGATTGTGGGTAATGCGAATGCAGCGCACGATACCTTGATCGAAGCCGTTGTTTCCAATGATGATGTATTGATGGAAAAATACCTTGATGGGAAAGAGATTGATACAGCATCTTTACAAACTTGCTTTATCAATGCTATTGCGAGCGGGCATATTGTGCCTATTCTCTGCTGCTCTAACAAAAAAGTCTTAGGGATTGAAGAAATACTGGATGCTATAGCCAACTTTTCTCCTTCTCCGTCAGAAGGAGTTAGGAGGACTGCTCTTGATATACAAAGCAATCAGGAAATTACCCCGGAAGTTTCGGAAAATGCCCCTTTCAGCGCCTTTGTATTTAAATCTGTCATTGATCCTTTTGTGGGAAAATTAAACTATTTCAGGATTATCTCAGGTAAATTGGATAGTGAGATATCATTTTATAATGTGACCAGTAAGAAGATAGATAAGGTTGGGCATATCTACCGGGTTTTTGGAAAGGAGCAGAGGCCAGTCTTAAGGGCTATTCCGGGAGATATAATTGCGGTATCAAAACTGGAGGATTTACATATATCTGATACAATCTGCGATCCTAAACACCCTATAAAATTTCCCGGGATGGCATTCCCGGTCCCCATGTCATCGTTAGCTGTGATACCGAAAAGCAAGGGGGCGGAAAAGAAGATTAGTGAATGTCTCCACAAGCTTACTGAAGAAGACAGAACGTTTAGAACCTCCCATGATACATTAACGAATGAATTAGTTGTTACCGGTATGAGTAATCTCCATCTCAACGTTATGATAAACCGGCTAAAACGGCGTTTTGGAATTGAAGTGGAAACGCATATCCCCAAAATCCCTTACAAAGAAACCATTACAGCAAATGCCCAGGCACAGTACAAGCATAAGAAGCAAACGGGAGGGCATGGACAGTATGGTGAGGTTCATATCAAGATTGAACCGTTATCAAGGGGGTCAGGCTTTGAATTTGTGGATGAGATTGTAGGCGGAACAATTCCGCGCCAATACATCCCTGCCGTAGAAAAAGGTATTCGGGAGGTTTTGGATAAGGGCATATTGATTCATCATCCCATTGTAGACCTTCGGGTACGATTGCACTACGGGTCTTATCATGATGTAGACTCCTCCGAGGCGGCCTTCAAGATAGCAGCATCACATGCATTTCAGGATGCCTTTAATCATGCGAAACCTGTACTTCTTGAGCCTATGGTAAATATCGAGGTTACCATTCCCACGAAATTTATGGGTGAAATCACAGGCAATCTTTCCAGTCACCGAGGGCACATTAAAGGAATGGAATCTATGGGTGATCTACAAATCATACGCGCCGCCATTCCCTTGTCATCCATAGCTAACTATGAGGCTGAACTGAAATCCATGACCGCCGGGCAAGGCTCATTTACCATGGAACATTCCCATTACGATGCCGTCCCAGCTCACCTCATGCAGTCCATTATTGCCCAGTCTCATACTGCTCATGCAAAATAGAAATTAGCAAGTTTGGCAATCCTTTAGTTTTTTGAAAAATAACCCCGTAGGGGTGAATTATCAATAGCTAAAACAGCAAACACGAGAATAAAGCTCCAGAGGAGCGATATATTATCTACATATCTTATATGCCGCTCCTCTGGAGCTTAACATTGGTGTAGATTTTTGTTCTATTAACATACCGCTCCTAACGGAGCTTTTCAGAATTTTTTTAAACTAGAAAGTTACCATTTTTATTTAAGGGGAAAAGGTTGTTTCTACCTTACTGGAAAATAGTATCGTGATGTTAAAACGAAATATTGCTTTTATGGTCTTTAGAAACTCAATATTTTTTAAGAAAATCTGCTATGTATTCTCTGACCGCTTGGAAAAAATTTACCGTCGTTCTCTCCCCGAAAAAAACGAAAAAAGATTGCTTTCTTCTTCATCATTTTATATTATCACTTTTGGCAAAAAGCAATTTTCTATCATTATCCTCTCGTCATTATAACAACCGCATGGAGCAGACTTATTGTCATTGGATCAAATAGAAATGGCAAAATAACTTCAACATGAAATTAGATTCAGCAATAACAGTGTCTTGGGGTAACCTCTTAGGTTCGGGTATATCAAATAATGCAAAAGTGCAATTTCTTGGTGATGAGTACATAGTTAATATTAAGCTCCGAAAAGTATTATCATTACCCCATAATACACCAATAGAGGATCATCTAACGGTATTAATCCTTCATTATCTTTCTCAAAAGATAGCAGGTTTACCGGTAGTCAGTGGAGAATATCTTAGTTTTCATGGGCTCTCTGTTATAAACAGCTTTGCCGAAGTGTTTAAGAAACGATCTACTGATGTGATAATGGAAAGGTATGGAGATAATATATTCGATATATTATCAGTGTTGCATAATTTGCCTGCCAAAAAAATAGACCGCGCAGACGTAGCAATTGTGGTTGAAGCATTTGAAGGTGTCCCCATATTTATTGAACTCTGGGAGGCGGATGAAGAGTTTGGCCCTGAGGCAAATATACTTTTTGATAAAACCATAATGAAGATATTCTGTGTTGAGGACATAGTAGTATTGGCGGAAGTTGTTGCGCGGGTCGTATCTTATAAGAATGACTTATATGACTGACTAATGGTATAAAGGCATTGACTGCAATAAGAATGATGGTTTGATAACAAGTCATTGCAGTGAACGAGTACCACAGGACACTTTTTCAAATGAGCGATGATTCTCGATTTACAAATCGTCTTTTTTGCTTTCTGATGACTTAGAGCCTATCCGAAAACCATAGCAGCACGAAAAGAGATAAAGGCACAAGCCAGTTCAAGGAAAGCCAAGTAATTTTCAGCTTTCTTTTCCCGTCAAATCAACAGGCGGCGGAATCGATTCATCCAGGAATGGGTTCTCTCTGCCACCCATCGTCTTGCCCGGTATCGGGTATTCTTCCCGTGTAAGCGCATTTCTTCACCCCGGGTACGGATATGCGCACGGTAACGCTGTGCAGCAACAGCCTCTCGTATTTCATGAACATCAAATCCCTTATCCAGACATAAATTCTGTGGTTTTTCTCGTGTTGGTTTTGGTCGTTTTATCACGATATTCTTAATCGTAGCTTCTGCCATTTTCATATCATGTCGATTAGCGCCAGCAACCGTTATTGACAGGGGAACCCCGTGTCCATCAGTTACTATACACATCGCTTCGTGCCTGTTTTAGCCCTATCTGTGGGGTTTGAACCTGTTTGCGCATCCCCTTAAAGGAGCTTTGATTATGGCGGCATCCATTGCTTGCCACTTCCAGTCAATACCAACTATTTTCTCATATTCGAGAAGTCCTGCTCTCCAGAGCTTCTGAAATACTCCTGCAGTGTTCCACTCTTGAAAACGATCATGGGCGCTACTGCCAGCTGCAATACTTCGTGGCAATGCTTTCCATTGCACGCCGGTTTTCAGCACATAAACTATTGCTTCCATCATCCTGCGATCATTATTACGGGGACGTCCACCTTGGGGCTTCGCTTGCTGTGGTGGCAATAGTCTTTGAATCTTCTCCCATAAACCATCTGGTATACGAAATCTCTTTGGTATTTCTTCTTTTTGGTCTTTCATCGAGTACCTCCACTTCTGTGAAGTTTACCCGATTTCCAGGTTTTCGGATAGGCTCTTAGTACCTGACCATAAATTATTGTACAATATTTAGGGTGTTTGAGACGAGATTTTATAGTGAGAGCCAAAGAACTTAAGAATATGTTCTACCGAACGAGCTAAATGTCGAAAAGAAGTATAAGCAGTAAAGGGCAACTATTGGTATTTCATCAACCGCCAAAGGTTTTCAATAAGGTTGAGTCCTGGGCAATAGGGTGGCAAATATTTAATAATAAGGTTCTTTTTAGCCCAGGAAGGAATATGCCGGATAAATTCCTTGGAAGTATGAATGGGGGCATTATCAAGAAGAACAAAGGTCTTCTTCTTGATATGATTGGCAAATTGGTTAAAGCACGCTCTGATAATGGACGTATCGACTTTCCCCTCGATAACAAAAGGATAGAGTCTGTTGTGTCTGTTGAGAAAGCCCAACACATAGAGACGATTACTGCGGGAAGAAGGAATCTGGAGAGTTTCTTTAACCCTTTGCCATGCATAAGGAACACAGGGTTCTAGGGAAAATCCCATGCCATCAAAATAGCGAAGATCAATTTCTTCAGCCTTTTTCCGTTGCTGAAGCTTCACAATTATTTGTTGCCGCTTTTGATACAGATGAGGATGAGGATGAGGATGTTTTACAGGAACTCTCTTGATTCGTTTCCATACAAAGCGAGCTCTCTTGGCAATTCGTTTAATCGTTTTCGTGCTCACTTGTTTCGTGGTTTTCTTCTGGTGGGCAACAACAACCTTTTTTAAATCTCGGGGGATATTTTCTGAGGTATTTTAAAGCTGTTTGCTGCTCTGCTGGGGCAAGGATACAAGGACGTCCACTTCTGGGAAGATCGTAAAGGCCAACTAATCCAAAGCCCTGCCAACGATCAATCCAGGAAGAAACGCTTCTGCGGTCCACGTGATAAATCTTGACAATCTCAGGAATGGAAAACTTTTGATGACACGAGAAGAATACTATGAGCTCGCATTCGAACCCATCGAGAGCTATGACGTTGATACAATTCTTGTAATGTCCGAATTTCTTCTTGATTCAGAGGAGATACGTATTTCATAATTCTTTTTCCTATGAAAATTCTTCAAAAACTAACTCTGTAAGCTTATATTACTAAATCTCTTCTTTTTATACAAATACTTATGGTCAGGTACTTATAAATTAGGAGGAAGTTATGACCCTTCATCCACAAATTATAGAAAAGGATGGTAAAAAAGAATTTGTTGTATTGCCCTACGAGGAGTTTTTGCTAATCGAAGAAGCATTAGAAGATTTTGAAGATCTAAAAGAGCTTAGAAAAGAAAAAGAAGAATCAAAGGATCTGCCTACTACTCCTCTTGATAAGGTTGCTAAAGAGCTCAATCTATAAAAAAGGTATAACAACTCACTGTACCAGTTCTGCTTACCCTAGTGTTGAATTGAGGGTCCCTCGCTTCGTTCTATGTCTTTGATTTCGCACAATTCTGGGGACACCGCACTTAATTGTTGATATTGTTTTTAAAATAGTTAAGATGTGTGCATGTCCAGAATTGCTCGTGTAGTTGCTCTATTGAACTGAATTCTGTAAGGGCAAATTTGGTTAAGAAACCATAGGAGTATCGATGGAGCAGTGCATTTGCATATATTTTGGAAGAATACTTCATAAGCAGAAACCTGGTCCAAGGGTAACTCAAAGGAAAATGTGGTGATAGAATTATTTTTGTGAGATTTTTTGTTATTCATTAGTCAATTTCATAAACCCAAAAAATTAATCATATCGGTAGGACAAGCGTCTGTCATTCCGGGCTTGACCTGGAATCCCGTGTTTTTCTGAATTCCCTCTGGAGTTTATCCTCGTGAAAGCGGGGGCGAGAATGACATGCTCGTCCCCGTGAAACTAGTCCTCATGAAAATGGGGAACGGGAATTCGTATCTGATTAATGGCGCTGTGTATAGTTTCAAATTCGTCTGCTTAATGCTGAGTCGGCATATCACACCTTTGTCTCTTCATTGGTCACCTCCTGTATCGTCTACATCAAAGGAACAACTGTTCTTCCATTCTTTCTGAGGAGCGCCTGAAATTATTCTGCCACCCAGATTGTCACTGTATTTAATGTATGCAATACTGCGCTCTCTGGTATTCAGTATCTTGGCACGCAATGCACTACAAATATCTAAGGATTCCTCATCCTTAAGGTACCAAAGACATTCACCATGGCGAACCATATTCTTTGCATGTTCATAAGCTGCCTCACGGTCATTAGCATCTTTAAGCACGCCCTGGAACTCTTTAGCATAGTAAGTAAGGGCCAATCGAAGTTTCTTATTATCGGGATAGGTAAAGTATATGTACCGTTGAATGTCATCACGGACCCCATCCCCATCCGTATCTACTCCCAGCAATGTCTTCTTTCCTTCTTCCCCGGGATCAGGTGGGAGATTCATTCCCGTATCATCATCCGGCGTCGATGCGTTACAGTCATCATCAACACCATTCTTCTTTATCTCTGTAACTCCCGGATTTACCGCAGTATTGGTGTCGTCACAGTCGGTATTATTAGCAACATAGCCTGAAGGCTGGCTGCATGCCTTTGTGGTAACCTGCAGGTTCCCATATCCATCACCATCGGCATCCTCATAAAATGTGGTTTTCAGTCCCTCATCAATCTGTCCATCGCAGTTATTGTCCACGTCATCGCATATTTCCTGAGCCTTTGGGTTTACAGAGAAATTTTTATCATCACAGTCCCCCTCGTCTCTCGTAAAACCATCGCTGTCAAAGTCGACATCTCCATCTTCGGCAAGTACCTGGACGGTTAATGCTCCTCCCTGTTTGCCTTTTACGGTAACTTCAATCGTATTTATTTTGCCGTCAAGGGTCTTCTCTATGTCTACTACCTCTACCTTTTTATTAAAATTGGATGAGTCGATGATGGTCTCTTTGTTTAATACAATATCTGCACTGCTTACCTTCTTGTTGTCTGCTTTCTCAAGACCGCCATTGGTTACCCGTATAGTAGTGAGGCCTTTAATGCCGGGGAATGTGTCTGTCTGCGTTTTGGGTGATCCGGTCTGGCGCACATAGGTGCGTTCAAAAATCGTAACGACATCTGCCATCAGGGTTGTTGCCAGAGAAAAAAGAAGAACCATTATGTTCGCGTATAGAATAAACTTTCTCATATTTTGCTCCTGTCAGGATATCCATTGAAATAAAGGGGTTACGCTCCCGGTACGATAAAGAACAACGAGACCACCTTTG
>JAANMX010001149.1_pt1 | contig 31186 bp, 27 predicted proteins | sample 7279681 | NCBI WGS metagenome assembly JAANMX01 (sample SAMN14094542, study PRJNA606508) | bioreactor metagenome | isolation source: A lab-scale SPAN reactor treating ammonium-rich wastewater day 351 | place: Ireland: Galway | collected 2018-01-01 | reverse complement strand
GTCGTGTGAGCACCAGCTTCATGAACCCCCCGCAAGACCCGTCCGAAAACGAGACCCGCAGGCACCCGCCGGCACCCACACCTATCGATTGCGAATTGTCAAAGAGCGCGCCATTCGAATCCGCGAACGCTGCCCGGGGTCGTTCGACACTTCCGGGAGGGCCCTGCGTCTTGGAACAGCGAAGAGGAAAGATTGTAGCGTGTTTCGCGGGTTCGCGCAAGCCTCGAATCAAGTCGCGCGCGGCTTCTTCCGCACCCGCACCGCGGAGTCCGCGTCCGCGGGCTTCGGGTACTTCCACTTCCTGTGGATCCACAGCCAATCGGCGGGCGACTCCAGGATCGTGGCCTCGAGGCGCCGGGCGTAGGACTCGACGATGCGAATGCCGGCATCCGCGCCGTAGGGCGGTTCGGCGACGACCGATACGTGCGCTTCGTAGTAGCCGCGCTTCACGCGCTTCATCGCGACGTAGACGACCGTCGCGTCGAGGTAGCGCGCGATGCGCTCGGGACCGAGGAAGAACGCGGTGTCGCGGTTGAGGAATCGCACCCAGTGCTTCGGCATGCGCTCGAGCGGCGTCTGGTCGGCCAGCAACGCATAGGCTCGGGGCTCCTCGCCGTGCCGCATCACCTCGTAGAGGAACGAGCGGTGCGGAATCGGGTTCGCGCCGAAACGACGACGCGCGTCGAGCACGTAGCGGTCGACGTCGGCGAGGCGCAGCGGCTTGTACACGACGTCGATCGGTATGCCGAGGTGCGCGCCCGCCGCGAGCAGCAGCCACTCCCAGTTGCACACGTGCCCCGCCAGCAAGATCACCGGCCGGCCTTCCGCCTTGCACCGATCGACGATTTCCGGATTGAGGATCTTCACCCGGCGCCGGAGTTCGTCGGCGCTCGCGCCGTAGCCCCAGATCGCCTCCATCAGCGTGGCGCCGAGATTGCGGTAACAGTCGCGCAGGATGCGCCGGCGCTCCGCCAGCGGGAGGTCGGGTAGCGAAGCGTCGAGGTTGGCGCGAGCGAGCGGCACGCGCCAGCGCACGACGAAAAACGCCACGACGTACAGGCACCAGCCGAGCGCGTAGAGCACCGGCAACGGAAATGCGGCGAGAATGCGCAGCAGGATCGCCATGACCGAAGCGACCGCGCCCCGGACCGGCCGGGGCGCGAAAACGGGCAACCGATGAGCGTAATCGATTTCCAAACCGGTGGCAACGCGACGAGACCGCCGCGCAACCTGCCCTCACCCGAACACGACCTGACCCTCTGGTGGTGTCCGCTCGACACCGCGGACGACGACGTGCCGGCCCTTCGCGCGATCCTGTCGCAGGAGGAACTCGCGCGCGCGAATCGTTTCGGCACCGAGGCCCTGCGTCGCCGATACATCGCCGGTCGCGCCGCGCTACGCAAGACCCTCGCCGTCGCACTCGGCATCGGCGCCGCCTCGGTGCCGATCCAGCGCGGTCCTCGCGGGCGACCGATGCTCTTGCCGTCGCACACGCTCGACTTCAACGTGACGCACACCGAAGGCGTCGCGATCATCGCGCACCTCGCGCGGCCCGGATGGCGGGTGGGCGTCGATGTCGAAAGTCTCGGGCGCGATGTCTCGCACGATGCCCTTGCACGCAAATTCCTCACCGAGCGCGAACGGTCGGCCGTGGCATCGCTCGACGACGATGCGCGGCGCATCGCATTCCTGCGCCGCTGGACCTGCAAGGAGGCGATGAGCAAGGCGACCGGCGACGGCCTCTCCGCCCCGTTCCGTGACATCGGCATCGACGTCGTCCGCGGGCTCGCGCCGATGGAAGGCAGCGGCGACTACGATCCGTCGCGATGGTCGCTCCGCTCGGTCGCGGTCGGGAGGCGTCTCATGGCGACGGTCGCGCTCTGGTCGTCCGGACCCTGACCGACACGATGTCGGACGACGGCCGACTTGCGGCGCCAACGGCGCACGCGTAGCATCTTCTATGACGTTGTCATGGCCGGCCAGGCCCAGGCCCCGGAGGTTTGCGATGCTCAATTTCAACCGGAACGAACGAACCGGCGATCCCAAGGCCGCTGACAAGAACGCCCTGCGACCGTCGATGACGCTCAGCCCTCAGCCGGGAAGCGGCTCCGCGGTCGGGCGCTACGCGCCGACGGTCGGCACGGGGGCTGCCACGGCGGCACCGCCCGCGAGTCCGCCGGCGGCGCCCGCGCATGCGCCGGCAACGCAATCCGAACCCTCGGCATCGTCGGCGACTGCACCTCCAGCCGCAGCGACGGGGACCGGCGGCAGCAAGCTGATCGTCGGGCGCAACGTGAAGCTGAAGGGGGTCGAGATCTCCGACTGCGAACTCGTCGTGGTCGAGGGCCAGGTCGAAGCGAGCGTCGCGAGCAAGGGCATGCAGATCGCGAAGCCGGGCGCGTTGAAGGGTACCGCGACGATCGACGTCGCGGAGATCGACGGGGATTTCACCGGCGAATTGACGGTGCGTCAGAAGCTCGTCATCAACGGGACGGGGCGCGTGTCGGGCACGATACGCTACGGCAGCCTGATCGTCGCCGAAGGCGGCGAGGTCACCGGCGACGTCCGGCGAATCGACGATGCCGGCACGCCGACGCTCACCGTTCCGGTGGACGCACGAACTCCTGGCGTGCGCGAGCGCACGAACTGACCGGTCGCCTCTCCCCCGCAATGCGTGGTCGCGGGTCCGGGCGGCGGACCGCGATCGCGCCTTTCATGCGGCTCGACGGAACGCCAGCCGCATCGATCACGGTTCGGCCCCCATGGGCCCGCATTGCCTCTGCATCCCGAGGTCGGTGAGGCGCGCAAAGCGCGGATTCGAAAGCATCGCCTGCTCGAACTCGGCGGTCGCCGGACGCGGATTCCATCTGCCGCAGCGTCGACGTCATCCCGAGCATCGACTTGCACGCCGCCACCGACATCGGCGGATTGGGGAGCGACGCGAGTGCGTCGCAGGCGGCTTGCGCTTCCGCGAGTTCCGCGGGCGACAGCTTCGGCAGGTCGGACATGCCCTGGGCCTGGCACGCGAACGCCGCGATGGACGCGGCGACGACCGCAACCAGGCGCACGGGCATCACGAGCCGGGACCCGGATGCTGCGCTCCATCGGGCGCCGTACCACGGGCCCGGGCGGTGCTCATCCCGACCCATCGCGCCCCGCGCTGGCGCGCATGCGGGAATCGTCCGCGTAGGCCTGATTCGCCCGCGTGACGAGACTCACCAGCACGCCGGTGGTCCATCCGAACGCGAACACGCCGGACATCGCCATCAACGGGGCGACCAGGCGCCACTGCATCGGCAGCTTGGTCTCCTCGTAGCCGAGCGTCGTGTAGGTGACCGACGCGAAATAGAAGGCCTCGCGAAACCCGTCGACGGCGCCGATCGCGGTCAACGCGGCGGCCCAGAGGCCCATCTGCGCGAGGTGCGTCGCCAGCATCATCGCGATCAGCCCTCCGAAGAGCAGTTGACGGCGGACGCGCGCATCCGGCTCATGCGGCCAGGCGAGAAGGAATGTGTGCTGCACGGCCCACATGCCGATCCCGTGCAGCAGGACCGATGCGACGAGGAGGCCGCCCCCGAGCCCGAGTTCCCAGATCGGCTGTGGATCGGCGACCACGCTGCTCTTCTACAGGATGCCCTTGGCGTTGGCAACGGAACGCAGGGCTGGCCGCATCGTCAAGGGAACCGTCCAGCGGAACTCCGATTCGCCTTCCGGCGGCAGGCGGCGGCTGACGTCCTTCAGGCGAGCGCGCCGAGGATCGCCGCGCTCGACGACGTGCCGATGCGGTTCGCCCCCGCATCGATCATCGCGAGCGTGTCGGCGAGCGAACGTATGCCGCCCGAGGCCTTGACGCCGATCGACGGCCCCACCGCGTCGCGCATCAGGCGAACGTCGGCGAGGCTCGCACCGCCTGCCGGATGGAAGCCGGTCGAGGTCTTGACGAAGGCCGCGCCGGCTTCGACGCACTGGCGACACGCGAGCCGCTTCTCGTCGTCGGTGAGCGCGGCCGCTTCGATGATCACCTTCACCGGCGCTCCCGACGCGGCACGCACCACCGCTGCCACGTCGTCCGCGACGAGGCGCGTGTCGCCGCTGCGCAATGCGCCGAGGTTCATCACCATGTCGATCTCGCGCGCGCCCTCGCCGACCGCGAGCCTCGTCGCGAGCACCTTGGTGTCGGTCCGCTCGCAGCCGTGCGGAAAGCCCACCACGCTCGCGACGACCGCATCGGCGTCGCCGAGCGCGTCCACGGCGGCCGGCACGAGCCAGGGCTGCACGCAGTAGCAGCCGATCGCCCAGGTACGCACGACCTCGGCGCCCGCGCGCACGTCGTCCACTGTCGCCTCGGGCTTCAGCACCGAATGGTCGAGGAGCCGGGCGAGCTCGGCGCGGGTCATGGCCGCTTCGCGCCGCCCGCGCGCAGTCGGGCGATCGTGGCGTCGAGCCAGGCGTCGAGCTTCGCGTCGTCGGCGAACTCGGGCGTCGTGTCCGGCACGCCGAGGAAATAGACGACGAGCGACGGATGTCCGGATTTCGCGGCGCGCTCGGACGGGTAGAACATCCATTCGGTGCTCGGCGTGTCGGCGAACTGGCTGCGCGGGATGCGCACGTCGAGCCAATGGCCGACGGGCTTCGCGAGCGCGATGCCCTGCTCCTGCTTCGTGAATGGATCGACGCCGCCGACCGCGAGCCACGGGTAGGACGCGTCGGTGACCACGCGCACGACCACCGACGTCGTCGCTTCGTTCGCGCCGCGCCGCACCGCCCAGGCCATCGCGACGCCCGGCGCCGCGTACGCATCCGCGCTTCCGTGCACCCTCGCCGGCGGCGCTTGTGCGAATGCGAGCGCCGTCGCGAGCGCGGCGACAGCGGCGAACGTGGCAACGACGATTCTCATGGCGGACTCCCGGGAAGCAACGCCAGCGCGTCCTCGGCGAACCTGAGGGCGACGCGCGCGCCATCGGGCATCACCTCGCCGGGACCGGCGTTGTAGCGCACTGCGTTGAGCGACGTGCCCGCGCAGCGGAGGTCGTATTCGATCTTCTCGCCCAGAAACACGTGAGCGACAATTTCGGCCGGCGGGCCTCCGTCCGCCTCGCGCGCGAGCCCGATCGCCTCGGGCCGGATCACGACGCGCACCGCATCGCCCCGGGCGACGCCGTTCTGCGGGGCGCGCACCCGGACCGTCGCACCGAGCACGGAGACCACCGCGACGCCGTCGGCCAGGTCGACCACCCGCCCCGGCACGAGGTTCACCCGCCCGACGAAGGTGGCGACGAACTCGTTCGCCGGTCGATGGTAGAGATCCTGCGCGGTGCCTTCCTGCACGACGCGCCCCTGGTTCATCACGGCGATGCGGTCGGAGACCGCCATCGCCTCCTCCTGGTCGTGGGTCACGTAGATCGTCGTGATGCCGAGGCTTCGCTGCAGCGCGCGGATCTCGGTGCGCATCTGCACGCGCAACTTCGCGTCGAGGTTCGACAGCGGTTCGTCGAACAGGAGCACCCGAGGACGGATCACGATCGCCCGCGCGAGCGCGACGCGCTGCTGCTCGCCGCCGGAGAGCTGGCTCGGGAACTGGTGCTCGTAGCCGGCGAGCCCGACCATCCGCAGGACCTCCGACACGCGGCTGGCGACTTCCGCCGCCGGGACGCGCCGCACTTCGAGGCCGTAGGCGACGTTGTCGCCGACCGGCAGGTGCGGGAACAGCGCGTAGTTCTGGAACACGAAGCCGATGCCGCGCTCGTTCGCGGGCAGCGTCGTCACGTCCTCCCCGCCGAAGCGGATCGCGCCCTCGTCGGGCTTCTCGAAGCCCGCGACCATCCGCAGCGTGGTCGTCTTGCCGCAGCCCGAAGGGCCGAGCAAGGTCAGGAACTCGCCGGGCGCGACGTCCAGGCGCACGTCGCGCGCCGCGTAGACCTCGCCCTTCACGCGGTGGCTGAAGCGCTTGGACACGCCGTCGACGTGCACGCCGATGGTGGCGTCGGCCATGTTCCTCACCCTCCGAGGAGACTCGTGACGCGCGAGGCGCCGGGAGCGCGGAACGCCCGCAGCACCAGGCCGATCAGCGCGATCACCACGAACACGATGACGACGACGAGCACCGAGTACGCCGCCGCGGGCCCCAGCGACAGCTCGGTGATGTTCTCGAGGATCTTCACCGTGATGAGCGTCCAGGAGACCGACACCAGGAAGATCGTCGCGCTGATCGCGGTCATCGAGCGGATGAACACGACCCCGAGTCCGGCGAAGAACGCCGGCAGGATCAACGGCAGCGTCACGCGGCGAAACGTGGTGCCGCTGCCGGCCCCGAGCCCCTGCGAGGCCTCCTCGAGGCTGCGGTCGATCTGCTGCAGGAGCGCGATCGTCGCGCGGATGCCGGTCGGGCCGTAGCGGAACACGTAGCACGCGATGATCAGGAGCGCGGTGCCCGCGAGTTCGATCGGCGGCTCGTTGAACGCGATCAGGTAGGCGATGCCCACGATCGTGCCGGGCAGCGCGTAGTTGACCATCGACACCGCCTCCATCGTCTGGCGGCCCGGGAACGACTTGCGGGTCACGAGGTAGCCCAGCAGGATGCCGTAGAGGCCTCCCGCAGGCATCGCGAACGCCGCGATGATCAGCGTGTCGCGGATCACCCGCAGCCCCTCGGTGAAGATCACCCGGTAGTGCGCGAGCGTGAACGTGTGGTTGGCGCCGAGCGCCACGACGAGCGAAGCGTAGAGGAGCAGCGCGTAGAACCAGACGATGGCGACCGTCACCAACGCGCATGCCGCGAGCAGCACGCCGCGCACGGCCGGCGTGACGCTGTCGTGCGGCGCCTGTCCCGCGCCCTTGCCGGTCACGGTCACGTAGTAGCGCCGGCTCACCCAGTAGCGCTGCAGCAGGAACACCGCGAGCGCCGGCACGAGCAGCACGAGCGACAGCGCCGCGCCGCCGCGCAGGTCGAACATGCCGGTGATCTGCAGGAACGCCTGCGTCGGCAGCACCGGGAACTGGTTGCCCGCGAGGATCAGCGGCGTCGCGAAGTCGGCGAGCGAGGCGGCGAACAGCAGCAGGAACGCGTTGGCGAGCCCCGGCACGCACAGCGGCAGCGTCACGGTGCGGAACACGCGCCAGCGCGAGGCCCCGAGCGAGCGCGCCATTCCTTCGATGTTGGAGTCGATGGCGGCGATGAGCGGCCGCAGCGTCAGGTAGGCGATCGGAAAGAACGTCAGGATCTCGGAGGCGAGCGTGCTCGTGAGACCGTAGGCGGTGACGCCCTTCAGTCCCAGCAGCTCATAGGTGATGAGGCCGCGCGGCCCGAACGAGAAGATGATCGCGATCGCCGTGGTGAACGGCGGCGAGACGAGCGGGAGCAGCACCGCGGCGTCGACGACGGTCAGGAGCCAGCCCGGAAGCCGCGCGCGCGCGGCCGTGAACGCGAACAGGAAGCCGATGAGCGTGCCGCCGAGGCCCACGAGGACCCCGAGCAGCATGCTGTTCCAGAACGCCCGGACCTGGTGGCGGTCGGTCAGCACCGCGATGAATCCCGCCGCGCTGAACGTCCCCTGGTCGAAGAAGATGCGTGCGAGGAGCATCGCCATCGGAAAGGCGACGAACAGCGCGAGCAGCAACCACAGGACGAGGACCGACAGCGCGACCGCGGGGTCGCGTCGCAGGGACGAGGCGCCGGTCACGTCGTCTCGGCGGCGATGCGCGGGCGCCCCCGGGACCCGGTCGGGCGCCCGGCGCGGCCGGGATCAGGGATTGAGGACCTCGGCGATCCAGCGGTCGACGATGCGCTTGCGGTTCTTGCCCGCGAACTCGGCATCGATCGGGAAGATGTTCGCCCCTTTGAGCACCGCGGCGAGCGAGGGTTCGAGCGCCACGTCGGGATGCGCCGGCACGAAGTTGATCTTGTACTTCGCGAACTGGCCCTGCATCGCGGGCGAGGTCGCCCAGTCGATGAGCTTCTTGCCGAGTTCCGGGTTCTTCGCGCCCTTGATGAGCGCGATCGCCTCCGCCGACGTGCCTATCCCCTCCTTCGGGAAGCTGATCTGCACGTCGTAGCCCTTCGCCTTGGTGTCGAGCGCATCGACGATGAAGAAGATGCCGCCGCCCGCCTGGCCCAGCCCGACCGGCAACGTGCCGCCACCGCCGCTCTTGGTGAAGAGCTGGACGTTGGGCCGCAGCTTCTTCATGTAGGCGAACGCCTTGTCCTCGTCGCGGTTGTTCACCTCGAGGATCGAGAAGATGCGCGTGACCGCGGTCCCCGAGGTCCGCGCGTCGGCCATCTGGAGCATGTTCTTGTAGGCCGGGGCGAGGAGATCGTTCCACGACGCCGGCGCCTTCAGGTTGTGCTCGGCGAGGAACTTGCTGTTGGTCATGAACACCAGCGGATCGTCGGCGATCGCGGTCCATTGGCCGTCCTGATGCCGCATGCGCGCGGGGAGCTTCGCGAACGACGGCGACTTGTAGGGCTCGAACAGGCCCTCGGCGATGCCCGCGGCGAAGGTCTCGACCGGTCCGCCGAACAGCACGTCGATGCGCGGGTTGCCCTTCTCGGCGGTCACGCGCGCGAGCGCTTCGCCGGAACTGAAGCGCACGAAGTTCACCTTGATGCCGGTGGCCTTCTCGAACTCCTCGAACATCGGCCGTGCCCAGTTCTCCGGCCAGATCGAGTACACGTTGACGGTGCCTTGCGCCTGTGCGCCGAACGCGGCGGCCGCCAGGGCGAACGCGCAGAACGCGCGTGCGAATGCGTGCTTGAGACGTGCGGAGATCATCATGGGGCTCCTCGGGGGGATCGTCGCCGCCGGCCGTTCGGGCCGCGCGCGCAGGACATCCGGCGACGGTACCGGAGAGGCGCCTCGCGCGTCAAATCGGGCCCGCCTCGGGCCGGCTCAGGCGGCCTCGACGATGCCGGCGATCGTCTCCGCCGCGGACTCGCACTGCGCGCGCGTGACGTCGAGGTGCGTCACCGCGCGCACCGTGCGCGGCCCGAAGGCGAAGAGCAGCACCCCTTGCGCGCGCGCCGCCGCCACGACCGCGGCGCCGTCCGGTGCGCCGTCGCGCAGGCCGAACACGACGATGTTGGTCTGCACCGTGGCGAGGTCGAGCGCGATGCGCGGGGACTTCGCCAGGCGTTCGGCGAATCGTCTCGCGTTCGCATGGTCGTCGGCGAGGCGTGCCATGTGGTGGTCGAGCGCATGGACGCCGGCCGCCGCGTAGATGCCCGCCTGCCGCATCGCGCCGCCGAACATCCGCCGGTAGCGGACCGCGAGGTCGATCGTCGCGCGCGAACCGGCGAGGAGCGAGCCGCCCGGCGCGCCGAGCCCCTTCGACAGCGCGACCGCGACCAGGTCGAACGGCGCCGCGAGATCCGCGAGCCCGATCCCCGAGGCCACGGCCGCGTTCCACAGCCGTGCGCCGTCGAGGAAGCTCGCCAAGCCGTGCTCGCGCGCGACCGCGCAGACGCGCTCGCAGGCATCCTGCGGCACGACGATGCCGCCCGAGCGGTTGTGCGTGTTCTCGATCTCGACCAACGTCGTCGGCGGATAGATCACGTGGCCGCGCGGCTTGCGCGCCGCGAGCACGTCGGCCGCGTCGAAGGCACCGCGTGCGCCGATCTCGGTGAACTGCACGCCGGCGTTCGCCGCCGAGCCGCCCATCTCGTGCCAGACCGCGTGGCTCTCCCGGCTGACGAGGACATCGTCGCCCGGCCGGGTCAGCGTGCGCAGCGCGACCTGGTTCGCCATCGTGCCCGACGGCAGGAAGATCGCCGCCTCCTTGCCGAGGAGCGAGGCGACGCGGTCCTGCAGCGCATTGACCGTCGGGTCCTCGCCGTACTGGTCGTCGCCGACCGGCGCCGCCGCCATGGCGGCGCGCATCGCGGCCGTCGGGCGCGTCACGGTGTCGGAACGAAGGTCGATGGCCACGATCGCTCGATTGTAGCGCCAGCGCGGCAGGATCCGCCGTTCGTCGGCCGGCGGACCGAGGACAGGCCGGTCGCGCGCCTTCTGGCACAGCGGTTGCTGGATCGGGGGCAACTCCGAAGATTCAGGAACCGTTCACCATGCGCCGCCTCATCGTCCGATCCGCGCTCGCCGCCGTCGCCTGCCTCGCGGTCGTGCCCGCGTCGGCGGAACTCGTCCGCTGCGTCGCCCCCGACGGTACGGTGAGCTTCCAGGCGAAACCCTGCGCGGCCTCCGCGTACGGCGGAACCAAGCTCGCGGCGAGCGCGGAGGACGTCGAGCGCGCCGTGACCGACCGCGAGAACGCGCAGCGGCGCGACCGCTGCCGCAGCGCGAAGGCGATCGCCGACCGGCAACGCGCGTTGCTCGCATCGGGTGGCGCCCCCGATCGCAAGGCGGCGAGCGACGAACTGGCGATCCAGGAGCGCCGGATGCGCCAGGACAACTGCGGCACGATGTAGCGCAGCAGCACCCTCGCCCGATCCGCCGTCTCGCGCCCGCGCGCCGTCAGGCGGCGCGTGCCTCGCGCCCTCTCGCGCGCTCGTCCTCGCACTCGCCCACGAATCCGGCGACGAGCGCGTTGACGTCGGCCGCATCGGTGACCGGACCCAGGTGCCCGGCATCGACCCACGCACTGCGCGCGTTCGGCAGTCGGTGCGCGAGCGAGGCGACGATACGCTGTGCGAGCACCGGGCTCCTGCGACCCGCGATCAGGAACGCCGGCGCGTCGATCGCGCGAAGCTCGTCCGGATCGTCCGGCCACGCGAGCGCCGCGCGGAAGTCGAGCGCGACCTTGCCGATGCGGCGCGCGATCGAAGCGCGCGATGGGAGCGGCATCGACGCGAACGCGCCGTCTCCGCTCCAGAAGTCCACGAAGACCTGGGAGGCGAGATGACGGTGGCCCTGATGCACCGACGTCGTGACCACTCCGGCGAGCCGCCGCAATGCCGCCAGCGACTCATCGTGCTCCGGCAGCGCGCGGAAGGCGACCGGCTCGTAGAGCGCGAGGCTCGCGATGCGCTCCGGATGGAGCCGTGCGTAGCGCATGGCGACGAAGCCGCCGTACGAGTGGCCGACGAGGTGGAAGCGCGTGCGCGGCGCAACGAGGCCGTCGAGGCGCTCTTCCAGCGCGAGGACGTCGTCGTCGGCGCCGGATGACATCCCGAGCCCCGCGGGCGGCAAGTCGCCGTAGCCGCGGAGATCGAGCGCGATCGCGCGAAAGCGCGGGGCCATCGCCGCGACGAGCGGCGACCACTGCGCCTTCGAGCCCAGCGACGCATGCAGCATGACCACGGCAGTACCGCACCCGGCGATGAGGCTGCCGTAGCCGGCGCCGATGCCGGCGCCGGACGCGGCCCGGCTGGTCACGGTGAGCGAAGAATGGGTGGCCTGGACGGGCATGACGCGACTCCGGACATTCGGTGGGGACCGCCGGGAGTCTGGGCATCGCGTATTTCAGGCCGATGTGCGCGTGAGGCCCGTCGTGTTTCGTTTGTCGCGTCCGCTCCGCCCGACCCGGGGGCCGCTTCAGTCCGCCGGCGTCGATCCGCCGGCCGCGGAGAGTTCGGCCACCACGCGCCGCACCTCGCCCGGCAGGAACGGCTTTTCGATCACCGGCCGGCCGGTCGACCTGACGAAGTCGCGCAGCGACGTCGCGAGCGTGTCGCCGGTGACGAACACCACGCGTTCGGCGCGGCCGGGCCAGCGCCGCACGATCTCCTCGTAGAGATCGCGTCCGTCGCGGTCGGGCATCCGAACGTCGGTCAGGATCGCGTCGAAGGATTCCTCGGCGAGACGGTCGAGCGCCTCGCTGCCCGACGCTGCGGTAACGACGCGACCCCGGGCACCGCCCAGGATCTCGGCGAGCGCGTCACGAATGTCGGGCTCGTCGTCGACGATCAGGATCGAGCGCTTCGCGGCACTCGCCTTCGGTGCGGGCCCGGCCGCCCGCTCCGCGGCTACGACGTCGCCCGCTGGCAGCGACACCGTGAACTCGGCGCCGCCCTCGGGCGACGCGTCCACCGTCAGCGTGCCGCCGTGCGCCTCGACGATGCCGAGGCTCACCGCGAGTCCGACGCCGGTGCCCACGCCGGTCGGCTTGGTCGTGAAGAACGGCTCGAACACCCGTGCGCGGAGCGATGAGGGGACGCCCGGGCCGTTGTCCGAAACCGTGACCGCCAGCACGCGCCGGCCCACGTCGAAGCGCCCGGCGACGCGGATCCTGCGCGGCAGCGGACGGTCCTGCAGCGCCTGCTGCGCGTTGATCAGCAGGTTGAGCATCACCTGATGGAGCTGGTCGGCATCCGCGAGCACGCGCGGCAGGTCGGATGGACAGTCGACCTCGACCTCGACCCCGCTCGTGCGGAGCGCATACGCCGCGATGTCGAGCGCGGCGTCGACGACCTCGCGGATGTCGACCGGTCCCCGCTCCGGCCGCTGCTGGCGCGCCATCGCGAGGAACGTGCGCACGATGCGGGCGCAACGCTCGGCCGCGGTACGGATCTTGACCGCCGCCGCCTGCGTGGCCGGCTCGCCGTGCTCCTCGAGCAGCACGGCGCGCGCGACGACGACCGACAGCGGGTTGTTGAGCTCGTGCGAGACGCCCGCGAGCAGCGAGCCCAGCGCGGCGAGCTTCTCGCGCTGGTAGATCGACTCGCGCTGGCGCGCGAGTTCCTCGGCGGAGCGTTTGCGTTCGGTGACGTCGGTCGAGATGCCGCAGACCGCGTAGGCGCGCCCGCCCGCGTCGTGCAGCGGGAACTTGATCGAGATGTAGGTGTGCGTCCCGTCGTCGAGGCGCGCCGTCTCCTCGAATTCCATCGGCGCGTTCGCGTCGAGCACGAGGCGGTCGTTCGCGTGGTGCGGCCGCGCGACGTCCTGCGGCAGGCACTCCTCCTCGGTCCTTCCGACGACGTCCGCCTGACGGAGACGGAAGACGCGCTCCCACTCACGGTTGACGAACAGGAAGCGGCCCTCGGTGTCCTTGACCGACACCACCGCGGTCGCGTTGTCGAGGATCTGCTGGAGGCGCGCCTCGCTGTTCTCGAGTTCGCGCTGGATGCGCACGCGCGCCTCGAGGTCCTGCCGCAGCCGGCGATTCGTCTCGGCGACCTCGAGCGCCATCGCGTCGAAGGCGCGGCCGAGCCGGCCGAGTTCGTCGGGCCCGCGGAGCCCGCTCCTCGCGGCGTGGTTGCCCGCCGCGATCTCCTCCGCCGCGTGCACGAGTCGCGCGGTGCGCCGCGTGAGCAGGAAGTGCAGCACGAGCCACATCACGAGCGCGACCGCGGTGACCCAGCCGGCCCAGATGAGCGACTGCTGGAGCACGAGCGCGCGGGCCTCGGCCTTGTTCGCCTTGAGGTCGTAGGCGAGGAACACGGCGCCGTGGCGCGACGGCTTGAGCTCCGAGCGCTCGCTGCCCATCAGGACCCGCGTGTGGCCCAGAAGGCCGGTGTCGGTCGCTTCGATCCCCAAGCCTGGCCGGTACTCGCGGTAGCCCTCCAGGCGGGCCGCGGGCAGCACATCGGCGATCGGGCGGCCGAGCCACGCGCGCCGGGTCGAGGCGATCACGTCGCCCTGGTCGTCGGCCAGCGCCGCGAAGGCCACGTCGTGGTTGTGCGAGAGCACGGCCACTTCGTGCTGGGCGGTCGCGGTGTCGCCCTTGAGCAGCAGGTACTCGAGCGTGCTCTGCAGGCGGGACATCTCCTGCGCCATGCGTTCGCGGCCGGCGAGCTCGACCGCGAACTCGGCGCGCGGCGCGTGGTAGAGCAGGTTGACCGCCGACAGCGTCGCCGCCAGCCCGAGGAGCACGAGCGGGATCGTGACCTTGAGCGAGGCGCGCGACCCGAGGCTCATCGCTTCAGATGCGAGAGCGGTCCGGGCTCGAGCAGCGCGGGAATCGCGACCTCGTCGTGCAGAAGCTTCGCTTCGAGCATCAACGCCATCAGGCGCTTGCCGGTGACGGCGAGTTCGGGGGCCGGGCCTCCGAGCATCTTCAAGTTCTCCTCGCGCGACGGGATGCGCAGGCCGGAGAGCGCCGCGAGGAACTGCTCGCCCGAGATCTGCTGGCGGATGCCCATGCGCCGCGCGGCGTCCTTCGGATCGCGGTGCAGGTAGTCGATCGCGTCGAACCAGCCGTTGAGCAGCGCCGCGATCGCGTGCGGCTGCCTCTCGATCGCGGTGGGCCGGACGGCCAGGAGGTCGACGATCTCGCCCGGGATCTTGGTGCTGTCGAACAGGATCGCCGCCCCCGCCTTCAGGAACTGCGCGCGATAGGGGTCGAAGGTGACCGCGCCGTCGACCTGCCCCTTCGCGAACGCGCCCGGCTGCTCGTTCGACTCCATGTGGACCACCTCGACATCCGAGGCGCTCATGCCCGAGAGCGCGAGCGCGCGGGCGAGCACGAACGCTCCCAGCGCGCTGCTCTCGACGGCAACGCGGTGTCCCCTTAGGTCACGCATCGAATTCATGTCGGCGCGCCCGACGACGACGTCCGCGCCGTGCGACACGTCGGCGACCAGCACGATCTTCGGCCGGAAGTCGTCGGCCGCGAGCCCGAACAGCTCGTCGAGGCTCACGACCATGCCGTCGATCGCCTGGTTGCGGAACGCGCGCAGCACCTCGCTCGCCGACGGGTACTCGACGAGTTGCACGACCGACGGGTCGAGCTTGCCGAGTTCGCGCGCGAGGTACAGGGGCTCGCTGCCGATCCACACGTTGGTGCCGATCCGCAGCGGCGGCTCCGGCTGCCGGTCGCAGCCGGCCGTGGCCGAGCCGAGGAGCGCGAGGACTCCCGCGAGGAACCCGCGGCGAGACAGTCCGAAATGCCCGTTCATCGCGTCAGTTCCCGTCGGGCACGAACAGGTAGCCTTCGTTGCGCACCGTGCGGATGTAGCGGGGATGCTCGGGATCGGGTTCCACTTTCTTGCGCAGCCGCATGATGCGCAGGTCGACGCTGCGGTCGAACGGGTCCCAGTCGCGCCGGTTGAGGTTCAGGATGCGCTCGCGCGAGAGCGCCTGGTTCGGATGCTCGGCGAGCGCCTTCAGGAGATCGAACTCGAGCGACGACATCGGCACGTGGTTCCCCTCCTCATCGGTCAGCCGGTGCGCGGCGAGGTCGAGCACGCAGCGCCCGATGCGCACGCGCTCGGCGCCGAGTTCCGCGCGGTTCGCGGCCGACATCCGGCGCAGCACGCTTCGCACGCGCGCGAGCACCTCGCGCGGATCGAAGGGCTTCGAGATGTAGTCGTCCCCGCCCATCTCGAGGCCGACGATCCGGTCGACGACGGTCGACGCGGAGGTCACGAACACGACCGCGACCGACGCGTGACGCTCGCGCAGGTGGCGGGCGAGCGCGAGGCCGTCCTCGCCGGGCATCGTGACGTCGACCAGCGCGAGGTCGATCGCGGCCTTCGCGACGACCGCCTTAGCCGCATCGGCGTTCGCCGCGCCCATCGTCGCGTAGCCGTGCTTCGCGAGGTACTCCTCGAGGACCTCGCGCACGTCGGGCTCGTCGTCGACCACGAGGATCGTGGCTTTCGCGTTCAATGTCGCCTCCCGCTTCCGGGCGATCGCCTCGGCGTCGCCGCTCGCCCTCGCCGGCAGCGCGAATCCTACCGCCGTGACGGTGCGCCGTGGTGGCCGGTCCGACCGCTCCGGGCCGCCCCGTGCCACGTCCGTCGCCTCGTTCCCGCTCCTCATCGTCGTTCGCCTCGAGGCGTGCGGGATCGCCGCCGCCGCTCCGCCCGGTCCGGGCGAGGGTCGAAGCATAGACGGCGGTCCGGCGGACGGCACCGGGTCCGTACGCCGTTGATACAAACGAAACAAAACCGGCGCGATGGCGTTGCGCCGATGCCGCTTCCGCGCGCCACGGCGCCGAGTCCTGCGATCGGGCGAAATACCGGAAACAAATCGGGCCGCACGCTGAAATCGTCCCGCGACGAACGCTCCGCAGAATGCGAACGTTCAAGCAGAGAGGAGCGAACCAGATGTCGTCATCGAACCCAACGTCGCCTCAGGTCGCAACCCACTGGACCCGCCTGTTCTACCGCGACCTCGACGCGCCCTGGCGCGAAGCGAGCGAGGACGGCGAATCGACCGCCGAACCGCGTTTGCGCACGGGCGCGGGGGGAGCAGCCTTCGACGCGCGCACGCTGACCGTCGCGGCCGCGGTGCTGCTCGGCGCCTTCGCGTCACTCGCCCTGGGCGTGTCGGGTCTCGATCGCCTGTTCGCGCACGACGGAGACGCGCAGGCGCAGCCCGCCTGCGTTCGTTCCGGCGGTCCCGAAACCGGCACCGCATCGCGCAGGGCGCCATTGCCGCCCTCGCCCACCTTCGCCTGACCGAAACCGAACAGGAGAACCGCCATGCCTCATGTCGAACGCGAACTGCACTCGCCGGTCGGAACCGCGCCCCCCTTCGCGCCCTCGCGCATCAGCGAGTCGCGCACCGCCGCGCTGGTGCGCGCGCACGCCGCCAACGATCCGGCTTGCGTCGACGCGGAAGCGATCGACAGCTCTCCGGCGCCGACCGAACCCGCCGCTCCCGCGGAGGCCGTTCGTCGCCCCTGGAGCGTCGGTCTGCACCGCCGCGTCTCGCGGCTGCGCTCGCGGCTCATCGGAAGCGCGATCCTCGCGGGCATCGGCGCGATCGCCGGCGTCGTGCGCCGCGCGCGCGACGCCTGGCGCGCCCGCAGCCTGGCCGCGTCGATCTGCACGAGCCTCGACGAACTCGACGATCGCACGTTGCGCGACCTCGGTCTCGACCGCAGCGAGGTCTCGTCGCTCGCCACGGAACTGGCCGGCCGCGCCGCCACGACGCGCATGCACGCGATGCTCGCGCTGCGGGGGCGCTTCCGCTGACCGCGCGCGAACCCGCTCCCCGCCACGCGCGGCGGGGACGCGTCACGCCGCGCTCGACACCGACGACGGTGGGCCACCGCTGCGTCCGGACGCTGATGCGGCCTCGACGCGGCGAACGAGCGCCTGCAGCTTGCCGACGTCGACGCCGAGCGCGCCCTGGAAACCCTGTTCCGCCGACGTCGGGCAGAACAGGATGCCATGCACGAGGTCGAGCTTCGCCGAGATCAGCCAGAAGAACGGACGGAATTCGATCGACGGCATGAACTCGATGACCCGGGTGCCGGCCGCGCAGAACAGGAGGTTCGCGAGGCCTGCGCCGTGCGGGCCCACGATGAACGCGGCTCCGCGGAAGAGCCGGATCTGCTCCGCCACGTCCATGCCTTCGAGGTAGACGGTCTCGAAGCCGAGGCGCTCCAGCGTTTCCTGGACCTGCGCGTGGTTGGCGATCGTCCGCGTCGGTCCCCGTCGCGCGATGAACAGGCGTCGGTCGCGGCGCATTCCGGGGACATCGTGGCGCATCGCGACGCCGCACCGGAAGTCCTCGAGGTAGGGCGCGGGCATCGTCTGGACGAGGTCGCTGTCGACCCAGACGGCCTCCCGGACGTGCACGAGATCCGCGGAGACTTCCTCGACGCCTCGGTCCAGCCCGACCGCGGCGAGCGCGCGCCGATGGTCGAACGCCGCCGCCACGTCCATCGACTTCGGCAACAGGATCCGGCGCCCGGCGTCGGGCCCGAGCGCCCGCGTCATGAGATCGAGACCGAGCAGCCCTTCGGCGACCCAGTGGTAGTAGTTGTGCAGGTTGCCGTTGTAGAAGACGAGGCACGACGCGTCGTGATGCGGCGCCGCCGCCAGCGCAGCGCGGTCGATCCGCAGACCGTCGCTCTCGACGGTGAGCCAGGGCGCCGATCCCGGCGGGGCACCCCGCAGGTAGCCCATCGCGCGCCACACGCCGCTGCGATCGAAGATCGCGCCCTCGGAGAATCGCGCCATCGACACGTACACGTCGCTGCGGCGCACGAGCCGGATCCGGTCGTGGCCGACCGGACCGACGTGCGAGCCTTTCGCGCATCCGGCGACGAACACCCGCAAGTCCGCGTCGTCCGCGACGATCGGCGGGTCGAGCCGCGGCGAGGCTTCCGACGGCCACCAGGTATCGCCCGAATGCAGGAAAGCGCCGAACGACGCGGCCCGGTTCCGGTCGTCCATCGACACGGAGGTGGTCAGCCGAAGGTCGTCGCGCGTCGAAGCTTCGGCAACCTCCTCACGACCTGCTTCGAGCGCAACGCCTGCGCGCGGATCACCGACCGGCCACCGCCGCGCGGCCATGACATCGCCGGCGTCGACCGCACGACCCGGCTCGAACAACATCAAGCCCCGCAGCGTCCATGAAGCACCGGGCGACGTACCTTCGCGCTGCGTTGTCGAGAGCCGCAGGTCGACGACCTGGTCCGCGCCGATCCGGCAAGCAAGCACACCGACCGTTTCGCCACCGGGCTCGAGGTCCACGTCGGTCCGCGCGCCGTCCTGCGACCGGATCGCGAGGCGCCATGCGCCAGCGCCTGCGGCGAGCCGCAGGACCACGACGACATCGGCATTCGGCGGCGCCGTCGTCCTGAATCGTAGCGAGGCTTCTTCCCCGGCGGCGCGTACTCCGCCGGCACCGGGCATGCTCCAGCCCGAGACGCAGGCGAGGTCGGCGGAGAGCGACCCGTCGATGGCGTCGCCGCGAAGCAATTCCGCATCGCTCGAGATCGGCAGGTAGCGGTCCATCGGGAGGCGCAGGACGGGAGCCCGTCGGGGGGACCGCGCCTGGCGCGCCAGCGCCAGCGTCGAGGCATGCAGCGCTTCCGCTACCGCACTCCACGACCTCGGCTCGAAGAGTTCGACGATTTCCCGTTCGCGGCGCCGGCGCAACTCCGGATCGTCGAGAAAGCGCGTGAGACGTTCGAGCCCGTCGCGCGCGTTGTACGGATCGAGATAGTCCGCCGCCGCGCCGCCGGCTTCGGGAATGCCTCCGGTCGCCGAGCACAGGCAGATCTTGCCGTGCGCGAGACTCTCGCCCACCGGCAGCCCCCAGCCTTCGGCGAAGCTCGGGAACATCGTCAGCAGGCAATGCCGGTAGAGTGCATCGAGCTCGACGTCCGAGACATCGTGCAACAGCACGATCCTGCCGTCGAGGCCGCGGCTCGATTCGAGCTGCTCCAGGAAGTCGCGCACGAGCCAGCCCTTGCGGCCGACGAACACGAGCGTCGGAATGTCGCTGCGGCCGGATGCCGCCATCAGCTTCCACACCTGGAACAGGTAGGAGGGGTTCTTTCGCACCTCGATCGTGCCGACGCACAGCACGAAGCGCGTGCCGAGGATCGCCGCCACCCGCGGCGACAAGTCCGGTCCCGCCGGCGCGTTCGCGGCCCGCTCGCGCGCGAGCGGCAACAGGTGGACGGGCATGCAGTCGAAGCCGCCGGCGGACATGAAGCGCACGAGCGAGTTCCGGTTGTACTCGGTCGTCGTGAAGGCGAAATCGGCGAACGTGACCGCCTCCACGACGCTCTTCACGAATGTCCGTATCGACCCCGGCGCGAAGTACTCGGGCGCGTCGACCGGCAGCAAGTCGTGGATCAGCACGCCGATGGTCGCGCCCGCCTCCTTGAGCGCACGCGCCAGCCTGCCCGCCCGCCGATCGGTCCAGAACGCGCCGAGCGCGATGAAGACGTCGGGCGGTCCGGCGGCGATCGGGACAGAGCGCTCGACGAGTTCGTCGATCCGGGACCGCGCGTCGGCCGGCGCCGCGGGTCCCGTGCCGAGCCCGTCGAGGAGCGCGACGAACCGGGTCGCGTCGATGACCGTGAGCCGATCGCGGCCATCGAGCGCGACGAGGCGGATCGGCGGTCGGTGCGCGAGCGCGAGCAGATACCGCACGAGTTCGGCGTGGACGCGCTGGATGCCGGTCGGCGTCGTGTGATCGCCGAGGTAGCGCATCAGGTCGGTCACGTCGATCAGGATCGACGGCGCACCTACCTGCGCGTCGGTTCGGCGCGCGACCATCGCCGCCATCGGACGCGGTGTCGAGCGATGCGGCGGCTCCGCCTCGCCGTTCGCGGCGAAGCGTTCCCAGAACGCCGGGTCGATCCAGGGCTCGTAGGGCAGGAAGCGCCGTTCGCGCATCGACGGCAACCAGCAACGCTGTTCGTCGCGCGCGAGCATCGCGGCCATCCGGGGGTAGCTGCTGTTGGACAGCGCCAGATGGTCGGCCCGCCGCAACACCTCGAAGTCGCGCACATGCTCCGGCAGCGCCGCGGCCGGCTCGTCGAACTCCGCTGCCACCGACTCGAACTCGCGGAAGGCCGGACCGACCGCATCGGGCTCGTCGGTCGCGACGAACAGAAGCGGATCGCGCAGCGTCGGCCAGATCGAGTGCAGCCACTCGACGTACCAGGCTTCGGGCACCAGGCGGAAATACGGCAACTGGTGCTGAAGCCGGCGATAGTCGCCGCGGCGCACGTGCACCGCGACGAGCGTCCGCCGGCCGTCGTCGGTCACGCGTCGCCGCCACGCGTCGATGGCCTCATGACGGCGGCCCGCGAGCCGGAACATCCGCCGCAGTAGCGGACGATGCTGCCGCCAGCACGCGGGCGTTTCCTGGAAGTAGCCTTCCAGATCCAGGTCCGCCGGCGGGTTCGCCCAATCCCAGAGCTTGCGATCGTCGTCGCTGAAGCCGGCGAAACTCCAGCGCTCGAGCGGCTCGCCCGTGCAGCGGGGATCATCGAGCGCGTAGAGTGCTTCGCCCTCCCACGCCGGGAACGCCGCCGCCAGACCGTGGCGCAGCGCGTAGAGCTTCGCGTACGCGTACTGGAAGAGCTGGTTCGCGAAGCGCCCGTTGATCCCGAGCGTCGAGACCGTGACGCGGCCGCGCGCAAGCCCGCCCTGCCCGCGCAGCGTCCCCACCGACGCCGAGGCGAGAAAGCCGTGGGCGACACCGCCCGGAATCGCGCACGACGCGGTCCACACGAGGCCGAGATCGAAGAGGTCGCGCCGCAACCGGTCGATGTCGCTCACGTCCCGCTGCGACGGCGCGGACGCGAGAAGCACGACAGCGGAGAACGCGAAGCCGTCATCGACCTCCGCCAACATCGCCTGCAGCGATGCGGGAGAGGTCAGCAGCACGTCGATGGCTGCCGCGCCGGACGCAGGCACGACCGCGCCCGCGTCCGCCCATGTCGGCGTGACGCCCCGTGCGACGACGGACCGAATCGTCAGCGCAGGATCGAGGAAGGGTCCAAGCAGCCGATGGGCGAGGTCCATGTCCGACCGCGGGAGGGCGGCGAGGAGCGAAGCCTACGCGAATCCCGCGCGCGCGCAATCGCGCTGCGCCAGGTTAGTCCTCCCGGCGATCGCCGGCCGGGTATGCGTTCAGCGCACGACGTTGCGCGACCCCGCCGCGATGCAGCCGTTGCCGCCTTCGGCGCACACCACGAGATAGGTCGAGCGCTGGCCGCAGCCGGACACGCCGACCGTGTACTCGGCTCGCTGAGGGGGTGCGAAGCGCGGGTTCATGATCGGCGACTGAATCATCTCCTTGCTCAGCACCTCGGCCTTCGCGGCCGGGCAATTCAACTCGAACGCACCGCGCCGCTGTGCGGTGTGGACGGCGTCGGCCTGCATCTCGTCGACGATCTGCTGCTGCGTCTGGCAGCCGGCGAGCGCGAGGCCCGCGGCCGTGGCGAGGATCAACGTGCGGAACGTCTTCATCGGTGTGCTCCTGTCGTGGTTTCGAACGTTCTCATCCGGTGCGGCAATGTTCCTGCGTTGAAGGAACCGGTCCCTCAGCGCAGCGACCAACCGAGCAACAGCAATCCCCCGGCGGCGATCCAGCTGCCGGCGACGCGCCAGGCGATTCGCAACCATCCCGATTTCCAGGCGGCCACCGCCGCGGCGCCCAGGGCGACAAGGACGAAGATCGCCGCCGTGCTGCCGAGCACCCCGCGCATCCCCGCACCGGTCTGGGCCAGCGCAGCGCCGTTCGCGAAGCCGAGCGCGAGGCCGAACACGGCGGCGATCGCCGTCGTCGCGAACGGCGGCAGTCCGAGATCGAGCGCGACGAGGCCTCCCGCGAGCAGAAGCGGCAACCAGGCCAGCGCGTCGGGCACCGCGACTGCGGACACCTCTCCGGCGATGCCCCCGAGCGACCACGCCAGCGGTAACGCGACGAGGGCGAGCCGCGCGTGCATCCTGCCTCGCAGGCCGGCGAGGATCGCGATCGCGAACACCGGGAGCACGAGTTCCGGCGACAGCGCGAAATGCAGGATGCCGTCGTAGACCGGACCCAGGCCGGTCGAAACGAGATGCGCGTGCGCGAGCGATGGAGCGTACGACAGCGCGACGACCGCTGCTCGCCCCGCGGCTCGCCGGGCGCACGCTGTCACGCAACCGCTCTCCAGAGGAAGACGAGGCCGGCGAGACTCACGACACTTCCGGCGACGCGCAACGCGACCTTGCCGGAGGGCCAGCGATGCACGGCGCCGGCGGCGATGCCGATCGCGTGCAGGCAACCGGTCGCCACCACGAACCCGAGGCTGTAGAGGAGCCCGCTCTGGCCGGGAGGAAGCTCGGTGCCATGCGCATGTCCGTGGAAGATCGCGAAGAAGCCGACGAGCGCGGCCGCGGCGAAGAGCGGGATGCGACGCTCAGTCATCACCGCTGCGCCGAGCAGCACCGCGGAGGCCGCGATGCCCAATTCGACACCCGGGATGCCCACGCCGACGAGGCCCAGGAAGCCGCCGAACGCCATCACCAGCGGGAACGTCAGCGGCAGGATCCAGATCGCCGGCGCGCCGAGCTGCGCGCCCCACAGGCCGACGGCGACCATCGCGAGGATGTGGTCGAGCCCGGAGAACGGGTGCGCGAAGCCGGTGAGAAATCCCGACGCCTGACCGGTCTCGGAATGCGCGAATGTCGGCAGCGAGGTGGCCGCGAGCGCGGCGGCAACGACGAGCCTGGCGTGGAACGAAAGTCGCATGTCTCTCTCCAATCATCCGGCGCGGCGCGGCATGGAACCACGGCCCGCCTGCCGAAAGGTGAACGTTAGCATCATCCGCCCTCGATCATCATCACGACGCGCTGGATCGTCCAGAATGCGCCGAACGTCCCGACGACGTAGCCAGGCGCGAGTTGCATCGCCTTCGACCAGTGCAGCTCGAGTACCTTGAACGCGCGCACCGTGAGCAGGATCAGCGCGACGAACGCGAGCTGCCCGATCTCGACGCCCACGTTGAACGCGAAGAGCGCGAGCGGAATGTCGCCCTGCGGCAGGCCGAGCGCCGTGAGCCCGCTCGCGAACCCGAACCCGTGCAACAGGCCGAACGCGAACGCGACGATCCATGGATGGCGGATCGTGAAGCTCGTCTCGCCGCGCCACACCCGCACGATCTCGGGCCCGAGGAACAGGATCGAGAGCGCGATCGCGGCGTTGAGCGGCGGAGCCGGAATGTGCGCGTAGCCGAGCGTGGCGACGGCCAGCGTGATGCTGTGCGCGACGGTGAACGCGGTGATCGCCTTCACCAGCATCCACGGCGTGCGCACGATCAGCAGCAGGCCGAACACGAACAGCAGGTGATCGATGCCGAGCAGGATGTGCTCGACGCCGTGGCGGACGTAGGTCGCGAACACGGCGAGCGTCCCCTGAGGCGCGGTCACCTCGAGGCGCGGACTCGACGGCTGCACGAGCGTCATCGACATCCTGCCGTCGCGCGTCTGCACGCGTGCGAGCACGTCGGTGATCGTCGCCTGCAGGCCGACGAACTCGACCGACTTGCCTTCCAGGCCGCCGTCGATCTCGATCGTGCGCCGCTCGACGATCGAATCGTTGAAATCGCGCTCGTTGGGTCCGGTCAGGGCGCGCGTCCCCTCGGGGAACCGGACGACGACCGGCAGGCGCATGCCCGAGAGGAGCGGCGTACGCCAGACGACGTCGTAGCGGCCGGGACCGGTCTCGGTGAGCTGCAGGTACGCGGGGCGAGCCTCGTGCGCGTGGGCGAACGGCGCGAACACGACTACGAGCGCCAGAAGCGCCCACCTTGCGGCCGACCGCAACGTTCGCCCGAGGGTCATTTCGCCGCCGGCGAGGACGGCCTGGGAAGCACGACCGTGTAGCGCGCGCGCATCGCCTCGTAGGCTTCGCGCTTCAGGGTCTCGCGCCGCTCGGCGATCCACGCCTGCTTGACCTCGGGCTCGATCTCGTCGAACGGCGGAACCTGCGCCGGCGTCAGCTCGTCGATGAAGACGAGGTGCCAGCCGAAACCGGACTCGATCGGGCCGCGCCAGGCCCCGGGCGTCTGCTCGAAGAGCGCGCGCGCGAAGCCTGGACCAAAGGCCTTGGCCACCTGGTCATAGGAGCGGTCGGGGTAGTAGGCCTGGAACATGAACGGATCGCCCGACGCTGTGGCGTCCACTGCGTCGGCGGGCTTGCCGGCGAGCTTCGCGAGTTCATGCTCGGCGTCCGCGCGCGCCTTTCCATGGCGGTGGTCGGGCGAGAAGTAGATGTGGCGGAACGTGGCGCGCGGCGCCTGCGTGAAGCGGTCGCGATTCGTGTCGTACCACTTCGCGAGTTGGTCGCGCGAAGGCTCGCCGAGCGAGGCCAGGTCCTCGGCGAGGAACTCCATCTTCTGCACCATCCGGCGCTTGACGATGGTGTCGTTCTTCTCGAGGCCGAGGGCGAGCCCTTCGCGATAGAGCACCTCCTCGCGGACCTTGCCCTCGATCAGGCTCGCCATCTCGGCGGGCGTCGGAGGAGGACGCCCCTGCGCGAGCCACACGACGCTGATCTGCTTCAGGTCGTCCTCGGTGATGACGATCCGGTGGTCGTCGGGCGCTTCGAACGCCGACGGGTTGAGCCACGCGTACAGGCCGAAGAGCGCCGCACCCGCGACGAGGAAGTGCAGCAGCGGCTCGCGCAGAAAGCGGCCGACGCGGGAGCGTTCCGGCGCGTTCGAGTCGCTGTTCGATGCGGGCGCGCTCAACGCGCTCGTTCCGGACGGGACAGGACGTGCGCAACCGCGCCGAAAGGGCAGGCGCCGAGACGACTTCTCGTCATTCGCGCCGCGGTTCGACCGCGGCGACGCTCCGCCCGTACGCGTCCCACCGAACTACCCCGCCAACGCGATCTCGCTCGGCCGCCAGCTCTTGTCGAAGAACGACGGCAGCGGGCTGTACAGGCGCAGGATCGTGAACCAGCCCTTGCCGGGCACGGTCTGGATCCAGTTGCCGCGCTTGACGCCGGACGGCTGCGTCGGGCCGAAATAAATTGTCGTGGAGCCGTCGGCGTTCGCTTCGGCCGCGGGCGACGGATAGCTCTGGCTGCCGGCGCGCGGGTAGCGCTGCGGCGTGTCGAGCATCGAGCGCGACTGGTTGTCGTAGACCGTGAACGACCAGAACGCACGCGCCGGAATGCCCTTGGGCAGCGTCACCTTGTAGGTCTTCGCGCCGTCGTAGGGATTGCCGGCCGCGTCGAGGAAGCCCATCAGGTACTGCGAGCCGACGTCGGGAATGCGCATGATCATGCCCGGCGAATCGAGCGTGTACGCGTAGTAGAACGCGGTGCGCGAGTCGAGGGTGCGCGCGCCGGTCGGCGGCAAGGGTTTGAACATGCCGTCCTTGAACAGCGGCGGCGGCGTCTCGAAGTTCGCGCCGCCTTCCCAGAGCATGTTGCCCCACATCGAGCCGGGGTAAACGGTCCATTCGGGATGTGCCGCGACGTAGCGCCAGTTCAGCACGCGGCCCGCGGCGTTGCCCACCGCAGCGGCATCGGCGAGGATCTTCTTCATGCGCGCATCGGGCTTGAACGGCTGGCCCTTGACGATGCCGATCGCGGCGAGCTGCCCGGACAGTTCGACGTCGTAGCTCGTCGCGGGCTCCTGCTGGACGTTCTCGTTGATCATCTCGAAGAAGCCGTAGTCGCTCGGCGGGACCGTGTTGAATACCTTGCCGCTGGCCTCGACGAACTTGGTCTCGGGCACCGGTGGATTGCCGGCGAGCCGGACCTTGCCTTCGAGTGCCGTCGCGATACTCGTGCCGAAGCCGCCCGGCTTGTACGCGTAGATCTTCAGGTGCTTCTTGATGTTCTCGACGGCAGGCCTGGGGTCGTTGTTCACCAGGTTCGCGCGGGTCGCGTAGAGCACGCGGTTGGTGCGCGCCTTGGCGATGAAGTAGCCGCCGTCGGGCAGCGGCCCGTCGTAGCCGGGAGGCACGATCAGGTACTTGCCGCCCTCGCCGCGATCGGGGCCGGGGAAGCCGACGTCGACGACCCAGGAAAACCACATGTCGTTGATCGTGCCGAGCCCCATCGGCGGCTGCTCGATGACCATCGGGCCCTTCGTGAGATCGACCAGCGACATGTAGTAGATCGTGTCCGCGTTCGCCGTCAGGAACAGCGACTTCGAGTCCATCAGCTCGGAGAAGATCACCACCGAGTTGTCTTCGGCGCCGATGCTGCGGAAGCCCTTGCCCAGCGCGTAGGCCGACGCGCCGCGGAAGCTGTTGTTGTAGACCGCGAGCGCGTTGTTGAAGGCGAGTGCGTCGCGCACCTTCCCGGCCGTCGCAACGCTCGGCGCACCATCGTTGAACTCGAGCGTGCCGATGCTGGTCTCGACCCGCGGCGGCGTCGAGATCTCGCGGGGGATCGCGGCGGACTGCGCCGCAGCCAGCAGAGGAAGCGCGAGCAGCGCGATGGATGCAATGGCAGGAGTCGTGCGTCGAATCATCGTCGGACCTTCATGTTTCGGGAGAAACGGTTGCGTGCATCCGCCTACTTGGCGTGCATGTTGAACTGGACCTCGGTCCCGAGCTGCTGTGGCACCGGGATGAACTCGTAGTTCGCGTAGCCGAACTCGTTGCTGCGCGCGGCGTAGTGCTTGCCGCCGAGCTTGTAGATAGTGGTCTCGTACGGCGCGTTGCCGATCATCGACGTGACCTTGCCGCCCTTGATCTGGTAGGCGGCGGACAATCCGAGATAGGCGTTGCGTTCGAGATCCCCCGTCGCGCTCGGCTGCGGTACCTTGGGGTTGATGTACTTGATCTGGCGCTGGCCGTTCGCGTTCCAGGCGACGACGAACTTGTCGCCGGTGACGTTGTTCTGCGCGTAAGTCGACTTGCCGACCAGGAAGGCGCGCAGTTCGGCGTCGTTCAATTTCTTGGCGCCCCGCTTCAGGAGATCCGCGACCTTCGGGCTCTCCTTCGCCGCCTTGCGGGCGTCCGCCGTCGGCGCGAACCAGATCGGCGACGACCACGCGCGCTCCTGCACCGTCGCCGGCACGACCTCCGGCGGTGCGATGCCGAGTTCCTTGGCCTGGATCGTGGTCCAGCGCGGCGTCGGGATCTCCAGCACGCGAGCGTAGTAGAACGCGTCGAGCGACGGGTCGAAGTCGGGGTCGGTCCAGACTGTCTTCAGCTCGACCGCGCCGATCGTGTTGGTGAAGGTCGCGTTCGGGATGTCGACCGTGCTGCCGATCGCGGGGACCTTGCCGGTCTGCGGATCGCGCTTGCGGTCGCCCGCCCAGACGACGTCGTAGACCTTCTCGAAGCTCTGGCCGCTCTTGCTCCAGCCCTTCACGATCTGCACCCGGTCGAGGTTGCCCGAGGTCGGGTCCTTGACGGCCCACACCGCGAACGACGGCGCCTTGCCGCTCGCCGCCGGCAGGTCGGCGCCCATCGGCACGCCCTGCGCGTACGCGGTCTTCACCCACTCGTTGCCGTTCACGAGTTCGGGCGCGTACTGCCAGCCGCCGAAGAAGCGCAGCTTGATGCGCACGCCGCTGGTGCCGAAGGTCTCCTTGCGCGCCATCGCGTCGAACAGCGACGCGCGCGTGTTCTCCTCGGCCCACAGTCCGGTCAACCCGGCCGGGTTCTCATACCGCACGTCCATGCCGGCGAAGACATGGCCCGACATGCGCTCCTTGATGTTGCCGTCGTTCAACGCATGGCCGCCGAAGAAGTTCATCTGGCGGTAGGGTGTGGCCGTGTTGTGCGAATCCGAGCCGCCGACGATGCCGGTCTTGTACGGGTTGTAGCCGCGCGCCTGCTGCATCGCGATGCCGTCCTTCAAGCCCTGGCGCACGTAGCTGCCGTGGATCGTCGGCCAGCGCCCCGGCGGGAAGCCGAGCAGGTAGTTCAGGATCTCGTAGTTCGCGAACTCGTCGTTCGGCGACAGCAGCGGGTGGGTCTCCGACTGTCCCTTGATCTGCTTGATCTCGGTGAGGCGCTCGTTGCGATCGCGCGACGCGGCCCAGGCGGCGTCGATCGGCCGGCCCTTCTGGTCGACGTCGATCGGGAACATGTGGCCGTCGGAGAGATTCGCGTTGTGCGAGATCGCGAGCAGTTCCATCCCGGCCTTGCGCTGCTTGTCCATCCAGGCCCACAGATCGCTCGGGTCGGTCGACTCGAGCGAGCTGAACGGCATCTGCGGCACCTTCGCGCAGTCCTTGAAGAAGACGTTGCGGTGCATGTTGCGGTTGTCCGGTGTCGAGGTCCACTCGTAGGCACAGAACGCGGTGAACTTGCCCGGCTCGTTGGCAGCATCCGCCATCTCGTTGTTGCGCTTCCAGACGGTGCCGGCGACCGCCGGCTGCATCAACTCCTTGAACGGCTTGCCGTCGATCATCGAATTGCCCAGCAGCAGGTAGATGCGCTGGATGTCCTCGGGGCCGTGCACCACGAGCTTCTTGCCGAGCGCGGTCTTGGCGAGCGCCGAGGTCGGGTCGTTGGCCATCTGCACCACGCCCACGTACTCCGAGTGGTCGGTCACGCCCATCCAGTCGAGCGGCGTCGTGATCTTGATCGGATAGCCCATCGGGTGCGGGATCGCGTCGCCCTTGGCGTACTTGTACGAGTCCGCGGGCGTGGTCTTGGTGTTGCCGAAGATGAACGCGTCGAAGGACCAGCTCGTGTGCTGGTGCGTCTCGCCGAAGTACGCCTCGCGCTGCGGATTGGGCGTCTGCGCCCAGGCGGCGCTCGCCGAGGCGAGCGCGAGGGTGAGGCCGATCGAGGACCAGGCGAGCTTGGCGTTCATCGTGTTATTCCCTGTCTGGTTCGCCATCCGCCGGCGCGGCCGGCGACCGTACTTCCCTTCCCGAGCTACCGCGGCGCCGCGGGCTACCAGTGGAACTGCACCGCCACGCCGGGACCGTTGAAGTTCAGATCTTCGACCTTGCTCCCCGACTTGAACTCGTAGTCGAGGTAGCGCCACGCGGCGAAGAGATCCCAGCTCCCGAACGCGTAGCCCAGGCCGCCCATCGCCTGCCAGGTGAGCTTCGACTCGCCGGTGCCGACGTCGAGGTAGTACGGGATGAACCACTTGCGCTCGGCGCCCAGCTTCGCGCGGCCCTTGACGCCGACGATGGCGTCCCAGTACGTGTCGTCCGCCTCCAGCGAGCCCGCGCGTCCGGGCAGCGGAATCGAGTCGATGTTCCCCGTGAGTTCCCAGGTCACCTTGGGCTCGAGCTTCAGCATCCGGGCGCCGCCGAGCACCTGCATCGAGTACTCGGGCCGGTCGATCGCGACGTAGGTCGCCGCGAGCGTCCACGCCCAGCCCTTGAGATCGTAGCTGGCGTTCGCCTGCACGTCCGCCGGGATCTGGTGGCCTCCGAGCACGAAGTCCCGCGTGCCCGACTTGCTGTTGCCGAGGTCCATGTAGATGACATCGGTGAATCCGCCCCAGCGCCCCTTCCGGGCCTCGAACGAACCCATGAACACGAACTTGAGGTCGTCGAGGATCTTGTCGGCATCGATGGTGACGTCGGTACCGTCGGTCGACTGCGGGAACGTCGTCTTGCCTCCCATCGACGGGAAGTACCCGTAGAGCGATCCGGTGAACTGCCACTTGTCGGCCGCCTGCGCCAGCGCCGGGGCGCTGGTGGCGAAGGACAGGCCAGCGATTGCTGCACTCAATGTCAGGCGGCGGATATGCATGGTCGAAGCACCTTGGCGGATGCGTACGTTTGGATGGACGGTTGGCGAACGATGCGAGAAAGCGAAGCCGCTACTCCCGGAAAGCTCATGATTCTGTGCCGAAACGTGGATGAAGTGTTGACGGCGGCGGACCGGGAATTGACAATTTGCGACACCGCCGTCAATTGACGCCCCACCGATGCACTCGCCCCAGCTCCAGCCGCACCCGCCCGCCGTGGTTCCGAACGGAATGGCCCGCGTCGGGCCGGTGATGGGCCTGCCGGCGGTGCTCGCCGAGTACGACGTCGACCCCGAGACGTTCCTCGCGGAGTTCGGTCTCGACGTCGCGTATTTCGAAGAGCCCGAGAACACGCTTCCGATGGCGACCCTCGCGGCGATCGCCGGTCGCGGGGCCGAACGGACCGGCTCCGAGTCGTTCGGCCTGCGGGTCGGACGTCGGGCGACACTCTCGGTGTTCGGCGCCATCGGGTTCCTGATGAAAAGCGCGCCGACGGTCGGGCACGCGATCTCGCTCCTCAACCGCTACTTCGAGCTGCAGAGCCGCGGCGCCGCGGTACGGGCGGAGAGCGACGGCACGTTCGTGACGCTCTCCTACGCGATGTTCGATCACTCGATCGGACACGTGGCGCAGGTCGATTCCGCCGCGCTCGCGGTCGGCGTCAACCTGCTGCGCGAACTGACGATGCCCGATTGGGCGCCGCAAGCGGTGCAGTTCGCGTTCGCGCGGCCGCAGGAGATCGCACCCTGGCGCAGGTTCTTCCGGGTGACCCCCCGATTCGACGCCGACCGCTCGGCGATCGTGTTCCCGGCCCGCCTGCTCGAGCGTGCCGTGCCCACGGCGGACCCGCTGCTCTACCGGTTGATGGAGGATCGTGCCCACGAACTCCTGTCGCGCACGCGCGAAGGCTTCGCCGACTACGTGCGCCGCCAGTTGCAGCAGAGGGCGACGACCACCGAATACTCCGCGGCCCGGACCGCGGAGGCGCTGGGCATGCACGTCCGCACGCTCAATCGCGCGCTCGCGGCCGAGGGCACGACCTATCTCCACCTCCGCGACGAGATCCGCTTCGGCGACGCCTGCCGCCTGTTGCGGGACACGCGCATGCGCGTCGGCGAAATCGCCGTGACGCTGGGCTACGCCGATGCGAGCTCGTTCACCCGCGCGTTCCAGCGCTGGTCGGGCGTCGGGCCGTCGCGCTGGCGCTCCCGGCAGGCCGAATTGACCGCGCAAGCCAAGGTCGCGTAGCCGGCGGGGCGCCGTCAACGCCGCGGCGAATGCTCGTCGAGCATCTGGCGCACGAGCCGCACGTGCGATCGGAGCTGGAACAGTTGCGGGGCGAATCGCGCGGGAACGCGCATTGCCGCGACGCTCGCCTCGACGCGGTCGAGTTCCCGACCCAGGGTGCCCGCGTCGCC
>JAANMX010001148.1_pt1 | contig 31202 bp, 27 predicted proteins | sample 7279681 | NCBI WGS metagenome assembly JAANMX01 (sample SAMN14094542, study PRJNA606508) | bioreactor metagenome | isolation source: A lab-scale SPAN reactor treating ammonium-rich wastewater day 351 | place: Ireland: Galway | collected 2018-01-01 | reverse complement strand
CCTGGATTCCATGCTCCGGACTGAAAAGGGCCTTGAGGCGGCAAACACGGGTCCGATGGAACAGGTCGATGGTCGATGTTCCATCCAACGAACGGCCCGTGTGGTTCGTGATCAACCCGACTGTCAGTCCCTGAAGCGGAGCAAACTGCTCGGCAAGGAGAACATCGATGCCATTCTGCACCTTTTCAAAGCCGGCAGAGTCATCCATGCCCTCACCCTGGCAGGGAAGGCAAACCGCCACCAGGGACAAAATCAAAGCCCACCACACATTCACACCCTGCCTGGCAGATCGTTTCAGAGCGGTTTCCCGTTGTATTCACCGGTCAAAGTCAGAAGGAACTTCACGATCAGCTCCGCATCCTGATCGGAGAGAGGCATTGGTGATTGATATTTGCCCATCATCCTGACCGCATCGAGAAGAGTCGCCTGCGTGCCATCATGAAAATATGGCGCAGTCTTATCCAGGTTCCTCAATGTGGGAACTTTGAAACGAAAACGGTCGGAATCTTTCTGAGTGACATTGAAACGCCCATTGTCCCGTTTGATGACATTCCCCCGGTCACCCAGGTAATCACCTTTCAATCCGATCTTTTCGAAAGAGCATCCACCAAGGAGTTTGCCCGCATGGCAGGTTGCGCATCCATGCTCTTTAAACTCTTCGTATCCCTTCTTTTCTTCGGGGGTAATGGCATTGGCATCCCCCATCAGATATTTGTCGAAACGTGAATTGGGGGTGATCAGGGAGTGTTCGAAAACAGCGATGGCATTCATGACATTGGTGCTGGTCAAACCATCCGGATACAGCTTTGCAAAGGCAGCCACAACCTCCGTGTCCGCCTGCAGTTTTGGAATCGCCTCACCCCAGTTGGAGCCCATTTCGATCGGGTTGTTTACCGGCCCATCGGCCTGCTCCTGCAGGTCTGCCGCTCTTCCATCCCAGAACTGTTTGAACTGGAATCCCGAGTTGAACACAGTCGGTGAGTTGATATCTCCCATCTGGTTGTTGATTCCAGTGGAGAACTGTTTCTGATCGGTGCCCCCTTTATCCAGGCCATGGCAGGAAGCACACGACAGGGTATTGTCATGCGAGAGGCGGACATCATGGAACATCTTGTCGCCCAGGGCGACTTTTTCCATATTTTGAGCATGAGTGAGCGGAATCGGCTGGACCGCCTCATTGGCAAATTCGGGAGCAACTCCCGGAGTCTGATAGTGTTTCGCACGCACCCCTTTGACCCAGTCCAGAATCACTTTCTTTTCATTGGCAGACAGGCCGCTGTCCCAGTGGAGCACGACATAGCGCGCAGGCGGCATCGAGCCGGAGCTGGCCGAATACTCGATCATCGCCAGCGCCGATTCACTGACCGGAGCATTCCCTCCAGGATTCAATTCATCCACAAGGTTGATGAATGCAGTCCCGGCTTTGACATCCCGGGTGATCAGATCTCTGGCGATCGGGAAATTGGCATAAAAAGGAAGCTCCTGGTCCGGGGCATGGCACACCAGGCACTTCTTCTCCAGGATCGCCGCGACTGCCGCATACCCGGTTTCATCGGTCTGGCGGCTGCTCAGAAGAGGGTTAACCCTGGGTTTAACCACCAGATTGGCAATCGGAAAAACAAGCCCGAGAACAACCAGGACCAGGATGACAACCAGAAGTTTTTTCATGTTTCCATACCTCCCTTGAGAACCAGGCAAAACGGCTGCTGCATCCTGCCGTTCCTGTATTCGAGACAGTCCACCTCAAGCCTCGCGACAATACTAGCAAACGAACGCCTGATTTCGTAGATGCGTACCCGCCGCGCAGCCCTCTCTCTGGATCCTTTTTGCCTTCCCGGAAGGTCAGCTCCCGTTGAGTCTCGCCACATGGGTGAGGGAATGATATTTTCCATTTCATGGGGCGTGTCATCGAAACAATTCAGCTCACCAAAGTTTTTCCGATGGCAACTGAAGAAGTCCATGCACTTCGCGGTGTGTCGGTGTCGGTTGAAGATGGGGAATTCGCCTCCATCATCGGGCCATCCGGCTCGGGGAAATCGACCCTGATGGATATTCTCGGCTGCCTGTCACGGCCCACTTCCGGACAGTATCTCCTCGATGGAATCGATGTTTCCCGTTATTCAGACAAACAGCTCGCCGATGTGCGCAACCATAAAATCGGTTTCGTCTTTCAGGCCTATCACCTGCTTGCGCGGGCCAGCGCATTGAAAAATGTCGAACTGCCTTTGATCTATGCCGGTTTCGGCCGGAAGGAAAGATACCGCCGGGCACGCGAAGCCCTCGAGCAGGTCGGGCTGGGCGACCGCCTCGACCACCGTTCCAATCAGCTCTCCGGCGGCCAGAAACAGCGTGTGGCGATCGCCCGCGCACTGGTCACCCATCCCTCGCTCATTCTCGCCGATGAACCCACCGGAAACCTGGACAGCAAATCCGGCGAAGAAATCCTGCGGATACTGGAAGACCTGAATGCCCAGGGAAATACCATTGTTGTTGTAACCCATGATCCTAAGGTCGCCGAACGGACCGACCGGGTCATCAAAATCTTCGATGGAATGATTGTCGAGGATCGCCCCTCACTGCGCCACTCCACACCACAGTTAGAAGTAGGAATTGGCGCTCCCGTAAATGAGTGAAAGCACCTCATGGCGCGAACGATGGTCGGCGAGGAAAAACCCGCGCATGGCCGATGTCACCATGCGCGCCCCGGGCTTCTTGACACCGCGTATGGCCATGCAGGAGTGAGTCGCCTCAATCACCACCGCCACACCTTTGGTATCGAGGCGGGACTGAATGAAGTCAGCGATCTGCTCGGTCAGGCGCTCCTGAACCTGGGGGCGGCGGGCAAACAGATCGACAACCCGTGCCAGCTTTGAAAGCCCGGCCACACGCCCATTGGGGATATACGCCACATGCGCCAGGCCGGTGAATGGCAGCAGGTGATGCTCGCACATGGAATGCATGGGGATATCCTTGAGCAGCACCATCTCGTTGTATTTTTCCTCAAATGAGGTCTTGAACACCTCATCCGGATCTTGATACAGCCCTTCGAATACCTCGGCATACATCCTGGCCACACGCTCAGGAGTTTTCCGGATTCCCTCTCGATCCGGATCCTCACCGAGCGCAAGGAAAATCTCCCGGACCGCCCTCTCGATTCGTGGCAAATCTATCAGATGGTTTCCCTGGGCCGCCACTGAATCGAGATCATCGCTATGCGGACAATCGGCTGACATGGATTACCTCGCTTTCCATAGGGCTGATGGTGGGTTCGGCGTAAAAAAACGGATTCCTCGATCAACCAGGCCACTGATTGGGACGAATGAAAAATATCCTGTCACCTCGGCCTCCCTGTTCCTGTGTTGGCCAGGCCTGGGAAACAGGAGTGCAAATGAACCGGCCGCAGGCCGAGAGAGCGGAAGGACCAGAAACATTTGTAGCAGAGGCATCTGGATATACCGGAGAACCCTGATGAAAAATCAGCCGCTGTATTTCATGCCGCTGCTGACTGTGGTCAGAACCGCTGCATCACTGCTTATTCCACAATCCACCACTTCACCGAAATAGATAGTATGGTCGCCGGGCGTTACCAGGCTGGTGATCCTGCACTCCACCCAGCCGGATGCCTCTTCCAGGACCGGCATCCCATGGCTTGTCTGGTGAAATGCGGCTGACCCGAATTTGCCATCCTTTGGCTCGGGTGTTTTAAAAAAGGCCCGTGCGATTCCTTCCTGGTCCGAACGCAGCACATTGACTGAAAAATAACCTCCCACCTCGAGCATGGATTGCGGACGGCTGTCATTTCGAACCGCGATCCAGACCACGGGTGGTTTAAAGGAGCACTGCCCCAGCCAGCTGCCACTGAAGGCATGCACCACCCCATCTTTCCCGCATCCCACGATAAATATCGGGCTGGGGAAAAGCTGAAGAACCTTCTTTTTGATCGCTTCATCCATGGGTCGAAACTCCTTATCCCTGATCGTGATGTAAAATGCTCACCAGCGAGTTTAGGCCGCGGTTCTCTTTTGAGTCAAACCCACAGACAGGCGCATTTTTTCGAAAAATCGATCCAAATGGCGCATAAATATATTTCCGACCCGCAACAAAAAGTGCGCAAATGTCTCCTCCAGCTTCGTTACTGGAGTGGGAGCGAAAATCCCAATAAAAGAAAAAAACGGAGGACACGACAATGACAACAACACTCAAAACTCTGGTTCTGGCAGCAGCGATCACACTGGCCCTGGCAATCATCCCAACCCCTTCCAGTGCGGAAGTGATTCTCAATTACCCAGTGGCATATCACCTGGTGACTGTCCCTTACACAGTCGCCACCCCCACGCTTGTGGCCCCGGTCACACTGATCGCTCCGTATTATGTTCCAGCCCCGGTTATCCCAACCGCCCCCGCTGTCACCTGTTTCTGGCCATACACCTGCTACACCCCCTACTGAATCCCAATAAAAACACACCTGGTCACGGAAGAACCCTTCTGAAAATAATTCGGGAGGGTTCTGCCCTTTTTTTCATCTCCCTGAAATCCGATACTGAAAGCGAAAATGTCCAGCCACCTGATTTTGGGAATAGATACCTCCAGCGGATGGGGAAGCATGGGATTAACCGATCGCCAGGGCATGGTTGCCTCGGCAACAGTGCGGGTGCGAGAGGGGCATTCCAGAGGTCTAACCCTCCGCATCGAGAACCTCATGAAAGATGTGGGCATCGATCCTGGACAGCTTTCAGCAATCGGTGTGGTTAATGGGCCTGGCTCCTTTACAGCGCTCCGAGTGGGAGTCGCCACTGCCCAGGGGCTTGGGATGGGGCTTGAGGTTCCTGTGGTTCCCCTGGGGAGCCTGGAAGCCCTTGCAGCGGGAGTACCGCCCCTGGCGGGAAGATTGCTCACACTGCTGCCCGCACGAAAAAATGAGGTTTTCGCCCAGGTGTTCACTGTCTCCAGTGAAACCAGATGGATCCCGGAAAATGAAATCAGCTGCCTGAACCTCGAAGAGTTGTCGATTTTCCGGCAGAATATCCAGTGTATCACCGGTCCCGCATTGGATTTATATCCCGAGGAATTGAAGGTGCTGCTCGGTGGGTCGGCTTTGTGGGCGCCGCTCTCCTGCCGCTATGCTCAGGGAGCGGCTGTCGCCGAACTGGCCAGGCAGGCGCTCAAAGAGAACCCGAATGCCTTCCCTGCGGAGAGCATCACCATTCAATACCTTCAATCACACGGCGCACAGACCATCGCCGAGCGTGAAAGGAGATAGTCGGATGAGAAGGCTGTTTCGATTCATTTCAATCATTATGGCCAGCGGCCTCCTGTGGTCCGTGGGGCTTCAAGGACTCCAGGCGGAAGAGGCGGCCCCGGTGAATCCAATGCATCAGAACTGGGCTTCACAGGTCGAACAGAAACGCAAAGAAGCGCGCGAAGCCGCCGCTAAAGAAAAAAAAGGCCCGCCTCCTGCTGCATCACCAGCCGCCAACAGCGGCGCGGCCCTGATCGATGGAAAAAAAATCCGCCTGCGCGCACGCCCCACTGCAACTCCCACTCCCGCGCCGGCAGGTGCTCCACCTAAAATATCCGGCGCGACTGCAACCTCCGCAACAACCACAACAACCGCCACCCCCACTGCCACCCTGACATCCACTCCGACAGTCACTCCCACCCCGATTATCGTGAAACGCCCCAAAGTGGTGGATGGGAAAATCATCATGGTCGATGTCGAAGTGACACCCACTCCAGCTCCTGCCAATGTGGCCGATGCGACCCTTGCCCAGGCCTCTCAGACCGCCAGGAAAATCATTTCCGCCACCGGCATGATGGGTGAAATCCGTGACCAGCTCACCCAGGCCATTGCTTCCGCCTCAAAATCCATCACCCTCTCCCCGAAGTACTATCCCAAAATCCGCGAAGAGGTGATGGCCGCAACCACCAAACGCAAAGGTGAGCTCAAAGGAGTTCTGAGCGCTTCACAAACCCTGCAACTCCAGATCAAGGTCAGCCGCCTCACCGGTTCTTCAAAGGGCAGCGTGGTGGATGCCGCCCTGGCGGCCGATATCCTCAAGGTTTTATGGCCAAAGGAAGCTCCTGCCCTGCTGGCCAGGCTGAAAGCAAAATCCAAAAAGACTCCCGATACCGAATCCGGCGGGTCGGAGGAGGACCTGTTTATCGAGGAGGGCGCCGATGCTTCTTCAACCGAACGGGAGATTTTTATCGACCCCGACACCGGGGCGTATGTCTATGAGGATGGAACACCAGTCCAATATGCCCCTGCGGCACCGGCAAACCCGCCTGTAGCTCCGCAACCCCCACCTCCTCCCCCGGTGGTCTACCAGGAAACCTATTACCCGCCTCCTCCTCCCCCGCCACCACCGCCCCAATACCAGGAATACCCCGAGGAAAATTACATCGATGGGAATGAAGGGGAGTATGTCGAAGACACTGGCGATGACCAGTATATCGAGGAGGACCCTTCTCTTTACGAGGAGCCTCAACAGGATAATTATATCGAAGAAAACTTGGATTATAATCAGGATGATTTCCAGGAAATCGATGGTGAAGTTCAGGATTACGGAGATGAAGGCTACATCGAAGAAGGTGAGTTCTAAGTTGTGAGGAATGGATGAAGGCATTTGTTGCCAATAAACAGATCGTGATGGGTTCGTTCCGATCCTCTTTCTGAGCATAGATTTCTCCTTTCCGCATGCGCGGAGTTTCATCAATCTCATTGAAGGATCCTTCAACATACAGAAGGATATGGAGGTTTGCTGTGGCTGTAGAAAAAACGTTGTTACTCGTAAAACCGGATGGAGTCCGAAGGGGCCTCATCGGGGAAGTGATCGGTCGTTTCGAAAAGAAAGGATATGCCATCCGCGGGCTGAAGATGCTCACACTCTCCCGGGAGATGGCAGAGAGGCATTATGCTGTCCACAAAGGCAAACCCTTTTTCGAATCTCTGGTCAATTTCATTACCTCTGGCCCACTTGTGGCCCTCGTCCTGGAAGGGGAAGATGTCATTGCTATTTCGCGCATCATGATGGGAGCGACAAAACCCCAGGATGCCCAGATGGGAAGCATTCGTGGTGATTTCGCCAACCAGATGCAGGAAAACATCGTGCATGGCAGCGACAGCCCCGAGAGTGCCGCTTACGAAATCCCGATTTATTTCAATGAATCCGAGCTGGCCTGATTGAGCTGGATCGCCTTCTACTGAGGTCGCCCCCCCTGCGATTCCAGACTGGAACCTGTTGGCGGGGTGATCTCGGTATTATCGGGGATCTGTTCATGCTGTGTGCGCAGGAAGGAACCGACATCCTCGCCTTCCTCCATGGTCAGCAGCTTGATCTCGATCCGGTCATTGAAGCGCTGCCCGATGGCTGAATCGGCAGGCACACGCGGCCTTTCGGAACCATAGGCCGCATAGCTGATTCGTTCCGGGGGTATCGAATGTTTGTCGATAAAATACTGGAGCACCGCATAAGCCCTCGCTCCGGAGAGTTCCCAGTTGTTCTTGAAAGGGGAATCCGGGCCTGGCTCGGTGCGGCTGGTGTGCCCCTCCACACGGATTTCATTCTGATATTCCTTCAGGAACTCCCCGATGGAGCCGAGTGTGGCATATCCTTCCGGTTTGATTTCAGCGCTTCCCGGGTTGAAGAAAACCGGGGATAAGGTCACCAGATTTAATCCTTCGCGGCCCATCTCGATATTGACTGCCTGGCTCAGCCCGGCACGCATCAGCATAGACTGGATTTTCTTCTTTGCTTTCTCGAGGTCGCGCTCTTTTCCACGGCCTTTGCGTTCGAGCATCGCCCTCTCGATCGGTGGAACATAATTATTGCTGGCCATCGGCCAGGGCCGTGTCAGGGCGACCTGGATGGCCTTCATCGACTCATGGGCTTTTTCGTCATCAAACTTGGCGAAAGATACCATCAACACAAAAAAGCACATCAGCAGTGTGGCCATATCCGCCCAGGAAACCATCCACAACGGGGCATGTCCGCCACCACCGCCATGGTCCCCTTTATGCTTGCGTCCAGCCATTGCTCAACACTCCCATCGATTTATTCGCGTTCATTCGCCACCTGGACACTCGAGGGCAGAAAGGCCATCAATCGCTGCTGCACAATACGGGGATTATCCCCTTCCTGAATGGCCATGATTCCCTCGATGACCAGCTCTTTGTTCAGGATTTCTTCGGAGTGGCGTTCCTTGAGGCGGTTGACGATCGGAAAACCGATTGTGTAACCCACCATCGCACCATAGAGGGTCGCCAGCAGAGCCACAGCCATGCTCGGACCGACCGCTTTGGGATCCTCGAGGTGCTGAAGCATCGCCACCATGCCGATCAGGGTTCCAATCATGGCGAAAGCCGGCCCGTTGGTCGCGATATTTTCGAATATGAAAGCACACCGCGCATGGCGTTCCTCGATAAACGAGATCTCTGTCGACAGGGTTTCCTTGATGACATGCGGATCGATTCCATCAACCGCCAGGCGCATGGCTTTGCGCATGAATTCATCCTCGATCTCCGGAATGATTTTTTCGAGAACCAGGATTCCTTCCTTGCGGGCGCGATCCGAATATTCCATAAACAGTTCAACTGTCTTGAGGGGATCCTGATTGCTGGGATACATCAGTTTTCGAAGAATACGGGTGATATTAAAGACTTTCGGCAAAGGGAAGCTCAGAATCGTGATCCCCAGGACTCCACCGAAAACAATCATCGAGGCGTGCGCTGAAATAAACCCAAATGGATTTCCCTCGATGAGAACGGCAAAAACCGGGAAACCGACTGAGATGAGTAAACCGATCAATATCGCTGTATCCATCGTTGATTTTTTCCCTGTATCCTTTAGTGAGTCCTGATTCCCATACTCTTCCGGGTGGGATGCACAGACTCATCCTCTGACCCGGCCTGACCCGAGGCTCATTCTCCCACTCGAAACTATCGGCCAGAGACATTAAAAGATTGAATGGAATGGATTCGGCCTTTGCAAGGAATCACAACCCCTTGAATGGTTCACCACACCAGTTTTTTCCAGGTAAAAAGGGGCCTGGCCGCGGTAAAACCATTCCAATCCTCACCCCCTGGTGATCAAAAAGTGGGTACTTTTACCACAGATGGGCCGAGCTTACCCACCGATCAATAACAGAGGCCAGACCCATGAAATCGATATAACATATTCATAATAAACAAGTTAATGGTCTGACACGGTCCACTGAGTGCCACTTGGCATTGGATCTGCGTATATAGGAGTCAAGCAAGAATTCCCCTAGTACCCGTTTCAGAGTGCGGGGCCGGATTGGCCCTGAGCAAGCAGGTCCGGCGCCGCACTCCTCCTCGTAACCTCAGAGAGCGGAAGAGACAACAAGCTTCCGCTCAATTTGTTTTTGCTTCATGCTGGTTCGGTTATTTCCTCAGAGGACAACTAATACCCCATGTCCCTGCGAAACCTGAAAAAAGATCTCCCCGCATATCTTTTCCTCCTGATCTGCCAATCCATTCTTTTCTGGCCGGTGTTATTCCAGGGCGCACTGCTGGCTGGCGGAGATGTGAATTACCAGTACTCCATCTGGACACAATTTTTTGTCGACTGGGTGCGCCAGGGTGTTTTCCCCTTCTGGAACCCCTATGCCTTTTGCGGGACTCCCTTCCTGCATGATATGCAGACCGCCACACTTTACCCCCCAGGCTGGATCCACTTCTTCCTCCCGATCCCCTGGTCATTCGGCTTCTCCGCTTATCTCCACACTTTCTTCGCCGGGTGTGGCTTCTATGTCCTTTCGCAGCGATGGCTGGAAAGGCGGCTGGCACGGACTCTTTCCGCTCTCCTGTTTATGAGTGGGGCTTTCATCACTTCCAGGCTGCTGGTCGGAGAGCCGACTGTCACTCAAGCCTATGCCTGGATGCCGCTTTTTTTTCATGCCGGTCTGGGTGTTGCAGAGGCTCCCTCGGTTCGCAGGATCGCTCTGTTCGCCTGGATCTGCGCCATGGTTTTCCTCTCAGGGCACCCCCATCTGCCTTTCCTCCTGCTCCATCTGTTCGCCGCCCTTGTGGTGATCCAGCAGATTCGGAGCATCGGGCATGATGGCGGCATTAAAAGAATCCTGTCGGGCTGGGGTGCCTTGATCGCAGGTGGACTGCTCGCACTGCTGATTGTTTTACCCCAGGCCGGCCCCTTCCTGGAGTTCGCCGGACATTCTGCCACCCGCGCCGGGGGGGCAACCTACAAGTTCGCCGCAGAAGGCAGCCTCGAACCCCATTTCATGCTGCTTCAGATCATGCCTCTCTTCTTTGGCGATCCGGGAGACAAATCCTTCTGGGTCACCACAGCCCCCTACATGGAACTGACCGCCTATATGGGAACATTCGGGATGCTGCTCATCCTCTCGTCCATCTTCCTGAACCGGAAGCCTCTGTTCTGGCTGTGGATGATCAGCCTCGCACTCGCCGGGGTCCTCGCACTGGGAGAACACACCCCTCTCCACTGGCTGTTTTATAAATTCATGCCGGGCTGGGACCATTTCCGAAACCCTGGAAGATCCCTGGTTATCTCCACCTTTTCCGGTTGCGTGCTGGCGGGTTATGGGCTGGAAGGGCTTCTCTCGCGCAAGGATCCCGCACAGCTGCGCCGCCTGATCGCCACTCTGCTGATCCTCTCCATCACCATCGCCTTTACGGGATTCATTCTGCTGACTCAGCGGGAACGGATCCTCAACATCATGGCCAGGGATGTCTCCATCGCAGCCAGCCAGTTCATGGGCACAGCATCGGAATATCAACCGGAGCAATTCACCGACCGTTTCGGCTGGATGGTTTTCTCGGTTTTTCTCCTCTCAGGGGGATGCCTGGGGTACCTCTTATTCCTGACGGGATTTTATGTGCGCCCTCACTGGTGGAAGCCTTTGGGCTTCCTGCTGGTCATAGCCTGTGCGATGGATTTGTTGTGGTTCGGAGGACGCTTCCTTCAGGCACTCACCCGGGAAGAGTGGAAAAAAAAGTATTTCCCGGACTCCGAGGTCATGCAGACCCTCCATGCAGAACCAGAACCAGGACGGCTGCTGGTGGTTGATTCCGGACTGGACTGGCGGGTTCAACCGCTCCATCCAGAGCTGTTCCCCAATACCCCGATGCGATATGGAGTCCGGACTGTCCGTGGTTACAGCCCATCGATTCTGAAATCCTTCAGCGAGTTCATCAATCTGATTCAGGGGTGGCCTGCGGAGGCTCTTCCCGGAGGCTTTCTCTTTCTCGGTGACATTAAAAAGATGGATCCTATGGCCCTTAATGTGATGGGGGTCCGATCCTTCCTCGATTACTTTCAGGCCCCGGCCCCTTTTGTTCCAGTCAAACGCTTTCCGACCGGCTTGATCCTTTACCGCAATCCGGAGGGCCTGCCGCGCTGCTTCCGCGCCCGCACCTCCGCAGGCACGTGGGGGTATGAACCTGTCAAAGATGCACTGACTTCAGCTCGTGTGACAGAGATCAATCCCAATCGCATCGAGGCCGAAACAGAGGGCATCGGTGAAGATCTGCTGGTCTTTTCCGACAACTCGTTCCCGGGCTGGACCGCCACAGTCAATGGAACCATTCTGAAACCCATGAAGGTGTTTCATACCTTCATGGCGGTTCCAGTGCCTGCCGGGAAAAGTCATGTGGTCTGGGAATTCAGGCCATCACATTGGAGCCTCTATCTGCTGCTGAGCGCGGCGGGGATCGGCCTATCGCTGATTCTGTCTGCGATCCCTATAATTCGGAAGCAGGCCAGGCAGGGCTGACAGGATCTCCATCCTCAGCCGTTAAATTACGGAAGGCTTACAGACGGATATCCAGGGAACGTGGTGGATCTTCGAAACGTTTTTCCCAGCCCTTGAGTGGATCGATTTCATCAGCGAGGGAGCCAGCGGAGATCGCCTCAACCTGAATGTCAGCCGCGACCTTCTCGAATCCCACCCGATTCAATGATTCGATCAGAATGGGCATTTCCTTCAGAATAAAGTCGCGGAAACGTGTTTCCACCACCGAAAGAGTGACACGCAGATCCGCATTGAGTGCGCGAATCCGAACCCGCAGCGGTCCCAGCACCGACAGATCCACCTGCAAAAGAACCTCGAGGTTGCGGGGATCATACCTTTCAGGTTGCTCCGGATCACGGTCGCCGCGAATCGCCAGCTCCACTGTGGTCGGGTGGGGATCTCCCGGGAAAGGGATCCTCCAGAACACCCAGTCGCTGCGGTCTGCGGCACCCAGCTGGGTTAAGCCGCTCAGCTGTGCACCTTCGATCAGGTGGATAACTTTCCTCAAAGCAGTGCGCAGTGGGTGGTTGCCATCCAGCTCGGCTTGAGACAGGAGGAAATCAAGTTCGAGCAGCAGCGATTTAAAATCAGTGCGTGCCTTTTCCGGCTGCTGCCCGAGCAGTTTTTCTTCCAGCGAAGTTAAGAAATCTTTCAAACGTGCCACCCGGTCGGAAAGATCCCCGGTCTGATCCCAGGACAGCAACTCCTGAAGGCCGACCAGGATGGCAGCCAGCCGTTCCGATCCTCGCACCGCCCCCTGCTGCAGGAAGTTGTTCGCTTCGGTAGACAGTTTCCCCAACTCGCGCCCAAGGTTCCCACGCACCCGCAACCGTTCACGAACGGCCGCCAGATTTTCCGGTGTGATGGGCACATTCTTGGCAAGCAGAAGCGCCAGCATCGGGCCTTGTTCCGCCGGAAAACTCCCCAGAGCTGTTTGAAGTATCTGCAAGTTTTCGATGGTCGCCGGCAGGTTATGGGACTGGAGGACCCTCGCCAGAATCGACGCCAGATTCGAACTGAATGAGGCGAGGCTGGCCATCGGCGCTTTCGGGGTTCCCTGTGGCGAACCGGGAGTGCCGGAGGGTGCAGTCAAAGCCGACTGCGCTGTAGAAGGGTTCTCTTTCGGCTCGACCACCAGCTGGCCGTTTTGCGAACGCACCTCGACCATTGTCCCCGGGGGGACCGGCTCGGAAAGAATCAATGAGAGCATCGTGCTGCCCATCTGGATCGGAGTCGATCCATCCATCGAGGTCCGCTGCACACGCCCGGTCAGGGTGGCGCCCCCTTCGAGGCGTCGGACCAGCCCGAGCGCATCCGGTTTCGAAGCGATATTGACAGGCAGATTGGCCGGTATCGGTATCATTTCAGATCAGCATCCACAAAGCCCGTGTTAATGTACACAAAAGCCCCCTGTATGACCAGTTTCTGTCACTGAATGTCAAGAATCAGGCGACAATTACACAAAGTACTTGACATTGCAAAGTTATTGGACCAACCTTGGATTATCATGAATGACCTCCACCAGGCTCTGTCCCAGATCTCCCAGATTCACGATCACCTGGTGCGCACTGAAATTTATCGTGGGTTGCGATCGATTCCGATCGCCATGGTTGGGGGGATTGCTTTCGCCGCAGCAATCTTCGAGGAGGCTTACCCGGAGCAATCACCACAGGAATTCGTGTTTTTCTGGTCGGTTGTGGCGGTTGTCTGTTTCGGAGTCGCAATCAGTGGTGGAGTGATTCTGCTCGCACGGCCTTCGCTGCCATTTCAACGCACACAGACACTGCGGATCCTGCGGCAATTCCTCCCTTGCCTCCTGGTAGGCCTCACTGTGACTCTGGCTTTCTGGAAAGCGGGTGAAGACACCTTTGCTTACCTGCCAGGGCTTTGGTCGCTTATCTTCTGCCTCGGATCCTTCGCCACCACCCCTTACCTGCCGTCGGGAATCGGCTGGATTGCTCTTGGATACCTGATCGCAGGGATTGTATTGCTCCAGCTGGCCCCGAGTGGCGCGAGCCTGTCTCCATGGGCCATGGGAATTACCTTTGGGGGAGGGCATTTCGCAACTGCCGCAGTGCTCTACTGGTCCCTGGAAAGGAGGGAAAACCATGAAAGCCGATAAGTCTATGGAACCCGGACGATTTGCCTATGAGGGGCTGGATCGAGTCATTCATGAAAAAGCCCGGCTTGGCATCCTGACCTCACTTCTCGCTCATCCTGAAGGGATCCTGTTTACCGAGCTCAAACAGCTGTGTTCTCTCACCGATGGAAATCTGAGCCGCCACCTTCAGGTGCTTGCCGGGGAAGAACTGGTGGAAATGTGGAAGGGTTACCGTAACCGCAAACCCCAAACCCTGTGCCGTTTGACTCCAAAGGGCCGCGAGAGGTTCGTGGCCTACCTGAATCAACTCGAACAAGTCCTTCGGGATGCATCCAACGAAACCGAGCGAACTGAAAGAGAGGGAATCATCACAGATGGCTGGGTAGTGGCTTGAATTTTTTTTCGCCGCATAACTTTGCATTGCAAAGTATAAATCTCAGGAGAGTGAAAAGGCCATGAGTATTCAGAATGAAATCAGCTTCCTCGAAAGATTCACTCGTTCGTCTGTTGTGGCTGTCCTGATTCTCGGATTTCTTGTGTTGATCCTCCAGATTCCGATCCTGATGATCTATGGGGTCATCCAGGAACGTACCGGCACACGCAATGAAGCCATCCGGGAAGTGGTTTCAAGATGGGGAGATCACCAGTCCATCACTGGGCCGAGGCTTGTTGTTCCATACCAGTGCCGAATTGAAAGAGACGAGAAGGATAAGAAACCAATCATCGAAACACGGCTGGCTCATTTCCTTCCTGCGAACCTGAAAATCAGCGCTCAGATGGATAGCGAGGTTCGTTACCGTGGAATCTTCGAGGTGCCGATCTACACCATGACCGCAACAATCGAGGGCTCCTTCATGCAACCGGATTTCAATGGCTGGGAAATCGCTCCCGAGGATATTCTCTGGGAGCGCGCCTTTCTGTCGGTGGGCATTTCGGATACCAGTGGAATCTCCGGCCATGCCACACTCGACTGGAAAGGTTCACCTGTCGAGTTCGAACCGGGGTGCGGGATCGAATCGGGCGGCTACCCGGGAATTCATGCTCCACTTGGAATTAAGGCAAATACACCCGAAGCGACATTCAGATTCAATCTTTCACTTAAAGGTTCTCAGGGCATCCTGTTTGCCACAGTGGGCAAAGAAACTGTGATCCACCTGAACAGCGACTGGCCAGCCCCCTCATTCAATGGGGCCTGGCTGCCAAAAGAACGGACCTTCGGAAAAGATGGCTTCCAGGCCGAGTGGCGAAGTTCCTTTCTGGGACGGAACTTTCCGCAACGGTGGTCGGAGCAAGCCAACCAGAGCAGAGAGCCATCCTTTTCGGATTCCATGGTTGGAGTCAATTTGATCACTCCGGTCGATGAGTATCGAATGACCGAGAGAAGTGTCAAATATGCCCCCTTGTTTATCTGCCTGACCTTTGCCGTCCTGTGGCTGTTTGAAGTGCTCACCGGAATGCGCATCCATCCAGTTCAATCGCTCCTGATCGGATCGGACCTGTGCCTGTTTTACCTGCTGGAACTCGCTCTGGCGGAGCATCTCGGATTCGGAACGGCTTACCTGCTTGCGACCCTGGCCATCCTTTCCACAGTGACCGCATATTGTTATTCAGTCCTGAAGCGCCTGCGCCATGCACTGACCGTCGGCCTGGTGCTGTCTGTCCTGTATGCCTATCTCTTTGGAGTACTCCAGAACCAGGATTACGCACTGCTGGTTGGAACACTCGGGTTGTTCTTTGGTTTGGTGACTGTCATGTACCTGACACGTCATGTGGACTGGTCGGCTGCTGGTGCTCCCGGCAGGAGGCCGGACTCAAGCAATTGATCGGCACAGAAAAAACTTTGGCCCGGTGATGGGCTAGGTCACCGGGCCGGGGGCTGGATGGAAGTGAAGATAAGAGCTGGGGGTAGCTCTTGTGGGGGCTTTGAGGGTCCTGCTTTGCCGGGCTTTGGTTTCACCGGCACTTTACTCAATACGCAGGGCTTGTGCCAACTTTCAGGCTGCCCCCAGAACACCGATGAGACCTCTCCTGTTCGGGCTTTTTCACGGGTTTCCTGCGCTGTGTGAGATCCTCCTCACCCCATCCACTGCCCTTCTCTTTTCCCGATATTCATATCAGTAGGGCATGAATGTATATCGAGGGGATATATATACGAGGCAGGTGATAATTAGCCCGTCATCCCCGGCCCCGACCGGGGATCCAGAAAGTTTGTGGAAGGGACCATGGATCCCCGCTTTCGCGGGGATGACGATGGAGGGAGTGTGAATGGCGATTTGGGGGGTGGGGATGACGATAGAGAGAATGGGAATGACGATTTAGGGGGTGGGGATGACGATAGAGGGAATGGGGAACGACGATTTAGGGAACAGGAATGACAGATGGAGTGAACGGATGGGATTCAGAGCAGACCTTCCGAGCCTGCTCAAACCTGGAGCGGGAGACGGGTCTCGAACCCGCTACCCTCAGCTTGGAAGGCTGATGCTCTACCAAATGAGCTACTCCCGCACCATAGGCGATATTACCCAAGCGCCACATACTTTCAAGAGGATTCAATCAGGCCACCAATGATTCTGTTCCCATTGAGTTTCCTCAGGCAGCCACCCACTTTTCAACAGGTTTTCCTCTGAATGGCCTTTTGAGGCGTAACTCTGCGGAAATTGAAACGTTCTCTAAAACAGAGGGTTGCCCTCATCCCCCCTGCTGCCGCCCCTATCCAGATGGCCGCAGGGGTCAAAAAGTGAGGAATGAAATATATGGGATCAATCACGCTGTCGTCTCTCGAGGCCGGTCGGGTGGGACCAGCCGCCTCGCTTGAAAGAATATCTGCCAGTCGATACGCTACTCCCCATCGATCCGTGGCCCGTGACTGGAAATCCTATACCGATGAAGAGCTTATGCTGGCCTGCAAAGAGGACCAGGGTGAGGCTCTTGAAGAGATCTACCGCAGATACTATCGGCAGGTATACTCCTTCGTGTGCCGAAACTACAGCCGCCGCGAGCAGGCAGAAGACATCACTCAGGAGTCTTTCCTGCGTGTCTTTCGCAGCCGGAAATCTTATGAACCCACTGCCAAGTTCGCAGTCTGGCTCTACCGGATCGTGAGGAACCTGTGCATCGATGAAAGCCGCCGTTACTGGAACAGGAATGTCACCCGCGAAACGGATTCCACAGTTGAAGAAGGCCAGAATTCACCGCTCGACCTCCTTCCCAGTGAGGAGCGTGATGTCCGGAAGACTCTGGATGAAGAGCGTGACATGAAGACCATCCACGCCGCCATCCAGATGCTTTCTCCGGAGCAGCGCGAGGTGATCATCCTGAACAAATTCCAGGGGCTGTCCTATCAGGAAATCGGCGAAATCATCGGCAGCAATGCCGAGTCGGTCAAACAGAAGGCATATCGCGCCCATCTGCGGCTACGCGAACTGCTCAAACCACTCCTCAAGGAGGCACGATAAGCTCATGCGCTTCATTCCATCCCGCCGCTGGGTCAAGGAATCCATTCCCGCTTACCTGTGTTGCGAAACCTCTCCCTGGGCAACGATCTGGATCAAGCTGTATGTCTGGGTCTGTCCGGAGTGCAAACAGGAATTCCTTTCTCTCAAGCAGGTCTGGAATGAGCTGGACGAATGGGATGTCCCTTCGCCATCGGATTCGATGGAAGATGATTTCACTTCAACCTTCCGCAACCGCTTCCCATCCGCTTTTGAAAGTGAAAAGGAAGCTCCCGCGCCGCGCACCGGCGACCTGATCCTCAGGCTGGCTTACACCACTTCCATTGTCCTTCTCGGCACCGCCGTATTTCTGACCCATGAACGAACTCAGAAAGCTCCCCTGCAGCCGATCGCCCAGGTGTCTGCTCCACAATCCTCCAGCAACATTCCGCCACTCAACACTCGTGCCGAATCGCAAGTCGCACTCTCCAGCAGTTCTTCCACCGGCCTCGATCGAATTCCCGGAAAAAAAGTGATCCGTTTCACCCCGAGCCGTTCGGAAATCTTCTCTTCGGATGAGCATCTGCCTTCGCGAGGTGTCCGCATTCTGACCACCTCCCTGGGGGATGCGCCTGTGTCGCACTCACGACCCAGCCCGGTCCACTCCCGAAGGACCATTGAAATCAATCAACTCCCGGTTACCGGCTTTGAAACCCTCATGTCGGCGGAAGATGAACGCTCCTACTGATGATTCCGGAGGTCTCCCGGCATGGTTCAAACAGTCTCACGGGCTGTTCTCCTGGCTCTGATCCCAGCTCTGGCATATAGCGGCATCTCCTATTCCCAGACCACGCTCGATTCGATTCGGGCACTCCAGGAACACCGCAACGAACTCTTTCAGAAAATCTCCCCCGGGATTGTCTCGATCGAACTGGTTCACCGCAGTCTTCCTGCCTGGGAACTGGCCCAGATCGAACGCTGGGCGAATGAGTTTCGACTCCAGCCCTGGCGCTTTGGCAATCTCTCGGATGAGGAAGCCGAGCTGTGGCGCAACTGGTGTGATGCTTTTCTGATGGAGATGGAAAATCGAATCAGCAAAGGCAAGATCGATGCCGGTTCCGAATCCCCATCCAACCTGAAAGATTTCCTCCATGACAATCTTCAGGAGTGGCAGGCCCGGGAACGCACTTTCCTGGTCAGCGGCAATGAAGATTCTTTCGACCGTTTCACCAAGGCCATCGGCGAACAGGTGGTGCGGCTGCATGACCAGGTTCAGAATTTTTCTTTCAAGCCCCTTCCAGTCCGGCAGATGACAGGCTTTATCGTCGACAAAGGAATCGCGGTGACCACACTGGATATCGCACGCCACAAAGGGCCTTATGACAATATCCGTGTCTGGTCGGATGCCCTGGTGCAATACTCGACCGGAGAGGTGATCGGCCAGGATCCGGAAACGAATGTGGCGGTCATCCGCCTTGCAAGCCCGGGATCCGAGCTGTTGCCAACCATCAATTTCAATTCCGACAAGGCAACCCAGGTGGGAGACTTTGTGTATGCCTTCTGGCATGCCTTCAGCCAGCCGCTGTCCATGCGCACCGGCGAGGTGACCGGAGTTCTACGTAAAATTCCCTTCTTCCACTGTGCCACATTCCTGGAAACATCCCTTCCCACCAGCCCGGGAACTCTGGGAGCGCCCCTGGTCAATCTGGATGGCGATTTCGTCGGCATGGGGACTGTCTACATGGCCCAGGGAAGCATGACCGAGGTAACCTTCGCTTTGCCATCTCTCCTGCTGCTTTCAGTGGTTGATCAGATACGGAAAGATGGGATTGTCAAACGAGGCAAACTCGGGGTCTTTGTCAATGAGCTGGCGGACTCCGGCAGTGATGGAAAAAAGGTCGTCGTTAAAGAAGTTGAACCGAACAGCACGGCTGCACGCCATGGCCTCCAGGTCGGTGATGTGATCAAATCGGTCAATGATGTGCCGATCCACTGCAAGATGCACCTGCTGGCCAATCTCTCACGCTTCAAGCCGACTGATGAAATTGTGCTGACCATCGATCGCCACGGGCAGCCAACACGCATTTCGCTCGATCTCGATCCAATGCCCTGACCCCGGTTGAAGTCCATTAACAAAGCAAATGGGCCGGAAAACCACGCAAGGTCTTCCGGCCCATTCCAACAATCCGCCTGAATCCGTTATTTCAGGATCTTTGGAACAGTCGGAGCGGAGATTCGTCTGACTGTCGGCAAGGTTCCCACCAGAGGGCGAACATAATTCTTGAATTCCTCGGTGACATCATTCCCCTCGGCATTCAGGAAGTGATCCCCCATGGTTGTGGCAACACGCGCCACATCATCCAGTTTGGCCAGGAAATACTCGACTGCATAATCACCTGTACGGCGGATTGCAACCGAACCATCGAGATTATGCCAGATGGCATACTGCGCCGCCTTCTCGCCCACCTCACGGGCCTCATATTGATCCACTTCGCTGACACACCCAAGGAAGCTCCGTTGGAGGTATCCAAAGGTGTCCGCACGGACACGCTTGATGCCGGTTTCCTTTTTGATCCATCCACTCAGCAGATCCCCAAGTGCTCCTGTCCCTGAGAGCTGGACATTTCCATGCGAATCCTTTTCTCCACCGGTAAATTCTGCGGCAATGGGCTGGCCGGATGGACCAACCACACCCTCGGAAACAGCGATGATGCAACGGCCATGCTTGTCGTAGGCATTCTTCACATCCTGGATGAATTTGTCTTTCGTCAAAGCTCTTTCGGGAACATAAATCAGGTGGGGGCCATCATCCGGATATTTCCGCGCCAGACAGGAGGCTGCGGTCAGAAATCCGGCGCTGCGCCCCATCACCACAGCGATATAAACACCCGGCAGGGCACGATTGTCCAGATTGGCGCCGGCAAAAGCCTGCGCCACAAACTTGGCTGCGGAGCCATATCCCGGGCAGTGGTCAGTAACCCGCAGGTCATTGTCAATGGTTTTCGGGATGTGGATCACACGCATCTCATACCCCGCTTTATCCGCCTCCTGATTGACGATCCGGCAGGTATCCGCGCTGTCATTTCCTCCGATGTAGAAAAAGTAACGGATATCGTGGGCCTGGCAGACCTTGAATATCTCTCGGCAATATTCCACATCGGGTTTGTCGCGTGTGGAGTGCAAGCCGGAAGATGGGGTCTCGGCGACTGACTCGAGATTGTTTGTTGTCGCCTCAGTCAGATCGAGGAAATCTTCATTGATGATCCCACGGACACCATGCTGCGCGCCATAAACCCGCATCACCTGGGGGAATTTCCTCGATTCGAGAACTGCACCCACCAGGCTCTGGTTGATGACAGCAGTTGGGCCACCGCCCTGGGCAACCAGGACTTTTCCATTAAGAACAGCCATAATTTTTTTCTTCTCCTTTAAAAAAAGGGAGGCATCTCCCTGGGGTGTAATACAAGCAGAACAAGTCGTGATTTTGCCTTTCCTTTTGGAATGAATCAAGGCATTCCATCTGCAACCCCGTTCCCTCCATCGTTTTTCCCATCCCCTTTATCGTCATTCCCGCCCCCTTCATCGTCTTTCCCACCTCCACCATCGTCTTTCCCACCTCCACCATCGCATTCCCGTTCCCTCCATCGCATTCCCGCTCCCTCCATCGTCATCCTCGCGAAAGCGGGGATCCAGTGGCAGACCATGCAAGTGGATCCCCGGTCAAGCCGGGGATGACAGCTTGTTGGCGGGGGTTTCCCGGGCGCCGAGGAGGTTTTCGGGCGCCATGAGATTCCAAGGGCGCCAGCTGGTTTTCGGGCGCCATGAATGTCGCCCCTACACCAGGCTCTGCATGTAACAACCCACCTGCCGAAGCTTGTACCTGGCCGATAGCAACATTAAACTTCAAATCTATTAGCGGCAAACTTTAAACCGGAGGGTGGCGGGCAGGCCGATGATGCGTCGTATCACCGGCCGGGCGGAACAGGTGATGGATTCGACTGGATGTGGCCCCCACCTGACAACAAATTCACGGAGGAATGCATGAACTCAACTCGAGAAACTATTAAATCTATTGGCCTGCTGCTGCTTCGAGTTGGCATTGGAGGCCTGATGCTGGTTCATGGCACCGGAAAAATTCAGGGGTTCAGCCAGATGGCTGATTCTTTTCCTGATCCTTTCGGACTGGGCAGCAGGCTCAGTCTCATTCTGGCAATCAGTGCTGAAGCAGGGTGCTCACTCCTGTTGATCGCCGGGGCCGCGACCCGCCTCGCAACCATTCCATTGATGGTGACAATGCTCGTGGCACTGTTCTATATCCACCGTGCCGATCCCTGGAATGTGAAGGAACTCGCTGCCGTCTATCTGCTCGTTTATGTGTCGCTGCTGTTGACCGGTCCAGGCCGTTTCTCGCTGGACCACTGGTGGATAACGAAATGCGGCAATGGGAAATGTGTTCATGAGCCGACAACCAGCGGCTCCCCACGAAACTCTGCACCTGATTGACCCACAGGTTCGCACCGGTCAGGCTGCTTCCCTGCACACTCTCCCAATGCATTGAGAACAGCCTGGCCTCTGGAAGGCATGGGCTGATTAGCCTATTCTTTCGCATCCGGCCTGTTGTCTCCCGCGCTGGAACAGAACAGGTGCTCCTTATCAGACCACAGAGGGATCTCTTGAAAAGGCGGCCAGGTTGTACTTGGAGGAATATCGAATATGGATAGTCGTGCTATCAGAAACAGTTTTCTTGAGTTCTTCGAAAAAAAGGCGCACCGCCGTGTTCCCAGCGACAGCCTGATCCCCAGCAATGATCCCACCCTTCTGTTCACCAGCGCCGGGATGGTTCAATTCAAGGATAATTTTCTCGGGCGCAGCCCCGATCCCATGAAAAGGGCCACCACCTGCCAGAAATGCTTCCGCACCACCGACATCGGGAATGTAGGTTATACCGCACGGCACCACACCTTTTTCGAGATGCTCGGAAATTTCTCTTTCGGGGATTATTTCAAACAGGAAGCCATCACCTGGGGCTGGGAATATGTCACGACAATCCTCGAACTGGATCCCGCACGGCTTTACCCCACTATTTTCGAAAACGATGATGAAGCCTTTTCCATCTGGGAAAAGGAAATCGGTATCCCGGGCGACCGCATTCAGCGCAAGGGACGGGATGATAATTTCTGGGGTCCGGTAGGCGGTTCCGGTCCCTGTGGCCCCTGCAGTGAAATTCTGTATGACCAGGGGCCGCACATCGCCGACCCGGATGACCGTTTCCTCGAAATCTGGAACCTCGTATTTGTCCAGTTCGATGCCCAGCCCGGCCAGGAGCCTCATGAATATCCGGAGACCGCACGCAAGAGCATCGACACCGGTGCGGGACTGGAGCGGATCGCTGCGGTGATGGCCCGGGTCGACACCAATTTTGAAACCGGCCTGTTCCAGCCATATATCGGACACCTCGAAGAAATCAGCGGAAAAGGCTTCCAGGCAGATCACGAAACCACCTGTGCCATGCGGGTTGTGGCCGATCATGTCCGTGCGGCGACCTTCGCCATTGCCGACAAGGTGGTTCCGTCGAATGTCGGGCGTGGATATGTCCTGCGCCGCATCATGCGCCGCGCCATCCTGCATGGAGGGCGCCTCGGCCTGGACCAGGGATTCTTTGCCGCCATGGTCCCTCTGGTGGTCGAGACGATGAAGGATATCTACCCCGATCTGGTCGCTGCCAGCGAAGGGGTCCGCAAGGTGGTCTCCGCCGAGGAGGAGGCCTTTCACCGCACCCTGGCACGTGGAAGTGCGATCCTCGATGAAAAAATCCTGGAGCTGACCTCGGAGGGCCGGACTGTTCTTTCCGGTGAAGAAGCCTTTCGCCTGTATGATACTTATGGCTTCCCGCTGGAGCTCACCCTGGAAATTCTATCCGAAAAAGGGCTTTCCTGCCGTGAGGATGATTTCAATGAGCAGATGGAAAATCAGCGCCTTCGCGCCAAAGCGGCCTGGAAAGGCTCCGGCATGCAGGCCTTGGCCGATGCCGAAGGAATCGAGGCCATTCCCGCCAGCGAATTTGTGGGTTATGACGATCTCGAATGTGAATGCGAGGTGCTTTACCTCTTCGATGGTGTTTCACGGGTAAGTTCCCTCACTGCCGGGCAGGAAGGGGCTGTGGTTCTGGACCGAACTCCTTTCTATGCCGAATCCGGAGGACAGACTTTCGACATCGGCAGGATATCCATGGATGGATGCCTCTTCGAGGTGACAAACACTCAGAAGAGCGCCAATGGGGTCTACCTTCATCAGGGCAGAATTCTCGAAGGTACAGTCAAACCCGGCATGACAGTTCAGGCCTCTGTCGATGCAGTGCGCCGCCATCTGATTCTCCCCCATCACACTGCGACTCATCTTCTCCAGGCTGCTTTAAGGCAGGTGCTTGGCGATCATGTGCATCAGCAGGGTTCCTTTGTCGGCCCTGATAACCTTCGTTTCGACTTCACTCACACAGAAGCCCTCTCCCGTGAACAGATCGACGAGGTGGAGTCACTCGTGAATGGATGGGTTCTGCAGGACTACCCGGTTCAGATTGAACACACCTCGCTGTCCGAGGCACGCAGTGCGGGAGCGATGGCGCTGTTCGGGGAGAAGTATGGTGAACTGGTCCGCATGGTCCGCATCGAACCGGTCAGCCGCGAACTCTGTGGTGGAACCCATGTTCATCGGACCGGGGAGATCGGATCGCTCTATATCGCATCGGAAGAGTCCATCCAGGCGGGTGTGCGGCGAATCACCGCTGTCGCCGGGGAAAGGGCTTACCGTGAAATCAAGGAGCACGAGGCGGTCCTGCTGCGGCTTTCTCAGATGCTGCGCTGCCCCATCCCCCAAATCCCTGAGAGGATCGAAAAGCTGCAGGCCCAGCTGCGTGAAAAAGACAAACAGATCCGAACCCTGCAGGAAAAGGGTGGCGGAGCATCTATCGAGGATCTTCTTTCGAAAGTGCAGAAAGTCTGTCTCAATGGCCTTGAAGCCGATCTGCTGGCAGCTCGCGCCGAGGTGGCCGATGCGGCTGAACTTGAGGTCCTTGCTGACAAAGCTAAAATGAAGATGCCGCACAGCATCATCCTTCTTGGAGCGGTTGTTGAAGACAAGGTCAACTTTGTCTGCAGTGTCAGCAAAGAGCTGACCGCCAGTGTCAAAGCTGGAGATCTGGTCAAGAAGGTGGCGGCGCTCGCGGGTGGCGGCGGTGGCGGAAAACCCGACTGGGCCAAAGCCGGCGGCAAAGACAATGGCAAGCTGGATGAAGCCCTGAGCCGGGTTCGAGAGTTTCTGCCCTGAAGCCCAAAGATCTCAGGCAGGCGCCCTACTCCCTCACTGCCACCTGCTTGACGACATGGCTTTTCAACCCCTGGTGAGTTTCGAACTGCAGGTCGACTGAGAGAAACTGATCCCCGGTTCCGGGAGGAGCCGTGAGGGTTATATTTGCGGATGACTGCGGGGGTATATCTCCCAGCTGGCCAGCAGCAGAATATCCAGGCCCCTCATCGACATGGTATCGAACCTTGCGCAGCCAGTAAGGGCGGATGTTGCGCACTGTCAACGTAATGCTTTCACTGCTTCTTCCAGTGTGCTCGACTACTGCATCATCGAAAGCATGGTGAAGTGCGGCAATGTAGGAAGGGTTGGTCCACAGTGTTTCCCGTGTCGCAATTACCGCCGGGTGACGGTCCGGATCCTCGGCCAGAAGATAGAGAAAGCCTCCTGCATATCCCTTATCGATCCCGAATTCATAGATGCCACGCAGCGCTTCGATGCCCTTGGAATAAACCGGGCCATACCAGCAGTTGAATTCTGTGAAGATGCAGGGGAGCCCCGCTTTTCGAGCCTCCGCCAGGCTGCGCTCGATGAGCGGCTGGCGGCTGGTGGCGGACTGGGGAATGCCGAAATAGTAGTTGACAGCCATCAGGTCCTGGCCAAGCGATTTATCCTGGCCGAACAGGTTGGCGTACACCACCGGCCTTTGAGCCGGATCCATCTGTTTATACTGCGGGTAAAGCGTCACCAGGAAATCCTCGATCTCGTTGGTGACTTCATTGCAGGAATTCCACAGCCACACAGCCGGTTTATCCCGGTAAGCACGGATGAAGCAGCGTGTCACTTCACGCATCTGTGCGAAGGCATGGGGGCCATAGTGCTTATTGAAGTAGTCGGTGCTGTTGACACTGAAAGGAGCCAGGACCATCCAGCCCATGTTTTCCTCCTCTGCCATATCGACCTCCCACACTGGCGGGTAATCGCCACGCAGCATGTTGAAGCCGATCTCTTTGAGGAACCGCATCATGTGACGATTCCTTTCCGGGCTTTCCGGGATCATTCCATGCACATTCACTCCCTTGACAATGAAAGGCTCGCCATTCAGGAAAAGGTTTCCCTCCCGGTTTTCAAAAACATGGGCGACCAGAGGAATCTCTGTTGTTGCAGCCTCTCCTTTTCCATCAAGCAGGGTCACGGTCACGAGGTAAGTTCCCATGGCTGCATGGACAGGGATGAGTGTCACTCCTGGGAGGTTATCCAGCCTTTTTATGGCGTAGTTTCTGTCATTGCATCGGATGACTGCATGGCCTGTCGCTTTCTGAATATCTGGACCCTCCACCTGAATGTGGATATAAGTGAGGTATTCATCACCATTCTGATCCACCTTCATCCCCCGGAAAGCGGTGACCTTCCATGGATGCGGGGGGGCAAGATGGAGCGATTTTTCCGCACAGGTTTCGAGAGATTCCTGATGGAACAGGTCAGCGCTCAGGAGAAGATCTCCATACCAGTTCATCACAGGAACGGGTGTGTCGATCCTTCTTGTTTCGCCTGCAGCAATCCTGGCTGGAACCACGCCAGTCCAGATCTTTGTGCCTGAGGAAGTTCGCAGCCGGAGGATAAGGGATCCCGAAAATGTCTTGTTGTCGCAATTGCGCAGGGTGGCCTGAATAGAGCCGGATTTCGAATCGGCATGTGCGGCGTAATCCAATTGCAGCAGATCGCGGGGGTTCTGAGTGACATAGATCCTCGCCAGTTCATGAGTGCCTTTGTAGTCAGGCCCGACCGGCTTTTCTGAATCCATCCAGACCGTTTCACCCGAGCCGTTCTGAAGGGAGAATAACAGCCTGTGGTATCCCTCGCGTATCAATGGAAGTTTGATCGGGGTTGTCTGCCCGGCCGGGAATTCCTGCGGGAGCCGAAAGCGAAAAGCAAGATTCACAGCTCCCTCGTTCCATGCCTCAGGCTGAATATCCTGTGAGACTGTGAGAGGAGTCGAAGCACGCAGATCATCGGACAGGACCAGGGTTGCCTTGAGAGGTTCGATGACTGAGGGGGTGAGTTTTCTAAGAGTGATTGTTAACTCGTATGTTTCCCCCATAACAAAACTTGCTGCGGAAAGTTTCTGTTTTTCTATTGCATAGTGCATAAAGGAAACAGCTGGATCGAGCGCCTCTTCAGCATAAGCCAGAGATTTCTCAGCCTCAGTTGCCTGCCCTTGTTTCAATCGCTTCTGAAACAGCTCGAGATGGGCCAGTGCCGAGTGGGCGTTCAGCACAACGGCATCCTGCGGATCTGTCGCTGAATGAATGATGCCCGATGCCATCTGCCGCATCTTCCGGCACTCTTCTTCCATCGCTGCGGCGGAACGGAGCTCGATAGTTCGAGAGGCCGAATGAATTACAGCGCCATCGTGCTGTCGCAGGGTAGTCTTAAATTGAATCGGTCCTGGCTGGAGGGCCTCCGGAAGCTTGAGAGGAGATTTGGAGCCACCAAAAGAGAGACTGCTGTTTCCTGCCGGAAGATTCTTGTTTTCGGTGAGAAGAACCATCTCCCCGGCTCCAAACTGGCGGCAGGTCAGCTCCAGAGAGGCATCAGGCAAGGCCTTCGGGAGATTGATAAACAAGTCGGCCCGTAACAAGTCTGCTGAGAAGCAGATAGCTGGAGAGACTTGCATATCCAGCAGTGGAGGAATGACGGTTAAGTCTTGATTCGAAATGGCAAAATAAGCGGCAGAGGCTTTCCCTGAGAACAGTTTCAATCCGGCACGTCCGGGCCTGGGTTCCCAATGGGCCACCTCGATCTGCCATTCCTCAGGTTCGGGGACAACCGAAGACCAGAACTTCGCACGCAGCCTTCCATCCGAAATGGAGAGCTTCTGCCATATCCAGCCATTCCGGTTCCAGCTATCCTGCGTCAAGCCGATTCCCGCTCGATCCACCCGGGCCTTTGAGTTTTCGTTGTCCACCTGCTCTTTGAGCTGGAAGCCTTCATCCCCATCCTGCTCAATCCAGAAATGGTGCCGATGCTGTTTCAGGTTGTGAGCCTCGGACAGGTCCTCGCCATAATCGGCCTGGAACGCAATCACCCCATCGGCATCCATGCTCAATGGGTCATGGTCCTTCCAGAGAACCAGGACCGTTCCCTCACTGAATTGAATCCCTTTGGCAAACAGAAACAACTCACCACCCTGGAGGAGGAAAACATCAGGGCCATACCCTTCCGGCACTGTTGGATCCTCCACAATGGCCACACTGCCATCACCATTCAGATCGAGCACCTGCCACTGCTGGAGATCCGCACACCGTGACTCGAAAAGGACTTCAGGCCAGCATGGATTTGCCTGCGCAATAACCAGAGCGATGATCCCGACAAGGGTCTTGAGTGAGTGCATGGCTGGCCTCCGGACTGTCTGCTTGTAAAACCTGGCTGGATATGGATGAACAAGACTAGACGGTGATTCAATCCGGGAACAGGGGAGAATTGAATTAATTGTGTTCATCGATGATTTCCGGGGCGCCCGATGCCGATTTTCACTAGGTTGTTGAATGAGCTGTTCAGGATCTATAGAATGACGGTTGTCTGTTTTTCGGTTATTGGCGTCCATGCACGTTTTTCGGCTGCTGGTTCAGAATCTTGGGTGAAAGACACGACTCATCGAGGAGGGAAATATGCTGGGTAAGTTCTGGAAAGCACTCATGGCTCAAGTCAACAAGCTCGCCAACTTCTTCTGGCAGGCCGATCCCATCGCTCAGATGCAGCTCGAATATGATAACGCTGTCGAACAGCTCAAAGATGGCCGTGTCGGCCTTGAGCAGTACCGTGCTCTGGTCGAGAGAGTGACACGCCAGGTGAAACTGGATGAGCGGCGAACAGAAGATCTGACCGCACAAGTCAAAGCTTACCTCAAGATCGAGGACCGCACCACTGCCGGAAAATTCGCCATCGAACTGAAGAGGGCACAGGCCGAACTCGACGAAAACCGCCAGCAGCTCAACCTGCATGAAACCAGCTATCAGAATCATCTGACAAAAATTCAGGCTGCAACCAGAAGGCTGAGCGAAGTCCAGACCCGCATTCGTCGTTATGATGCCGAAATCAAAATGAGCACTGCGGAAGCGGAAATGGCCAAGCTTGCGCAATCATTCAATTTCGATGTATCGACAGATTTTGGCGAACTTGAAAATATCATCCAGAACCGGATCGATACCAACCGGGCCAAGGTCCGTGTCGCCAGCGACCTTTCCAGCCAGGGTATTGCCGAAATCGAAGCGGAACGCCGCAAGGAAGAAGCCGAAGCCGAAGGGCTGCTGCAGCAGTTCGAAATCGACATGGGCCTGAAAACCCCTGAGACATCCAATGTTCAGCAACAGGAGAAAAGCCTTGGCCAGGCGGAGAGTTCTGCTGCACAGCAGGAGGACGCCCTCAAGGAAATTGAAAAACAACTGGGCGCCTGATCTCTGAACCGGCCTGTCATCATGGTTATGGCTGACTGCAACCACCCTGGCCTATTCATTCCTTCTGCCACTGCGGGATCCGCTATGCCCGTAAAATTCACACTCAAAATAATTCCCTGATAAGGAGGATAATCAAAATGCAATCAAGCGGCGGTGGCCCCAAGCCCGGATTTTATGTCGTATTGTTTCTTGTAGCAGCAGGACTGGTCGTTTATGGCCTGCGGGACACACTCTTTCCCAAGGGTGGCCAGCCTGGCCCTTCTGCGCCTGCACCGATCACGGCGGATGATTTGCAGAACGCAACCCCAAACCAGCCTCCCTCTCCTGCAGCGGCAGGTGATTCCGCCCCCGAAGCCCCTGATTCCTCCCAGCTGACGACAGTTAAAGAGTATGCCTATGTCCCTTCCGACAAGCTTCCACCGGTTCAGGGGGTATCCAACTACTCGCCACTGGCCGATCGAACCGTCAAATTCTCGCTCAATGTCTGGGCAGGCTGGGCGCCGATCATCCTTTTCAACGAAGGCAAAGGGCCGGGGAAGCTCTGGAAAACTCCGGGCGGCCAGGATTTCAAAGTTGAACTGGTATTGATCGATGATCCCGTCGCAATGCGTGATGCCTATGCCTCCGGCCAGGTGCATATCGGCTGGGGAACTCTCGATATGGTTCCTCTCTTCATGGAAGAACTCCAGAAAGACAGCCGCCTCCAGCCTCGCATCTATCAGCAGGTGGACTGGTCCAATGGGGGCGATGGCATCGTCGTGCGCCGTTCTCACTGCAAAGACCCCCAGCACCCGTCGATCTCCGACCTTCGCGGGAAAACGGTCGTGCTCGCACAGAATTCCCCCAGCCAGTTCTTTGTCCTCAATGCCCTGATCAGCGGAGGCGTGCAGCCCGCTGAGGTCAACTTTGTCTATACACAGGATGCCTTTCAGGCTGCCGCGGCTTTCAACACCAACAAGGAAATCGCCGCCTGCGTCAGCTGGGCACCTGACATTTACAACCTGACAAAGATTCAGGACAACCATCTGCTCGTGACCACCGCGACCGCCAACAAGTTGATCGCCGATGTCTGGTTCGCACGCGCTGATTTTGCCAAGGACCATCCGGATATCTGCGAGGGCCTTGTCAGAGGCATCTTCGATGGTATGGAATTGCTCAAGACCGATGAAAGCCGCCAGAAAGCTGCAACCTTCATGTCGAAGCTCTACAACATCCCGGCCGATGAATGCATGGGGATGCTTGGGGATGCTCATTCCACCAACTACAGTGAAAACCGAGATTTCTTCCTGAACCAGAACAATCCGACCAACTTCGAGAGAACCTGGAACACAGCCAATTACCTCTACCGCCACATCGGGAAAATCTCCCGCCCGGTGTCGTTCGATACAGTCATGGATTTTTCTGTTCTTCAGAAGCTGGCTTCGGAACCTGTTTACGCCAGCAGCAAGAATGAATACCAGGTGCAGTTCACCCCAAAAACTGTCCAGAGCATCAAAGCGGAGAGCGGCGAAATTCTTACCAAAGTCGTCATGGTTCACTTTTTCCCGAACAGCTATGACCTGTATAAAAAAGTGACTGTCAACGAAGATGGGAAGGAGATCGAACGCCTCTATGACCCCAATGTCGAAATGGTCCTGGAGGAAATCGGCAAGCTGGCAGGCCAGTATGGCGCCGCACGCATCGTGATCGAAGGCCACGCCGACAGCAGCATGAAGGGTAGTGTCCCTGGTTCTCTCGTGAAAGAACTCTCCCAGAACCGCGCCAATGCTGTAAAAGAGGCGCTGCTGAAGAAATTTCCATCCTTCGATCCCAGGCAGTTCAGTGTCGCAGGCATGGGATGGGATGTCCCATCCGATCCCACCGATCCATTGAACCATGCCAAAAACCGCCGTGTTGAAGTCAAAGTCTACCCCCTGGAATCGGTCCAGTAGAATGGAACAGGAAGATCTCTGGAACGGGATAAACTGGATTCAAAGGCCCTTTCATGAATGGCTCGTTTAAGACTGCCCTGATCAACTACATCCGGCGCTGGGCAGTCATTCGTGACCGTCCAAATATCATGGAAAGCCTGGCTGCCTCCCTGCTCTGCATCGGTCTGGTGCTGCTGGCCTGGTTTGTCGTCAC
>JAANMX010001147.1_pt1 | contig 31207 bp, 28 predicted proteins | sample 7279681 | NCBI WGS metagenome assembly JAANMX01 (sample SAMN14094542, study PRJNA606508) | bioreactor metagenome | isolation source: A lab-scale SPAN reactor treating ammonium-rich wastewater day 351 | place: Ireland: Galway | collected 2018-01-01 | reverse complement strand
GCTCAGAAGGCGCGCATCCACTGGACCTTCACCCTCGCCGTGGCACGGCAGAAACTCCGGAGACTTTACCCGTCAAATGAAGATTGACGCACCACTAGGCTTGCCTGACCGGCGGGCCAGACGCACCTCGGCCTGCACCCCTCGGCTCTGCACCCACCCCGGTATCTGCAACACGACCACCGCGTCGCACCGTTCCAGGTGCTGGTGCTCCTGGTGTCCCCAGAAGGCCCAGTCGGTCGGCAAGCCGTGCTGGGCGATGGGGTGGCTATGGGCGATGGGGGAGTAGACCACGCAGCCGGCGCGGACCAGTGCCGCGGCGGCCCGGCAAGCAGCCTGGAACCGATGCTCGCGCACGACCGGGTCGGGGTGTGAGTAGGGACTGGCCAGGTAGATCATGCTTCCACCTCCTCCGCGACCGGGATGCGTTCCGCCTTGCGGCCCGTGAACATCGCCCAGCGCTGCGCGATCACGTCGCAGTAGAGCGGGTCCAGTTCCATCAGGAACGCCCGCCGGCCCGTTTGCTCGCAGGCGATGAGCGTCGAGCCGCTGCCGCCGAACAGGTCCAGCACGTTCTCGTCTGGCCGTGACGAGTACTGGATGGCCCGCAACGCCAGCTCGACCGGCTTCTCGGTGAGGTGGATCATCGACTGCGGGTTGACCTTCTTCACCGACCACACGTCGGTCGCGTTGTTCGGACCGAGGAAGACATGGGCCGCCCCCTCGCGCCAGCCGTAGAAGCACCACTCGTGGTTGCCCATGAAGTCCTTGCGGGTCAGTACCGGGTGCTCCTTCACCCAGATGATTGCCTGAGAGAAGTACAGCTCGCAGGCCTTGAGCACAGGCGGGTAGTTGGCACAATTGGCGTACCCGCCCCAGATGTAGAAGCCGCGGCCCGGCTCCAGCACGCGTGCAATGTTCCCGAACCACGACGCAAGCAATCGCTCGAACTCGGCGTCGGAGACGAAGTCGTTGGCCAGCGGCCGGTCCTTCGCCCGCAGCTTCTTGCCGGTCGGCTTGGCCTTCTCCGGGTGGCGCACCACGTCCAGCTTCTGGTGATGCGTGGTGCCGGCGAACGACGACAGGCCGGCGGCGATGGCGTTGTTGCTCCTTGGTTCGACCTTCACGTTGTACGGCGGGTCGGTGTTGACCAGGTGGATCGCCGCGCCGTCCACCAACCGGTCCACGTCCTCGGGCTTGCCGCTGTCGCCGCACAGCAGGCGATGGTCGCCAAGAATCCACAGGTCGCCAGGGCGCGTGGTCGCCTCGTCTGGTGGGGCCGGCACCTCGTTGGGGTCGGTCAGGCCTTCCTGCACGCTGGGGTTGAGCAGCCGGGCAAGCTCGTCCTGGTCGAAGCCGAGCAGGCCCAAGTCGAAGTCGCACGCCTTCATCTCGCCCAGCTCGATGGGCAGCAGGTCGTAGTTCCAGTCCGACAGCTCGGCGCTCTTGTTGTCGGCGATGCGGTAGGCCTTGATCTGCTCGGCCGTCAGGTCCGTGGCGACGTGGACCGGCACCTTCTCCAGGCCCAGCTTCAGTGCCGCCTTGTAGCGGGTGTGGCCGACGACGATGACGCCCTCCGTGTCCACGACGATGGGCTGGCGGAACCCGAACTCGCGCAGCGACGCCGCGACGGCGTCCACCGCGTCGTCGTTGAGGCGCGGGTTGTTCGGGTAGGGCTTGATCTCGGACAGCTTCAGCAGTTCGATCTTCATGGCTTCTCTGCTCCTGTTGCGTTCGGACCTCGAAAACAAACTCTGCTTACCTTGGCGGCTGTTCCCGCCGCGGGCACCTTCCGACCTCCCGCCGGGAAGTACCTATTCGGTCAGGGTCGAGCGCACACGCGCGCTGGACCCTGGAGGGCGTGCGGCCAGGGTGCCGCACGCCCTCCAGGGGGGTATGGGGGGTGCGCGCGCTCGACCCTCAAGCCGTTTTTCAGGGTCGAGCACGCATCAGGGTTCCGCGCGCGCTGGACCCTCAGTTCGATCAGCATTCGTTGCATGGCTGTTCCCCTTTGGGCTTGGTGCAGTACACAACCGGCTCATAGCGCCCCGCCTGCCAGCGATGCACCAGCCCCTTGAACAGCGCGTCCTGGAGGTAGAGGTCAGCCTGACGCTTGGATAGCCCGATCTCTTTGGCGCTGGCGAGAATCGCAATCCGCGCCTGGGGGGTGGCCGACAGGCATTGCTGCACGAATCGCTCGGTCGTCCATGCTGGCTGCTCCGTTGGTTGTTCGTCTGCCTCGGACTTATCCCGTCGCTTGGGCCTTTCGCTTCGCAGCAGCGCCGGGTCGAGGTCGTCGGCGGGCGTCCACACGGGGAAGGCCCAGCGCAGGCACCTGGGCAGGACCGGGGGCCAGGAGCGAACCGCCGCGTCCAGCACGACCACGTCGTCCTCTTCGTGCGGGCGCAGGACCAGGTGCGTGTCGGTCGCCCGGCTCTGGCTGCCCGCCCCTGCCCCCACGTCCGTGATCGCCTTGCCCGACTGGTTCCCCTTGCTGGTGTGGTGGATCAAGACGAAGCAGCAGCCCAGCAGGTCGGCATAGCGGTCGATGGCGTTGTAAACGTTCGCCATTGTGCCGTTGTCGTTCTCGTCCATCTCCCGAGGCATGAAACGGTACATGGCGTCGAGGATGATCACCCGGAACCGCCCCGGCTCCAGCGCGCGGAAGTACGGGCCGAGCGAGAAGATGTCCTGCCAGTGCCCCCGCAGGTTCTGCACAAAGACACGCCCACCTACATCCGCGAGCCCGATCTGCCGGGCGGCCGCAACCTTGGGGATGCGGTTGGCCGAGGTCTCACCATGCAGCTCGTTGTCGATCACCAGCACGTCGCCCGGCTCGGTCGTAAAAGTGTCGAGCCAGGCCCGGCCCGTAGCAACGGCCAGGGCCAGGTCGGTGACCAGCCAGGATTTGCCGATCTTGGGTGCCGAGATGATGTTCATCGTCTCGCCCCGGCGCAGCAGGCCGTGGATCACCGGCCGGCGCAGATCGGGATAGCGCGTCCTCAGGTCGGCCAGGCTGACCGGGGCAAGCTGCCTCGCTTGCCCCTGCATGATCTGGTCCCAGTGCCCCTCGGCCAGTGCGGTCGCGATCTGGTCTGGTTCATACCTGGCGACGCTGGACGCGACCTGCTCCACCTCGGCAACGCTCAGTGGCGGCAGGCAACGGTCGTCGTTGACCTGTCGCAGCGCCGCCGGGATTTCGGGGCGGGTCATGCCGACGCGGCGCATGGTGCCGGCGAGGCGCGCCAGGGTCGCGTTCCGCTGGCCGGCCGGGATCTTGTTTGCCTCGGCCCCACCGGCCGCGACGTGGGCGAACGTGGGCGTTTCCTGGGCCAAGGAGTCGAGGAGCGCGACCAGCCACGGCGGCGGCTCGGGGAGACTGTCTGGTGGGCCGTCGAGTTCCAAGCCCGGCACCCAGGAGTACGCCCCGTCCGGCCGCCGGGACGGGGGCACGACGATGTAGCCGCCGTCCGTGCGCGTATCGACCTTCGGGGCCAGCCGGCTCGCGGTGCAGCGCCAGCCCTTCCCAGTGGGCTTGCGGAAGACGTGGTGCCGGCCGCCGCGCGGTGTCATGGCCGTCGGGGCGGCCGCCAGGTCGAGCTGCTTGTCCGGGTCGTCCTTGAGCCACGGGTTGGCCGCGTTACCTTCCGCCGGGTCGAGATCGACGACGAGCAGCCCGGCAGCGGCGATGGCGACATTCGCGGTCGGGTGCTGCTCCCACCAGCGCTCGATCTGCTCAACCTCCGTGGCCGCGTCGAGGAAGCCGTGGTCGGTCAGCGGGGTGCTGTCGCCAGGAGCGCAGGGGAACACGCGGTAGCCCAGATCGGCATAGCGCAGTGCCGCATTGAGCAATTCGGAGGGGGTCACTACGGGATCTCCTCCTCCGCGGCGACCGCGTTGGCCCCGAACGGGAAGTCCAGGGCGTCATCACCGACGACCTCCTCTTCACCATCGCGGCTCATTGGCTCCGGCACCTGGCCGATCTCGTAGTCGATGATCCGCTCGAATTCGTCACCAGCGACGGTGCGGACAGTGATCGACGTGGTGAAGGCCAGGCCACCAGCGTTCGCAATGGCGACGGCTTGCTGGGCCGTGTCGGGGGCCGGGTCCGGCGAGCGCCGCTTCCACCAGGCGACGGCCTTCTGCCGGGCGTAGCCCCTGTGCTCGAAGCAGACCCACTCGGACTTGTAGTCATGCCAGCCGACTTTGTAATCGACCCGCATAGTCCTCGGGGCGTCGTCCGGCGCATCGCGCTTCTTGTGAACGCTGTAGAACACGTCCTGCACCGGATACTTGGTCGTCGTCACCTGCCCCGACAGGATGCCCGCCTCGCTCGCCTTGGCGTCGTGCTTCTGGCGCTCGGGCGGCGGGAACTCGTAGCCACAGTCGGGGCAGCGGGCGTAGCCGGCGGCGATGACCGAATGGCACTCCGGGCACTCCTTCGCCGGCGCCCGGCCATTGCTGCCGGCATCACGCTCCTTGACCCTGATCTGGTCCACGGGGCCGTGCCGCAGCACGTTGCCCCCGAAGTCGAGGACCAGGCAGTTCGCCTTGCCGGAGTGCAGACGGAACCCGCGGCCGACCATCTGGTAGTACAGGCCCGGCGACAGCGTCGGCCGCAACAGGACCACGCAATCGACGTTGGGCACGTCGAAACCTGTGGTCAGCACGTTGATGTTGCACAGGTACTTCAGCGGCTTGCGGCTAAACAACTCGCCCCCGGTCGCGCCTCGGAACCGTGCCAGCAGCTCCTCGCGTTCGCCCGCGGGCGTCTCTCCGGTGACGAAGCCACACTCGACACCGTGCTTCTCCTTCAGCACCCGCACGACGTGGTCGCCGTGCTTGATGCCCGACGCGAAGACCAAGACCGCTTGGCGGTCGCGCGTGTAAGCGACCAACTCGCCACAGGCGGCCTCCACGAGCCATTGCTGGTCCATGAGGTCCTCGACCTCGTCGGCGACGTACTCCCCGCCGCGGACGTGCAGCTTGCTCGTATCGACCTTGTTGATCCCCGCCTTGGTCTTGAGCGGGCACAGGTATCCGTCCCGGATCAGCTCCCGCACCCCGATCTCGTAGCAGATCGCGTTGAGGATGCCGCCCTCGTCAGCCGGCCTGCAGATGAGGCCCGTCTTGAGGCGGAACGGCGTGGCCGTCAGACCGATGACGCGCAGGTGCGGGTTGATGGCCTTGGCGTCGGCCAGGAACTGCCGATACATCCCCTCGCCCTCGGCCGGGATCAGGTGGGCCTCGTCCACCAGGACCAGGTCGAAGGCGTCCAACTCGACGGCCCGCTCGTAGACCGACTGGATGCCGGCGAGGATGACCGGGTGCGTCGTGTCCCGGCGCTTCAGGCCGGCCGAGTAGACGCCGAACCGGACCTCCGGGCAGATCGCGTTCAGCTTGTCGGCGGCCTGCTGCAACAGCTCCTTGACGTGGGCCAGGATCAGCACCCGGCCGTTCCAGCGACCCACGGCGTCCTTGCAGATCGTCGCCATGATGGGCGTCTTGCCGCCCGCGGTCGGAACCACGACGACCGGGTTGTCGTCGTGCCTCCGCAGGTAGTCGTAGACCGCGTCAACCGCCGCCTGTTGGTACGGGCGCAGGATCATCCCTCTTCTCCAACTGTTCGATGGCCCGGCTCAAGTACCACCGCGCCTTCTTCAGGTCATCGAGCGTGCTCCCCTTGTGGGCGGCGCGGGCGACGTACTTGACGACGCACCCCAGGTGGAAGCCCAGGCCCCAGGCCTCGATGGCGTCGATCACCTCGATCCGGCTGAACGTGTAGTGCGGCGGGTGGTTGATCGGGTCGTTCGCCGGGGACATCGGTCAGCTCCTGGATGCGGACGACGGCCTTGCCGCCCTTGACGGGGTCGCGTTTCCAGACCTCCAGGTGGACGATCTGGCTGTCGTCGTGGTAGACGCCCGCGTGGGCCAGGGCGTCGAGCAGGCACTTCTGGAAGTTGTCGGCGTCGCGCCGGCGGCGGTCGGGCGGGTAGAAGTCCATCAGCAGCTCGAGCAGGCCGTCCATCGGCTGGATGCCCTGCCTGGCCAGGAGCGCGACCACCGTCTCACGGTACGCTCGGCCCCGCCGGCTGATGAGCGTCACATGGCCGAGGTGCCGGTAGTAGTGGTTCAGGCTCGGCGGGAAAGGCAGTTCCAGGGTCAACATGCTTTGTCCTGACGAAAAAGAAGCCTGACCTGTGCTTTGGTCGCATGGGCGCTACCAGGACCATCGGCGGACCAAATCAGGTGCCTGCCGGGGGAGGCCCGTTCACCAGAAGACACAGGCCAGGCATGGGGAATCAGCGCCGCCAGGGAGGCGCGTTCGTCGCCGCCTGCTGCGGCTGGCCGGCGGCCGCCTCCTTCTTGGCGTAGCCGCGGACCTCGTTCTGCAGCTCGCCGGTGTCCTCGCGCTTCTTGAGCTTGACCGTGATCACCAGCGGCAGGTTGTGCAGCTCGCAGCTGTCCTTGGGGGTCAGCACGCCCACCGCCCGGCAGATCGCCGACAGCTCAGCTCGCGCGATCTTCACCGCCGTCTCGTTGGGGTTGTGCAGGTTCAGCCGCGCCCAGACGAAGCGGTTCTTGTACGGCCCCTCCAGGATCTGGAAGGTGAGCTGCAGGTAGCGGCCGTCGCCGCTCTTGGTCGGTTTCATCTCCGAGTCGGCGATCATGGCCAGGTACTTGCCGGCCGGGATCGGCTCCAGGTCGGTCGTCGGGTCCACTTCGTTGGCGTTGAAGCCGTGCAGGTCAGCCATTGGTTTCTCCGTTCTGGTTGTGGGGTTGGTGGAAGAAGGAAGCGTAGGCGCGCCAGTCGAGCGGCAGCTCGTCGGGCAGGCCCAGGCGGTTCTTGGCGACGTGAGACGGGCGCTCGGACGTGTACAGGACGCGCTCGCCGGTGCCGATGCCCTTGGTCTTCTTGCGGCTGAAGCCCTCGTCGGTCTGCTTGGTGTAGACCTTGTAGGTGGCGAACAGGACCTCGTCGCACCACTCCTGGATGGTCTGCGAGGCCAGCTTGTGCAGCCGCGGCACGTAACGGTCGTAACTGTCGGTCTCTGGGTTCTCGAAGCGCTCGATGCGGGCGTGGGCGATCAGGACGACGGTCATGCCCCGGTCGTTGCGCAGGGCGTCCAGCCCGGTGAGGAACTCACGCCAGGGACTGAGCGCGAAGACGTAGCCCTTGGCATAGCCGATGTCTTCGATGTTCTCGACGGACCTCTGCCGGCAGACCTCGGCCCAGATCAGGCGCTCCAGCCAGTCGAGCGAATCGACGACGACCGTGCGGTAAGGGTGCTCCTCGGTGTAGAGGCCCTCCAGCGCCTTGAGAGCGTCCGGGTAGGACAGGGCCAGGGGGAACTTGTTGCAGTCGATCTCGCCCAGGCCGTCCTCGGTCTGGACGAACACGGGCCGGTCGCTGGTCGCGCCGAAGGTCGATTTGCCGATGCCGTGGGTGCCGTAGAGCAGCAGCCGCCGCGGGGCGAGACGCTTGCCGCTCTGGACTTGTGCCAGGAGACTCATGCTCGGTTCCTCGGGTTAGATGTGGTCGAAGACGCGCAGCTCCTCGTAGCCGGTCGGCCAGTGGTCCTGCTGCCGGCAGCGCACGAGGCGCTCCAGGGCGGCCTCGTTGTCCCGCTCCGCGACGGCGAGGACGTTCGGTTCGATCCGCCAGACGCCGCAACGATACGGCTCCCTCTTCTCGACCGCGATCAGGTAGACCGGGAGCACCTTCGCGCTCTGGAGCGCGAGCAGGGCGCGGTAGAAGGCGAGCTGGTGCAGGTAGCCGAACGAGCGGGCGTCGGCCTCGAGGTACTTGAGGTGGTCGCAGGTCTTGAGATCGACGAGCCCCTTGGCAGGGTTGAGCCAGTCGAGCCGGGCCTGGCAGGGGAGGCCGCGGTAGTCGCAGCGGAGGACGCCCTCGGGCACGCCCTCGGCGAGTAGGTCGCCGGCGACGGGGTGGCGCTGCACGGCGGCGGCCAGCTCTTCGATCAGGGCGGCCTGGCGGTCGGTGAGGACCGGCTTCGCCTGGCGCTCGGCCCACTCCTGGTAGGCCTTGCTGCGGCTGTCGAAAAGCTTGCCGGTCGCCGGGTTGGTCGGCCCGCCGAAGGCGTACTGCCGCCGGTAGGCGTCCCGGCCTTCGAGGATGAGCGTGTGGGCGGCGCGGCCCACCTGGAAGGCGGGCCGGTCCTCAAGGGCGACCAGGCCGAGCTGCCGCTTGCGGTAGAGCAGCGGGTTCTCGCGGAAGTCGGCCAGGCCGTGGCTGGTGACGTGCTCCCTCGACCGGGCGTGATAGACCTCGGCCGGCTCGCGGATCAGGAAGTCCAGGTTGTCGCTGGCGGGCGCGCCGGAGCCGTTCCGGCGCGCCCAGGGGGAAGCAAGCGTCATGGCGTCCCTCAGAGCAGGAAATCAATCCCTCTATTTCCTAAAAGCCGCTCTGGCGGGGCGAGGTGGCGGATCACCGGCCCAAATAGTCGCGCAGCCCTGCCGCCTCGAAATGGAGGCGCAACCGGCCGATGGCGTCGCGGAGGGTCCTGCGGGGCAAGCCCAGTTGCCGCGCCACCTCGGCGACCGAATGGTCCTTGAGCCGCTCGCACAGGTCGCGCAGGTCGCGCGGCAGCTTGGCCAGGACGGCGGCCACGTCGTGGACCCGTTCCACGTCTTCCAGACGGTTTGACGGGGCGACGCCCAGACGGCTGCGCACGTGGTCTTCGGGAATGATTTGAGCCATCTCGACCCGCTGCCCGTCGGAATCGACCACCTGCTCGCTCAACGAGCTGACGCGCCGGTGGTCGCGTTTCTCGGCCTCGCGACGGCGGATGAGCGTCACCGCGTGATCCGCGATGACTTTGCGGAAAAAGCCCTCCGGGGCTTCGATGGGTTGCTGTTGCCGACGGAGACGCTCCAGGAGGTGCAGGGCCATATCCTGCTCCAGGTCGTCCCGATCCGAGGCGGTGAAGCCGTGCCGGCCGATCAGGCGCTTGACCCGCTCGCGGATGAGCTTCAGGGCGAAGTCGTTGAACAGTTCTTGCATGGGAATCTCCTCCCGGCCGGGGAGGAGGGCGCGTGGGTGAGCCGTCGGCGCGCGGAACAGCCCTGTCCGAGAAGGCGTCGTGTGTGATGCCATGACGGCGTCACCCACAACGACCTCCACGGCGTGGCCGGTCTGCTGTCAGGTGGTGGAATCAGGAACGAGAAATGGAAACGACGGAAGGCCGGGCTTGCTCAGGCCACGGATGCCACGACGACGACGCGGAAGGGCAGCCCGTGCTGCACCTCCAGGCGCTCGATGACGCCGTCGCCGAGCGTGTCGAGGCAGGCGAAGAACTCCACGAGCTGGGCCTTGAGGACGAAGTCGCGCAGGACGCCTTCGGGGCGCGGCCCGTTCTGCGCGCCGAACTTGATCTCGCGGACGATGCGGGGCGGCGGGTCGAAGACCGGCTGGCCGTCGAGGACCTCCAGCCGCTCGACGCGGCCGAAGTTGAGGTCTTGCATCAGCTCGACGAGGCGCCGCCGCGCCGGGGACAGGGATGACTTGCTGGACGGAGTCTGCATAGCGAACCTCTCTGGTTGCTTGCCGGGGCCGGCGGCCCTCAACTCACGATGGCTGGTGGCTCCTCGCCGGCCCGTCACCCCCGACTGGCGAAATTTCGCAGCGAGGGCGATTTTTCGCGGGGTTGGCCAAGAGATCGACGGCGTAAACCATGTAACATCAGGCGGTTATGAAACTCCGCTTTTTTCGGACTTTCTTCCAAAGGCCCAGCGAAAAGTCGCAGCGACCTCATGCGGCTGCACCGTTTGTGCAAAATCGCACCGTTCGGTTCCGCCACTTCGCCTCGCCAGCGCGGCTTTTAGGAAATAGAGGGACCGATTTGTGGAGGACGTATGGCCGACGACCTCGAAGACGAAATCCGCAAGAACGCCGAGGGGCCGGCCAAGGCCTCCGGCGACGCCGGCAGCGTCGAGCAGCACCCGCTGCCCGACCAGATCGAGGCCGACCGCTATCTTGCGTCGAAAGAGGCGGCCAAGTCGAAGAAGCGCGGCCTCCGCTTCAACAAGCTGGTCCCCCCCGGAACGGAGTGATCGTGCTGAATTGGTTGACCAATTTGTTCGCCCGGCGACCCCGGTGCGCGCCCCGCCGTGTCATGCGAGCCATCCGCGCCCGCTACGACGCGGCGGTGACGAACCAGGACAACCGCCGGCACTGGGCCAACGCGGACGGCCTGTCGGCCAACGCCGCCAACAGCGCCGAAGTGCGGCGCGTGCTGCGGAACCGGGCGCGGTACGAGGTGGCCAACAACAGCTACGCCCGGGGCATCGTGCTGACCCTGGCCAACGACGTGATCGGCACCGGGCCGCGGCTGCAGATGCTCACGGACGACGCCGAGGCCAACCGGCGGATCGAACAGGCGTTCGCGGCCTGGTCGAAGGCGGTCGCCCTGGCCGACAAGCTCCGCACCATGCGGATGGCCCGCGCCCACGACGGCGAAGGGTTCGCCGTCCTGACCAGCAACCCGAAGTTGCCCACGGCGGTGCAGCTCGACCTACGGCTGGTCGAGGCCGACCAGGTCTGCACGCCCGACCTCAGCGCCTTGGACCCGAACGCCATTGACGGGATCGTCTTCGACGCGGCCGGCAACCCGCTCGAGTACCACGTGCTCCGGGAGCACCCCGGCGAGACCAGCCGGCGCTTCTTCCTCGACTACGACCGGGTGCCGGCCGCGTCGGTAGTCCACTGGTTCCGGGCCGACCGCCCCGGCCAGGCCCGCGGGGTGCCGGACATCACGCCGGCCCTACCGTTGTTCGCGCAGCTGCGGCGGTTCACCCTGGCGGTCCTCGCGGCCGCGGAGACGGCCGCCGACTTCGCCGGCATCCTCTACACGGACGCGCCGGCCAACGGTGAAGCCGACGCCGCCGAGCCGTTCGAGCCGATCGAGCTAGAGCAGCGGGCGCTCGTGACCATGCCCGGCGGCTGGAAGATGAGCCAGCTGCAGGCTGAGCAGCCGGCGACGACCTACGCCGAGTTCAAGCGCGAGATCCTCAACGAGATCGCCCGCTGTCTGAACATGCCGTTCAAGGTTGGTGCCCCAGAGACGCACCTTTCGGCAACAAGCACCTGCTCGCCACCTGTTTTTCATCGCCGTCGTTTCCCCGGTTCCGGTAGCTCACCAATAGGGAGGGACATCGCGATGCAAAGTGCCAACAACGCGGACAACTCGAATGCGGACGGCATATGTAACGGTCACGCCCCCCACCGTTCATCGAAGCCAGACACGGGGATCGCTGCCATGAACACGACCGAACCGGAACCGACCGACGCTGGCCTGCCCGACGACGTGGCCGAGGCCTGGGCGACGGTGCTGATCGACATCCACGAGCGGTTCGAGGCCGAGCAGGCTCCGCCGCCAGAGTACAACGACGAGGCCACTTCTCCCTCTCGGCCCGTGGCCCGGGTCGCCGCCGAGCAAGATGCCCCCGGCGGCGACCCCACTTCTCCCACTGATGCGGAGGACCGACCATGCACCGCCTGACCCTCTGCGTCCGATCCGCACGGCCGACCTGACCCACGCACCACCCCGGAGGCCCCATGAGCCATCGCGACATGGCCGTGGCGAGGCTGCGCGCCGGACTGTGCGTGCTGCCCGCCCGGACCGACAGCAAGCGGCCCGCACTGGCCGGCTGGAAGGAGTTCCAGAACCGGCTGCCGACCGAGGACGAGATCGCCACCTGGTTCACCGACGCGGCGGCGATGTGCATCGTCGCCGGTGCGGTGTCCGGACACCTGGAGATGCTCGACTTCGACGCCAGCGGCACGCCGTTCGACGCCTGGGCCGACCTGGTACGGAGCGAATCGCCGAGCCTGTTTGACCGGTTGGTGATCGAGCGGTCGCCGTCGGGCGGGCGGCACGTCGTCTACCGCTGCCCGGACGGCGTGTCCGCGAACCTCAAGTTGGCCCAGAGACGGGTGATCGTGCCGTCTGGCGAGCGGGTGGAATTGCACGGCAAGGAGTACATCCCGCGCCGGGTCGGGGACCAGTTCGAGGTGCTGCTGACGCTCATCGAAACGCGCGGCGAGGGCGGGCTGTTCCTGTGCCACCCGACCGCCGGGTACGAACTGCTGCAGGGCGACCTCGCTGACGTTCCCATGATCGAAGCTGGCGAGCGCGAACTGTTGCTCCGTGCGGCCTGGTCGCTGGATGAACTGCCGCCGACCGTGGCCGAGGATCTCGCCCCGTCCGATCCGTGCAGCCGACCGGGTGACGACTTCAACGAGCATGGCGACGTGCGCGCCCTGCTGGAGCGGCACGGCTGGGTCCGCGCTCGTCCCGGTGAGAACGAGTACTGGCGCAGGCCCGGCAAGGACACCGGCTGGAGCGCGACGCTCAAGGCCGGGGTCTTCTACGTGTTCAGCGCGAACGCCGCCCCGTTCGAGCCGAACCGCGGCTACTCGCCGTTCGGCGTGTTCGCCCGCCTGGAAAACGGCGGCGACTTCCGCGCCGCTGCCGCCGCGCTGCGTTCTCAAGGTTTCGGCCAGGTGCAGCCGCAACCCAACACCAATGGCGTCGATGTTTCACGGCTCATGAATCCGCCGTCACGCCGCCATCGCCTGTCCGCCCGGAGGGTTTCGACCGTGGAACGCGAACAACTGGAGTGGCTCTGGCCCGGCCGCATCCCGCTGGGCAAGCTCACGCTCCTGGCCGGCGATCCCGGCCTGGGCAAGTCGCTCGTCACGCTGGACATCGCCGCCCGCGTCTCGACCGGCCGCCCCTGGCCCGACTGCCCGCTGTTGGCCCAGCCGGTCGGCGAGGTGCTCCTGTTCAACAGCGAGGACGGGCTGGAGGACACGACCGCACCGCGGCTCGACAAGGCCGGGGCCGACGACACCAGGATCATCGCCGTCGAGGGCGTCGAGGTGTTCGCCGGCGGCGACAAGCCGACCCGGGTGTACTTCTCGCTGGAACACCACCTGCCGCAGTTGGAAGAAGCCCTGGCCGAATGGCCCGACGTGCGGCTGATCGTGATCGACCCGATCAGCGCGTACTGCGGCCAGACCGACAGCCACAAGAACGCCGAGGTGCGGGCGTTGCTCGCCCCATTGGCCGACCTCGCTGGTCGTTCAAGGGCGGCGGTCGTGGCGGTCACGCACTTGAACAAGGCGGGCGGCTCGAAAGCCATCTACCGTTCGATGGGTTCGCTTGCATTTGCCGCCGCGTCGCGGGCGGTGTGGGCGGTGGTGCAGGATCCCGACGACCGGCACCGCCGGCTGTTCCTGCCGGCCAAGTTGAACCTCGCTCACGACCCGCTCGGCCTGGCGTATCGCGTCGAGGACGGGCGGATCGTGTGGGAGCCCGACCCGGTGGCGATGCACGCCGACGACGCCTTCCGCGCCGAGGCCGCAGGACCGAAGAAGCCCGACCGCCCGACTCGCCGCGACGAAGCCGAGGGTTGGCTGGGCGAATTTCTCGCCGCCGGGCCGAAGCTGGTCAAAGAAGTCATCGACGCGGCCGAGCCGTTCGACATCCGGGAACGCACCTTGCGGCGGGCGTTCCGAGAGATGGGCGGCGTGTCCTGCAAGGACAAGGAGAGCGGTAGCTGGATCTGGAGCCTGCCGGACGAATCCGACCCCGGACCCGCGGGTGAGGTTAGCGGCGAGCATGAAGATGGTCAACCGGAAGGGTGATGCTGGCCACGCCTCCTACGTCCTGGCCAACGTGGCCAGTTGGCCAGTTGGCAACTTGGCCAGCAGGTCGGTGGAACTGGCCACGGAGGTTGCCACTCCTCCTACGTCCTGACCAGTTGGCAACCTGGCCAGTTGGCAACTTGGCCAGCAACTCGACTGGCCAACTGGCCAACTTGCCAGGTTGCCAACGTGTGAGTGCCGGTGGCCGGTTGGCCAGTGGCGTGGCAGGCACATGGGTACCGCTGGTCGTTCCCGTAGGTACTTGGAAAAACCGGCTCAAAACGGGACGCCCGCGGGAACAGCGGTGGACCTAGAGAGACGTTGTTTCGCGTGTCCGGATTTTTGCCGACCGGCGGAGGGTACGACGGATGGCCCAACTCGACCAAGAGAACGCGCCTGGGGCGAACGTGGGCGAACGGGTGGCCACCCTCTGCCGCCGGGCAGAAGACCTGTGCCGGCGCATTGTCCCGCGCGATCTGGGCGACACGCCCTTGTACATCGTCCCGCTCTCGCAGATCCAGAGCATGTTGGGCGGGCCGTGCGCGTGCGACGGCTTCACCAGTCCCTCGCTCGATTTGTACCTGCGGAACGACATCGGCCCCGCGTGGCGCGGTCGCGGCCCGTGCATGGTCGTCAACGACCTGGACCTCGACTGCGAAGACCCTGAGGACATCGAACTCGCCTTCCTGGCCACAGTGCTGCACGAACTGGTCCACATCCTGGAGCGGCCCAGGCTCTTCCAAGAACGCCGGGACGTCGAGCCGGCGAGGCTGCTGTTCGAGTCCATCGTCATGGCCAGCTACGTTCAGGATCCGCTGCCCGAAACCGCCGAGAACGAATCGCGGCTCCAGCACGGCGACAGGTTCATCCGCACGGCGCTGCACCTGTGCCACCGAGCCGGACGGGTTGGCACCATCGTCGCCCCCGCGCTGGTCTGCCCGAACCGCCAGTACGGCCTGTCGAACGCCAACGCCTACCGCGACGCGCTCGGCGACGAGCCGGAGCGGATGGCCGGCTCGACGATGCATGAAATGTTGAGAACCACCGCGCCGAGAGCGTTCGCCCGCCTGTGGGCGGACGACCTGGCGCATCTGTCCCGAGAGGAGACGACCCCATGAATCTGACCACCCTGTTCGACGCCGTCGCCGGCAAGCAGAAGCAGCGGGAGCAGGCCCTCGCCAGCGGCTTCCGCGGGCTGGTGACCGCCATCGCCACCGGCAAGCAGCCGGACCCCGATCACGTCGTCCGCGTCCTGCACGATGCGGACAAGACGCTCGACGATCTGCGGGCGTCGGTCGAGTTGCTCCAGACCCGCATGGCGATGCGGACGCACCTGAACAGCCTGCCGAAGCTGCAGGTCGAGGAGAAGGAGATCGGCCGGCAGATCGCCGAGGCCGACGCCGTGCTGGCCAGGGCCGAGGACACGCACCAGGAGACGACCTACCCGCTGGTCGGCCGGCTGCAGCAGGTCCGCGACGCGATCCGCGAGGCCGAGCGGAAGCGACAGCAACTGATCGCCACCTGCACCGACCCGGACTTGCTCGCCCAGGCAGCCGCGCTGGCCGGGAACCGGCGGCAGGCGAACGAGCGAAAGCACGTGCTGACGCAGGCGATCAACAACCAGCGCGGCCCCACATCGTACCGGGTCGGCGACGCCGAGGCCGGCGTGTTCCAGGGGACGGAGGAGCAGCGGGAGAACGCCCGGCGGGCCGAGGCGAAGGTTGCGGGCTGGGAGCGCGAACTGGCCGAGGTGAACAAGCTCCTGGCCAGCCTGGAGCAGCAGGAAGCCGCCCTGCAGGAACAGATGCTGGTGCCGTGATCCGGGGCCGTGATGCCCAACCGGGCGGCCCAGCCGTCCGGGATGCTCTTTGACAACTCGGTGTCAGTCAGTCGAGCCGCCGGGGCGTGGTGCACCCCGGCGGCTCAACGTCCTGCATCTTCGCGATCAGTCGATGTGATGATCAGCGGCTTGGCTTCGCAGGCTCGAAACAGACCCAGACCGTAGTGCGAGGCATAACCGAGGAGTACGGGGCCTCGCACCGGTTCACTGAACTGAAGCCGCAGTCCATAGCCAGCGTCCACCTTGGGAGGAACTCCGCCGTGAATTCGGCGGCGAACGAAATGGCGAAGAGAGCGGGTCAATTCGAGATCGATTTCGACACTGGCGGCTTCAGGCAGTCGTCGAGAAACAAGCTCGGCATTTACCTGTCCAGATACGCTGCGCCTACTCCGGCGATCCAGAGTTTTTGGAAGCACGACGGGCGTTACGCTTTCCCAGACTTGAGCACCCTCGGGGGGACCAAGAATCGCATCGAGCTGCAGGCTGAGAGGAGTTGGCAAGCGCCGGAGCATGTCCAGATCACCGCTGCCTACCACAGCGACCTGGAGATCACCCGCACCGCCTTTCGTCCACGTTCGCCGCAGAGTGCGGACGGCTCGCTGGGCGTCATCGCCAAGCCCCATAGCGGCATAGATGATGATGTGGTCGAGATGGCCATCACCATCCAGGTCAACCGGGATCGTGTGTGCGTGCTCGTGGTGGTCGTGAAGGGGTCGATCGAACTCATCTTTCCCGGTGAGTTCCGGGCAGGTCACGCGAAGGCCATTCCCGAGGCGACCGATTATCGCTCGATGGAACAACTCGGCCTGAGGTAGTGTTCGTGAGACAGGGGGCAACGCCGATCGATTCCCACTGGCGGTAGTGATGGCCAGAAGCATCGTCGTGACCGTCTGGGCGGAAGCCTGTCGCGGTGCGGTCGGAACCCCGACTTGGAGTGCATCACTCCGTCGCCAGTACAGAACGCGTTGCGAGCCTGGTGGCTGCGACCAGCCGTGACCTTTCCACCAGGCCGTGTCCTTGGTCAGGCAGGACAGCAGATCAATCGGGTAGGGCTCGATGGCTTGTGCCTGTTTCTTCTTCACCGGCGCGGTCTGCCTTTGCCCTTGAAAGGGCCGCAACGCTTCTTGGACTTGAGCATCGCGCCACTCTTCGTAGTCCACCGGTGAAATGGCGGCCATCAGCGAAACTTGTTCCCAGCCGGGGCCACGATGCTCATTCTCGACGCACGGCACCGCGTTCCACGCGACAGAATCGTCATTCGTACGCTGCGCCTCCACCCAACTCTCGCTGCGACCCAGATAGCCCAACGAGGATGCCAGTTTGCCAAGGATGTCCGCTTCGTCGGCGTCGATTTCGCACGGCCAGTGGACCAGGAGTTCACCATCACCGACATTGGCCCAGGTGTCGAAGACGAGTGTGGTTTGCTCCCGTCCTTTGGCTAGGGCACCGACCGGCATGAAATGCCGACTGTGGGCCGCGCTGGCGGCTGGTAGACGATACGATGGCAGCACCGCCGCCAGCTTGTCGATCAATCGCCGGGCGACGGGTGGCATCTCGCTCCAACCCTGGCTGGTGAAGCCACAGGCGATGAGCGCACGTAGCAGTCGCCACGGACTCGGTGGCCACTCGATGAGGCCTTCGTTGACGTGGTGCCCCCACGGCGTGGCATGGTAACGCCCGCCGGGGAACCGGAGTTTCACGGTCGGCATGGCGGGCACCTCAGTTGTCATCGTTCTCGGTGTCGTTGTCCTCGTCATCGCCGGAATCGTCGGCATCATCTGCCTTGGGTTTCTTCTCGTCCTTTGTCTTCTTGAGTTCGTCCTCGAAGGTGACGGTAGTATTCACCATCAAGCTTTTGCACCCGGCGATCGCCGCCTCGACCGCCGATTCGAGGTCGCCCAGCGAAGGCAGCTTGAAGCCTGTGGGGCGGGCCGCAAGCAAGTTGTCCCGATCGACCGGTTCCAGGTCGCACGCGGTTCGCAGTCGCAGGTCGCCGTCGAGGAGTTTCCGCACCCGATAGAGCGAGAGAAGGATCAGCAGTTTCTGCACCTTGAGATCCAGGCCGTAGCCACGGATCTGAGCGAGATCGAGGTTGATCTGACAGTCGATCCGATCCGCGACGTACTCATCCCGCGCGAAGGGCACGTTGCCAAAGCCGCTCTTGGTATCGCCCGACGGGTTGACATGGTCGTTCTTCACGCCACCCGAGGCTGCGACGGCGGCCCCCGTCGCCTCGATGAAGGCGGACAATGCTCGCGCGACGCGCAGACGCCCCCCCGCGAGGTCCTTCTTGGCAAGGAACACGCCGTGAATGAGGCTACCGATGTCGTACTTCAGAAGCACCTCGGCCAGCTTCTTGCGGTTGATGGGTCCCTCAGCGAGTCCACCCAGCTCGTCCTTGATCCTGTTGAAGAAGGTCTTGTCGCTGCCTTCGAGAAGGTATGGACTGTTGAGGCGATGAGCTTCCAGCATCGAATCGGTCAGGAACGTTCCTTTGCGAGTGACCGTCACATGGCTGATACCATCCAGCGCAGCGACGGGCTTGTTCGTCGCCGCATCCCAGCAGGTCGTTTCGAGCCGGTTGGCCATGCTCTGGGCGCTCTCGACCAGCAACTTGGGGCCATCTTTGGTCTGGTAAGTCGCTGCCCCCAGACTGGGGAAGCCGGTCGGCTGGAAGCGATCACCCTGCACCGGCTTCAGGGGCACTGTGATCAGGAGTCGGCTGACTTTGTCGAGTGGGCTGAGGTCAAGCATGGAGTAGTCCTTTCATCGAGGGGTCCAGAATAGCGGCGGCACGAAGGGCCATGCTGCGGTGAATGGGAAAGGCCAGGGCTGCCGCCCAGCGGCGGGCCGTTTCGGGGTCTGTCGTGCCGGCATACATCGGCGGACGGATGCCGACGGATCGCAACCGCTGGCGGGCGACTTCGATCGCTCGCACGGCGTCGCCGGAGATTAACAAGCGCACGATTCGCTCATCGGCCGGGATGTCGTGCATTTCGTCGATCGCAAACGGCAGGCAGCACAACCGCACCGCCAGCCAGCATTCCTCGGGCATATCGGTCGATGCGGAGGATGTTGGTAGGTGCTCGCGTGACCACTGGTCCCACTTGATGGTCATGAAGGCACAAGCCAGGCCAAACAATCGGTCGAGATCGACCGCCCCGCACAGGAATCGAGCCAGATCGCCGAAGCGAGCACCACACCCCGCCGCGGCCACCAACCGGGAGCGTCGTTGACTCCGCTGCGTCGCCTCGATCAGGCGACGCTCGACGATTGCGGCGAGATCGCGGATGGGATCACGCCCGGAGACCACGACGCGCGGATCGTTGACCAATCGCTTGTCTGCCGTCTTGAATCGTCTCGCACCCGGCTCCAGCGGCAAAACGTGGTGGCGAATCGGGTCACTCGGTTTGTCCTTGAAGTAACTGGCAGCGGCACTGCCCAAGGCCAGGGCGAGGCGAAACTCTGCCGAGTTATCTGCCACCGCCGAAACCCAGTCGGGTCGGAGAGCGGGGATCGGGCCAGCGTCGATGCCAGTGCCGCTGGCCTGGAGGGATTCGATCTCGGCCGCAGCCAGCAGGATGGCCTGCCAGCGGTCGGGCGTGTGGTCATGCGTCAACGCGGCGAAGACGGCATCGGCCAACCGACGTTCCGCGTGAACCAGCCGGGCCGGTGCGTTCTTGTCTCGGCTTCGGCGTTGAACTCGGTCCAGCCAGGTGGCCAGATCATCGATCAAGTAAGCGCGAGGATGATGACGAACGTGAACTCGGCCAAGCGGAACTGCAAGAGTGGATTGACCATTCCGTTCCAGGTAGCCGTATCGCACGAAGGCTTCGACTCCGCGAGCTACACCCAGTCGGCTGATCGCACGGGCCATATCGATGGGCCGGTTGGCGGGTTGACGATCCAACTGGATGCGTGCTTCGCCGAGCATCGTTGCAAAGTCCAACAGCATCGCTGGTTGTCGCCAGAGAGGCATCCATTGCTCGCCCCGCTGGGCCTTTTCGGCACCCGGTGTTGCAAACCCGGCCGCATGTGGTCGCACCGCAAAGGGAGCACTAGCTTTGCTGAAGGCGTTCGGGTCCAGCCGCCGCGTGGCTCTGGACGTGAAGAGTACTGCTCCCTCCATCATCAGCACGAAGTCCCAGGCATTGACCAAATTCCCACCGTCAAATCCTGTCGAGCTATTGGCCCCTCCTGCCGAACCAGGCTGATACTGGCCTATCGCAGCACACTTCAAGTGATTGGCAGGAGCTAACCATAGCGCATCGCTGAGCAGGCTTTTGGCTGAGTCACGTGGCTGCCCGTGATCCGACTTCAAGTCAAAAAGCGAGCCGATTTGCTGCATGAAGTTGTTCGTGAAGTCCAGATTGCCATCATTACCGCCGGTCCCCAAGAGCGAAGGCCACTCGGGATTGCCGCCCTCATCCAGCACCACGGCCGCCGAAAGCCATTCGGCATGGGGACCGCGCCAAATGCGACGGCAATCGGGAATCAAGGTCGCTTTCAGCACTTTGAACCGGCGATCCGCCGCCGCCAACACCCGCTTGTAGCCTCCACTGGCTTTGAGGGTCTGTGCCTCCGGCTTCGTTGGAGGCTTGGAGGCGTTTTGCGTGAGTGACTCGATCACCTGGATGTCACTGTTCAGTTTGGCTCGCTCCTCGTGTTCGATGTCCGGCTTCTTGAGTTGCTCCCGCATCTGCTGAAGCATGCCAAGATAGGACGGATCCGATTCGAGAAGTTGGCGTTGCTCCTCAGACTGGAAGCTTTTGTTCGTTTTGGTGCGAGCCTTGATGGCCCGAATGGCAGCGTCCGCTTGGCTGATCTCATCCAATAAACGGCGACCTGCCACAATACCGTCGCGGAACTGCTGGAATCGCGGCGCGGTGGACTTCTCTAAAGGACACAAGCCTGGATCACTCGCCTTGAAGAAGCCACATCCCTTGTTCCACGGCGAGAGCAGTGGCGTCGGCTCGTACTTCACCAGGAAGAACGCTTCCAGTTCCTCCTTGGACAGCTTGCTGAGCAGGCAGAAGCGTTCGCCGTCCCACCAGCCGCGGGCTTGGGTGTCGGCCTGTTCGCCGACCAGCCGCAAAATGCCCACCGCCTTCAGGTAGTTGGCGAGCGGAGCCGGGGAGCAACCCTTTAGGATGTGCAAGTGTAACGTCATGGGTTGCCCTCCGCAGCCAAGGCCGGATCGTTTGTCGTCAGCCGGGAAGCCCGCACGTCGGCCGCCCTCAGAATCGCTTCCAGGAACGCCAGCGCGGCCGGACCGTGTCGCTCCAGCAACCCAATACATCGTTCCCGCCAACTGACCCCAGTTCGACAGGAAAGCCCCACAGCCGCCGGAGACAGGGTCAGCGCGACCTCGGGGACGGGCGGTTCGCCCGGCACTACCGCGACACTCGGCAGGCGGTCCCTCTCGCGAATCCCCCGGATCGGCAGTCCGCGGCCGTCGCGGTCCCGGTAGTCTTGATCCTTCGGAGCCGCGTGCAGGCCGACCCGCACCTTGCCGTGATGGCTGGCGACCAGGTAGGCCACGAGGTCGAATTCCTCCGCCTTGCACTTCAGTAGCCGCTCGATCAGGGGCGTTGGCGGCGGAGGCGGTTCCCGTTGCGGCAGTGGTTGCTTCATCTGCTCGAACGCAGCCATCCAGGGACCGAGAAGAGCGTCGTGCTTCGGCGCGTAAACATCGAGCAGGGCGAACAGGCCGAGGGCACTGGCGAGTTCGTGGCGAAACGCTGGCCGGGTTTCGCTGTCGTCAAGGTAGCGATACATGTCCGGCGGTCGCCGCCACGCACCCGCAGGGCCTTTGGCCAGATCAGCACGCGCCGGCCGCTTGACCCCACGGATGGCCCCCTGGAATGCGGGATGCGATTTGCCCCAGTCGTGCCATAGGGCAGCGAGTTCGAGAAGATCCTGAAGCGTCTCGGACAGGCCTAGTTCTCTGGCGATCTCCCTGGCACTTTCCGCCACTTCCTTGGTGTGGCACGCGATCGTCTTCCAGGGGTTGAAGCTCAACTGCTCGCCGTCTTGCTGGTCGTCGGCTTCTTCCAAAGCCTGGGTTGCCTGGGAAACGGCCGGCTCGGCAACTGGCGGAACCGATGCACTCGATTCCGCATCGAAGCCTCGATCCGTGCGATATCCACCGCAATTGCTCGCGACACAAACGACTCGGCCGGGAAGCAGACTCGCTCGGGTGGCCTCGATCCACTCACCGTCGAGCCAGTCCCAAACCCACGCACGCGTTCCGCCGCGAAGTTTCGGCTTCTTGTTCGTCTTGGTCTCTTCGCCGCACAGCCAGTCACGGGCCTTCAGGAACGGAACGGCACACAACTCACGTCGATGGGGCTTGTAGCCTTCTGGCGGCTGATGCGGTGCTTCGCCCTTTTTGTCCTTCTCGATCTCCAGCCAGAAGACTTGTAGATCGCGCTCATCGCCTGAGCGGATGAACCGGCTGATGTCCAGGTCCGCGCCGGTCAAGTCCGGCGTGGTGTCGAAGAGTTCGTCGAACTCCTTGCGGAGCAACAGTTGCGCAGGCGCATATGGGTAGAGACGCTGTCTCACTTCCTCACTCAGCGACCCTTCATGGGCTTCCAGGGCCTTGATGCCCACATCGTGGAGTTGCTGAGCGGTTTCCCAGGCACTCTCGAGTTCTTCTGGTCGATAGGGAGCCGCCAACTTCTCATCTCGACCACGATCAACGACCAAGACACTTCCCTTGCCGCCGTACCTCGCGCAGCGGCCGAATCGCTGAACCAAGCTCGGCCAAGGTGCGAGTTCGGTGATGAGGCACCCCGCCGAAATGTCGACGCCAGCTTCCACGACCTGTGTTGCGACAATTATCCGGTCCACTCCAGGCGCACAGGCCGAGCGAGACAGAAACCGCTCACGCCATTCCTCGCGTTCAGCAGGGCGGAACCGGCTATGCACCAGTTCCAGCCCGCCCGTTCGTCCCGCTGCTCGTAAGGCCTCGAAGGATTGGCAGGCCCGGTCCACCGTGTTGCACACGACCAGGGTGATCTTGCCGAACTCCCCGTCGCTCAGCTTGGCGTGTTCTTCGAGGATTCGCGTTGCGAAACCATCGTGGTCGCTCGGCGTGATGGTTGCCGTCGTTGCCAGCTTGGAAATGTCCCACAGCCCGCCTGTCCGCTGTTCTGCCGGAACCTCGCACGGGTTCTGCACCCAGGCGCGGTGAGACTCGGCGGTGTCCACGCTCCGCAACCATTCGGGTTGGAGCGTTGCGCTCATCCACCAGGTGAAGCACGGACGAAGATGTTTCGAGCAATCGTGGTCGCGGAACGCCTGGAGTTGGGCCGAGGTCGCCAGTCCGACATCCATCAACTGGACTTCGTCCATCACCCACAAGGCGTCCTGGTTCAGCAGACCGAATTCCATCGGCCAGCGTGCTCGTGCACTCGCGTAGCCGCGATTCAAGGTGCGCGACAACAACATGTCCTGGGTGCCGATGATCACGGCAGGCCGTTCGGGACGAAGGAACCACTCTCCGGTGTCTTCACCACCCATCGCGATGTGGATCGTGGGCCGATGTGGTTCGCGGATCCGTGCTGCGAGTTCTTGCGCGACCTGTTCAGTCTGTTCCACCAGCACACGCATCGGCAGACACCAGACCAAGCGGCGAGGCCAGCCGGGATCTCCGCGAAGCAAGCGATAGTAGCTCCAGGCAGCCAGCACTCCTTCCGTCTTTCCCAAGCCTGTCGGTATTCGGATCAGTCGGTTGCGACAGCACTGGTCGGCAGCCAGGTCACTTTGCCAGGGGCGCGGTGAGGCATGGAGTGTTAGTCCCGCGAACCATTCTATGAAATTCTGATTACTCATGACCGTACGAATCCATGCGCCATCACTTCATAACCCGCTATGCGGATAGATGCTTTGAGAGGGAAAGAGCGTACCGCGCACTACCCAGTGCTGCCATGTCGGTAGGTCTGCTTTTCCCGGATTTCTCGTCGAAGACCGTAACCCCTGATTTCTCAGCCTTTTCTAGCGATTCCAGCAGCAATCGCCTGGATGTCATCGGGAACCCGAGGTACTGACTGTCGTGTCGCGGGACGAATGATGGCCGCGACGGACGCCAACCACGGGAGACGCGAGCATGCCCGACCCGAAGAACCACAGCCTGAAGAAGACCGCTGAGGAAGCCTACGTTCGGGCACACGTCCGGACCATCGAACTGGTCGATGCCATCTACGACCGGCTGCAGGACATGCCTGCCCCGGCCTGCGGGCACGCGATCCACTGGGGCCACGTCGGCGACCTGAACCACGTCAACTCACTGCTGCAGCAGATCGCCGACCTCCTCGACCGCCGTGGGTGAAGCCGAAACGCCCGCACGGGCGGCGCGGCGGGTGGTGCCCGCCGCCTGAAGATGGCAACCACACCCAACGGAGAGACGACGATGGCCACGACCAAGAAGCAGTCAGCCAAGAAGCCGACCACCAAGAAGCCCCAGGCCGCGAAGGCCAAGCCGAAGCCCGCGCCCACCGCCCCGGCCAAGAAGCTGAGCCAGATCGCGGCCGCGCTGGAGGTGCTCAAGACCGCGACCGAGCCGATGACCTGCAAGCAGTTGGTCGAGGCGATGGCCGAGCGGTGGCTCTGGTCCTCGCCCGGCGGCAAGACCCCGGAAGCGACCCTCTACGCCTCGCTGCTCAGGGAACTGGTGAAGAAGGGCGACGCGGCCCGGTTCGTGAAAGCCGCGCCCGGCCGGTTCGCGGCCAAGGCCTGATCACCATCCACCATCCCGAAAGGAGGTTCCCATGGCAGATGAACGTAGGCCGGCGGTCGGCTACGTCCGCATGAGCACCGACCAGCAGCAGGACAGCCCGGCCCGCCAACGACAGGACATCGAGGCCCTCGCCAGCCGGCAGGGCTTCCGCATCATCCGCTGGTACGAGGGCCACGGCCAGACCGGCACCGAGTCGAGCAAGCGGCGCGAGTTCCAGAAGCTGCTCGCCGACGCCAAGGCCGGCACCTTCCAGGCGGTGCTGCTCTCGGAGCAGAGCCGCATGTCGCGGGAAGACATCTTCGACGCCATGCAGCACTGGCGTCTGTTTCGCGACGCCGGGGTGTCGATCATCACCTGCCAGCGGGGCGAGTTGAAGTTCGACAACCTCGGCGGCGTCATCACCGCCATCGTCGATCAGTACGGGGCACGCGAAGAATCCCTGAAGCTGGCCGACCGGGTGGTCAGCGGCAAGCGGCTCGCGGTGAGCCGGGGCCAGAAGCAGGGCGGCGCGCTCTACGGCTACGACCGCGAGATCCTCGACGAGGGCGGGCGGGTGGTTCGGCGGGTGGCCGGCACCGAGGCGTTCCAGAAGCCGATCGCCTGGTCGTCGCGGCTGGTGCCCGCCGCCGACCCGGCAGCAGTCGAGGCCGTCCGCTTCATGTTCGAGTCGGTGGCCGACGGCGTCGCCCTCGGCACCGTCGCCCGGGAACTCAACCGCCGGGGCCACACCACCCTGTTCGGCAAGCGGTTCAACGCCACGGCGGTGCGGCGGGCGGTGACCAACCCGACCTACGCCGGGCGGCTGGCGGCGGGCCGCAAGCGGCGGGGCAAGTTCCGCAGCCTGCACGACGACGGCGGGGTGGTCTGCGAGAACGCCCACGAGGGGCTGGTCGGCATCGACCTGTTCGAGCGGGCGCAGCATGCCCTTCGACAGCGGCGACCAGTGCCGACCGCCCCGACGCCCGGCCGCTACCTGCTCACCGGGCTGGTGTACTTCGCCGACACAGGCCGACGCCTGCAGGGGATCACCATGAGCCACAGCGGACGGAGGGTGGTCCGCCGCTACTACGCCTACCCGCCCCGGCTGTTCGAGGAACACCCCGAAGAGAGCGACCGGCCGACGTTCCGGGCCGACACCGTCGAGCGGGCGGTGCTGGCCAAGCTGCAGGCGGTCATCTCCGACGCGCGGAAGATGCGGGCCATCAAGGCGACGATCAGCCGGCGGAAGAAGACGGCCGCGGCCAACGCCGGGCGGATCGAGGCGGACCTGGCGGCGGTGCGGGCCAAGATCGAACGCGGCACCGAGAACCTGGCCCTGGCCGACGCGGCCGACATTCCGGGCATCACCAAGCTGCTCGCCGGATGGCGAGAGCAGGAAGCGGCGTTGAAGCTCAAGCTGCAACGAGAGCAAGGTGAGCAGGCAGCGTCGCCCGAGGTTCTGGCCATCCTCGACCGGCTCGACGTGCTGATCGGCAGCCTGTCGGAGGCGAACCGCGAGAAGCTGGCCTTCGCCATCCGTCAGACGGTCAAGCGGATCACCCTACGGCGGGAACGTCGCGGGCCTGGCAAGCATCGGGTGACGCTCTGGGACGGGGTGATCGAGTTGCGGGACGACCTGGGAATCGAGACGGTGATCCCGCTGACCGACGACGATATTCCCAGCCCCGGTCGGTGGCGTGACGCGGCGACGTTCGTCCACGGGCACGGCGGCACGGTCTACGTCAACGACGTGGCCACGGCCCTCGGCATTCACAAGGCGTTCGCGTCGCGGCTCCTGGCCCAGGCGGTGCTGGCGGGCAAAGTCCGCAATCTGGGCCATCAGAAGGGCTGGACGGCGGTCGAGTAGGCACCTCTACAACGCACATCGGTTGTACGCACCTCTCGCGTCTCTGGGGCACCGTTCAACGTCGCGGCCGGGAATTCGTCGGGCTACAACTACGCCTCCGGCCGGCTGGACCACCAAACCTACTTCAAGGCGATCCGCGTCGAGCAGGCGCACCTGGAGGGCGCTGTGCTGGACCGCATCCTGGCCGCCTGGTTTGACGAGGCGGTGCTGGTCCCCGGCCTGCTCCCGGCCGGCCTGGGGCTGATCGCCGACTGGCCGCACCAGTGGTTCTGGGACGGCCACGAGCACGTCGATCCGACCAAAGAAGCCTCGGCCCAGGCAACTCGCCTGGGCAACCACACGACCACCCTGGCCCACGAGTACGCGAAGCAGGACCGGGACTGGGAAGAGGCGCTGAGACAGCGGGCCAAGGAGCTGGCGCTGATGCAGGAGCTGGGCCTGACTACCGCATCGGCGCAGCCGACGCCGGCGGACGAAGAGCAGCCGGACGACGAACAGGGGCCGGACGGGGAAGAGGAGACAACCGATGACGACGAAGACCCGGAGGACGCCGACGGTAATCCGCGCGAGCGCGAAGCGGCCGTCGCCTGACGGCCGGCTCAACCTGCTCGCGGAAGCCGTCACACTGGAGGCAGCCTCCGGGGAGGGCGACGCGCAGAAGCTGCGGCGCTTCACCATGACCGCCTACACCGGCGGGGCCATGCAGCTCGCCGGCTGGCGCTACCCGGTCGTCGTGGACCTCGCCGGCCTGGAGGCGGGCCGGCAGCGGCGGCCGATCCTGCTCGACCACACCCGCGACGTGGACTTCGTGCTGGGGCAGACCGACTCGGTCGCGGTGCTGAACCACCAGCTCGTCGTGGCCGGGCAGGTGATGGGCGACTCACCCAAGGCCCGCCAGGTCATCGCGCTCAACGACCGGGGCTTTGCCTGGCAGGCGTCCATCGGGGCACGGGCCGAGCAGGTTGAGTTCGTGTCCGAGGGGAAGACCGCGCAGGCCAACGGCCGGGAGTTCCCCGGCCCCGTCAACATCGCCCGGCGGGCGACGCTGGGTGAGATCAGCTTCGTCGTGCTCGGGGCCGACGAGAACACATCCGCCCAGATCGCAGCAGGTGCGGACCAGCATGGGGAGGCGACGCACATGGATTTCACGCAGTGGCTCGCGGCGCAAGGCTTCGCCATCGACACGCTCAACGAGCAGCAGACCAAGAGCCTCCGGGCGGTGTACGACGCCCAGGCCAGCAAGCAAGCTGCCACGGACGATCCGCCGAGGCCCGCGACCGGGATCCGCGCCGAGGCGGTTGCCGAGGTCAAGCGGATCGCCGCCATCCGCAAGGTCTGCGGCGGCAAGCACCCCGAGATCGAGGCCAAGGCCATCGAGGAGGGCTGGGACGCGACGCGCGCCGAGTTGGAAGTGCTACGCGCCTCCCGGCCGCAAGGCCCGGCCATCCACACGGCCAACGGCAAGGCCCCGACGGCTGCGGCCATCGAGGCGGCGCTGTGCCTGTCGGTGCGGATGCCCGAGGCCAAGGTCCTGGCCTGGTACGGGCCGCAGACCGTCGAGGCCGCGCAGTCCCGCGACCTGCGCGGCATGGGCCTGCACGAGCTGCTCTACCACGTCATCCACGCCGCAGGCGGCCACGCCCGGCCCGGCCGCATGACCGACGACACCATCCGCACCGCCTTCGAGGCCGACCGCGCCCTCCGCGCGGCCGCCGGCGGGTTCTCGACCATCAGCCTGTCGGGCATCCTCTCCAACGTCGCCAACAAGGCCCTACTGGAGGCCTACAGCGCCGTCGAAAGCGTGGCCGTCCGCATCTGTGCCCAGGCGGACGTCAACGACTTCAAACAGGTCACGCGCTATCGCATGACCGGCCAGGGCACCTTCGAGAAGGTCGGCCCCGACGGCGAGCTGAAGCACGCGAACCTCACGGAAGAGTCCTTCACGAACCAGATCGACACCTACGGCAAGATCATCGCCTTGACCCGGCAGATGATCATCAACGACGACCTCGGGGCGTTCCTGCAAATCCCGCGCATCCTGGGCCGGCAGTCGGCGCTGGCGATTGAATCGGCGGTGTTCACGCTGCTCTTGTCGAACCCCGGCGCGTTCTTCAGCGCCGGCAACAAGAACTTCCAGAGCGGTGCCGGCACGGCTCTGCAAATCAGCTCGCTGACCAGCGCCGAGCAGTTGTTCGCCGATCAGACCGACAAGGACGGCAAGCCGATCCTCATCAACCCGGCCATCCTGCTCGTTCCCACCGCGCTCAAGGTGACCGCGCAGCAGTTGATGACCGAGACGCGGGTCAACGAAACGACCACCGCCGACAAGCCCAAGCCGGCCAACAACCCGCACGCCGGCAAATGGCAGCCCTACGCATCGCCGTACCTGAACTCGCAAGGGATCGCCGGCGGCAGCGCCACGGCCTGGTACTTGTTCGCCAACCCGGCCGACGTGGCGGCGATGGAGATCGCGTACCTGCGCGGGCAGCGGACGCCGACCATCGAATCGGGCGAGACGGACTTCGACACGTTGGGGATGAAGTGGCGCGGCTACTTCGATTTCGGCGTGGCCATGCAGGACTTCCGGGCGGCGGTCAAGAGCGCCGGCGCGTAACGCTTTGAACCAAAGGAGATCGAATCATGGCACAAGCCGTTTTCGTTCACGAAGGGGCCTCCATCGACTACACGCCCGTGGCCGACGTTGCCGCCAGCGACGTGGTGGTCCAGGGCGATCTGGTTGGCGTCGCCAAGCTCGACATCAAGGCCAACAAGCTCGGCGCTCTGTCCGTCGTCGGGGTCTTCGACTTCGCCAAGGCGACCGGGGGCGGCTCGGCGCTGGCCGCGGGCACGACGGTGTACTGGGACGACGCCGCCAACGTCGCCACCTCGACTTCTGCCGGCAACAAGCAGATCGGCAAGGTGGTCCGCGCGGCGGCCGCGGCCGATCCCACCGTCCGCGTCCGCCTGAGCCAGTGAGGACGCAATGGCCGACCTCCTTCAAACCGGCTCCGACTGGCTGGCTGACCAGTTGAAGGCTCACATCTCACGGCCGGTTGTGTACCGGCGCGGGGCGGCCGAGGTCGCGGTGCAAGCGACGATCGGTCGGACGCTGCTGAAGCTCGACGACGGCTACGGTGGCGTGCGGATGGAATGGACCGACCGCGACTTCCTGATTCAGGCGGCGGACCTGATCCTGGGCGGCTCGCCGGCCTTGCCCGAGCGCGGCGACCTGATCCGGGAAACGCAGGGGAGCAAGACCTTCATTTACGAGGTCATGGCCCCTGGCAAGGAGCCGCCCTGGCGCTGGTCGGACGTGTATCGGAAGCTCCTGCGGATTCACACGAAACAGGTGGGGACCGAGTAGATGGCCGTGATCCTCGACATCGCCGACGCGGTCGTTGCCCAACTGAACGGGACTACGTTCAGCCACCCGTTGACCGCCGAACGCCACTATCAGCCCAAGTTCGAGCTGTCGGAGATGACGGAGCTGAAGGTCAGCGTGGTGCCCCGGTCGCTGGCCTCGAAGACGCTGGACCGTAACCGCGACAGCTTCGATTACCTGATCGACGTGGCGGTGCAGAAGAAGACCGACATGAGCCAGGCGTCGCTGGACGCCTTGATGACCTTGGTCGAGGAGATCGCCGACCACTTTCGGACGCAGCCATTGGCCAGCTATCCGAACGCCCGCTGCACGGAGGTGAAGAACGAACCGGTCTACGCGCTGGAACACCTGGACGAGTTCCGGCAGTTCACGAGCGTCATCACGCTGACCTATCGCGTGTGGAGGTGAAGCATGATCGGCATGACGTTTCAGGCCACCAAGGGCAGCTTCTTCGACCGCGACAAGGTCAAGCGGTCGGTGGACGCCGGCACGCGGCGGGTCTTCTCGAAGTTCGGCGCGTTCGTGCGGCAGCGGGCCAAGACCTCCATCAACAAGCGCAAGGGGACCAATCGATCTTGTCGCATTCTCTCTTGCTCCCCCTCCACGTTCGGCGATAATGCCCGATGGAGTTGTCCTGTCAGCGCTTTGCCAATCACGGTGTTCGTTATGATCGCTTTCGCCTGCGCCAGTTGCGGCAAGCCCTTGAAGGTCAAGGACGAGTTTGCCGGCCGTAGCAGCGCCTGTCCGCAGTGCAAGCAGCCGATCGTGGTACCGCTACCGGACGCGACCGTGGCTGAGCCGCAGGTGGGCGATACGCCTTCGTCGGCCGAAGGCGAGCGATCCGCTCTCGCTTTCCTGGCGCCGAAACAGCGGCCCGATGAACTGGGCCGGCTCGGTTCCTACCGGGTGTTGAAGGTACTGGGCGGCGGCGGCATGGGGGTGGTGCTGCAAGCCGAGGACCCGGCCCTGAAGCGGCTGGTGGCCCTGAAGGTGATGCGCCCCGAGCTGGCGGCCAAGGAGACGAACCGGCAGCGCTTTCTGCGCGAGGCGCAGACGACCGCCGCCGTCGAGCATTCCCACATCGTCCCCATTCTGCACATTGGCCAGGAAGGCCCGGTGCCGTACATCGTCTTGCCGTTCCTCAAGGGAGAACCGCTGGACGAACGTCTCAAGCGGGAGCCGCGGCTGACCGTGGCGGAGGCGGTGCGGATCGCTCGGCAGACGGCCGAGGGGTTGACGGCGGCTCATGAGCATGGGCTGATCCACCGCGACATCAAGCCGGCCAACCTCTGGCTCGAGGCGAAGACGGGCGTCGTCAAAATCCTCGACTTCGGCCTGGCCCGCGGCCTGGCGGATGACACCCACTTGACGCAATCGGGGGCCATCGTCGGCACGCCGGCGTACATGGCCCCCGAGCAGGCGCGCGGCGAGAAGGTCGATGCCCGCTGCGACCTGTACAGTCTGGGCGTGGTGCTGTACCGGATGTGTACCGGCGACATGCCGTTCAAGGGCAAGGGCACGCTCAGCCTGCTCAGCGCGTTGGCCCTGGACACGCCGACGGAGCCGCGGTAATTGAACCCGGACATCCCGGCGGCGCTGAACGAGCTGATCGTGCGATTGCTGGCCAAGCAACCGGCTGAGCGCCCCGCCAGCGCCGCCGAAGTCATGGACGCACTGCGTGCCATCGAGCGAGATGCGGATCAAACCCAGGCTTTCCCCTCGCCGCC
>JAANMX010001143.1_pt1 | contig 31297 bp, 32 predicted proteins | sample 7279681 | NCBI WGS metagenome assembly JAANMX01 (sample SAMN14094542, study PRJNA606508) | bioreactor metagenome | isolation source: A lab-scale SPAN reactor treating ammonium-rich wastewater day 351 | place: Ireland: Galway | collected 2018-01-01 | reverse complement strand
AGAACCCATCCGGGCAGTCGTTGGGCATAGCGCTGCCCCCGCACAGGGAGAGAAACCACCCGCTCAGACTGTAGGCCGCGCCGGGGGTGACCGCTGTCTGTTGATAGAGGGCCACGTCAAAGGGTTTGCCCGGTTCGTCACTCCATTCAATATCCTGGGCAAAGACGCCCTGGCTGTCCTCGCCGTCGATGCGCTCCACGTGGGCGCTGCCGTTGCAATCATCCCCGGCAAACTGCATCCGCGTGCTGTAGAGCCAGGGGGTGCCGTTGATAAAGACCGGCGTCCAGCCCACCGCGATCCGCATCAGTCCCCCCGCCGCAGATTCCAGTTGATAGGTGCCCACTTTGCATTCAAAACCCGGATTGGTCAGCATAGGTACTCCTGTGGGTGTTGGCGGAATGGTGGAAGCAGGAATAGCCGCCGTAACCGGCGCAAACCCGGCAACCGTACAAAGAGCAAGCAGGAGGACGAGCCATCCCAGCCGTAACTGCTCACCCCCGCCCAACCTCCCCCAAAGTGGGGGAGGAGTCGATCCACTTCCCTCCCTGGAATGGGGAGGGGTAGGGTGGAGTGGCTGAAGAGGTACTCCCAGCCTGTATTGGACAACTACCTTCTGCTCCACTTCCTGTGCTGCGATTGCAGGGCCACCCGTATTGTCTACCAAATTTCGCATTTCGTCCAGTCCTGTTTTTGTGATCTCTTTTCCCGGCCAGTCTACGCCGCCGACAGCATACCCACAAGGTTATAGCAAGGAAGAGGGCGTGACTCCATAGCGAATGCTGGCTATAGGCAAGAAGCAGCCAAAGAGAAAGGGTAACGAATTTCCGCTACCCTTTCTCTTTGGCTGCTTTTGTCAGGAACGAGTTGTAGTGCGCTGGCAGGCTGTCGGAGTAGCACAGAATAGAACGCGGATTGAGCGGAAAGTACGGAAAAAGCCGGATTTTTGTACTGTTCAACGAGATGATAAAACGTAGGTGCGGTTTGCAACCGCACTTCTCCGGGCGAAAGTGCGGTTGCAAACCGCATCTACAGATTCCACGATCTTCTTGATCAGTACAAAAAAGCCGGATTTTTCTCGATTTTATCCGCGAAAATCAGCCCTTTCCACGTCATCCGCGTTCTATTTCTTGCCTCTCCGACAATCTGCTAGGGCTGTCTGATTCCCTATGCGCAGACTGGATTGTCTGAATTCCAGCGGTTGAACTTGCCCATCTCAATCGTCGCCAGGTGATCCCGGGTCTCCCGCCACAGGGATTCCCAACCCGTGGGGTCCCGCAGTTCCAACTCTGGGTGCTGGCGGCTGCGGGCCACAAAGCCGGGGAAATGGCTGCGCCCGGTCGCCTGGCCGATGGGATTGTAGCGCAGGTCAAAGCTCCAGCGCACTTCGTCGCTGGTGTTGGAATAGGAGGCGTGGACGGTCAGTTTGTGCATAAAGAGGGCGTCGCCCCGCTCCATCGGCATAGCCACAGCTTTGCCCCCGCCCAGCAGTTTGCCGGGAATGCCCAGGCCGATGTCCGTGGGGCAGTGGTCCAACAGCCCTTTGCGATGGCTGCCCGGCCAGACGGAGAGACAGCCGTGCTTGACAGTCGCTCTGGTCAGGGGGAACCAGACCGTCAGCATTTGGGTCTCGTCCGCATCTTCGGTGACAACGCCGTTGTCCTGATGGACAGGGGTCTTGCCCAATTGCACCCGCCCCTGCTCGTTTTTGGGCGTGAGACGTTCCGGCGGCTTCATACGGACGTGCTGCACCGGATTGGAGTAGATTTCCGGCCCGATCAGCGATTCCACCGCGTCCAGCAGCCGCTCGTTGCGCAGGGCAGAAAAGACCGCCGGCCCCGCCCAGAAGGGCGTGTCCGGCTTCACATCCGCCTGGGGCAGGGAGAAGTCAAAATACTGGGCGTGGACCTTCCCGCTCTCCTGATAGACGCGAATCAGCCGCTCGCCAAAGGGCAGGTCGTCGTAGGTGCTGCCGATCTCGCCTTTGGCGTATAGCTCCCCGGCCAGACCGTCCAGCACGCCCTTATACTCCTCGATAATCGGGTCCAGGTCCTCTTCCGGGTTGAAGAGTCCCCGCACCAGCAAATAGCCCTCGTCCTCAAATTGTGCGATCTGCTCGCGTGTCAGTGATCCCATTAGTTGTTCCTCCATTTGGACAGTAGCCGATGAAAATCTGCGCAATCTGCGTAATCTGTGTTCCTCCTTAGTTCGCCGTATCCGCACCCATATTTTCGCCCCGCAGCAGAAAGGCCCGGATGTCGTAGCGGCCTGGGCGGATGGGTTGCAGATGGCCCGATTCCACCATCAAATCCAGCGGATTGAGCCGGGTCTGTACGGGCATCACCACCTTTTCGTGCATCCGGGCCGATTCGTAGACCGCGTGGATCATCTGAAGCGCTTTGTAGCCATTTTCGCCCCGCCCCCGGTGGGTCTCCACTTTGCCCTCCACCCAATCGGCCAGTTCATCGGCCTGGGCCGCGCCCCCTTCCAGCCACTCAAAGCGGCTGCCCTGCTCCTCCACTTTGAAAAACTTGCCATCCGGTGCGTGGCGCTGCCACTGACCGCCTGTGCTGGCGTTCATCAGTTGCATATCTTCGGTGGTCATATTAATCATCCCGGCTGTGCCGAAGATGAGCGCGCCCTGAAAATAGTTGGGGATCAGATCGCTGAGGATCAGCGCCCGGGGACCGTTAGAAAACTGGAAGACGGCCATCGCCGCATCTTCGATGCGGGTGTTTCGTTCGTACTGGTCGGTCTTGCGCTCGATGTTGCCCATCACCCAGACGCACTCCGGGTCGCCCAGGAGATAGCGGTACATATCCGTCTGGTGGGAGCTATAGTTGGGCAGCCCCGCGCCGCCAAAGCTCTGGATCAGATGGACGTCACCAATCGCGCCCTCGGCAATCAAATTCTTGGCGAGGGTATAGGCGGGCAGGAAACGGCGCTGGTGGGCAATCGCCAGCTTCACGCCGTTGCGCTGGCAAGCGATGAGCATCTGCTCGGCGTTGCCAATCGTATCGGCCATCGGCTTTTCGCACAGAATCGCTTTGGGCTGAAAGGCCGCCGCCGCGATTGTCCAGGGCGCGTGGCCGCCGTGCCAGACGCAGATGGAGATCACATCCGGGCGCTCCTTTTCCATCATCTCTCTGGCGTCGGTGTAGTGGTTGGGGGCGATGCTGTGGCGCTCGTTCTTTTCAGCCATCGCCGCCGGGTTGACATCGGCCAGGGCCACAATTTCATAGCGCCCGCTGTTCAAATAGCCCGATAGGTGGTTGTTGGCAATGCCGCCGCAGCCAATCACCGCGGCGCGCAGTTTGGGGGACATAGGAATACCTTTCGCTGATAGTCGGATAAATCTTCTTCCGGCCGAAACGTGAAACGTAAAACGTGAAGGCATACGGACCTTCTCACGTTTTATGTTTCACGTTTCGATAACGAAAAATGCTGGTAGATAAAGAGCGCATCCCTACCTATACCGCCGTAAACCCGCCATCCACGGCCAACACCTGCCCGGTCACCATCCGCGCCGCGGGGGAGGCGAGATAGACGACCGCGCCGGCGATCTCCTCCGGCTCGGCGATGCGGCCCATCGGCACTTTTTCCAGATTTTTGGCAAAGGCCGGGTTTTTCAGGGCTGCTTCCAGCAGGGGCGTGCGGGTGAAGGTGGGAGCGACGGCGTTGACGGTGATTTTGTTCAGCGCCCACTCCGCGGCCAGGGAGCGGGTCATATTGCCCACCGCGCCTTTGGCCGAAGCGTAGATGGCCCGCAACGGACCACCCACCACACCGGCCTGGCTGCTAATCGTAATGATACTGCCCTCGATTTTGCGCTCGATCATTGAGCGGGCCACGGCTGTAGCGATGAAAAACGCGCCCTTAAAATTCACATCGGAGATGTAATCGAACTCCTCCTCCGTGTAGTCCAGGGCCGGTTTGGGCGAGTTGTAGCCCGCATTGCTCACCAGCACGTCGATGCGGCCAAACTCGTCCAGCACAGCCTGCACAAAACCGTTGATGCTGGCTACTTTGGAAACGTCCAAGGGAAGCGCAACCGCTTTTACCCCCAGTTTGCGGCAATCGGCGGCGGTCGCCTCGCACTCGGCCACTGTGCGGCTGCCCAGGGCCAGGTCCGCGCCGAACTGGGCACAGGCTTCGGCAATCGACTTGCCAATCCCCCGCCCCGCGCCGGTGACGATAACGACTTTGCCGGATAGATCGAATGATACGTTCATAGAAAGAATTATCTCCTTGCGTTGAATGACCCGAAAAGATGATGGGATGATGAGATGATGGACAGCCCATCATCTCATCATCCCATCATCTCAGGGAAGACTTTTATCGTGCCCACTCAGAATCTCCACCCCCGTCTCCGTGACCAGCATCCCGTCTTCCAGGCGCACGCTGGTCACGCCGGGGAAGTAGATGCCCGGCTCCAACATCAGAACCATCCCTGGCTGGATGATCTCCTCGTTGTAGGGGACGATGCGGGCGGCTTCGTGGCCGGTGAGACCGATGCCGTGGCCCGTGTGGTGGGGATAGACTTTGTAGCCACCCTTCGCCATAAAGTCCCGCACCTTCTGGTCGATCTGCTTGGCCACCGCGCCGGGTTTGATGAGGGAAATGGCGTAGGCCAGGGCCTCCTCGACAAATTTGTGCAGCGTCACCTGCTGGGCTGTGGGTTCGCCGGCGTAATAGGTGGCGCAACTGTCGGTCCAATAGCCGTTGTGGATGACGCTCAGGTCCAGAATGAACGAATCGTCCGGGCGAATGGCGATGTCACCGGGCGGGCCGCCGATGTTGTTGGTGGGGCGGTGGCCGACGATACAATCGTTGCCGAGAGTCATCCGCTTGCCCGCGGCCTGCTCCACCGCACTCTGCACGGCTGTCCAGACGTCGATCTCCCGGGCACCCGCCTGCACAGCCGCCCGCCCCGCGCTGTGACCGATGTCGGTCAACCGGAAGCCCTCGCGGATGGTGGCGATCTCCTCGGCAGTCTTGACGGCACGCAGGGGTTCCAGCCAGCCGTCGATGGGCACCAGGTCATAGCCGCCGGGGAGCAGGCGGCGTATGGCCCACCAGAGATTCAGCGAGAGGCTCTGGGTTTCAATGCCGATCACATCCGTGTCTTCCAGGCCAGCCTCGGCTACTTCGGCCAGCAGCCGGGCCAGCTTGCCTGCCCGGTCGATGGGCTGCTGGATGGTATAGCCCAGATAATCCCGGACTTTGCAGCCCTTCTGCGTGCCAAAAGCCGCAGCCTGGGCAGCAAAGCTATTCTCCACCAGCAGGGTAAAATCGCCCTGTTCATACCAGAGCAGGGTCGGATTTTCAGCGGACCCGCCGGGTACATCCAGCCCGGTCAGCCAGCGCACGCTGAGGGGGCTGGCAAAGAGTGCGTGTTCGATGCCGTCCTGGGCCAGGCGGCGTGCGGCGCGTGCCCGTTGTTCGCTGTGCATAGGCGTCTCCTGTGGGTATAGAAGTTCGACTTTTCGGAAAAAGTCGAACTTCTGGTTGGTCAGACCCGTTGAACCCCAGCCTTTTCAAAAGCCGGGGCTATCACATCATACGCAATGGCCGCGGTCGCCAGGGGATCATACCCGGCCCGGCGCTGGACCATAAAACTGATCTCCACAGAGACGACACCAGTGTAGCCGCCCCGCTGCATCGCCTGCAAATAGGCCACGTAATCGAACTCCCCTTCGCCGGGAATCAGATATTCGTAGTTTTCGGCCCGCCCCCGCTCATCTTTGACATGGGTGTGAGCGGTGTAGGGGAGCATCTTCGCCACCGATTCCTCAATGGGGATGCCCATTACGTTGAAGTGGCTGATGTCGAAGTTGACCCGGATGGCCGGGGAGTCGATCTGTCGGATGACTTCGGCCATCAGATCCGGGGTTTCGATGGCCGCGCCGATATGGGGTTCCAGGGCGACGACGACGCCCCGGCTGGTCGCATATTCGGCCAGCGCGCCGGCCCGGTCGATGACTTCGGCCATCCGTGCGGGCAGTTCGCCGGGGCTGCCGCCCACGCCGCTGATGACCACTGGCGGCTGGTCGCCCTGCGTCCACTCTACCGCCAGGTCGATTGTCTCTTTGATGGCGGCCAGATGGCCGGCGAAGATCGCCGGGTCTGGTTCCAGCAGGGCTGTGTAATAATTGACAGCGGAGAGGGTCAGGCCGTGCTGGCGGAGCAGGCCGGGGATGCGCCGCCGTTCCGCCCCATCCATCTTCACCAGCGCAGTCGTGTAGCGGGGCAGAACGACAATCTCCACCGCGTCGTAGCCCAGCTCGGCCAGATGGGCGAGGGACACATCAATCGGCACATCGGGCATTGCCCACAGTGAGTAGCCAAGTAACATAGGATACCTTTACATTGAAAAAAGGACACGGATGACACGAATTCTCAAGGATTTACACGGATAAAAACAGTGTTTTTTCGATTGAACTCATCCGTGAAAATCCATCCTATCCGTGCAAATCCGTGTTCTTTAGTTTATTCCAGTGCCCGCAGCGGCTCTTCGATCAGCCCGGCCAGTTCGTCCAGGAAGCGGGCGGCGCGTGCGCCGTCCACCACCCGGTGATCGCAGGAGAGGGTGAGCGTCAGCATCGGGCGCACCGCGGGCTGGCCGTCCACAGCCACCACCCGGTCGGCGATTTTGCCCACAGCCAGAATGGCGGCCTGGGGCGGGTTGACAATTGCGTTGAAGGCGTCCACGCCGAACATCCCCAGATTGCTGATGGTGAATGTGCCGCCAGACAGATCGGCCAGGGCCAGCTTGCCCGTCTGCGCCCGTTCCACCAGCGCCGCCCGCTGGGAAGCGATCTCCCGCAGCCCCAACGATTCCGCGCTGGGCAGCACAGGCACCAGCAGTCCGTCTTCCACAGCCACGGCCAGCCCCAGATTGACCGTCGGGTTGGCGATAATCTGCCCTTTTATCCAACTGGCATTGACCCGCGGGTGGCGGGCCAGGGCAACCGCCGTCACCTTTACCAGCAGATCGCTGACGGTAATTTTGACGTCCGAACGGCTCTGGGCCTGGGTGCGCCACGTCTGCAACCCACCCGCGGCCACCTCCCGCACCAGATAGAAGTGAGGAACAGTCGTCCAGCTTTCGGTCAGCCGTTGGGCCATCACCTGCCAGGCGCGGGAAACCCCCACCCCCGACCCCTCCCCCGCTGCGGGGGAAGGGGGAAGGGACGGGGCGAGACCCGGGGCTTCCGTTTCGATTGGGGCAGGGATGGAGGCTGGCTGCCAATTCTCCACATCCGTGGCCAGGACTGCGCCATCGGGTCCACTGCCGGCAATGGCGGAGAGTTCCACGCCTTTTTCATCCGCCAGCCGCCGGGCTTTGGGGGAAGCGAGCACTTTACCCGAAGCCGCAGTAGATTTCTGGCTCTCCAAAAAGGCGGCCACATCTTCCTTTTGGATGCGCCCGCCTTTGGCGGGAATGGCGGACAGATCGACGCCGTGCTCCGCGGCCATACGCGCGGCGACCGGACTGACTACAGCACCCCCGCTTCCTGTCTTCTCTCCAACAGTTGTTGGGGCAGCAGGCGTATCCGCAGCTTTCACAAGCTGAAGATCGCCCGGCCCCCAAGTAAATCTGTCTGCCCGGCTGGGTGCGGGTAAGGACTCGCCGGCCGCCAAAATATAGGCGATCACCTGGCCTACGGGAACGTTGTCGCCGGCTTTGGCGAGCACGCCAGCCAGCACACCGCTGGCTGTGGCCTCGATTGTCTCGTCCACTTTGTCCGTGGCGACTTCCATCAGCGGCTCACCGGCCTTGACGGTCGCGCCTTCTTCAACGAACCAGCGCAGGAGTTCGCCAGTTTCCTGGGCCATCCCCAGGGCAGGCATTATGACTTCTTTGGGCATAGGAATTTCCTCAATCGAATTGCGATGGTTTAGGCGGGACAAGACCCGCATTGATTTGGGAAAGCAGCCGTGAACCGTCCAGGCAGTACGCTTTGACGGCTGTCCATTCTGCTTCCACACGCATCTCCAGTGGCCGCGGGTCCTGTTCGGCGTCCTCGAAATAGCTCAACGCGTAGGCCAGATGGACGGCAAAATCAGGTCGGTCGTAAAACTTGCGCGGGATGAGATCGAACAGAAGGGCGAACGGCGCTTTTTGGCGCAGGCAGTAAAGATCGACAAAATCCCGGCGCGTACCCCGATCTTTCACCGCGGCCAGCTTCATCAATCCGATGTCAGTCGGATCGGCCAGATTAATTCCCTGTGCGTCACGAATGGAAAAGAGAAGCGGATGGTGTTGAAAGATAAAGCTTACCTCTACCTCCTGTACAATAGCGTATAATTGGCCGTCGGATTCGTGGCGAATCGTCACATCTGCCAACGATTCCAATTGACGCTGCAAAATGGAACGTCCAGCCAAATCCAGCACCGGGTCAGATGTAAAAAAGTCCAGGTCGTAGGATATGCGGTGACCGATCTGAAGGGCCAAGCCCGTTCCACCGGCCAAATAAAAATGGGATGGCAAGGGCAAAGCCGTAAGAGCGTCAAAAACCTGCCGGGTGTTCTCCGCAAGGGTATCCCAAGCGAGTTCTGTATTCATAGCGCTGCCTGCGTTCCTTGCTCCCAGGGCGGTTTGCGCACTTCCCGAACCCCCAGCATCCAGCACCAGTAATGGAGCGCCCGTTTGTCCAGCCGCCGGTAGCCGTGACGCTGTACCCACGCCGCGATGCGTTCCTTTTCGTAACGGTCAAGCAGCCAGCGAATTTCCGCCCAGGAACCCCGATTCAGAATGCGTTCGACGATCACCGGAAAGAACTCCTCCGCGTCCATCCGCTCGAAATTATATTCCGGGAAGAGCCAGCGGGTCGAGGTGGGTATTTCGGCTGGGATGGGTTCGTCTGCTGTCGTGTCCATTGTAGCGTTTTCTGTGGTATACTACCACCCAACGAATTCTATGTCAGTTGAATCACCTGACCGCATGAACTTGTGAGGTGAAGAATGAGTGAACAGACAATCGCCGTCGAAATCCCCCAAACTCTCTACCATCGCTTGCTGCATCTGGCCGAAATCACCCAGCGACCGATTTCTACTCTGGTGGTGCAGGCAATCGACCAAAATGTCCCGCCGTTGCTGGAGAAAATGCCATCAGCCATGCAAAAAGAGTTGGCTGATCTGGAGTTGCTGCCCGATGATCGCCTTTGGGCGGTAGCCCGCAGTCGGGTTAGTGCAGATCAGCAGAGCCGCTATGCAGAACTGATGGACAAGAATCGGACCGACGGGCTGAGTGGAAGCGAAAACGCGGAATTTGAAAGCCTCTACCACTCATTTGATGTCCATATGCTGCGCAAAGCCTTTGCTGCGGGCCTTCTGCGCTGGCGTGGCTATGCGCTCCCTTCCCCGGCCCACCTCACTGACCTGAACTGATGGCTGCGTATATCTCCGTCCGCTTGCGCCGACAGATCGAACAGGACGCCGGGCACAGGTGCGGTTACTGCCTCTCCTCGCTCCGCATTACCGGGACACCCCTGGACGCTGAACACATTGTCCCCGTTGCTCGTGGGGGCAAGACTGTGCGAGAGAACCTCTGGCTGGCCTGCCACCGCTACAACCGTTTCAAAAGTGACCGCACCCACGCGTCGGACCCACTGACCGGCGAACCGACACCGCTTTTTAATCCCCGCACCCAAGTCTGGGACGAACACTTTCGCTGGAGTCGAGATGGAACAGAAATTCTTGGCTTGACAGCCATCGGACGGGCCACTGTCTTGGCGCTTCAGATGAACAACGAGTACGTCGTCGAATCTCGGCGCTTTTGGGTAATCGCTGGTTGGCATCCGCCGCTGGATTAGCACCGCCCTCGATATTTCAGAAGTTCGACTTTTCAGAAAAAGTCGAACTTCTATCAACTCCTCCCACACAACATCTTCGCCATCTCCACCACCTGCTCTGCCGTCGGGACCGTCTGATCCTCCAACACCGGCGAGAAAGGAATGGGGACGTGCATCGCGCCCATGCGCTTGACCGGCGCGTCCAGCCAGTAGAAGGCTCCGTCGGCGATGACCGAAGCCATCTCGCCGGTGACGCCGTACTGCTGATAGCCTTCGTCGATGACGATGGCACGGCTGGTCTTCTTGGCCGAGGCGATGAGCGCTTCTGTGTCCAGGGGTGCGGTGGTGCGCGGGTCTACCACTTCGGCGCTGATGCCCATCTCGGCCAGCTTCTCCGCGGCGGCCAGGGCCACATAGACCATCGAACTGGTCGCCACAAATGTAATGTCCTCGCCCGTGCGCTTCACTTCTGCCACGCCCAGGGGGATTACATAATCTTCTTCGGGGACCGGCCCTTTGATCGGGTAGGAGAGTTTGTCCTCGTAGATCACCACCGGATTTTCGTCACGGATGGCCGCTTTCATCAGCCCTTTGGCGTCGTAGGGCGTGGCGGGAATGGCGACTTTTAGTCCCGGCACGTGGCTGAGCCAGGCGTGGAGGGACTGGCTGTGCTGGGCCGCGGAGCGCCGGGTGGCCCCCATTGTGGTGCGCAGAACCATCGGCACTTTGAGCTTGCCGCCAGACATATAGTGGATTTTGGCGGCCTGGTTGACCATCTGGTCCATCACCAGCGTCGTGAAGTCACCGAACATAATGTCCACAATCGGGCGCATACCGGTCATGGCCGCGCCCACACCGATGCCGGTGATGCCCGCCTCGGAGATGGGCGAGTCGATGATGCGCTCCGGGCCGAACTCGTCGACCAGACCGAGCAGGACTTTGAAGGGTGTGCCGGCCTCGGCCACGTCCTCGCCGATGACGAAAATGAGCGGGTCCCGGCGCATCTCTTCGGCGATAGCCTCGTTGATGGCCTGACCGAAGGTGATTTGGCGCACGCCCGGCGCGGCGACCGAACGGCTGAGAATTGGGTTAGGCGAAGACATGGCTGGTCACCTCATCGGGGCTGGGGTAGGGGGCATTGAGAGCGAAATCGACCGCGGCCTGGACATCGCCAGTGACCGTTGCTTCCAATTGGTCGATGACCTGCTGCTCGACGTTATTTTCTGTCAGCCAATCGGCCAGCAGATGCAGCGGGTCGCGCTCGGCCTTCCACTCGGCTTCTTCCTCCGGGCTGCGATAATAGGCCCGGTTGATGTCGCCCACGTGATGGCCGTGGAAGCGGTAGGTGTGGCAGAGGAGAAGGCTGGGGCCATCGCCCCGGCGGGCGCGGGCCACCAGTTCGGCAGTAACTTCCATCACTGCGCGCACATCCTGGCCGTCCACCTCTACCGCGTGCAGGCCAAAACCCCGGGCACGGGTGAGCACATCCCCGGCTGCGGCCTCCGTGTGGTGAGTATATTCGCCGTAGAGATTGTGTTCGACGACGTAAATCACCGGAAGTTTCCACAGAGCGGCCATATTGGCAACCTCGTAGAAGAGTCCCTGGCCCAGCGCGCCGTCGCCGAAGAAACAGACAGCCACCTGACCGCTCTTGCGCATTTTGATGGACAGAGCAGCGCCGGTAGCAATGCCAGCGCTGCCGCCCACAATCGCATTGGCGCCCAGATTGCCCGTCTCCTGATCGGCGATGTGCATGGAGCCGCCTTTGCCCCGGCAATAGCCCGCCTCTTTGCCCAGCAGTTCGGCGAACATCCGGTCCACGGCCGCGCCTTTGGCCAGACAGTGGCCGTGGCCCCGGTGGGTGCTGGTGATATAGTCGTCCCGGTTGAGCGCTTCGCAGACGCCCACGGCCACGGCCTCTTCGCCGATGTAAAGATGGGCCAAACCGGGCATCTTTGCGCCCAAATAGAGTTCATTCGTCGCGTTCTCGAAGGCGCGAATTTTGTACATCTGCTCGTAGACGTGGAGCCACTGTTCGGTGTCCACGGGGGGATTTTCTGCCACTGACTTTTCTCCTTTTTTGACAACGGATGGCAGACGGCAGACCGCCGACGACCATAGTGCAAAGTCCAATTATTCGTTTCGCAACTCACCCCTCATAACCCGCCGTGCATCACCCAGCCGCCATCCACATTCAGCGCCTGGCCTGTGATGTTACGGGCATGTTCAGAGGCCAGGTAGACGGCCATGCTGCCGATCTCTTCCGGGTCCACCATCCGGCCCAAAGGCGCGAGGCGCTTGATTTTCGTATCACACCACTCCTCGTAGCTCGGTCGATCTTCTTCAGGCAGGCTGGCTGTTGCCAAAGCGTAGACTTTCTGCTGCAAAGGCGTGTGGACCATCCCGGGAGCGATGGCGTTGGCCCGGATATTGTAGGGGGCAAAGTCTTTGGCCGCGCACTGGGTAAAATTGAGAATGGCGGCTTTGGACGCGCTGTAAGGTGGGTCGGTCTGGGAGCCGATCTGCCCGGCCACAGATGAGAAGAAGAGGAACGTCCCGGCGCGACGCTCGATCATCGGCGCATAGAAGGCGTGGGCGGTGTTGACCACCCCCTGCACATTGACCGTATAGACCCGGCCCCAGTCGCTTGGCTCCAGATTCCAGAAGGGGAAGCCCCCCTTGCCGGAGTCGATGCCCACTGTCACGACGACGTGGGCCACCGGGCCGAGTTCGGTTTCGATGCGGGCGGCCGCGGCTTGCATAGCGGCGTAGTCGGTCACATCCACCACAACGGGCAGGCTGTCGGGTCCCAGTTCGGCAGCCACTCCGGCCACCTCCGGGCTGCGATCCAACACCGCCACTTTGGCCCCTTCCGCGGCGAAAGAGTGGGCAATCGCTTTGCCGATCCCATTTGCCCCGCCTACGACGACGGCGACTTGATTTGTGAGTCCCAGGTCCATCCCAAATCCTCCCGAATTGGGGTGATGGGATGATGAGATAATGGAATAGCCATCATCTCATCATCCCATCACCGAAAGTGTACGGCAACTTTCTGCATAAACAATTCCATTCCGTCCTCCTCCGGCGCGTCCATAAACCAGAGCATAAAGTGGTTGACACCGACGTCTACATACGCCTGCATCTGCGCGGTCACTTCTTCGGGCGTGCCCAGCAGATAGCCACGAGTCAGGCTTTCGGGCAGAGCGTCGGTTGCGCCGGAGAGATAGGCGGCCAGATCCGCAGAGGGCGGGGTGTCGGGCGTCAGGTCGGCCATCGCCTGCAATTTGCGGCGCAGGCTGGCCCGGTCCGGTGCGACGAGGATTTGCGTCTCGTAGCTGCGGGTGATCTCCCCGAAATCCCGTCTGATGGCGGCACAGGCCGCGGCCAACGCGGCCAGGCGCACCCGCATTTCTGCCAGGCCGACCGGCACGCTGTTCCAGCCCTGGCCCAGACGGGCGCAGGCGGCCAGGGTGTCCGGGTGATCTTCGCCAAACCAGACGGGCGGGTGGGGCTGCTGCGCGGGCAATGGGGTGCAGGTGGCATTTGTCACCCGGTAGAATTGGCCGTCAAATGTGACCGGATCGCCCGACTTCCAGAGAGCCAACGCCAATTCCACCCCTTCCACTGTGCGGGCGATGCGTTCAGCGGGAGCGTCGGGATAGGGCAGATCGTAGGCCAGATGCTCGGCTTTGCCAAAGGCGGGGTCGGCAAAAAAGAGGAAGCGCCCGCCGCTGATCTGGTCCAGGGTCGCCATCATTTTGGCGGCCAGGGCTGGCTGACGAAAGAAGTGGGCCTGGTGGATCATCCCCAGACCGGCCCGGCTGGTGCAACCGGCCAGTGCGGCCAGTGTTGTCCAGCCTTCCAGAATGGCGTTCTCCTGGCCCAGCATCAGATGGTCCGCCACCCACAGATCGTCGAAGCCCAGTGCCTCGGCCCGCTGGCCTGTGCGCAGGGTTGTGGCTGCGTCCAGACGGAGATAGTTGGGGGTGCGAAAGAGCCGACTGCCGGGGGCAGCGAAGATGGGCAGACAGAAGCCAAAACGGATGGGGTGGGGGTGCTGGGCTTTCACGGGCGAGGGTTTCCCTTTGTAGGGCGAACTGTTAGTTCGCCCAGCGCTGGGCGAACTAACAGTTCGCCCTACAAGCAACACTCATTCTACCCGACAAGACGACAGGATGGCAAGACGACGCTTTCGGTCGCTCTGCCATCCTGTCTCTGAACAACTGCTTTGCTGCGTACCTATCTTTTCACGTAGTGCGTGGTGCGTGTACCAGTACCGCCGATCTCACGTTTTCTGTTTCAATCTCTACAAGAAATCGTGACCAGTCGGCCCAACATCCCTACCAGTTCACGCACTACGCACCACGCACAACGTTCGTTATTCCCCCGCGTCCGTAAAGTAGAATGTGGACGGGCGGCTGATGTTAGGTGTCTGCCCCGCCTGGATGTTGAACTGGCGGGAAGGCAGGTTGCCCATATTGTTCTTGGCCACCCGCACGCCCATAAAGGCGCCGGACTGACCGACCGTACCGATAGTCCATACTTCGTTGGTGATGATCTTCCAGATTTCCTGGCCGATGGCAATACGTTCTTCCGGTGTGGCTTTCAGGCCGGTGGAGAACATATCCAGCACCTTCGCCACGGAACCATCCGGATCGGGCGCAACGCCGGATGCGCCACCGGAGGAGTACCAGTCACCGTAGCCAGGGCCTGTGCCTGAAGTGTTGGCCACAGGCAGGGCGTGATACGGGTAGAGATAAAGCTCATCCGTGCCGTCGTTCTGCCAGAAGAAGGTCTGGAGTTCATTGGAGGCCCGACGCTGTTCTACCAGGCCGCGTTCCTGCTCGACCACATTGAGGAAGATACCGATTTCGGCCAAATCCTCTTTCATCATTTCCGCAATAGCGGTGAACTGGATGAAGGCCGGGATCGGGTTGATCTCGATGATCAGCCGTTCGCCGTTGTCCGTGCGCAGGCGATAGCCATCCGCGTCCTTCTCTGTCAGACCGATGGCATCCAGCATCTCATTGGCTTTGGCCACGTCCAGGGTAGACCAGAGCTGGCGGTATTCCGGGCCAGGGCTGAAGGGCGAGCTTTCCGCCACCACTGCCGAGCCGGGCTTGCCGATGCCCAGGAAGATGACTTCGTTGATCGATTCCCGGTCGATGCCCAGGGAAAGGGCACGGCGGAAGTCGGCGTTTTGCAGCCATTTGGCGATCTCTTCGTCGCCCCGGTAGCTCTGGTTGATCATCAGCGCGCCGTCTGCGCCGTGCTGGGCCGGGTCCAGATGGACGGTGTAGCCACCCGCTTCGGCGTTTTCCAGCAGCACAGGTAGATTGGCCAGGCTGATGTGGCGGGCCTGGTAGTCGTACTCACCGGCGATGGCGCGCAGGTTGAGGACTTCCAGATTCTCGGCCAGGGTCATGCTGATGCGGTCGATGTAGGGCAGTTGATTGCCTGCGCTGTCCACGCCGAAGTAGTAGGGGTTGCGCACCAGCACCCAATTGTCGGTGGTGATGGGCACTTCGGTCTTCCAGGGGGTGATGACGGGCAGGTCAGGGTTGCGCTGCCAGGTGTTCTTGTCCTTGAACATATTCACCCAGTTGTCGAAGCCCTCTTTCTTCACCATTTCATCCAGCGCGGCCTGATCCACAAAATCCGGGTGGAACTGCTGCATATAGGCGGCCGGAGCCACACCACCCATCGCGGTTGCGCCATAGATAGCATGACCGCCAAAGACATTCACAGAGCTGCCCAACACCTCCAGGAAGAGGCTGTTGGCGAAGGGGAAGCTGAATTTCAGGGTGTAGTCGTCTACGGCTTCCATTGTGGCGCCGTCGTCGATGTTGAAGAAGGGCGAGCGCACAGGGACCAACTCCTCGTTCTGGTACATATGTTCGAACCAGAACATATAGTCGGCGGTGGTGTGGGGCGAACCGTCCGACCACTTCATGCCTTCGCGCAGATGAATAGTAATTTCGGTGCCATCCTCGCTGACTTCCCAGCCTTTGGCAACATTGGGAACCATCTCCGGGAATCCGTCGGATTTCCAGAAGAGCAGACGGTCGCCGCCAGCTACGCGATGGCCGTTCTGACCGTCGGCAGGGCCGGTGAAGCCACGCCGCCAGGTGCCGCCATACTTGCCGATCTCGTGGACCGGTTCGATCACCAGCAGATCGCTGGCTACGGGCAGACGGTCGGCCAGGGCGGGCAGTGTGCCAGCCGCTACTTCGTCAGCCAGCATCGGTGCTTCGGCAAAGCTGGCGGGGAAGGCCGCGGCGTCGGTGACAATCTGTGGGCCTTCGATTTCGCCGATGAGGGTGGAGCCGAGGGCCGGTTCTTCCGCCACAGGCGCGGCCGTGGGGGCTGCTTCGGCAGGCTTTTCGGCTGCTGGCTGGGGTGCTGCTTCCTGCGCGGCAGGCGCGGCAGGCTCGGCAGCAGCAGGCGCAGCCGCGGGTTCACCGCCACAGGCTGCCAACACCAGAGCAGCGACGAGGAATAGGGCCAGCAGATAGACTCTGGCTGGCTGGAAACGTGCGGTCATGGGACTTCCTCCTTTGGATGTAAATGGTATGTCCTACGGGCTGAAACAGGGAAGATTAACCGGGCTAGAGTATGCGTAGCTCGCTTCGCAGGGCGGAACGGGCTGGAAAAATGGCGGCAAGAGATGAAGGGTAGGAAGAGATTAAAAAGGGTAGGGTGAGACTCTTTCGTTTCAGCGTAGCACAAGACATTTCAGGTGTCAACGCAAATAAAAACGCGCTGCTCCTGGATTTCAGATCGGTGATAAGGGTGAGAAATGGAGACGCAGGGCTTGACGGGCTGCCTCAGCATCCCGAGCGCGCAAAGCGAGCACAATCATCCGATGCTGTACTTCCAGCATATCCAGACGACGCCCGATAGCAACTTCGGGAGAAAAAATGCGCATACGATCAAAATACTGATTGATGAGAGTAGCGAATTTGATAATCACCGGGTTATGGGTGGCCTGGATCAGGCGCAGATGAAACTCCCGATCTTCCTTCAACACCGCGTGACCTTCAGTCACCCGCTGGGCCATTCGATCCACCAGGGAATCCAGAGCCTGTAGGTCTCCTTCGGACAGCCCCAATACCACCCATTCGATTGCGCCCACTTCCAGGGCAATGCGGGCCTGATACATCTCTTCCAGTGTCACATTCAGTTCGTTGATCTCGCCTACCGGGGGAATCCGCTCCGGGCGGGTTGTCAAAATCATCCCTACGCCCACCTGGCGTTGAATCGTCCCTTCCGCCTCCAGTTGGGCCAGCGCCCCCCGCACAACCGTGCGGCTCACCTCCAATAGTTCGCTGAACTTTCGCTCGGAGGGCAGCCTGTCGCCCACTTCAACCCCATTGCGCAGTATGTAACGGACGATCACCTGGTAGACCTGATCGGCCAAGCTTTCTCTGGGCAGGGGATTCAAAAATGGTTCATCGTCTACTGTCGTCATAAGGGAGACAGGAAATCGAATGGGTTAGGCCAGTGGGCTTTGGTCCAAAATGTAGACCATTGAAGATGTGCTCAATATACCACGCTTGGGTTTCACTGTCAACCGCATTTTTTATAACTGCTCACCCAGGGCCGATCGACGAAACTTTGCAGCAATTGGCGAAAAATTGTGTGATTGGAAAAGACGGTCTGGATTTTCTTCTGACAAGCGAGTACAATGGGCGAACGATTATTTGTAAACTCATTTCAACGCGCCGGGTGTCCAATGAACCAGATTCGTTTTCATCTTACGAACAATCAGGAACAACTCTCCTTTGAAATCTTTGTTGACAATCAACCCTTTGTGGAACTGATGCGTCTCCACGAGCAACCCTGGGCTGAAGCAGAAGGCCAACCGCAACTGGCTGGTCAATATACGACACTACCATTGCTTTGGCGATACGCTTTGGCAAAGCACTATTTGGGCGATTCCACAATTGTTGCAGAGGATGACGAAAAGATCGCCCTTCTGATTTGCAGCGTTTGTGGTGAAACGGGCTGTTGGCCCCTGCTAGCGCGGGTACAGGTCAACGGCGATACGATTGTGTGGAGCGATTTCGAGCAGCCTCATCGCAGCCAGTGGCGCTACGATTCTTTGGGGCCTTTTGTCTTTGACCAGGCACAATACGAGGCTGCACTGTCAGAGATTGTGCTACCACCGGATTCCCCGGTGTGGGGAGAGTTGTGACGACGTTGGCAAGATAGCTTCGACGCGACACCCCCAGATGAGTTGCCGTCGCTGCAAATCCCTTTGGGTAACGTATAGGGTAGTGAACCGCGTCATCACTGCCGGGTAGTCCCTGGCAATCGATTCTTTCCAGATGCACAAATTCTGGATATTCTGTACTGGTCAAAAACATCGTGAAATTCTGTAGGTGCGGTTTGCAACCGCACTTCTTCGGGTGAAAGTGCGGTTGCAAACCGCACCTACGTTTTACTTTCCCGATGCACAAATTCTGGATATTCACTGCTTACCACGCGGTCCAGCCGCCATCCACAAGGATATTCTGCCCGGTGATGTAACTACCCGCGTCGCTGGCCAGCAGGACAACCAGCCCCTTCAACTCCTCCGGTTCACCCATCCGCCCCAGCGGTACCTTCTGATTGAGTCGTCCGACAAAATCCGGCATAGATTTCCGCACCCGGGGCGATGGAAACGCGCCAGGGCTGATGGCGTTGACCCGCACCCTATCTTTGGCCCAATAGACGGCCAGGTGACGGGTCAGATGGATCAGCCCCCCCTTCAGTCCGTGATAGTTGGGCGGGCTGTTGACAGGCAGGTCGGTATAGGCGTCGGGATAGCTGGCGACGACGCCGTACATACTGGCAATGTTGATGACTGAGCCAGGCGCGCCCCGTGTGTGCAGATGGTGGACCACCTCCCGTGCCAACAGAAAATAAGCCGTCACCCCCGCGTGATAGGCCCGGTCAAAATCCTCAGCGCTGGCGCTGTCGATGCTGGGCGCGGTTGTGCCATAGGCGTTGTTGACCAGCACATCCACCCGCCCCAGCCGATTCACCACATCCGCCACAAAGCCGGGAATCTGTTCCGTCTCCTCCTGAGAGAGAGCCAGGCCGATGTGTCCGTGGCCGGGCAGGCTGTCGGCAAAGCCCTGGGCCCGCTCCGCCTCCCGGCTGGTGACAACGAGAGTTGCGCCTGCTTCGGCCAGGGCGCGGCTCATCGCAGACCCCAGCCAGCCGGCCGCGCCGGTGACAATCGCCACTCTGCCGGAGAGATCGAGAAGTTGGGGCAGAGTACGTTCGGTCATGGGAAACTCCTTCTGTGGGTAGAGGATTTTCAACACCAATTATTCTGTTCAAGAAGATCGTGGAATCTGTAGTTTGTAACCGCACTTCTCCGGGTGAAAGTGCGGTTACAAACCGCACCTACGTTTTATCATCCCGTTAATCAGTACAATTTTCAACACGAATGGCACGAATGTGCCCGAACCATTCGAACCATTCGTGTCAAAAGGCTGGCTAGCTACGACTAGCGGTACAACCCCTGGGGGTCCAGTTCTTCCCGGATGAGTCGCAGTTCCTCGCTGGAAGGCGCTGGGGTTTCGCCCACATCTTCAACTGCGCGCAGGGGCCAGCCCACCTCCGCCCGCACGTCTTCTGGGGTGACGCCGGGGTAGCATTCGATTAGCTGCATCTCCCGCTGCGGGTTGGCAAAGTTAAAGAGCGCTCTGTCGGTGATGACGGTTTGCGGTCCGCCGCCGGGCAGCCCCAGCCGGGCCCGGGCATCGCCGCCTGTCAGGTGGCCGGGGCTGGTCTGGAAGTCCAGTTTGTCCACAAAAGCCCGCTGGGAGAGACGCATAATCATAAAAATGTTGCGGGCATTGGTGGCAATTTCACACGCGCCGCCGCTACCGGGCAGACGCACTTTAGGGCTGGCGTATTCCCCCACGACCGTCGTGTTGAGATTGCCGAAGCGGTCGATCTGCGCGCCGCCCAGCAGGGCCACATCCGCCAGCCCCCGTTGCAAGTAGAGACCGAAGAGATCCGCCATAGAAACCGCGGCGGTCGCGCCTGTCACCAGCGACGGATCGCCGATAGAGAGGGGCAGCCGGGCCGGGCGCGCGCCGTAGACCCCCGCCTCGTAGATCAGCTCCAGTTCTGGTGCGACGGTGTAGCGGGCCAGGTTGCAGGCGCTGTTGGGCAACCCCACCCCCACAAAAACCGTGCGCGTCCCGGCCAGCTTGCGCGCCGCCACCACAATCATCATTTCTGACGGGCTATAGTCGGCCATAGAAGGCGCTCACTGGGTATTGGGATCAGGTGGGGTATTATCGCCGTTGGTCTGGGCGGTTGTGGCCTGGGCGATGATCTCTTCGACTTCAGCCACGCTCAGTCCGTGTACATCAGCAATCACTTCCCGTGCGAAGCCGCGTTCAGTCATCGCCAATACGGTTTTTCTCCGGGCGATTGCAAATCCTTGCTCGATCCCTTGCTCGATCCCTTCCTCGCGTCCTTCCTCGCGTCCTTCCTCGCGTCCTTCCTCCCGTCCTTCTTCACGGAGAATCTCAAATGTTTTTGTCAGCATTGTCTGTGCCTCCTCACGCGAATGAAATACCTTTTGCAAACGGTCATAATCCTCCTGGTCAATACGCTTGTGCCGCGCCATCTGGTCAAACCAATTGATGAGCAGAGAGACTGCCTGTTTGTCCTCCTCCCGGTCGAAGAGTGCGCCTAATTTTACCGATAACTTACGCGCATCGTAACGGTTTTCGGCCAGAAAAAGCGTCGCAACGATATTGCCAATGTCATCCAATGCTTCCTGGCTCAGTTCATTCTCGGCCAGTTTGAAGTAGCGAAAGTGCAGGTCGTACTCACCCAACGACGGCGCTGGGTCGATTAGATCGGCAATGTCTGTGGCGGCTGTCCAGCGCCCATCCCCATTATACAACACAATTGGGAAGATCCGGGGCAGCTTTTTCAAATGCTGACTGCGCACCAGCTCCATATAAAAGCTGACGACGTAGTTCAGCACACGCAGGGCCATCAATGGGTCTACGGTAGACTGGAACTCCAGCAGGACGTAGATGTAAATCTCCTCCTTGCCGAAGGGAATGCGGTAGATGAGGTCGCTCTCCCGCTCCCGGTACTCCTCGTCGATGAAGGATTTGTCCACCTTTTCCGCCCGGTCGAAGTTGAGCTGCGCCACCCAGGGCTGATCGATGAAGCTTTGCATTAGCTGGCGGAAGATCGTGCGGTTGGAAAAGAGAACTTTGTAGCCTTTGTCGTGGATGGTAGCCATCGCGTCTCCTGGTGTGTTTGGATTTGGCGCAGTTTTGCCTGCATTCTCTACACATACGCACCGTAGTCCACCGGCCCGGCCAGCGCGGGACGGGGGCGCAATTTCTCCAGCCGTTCTGCGCCCAGTTTTGCCAGATATGCCGCCCGATCCGCTACGCCGAAGACCCATTCGTCCAGCCAGGCTTGGGTGCTGGCCTGGCTACGGGAAATTTCGTCCCATTCCAAATAGGCGTCGTTGTCCCGGTCGTGATAGCCCTGGACGTAGGAGGGGTGGCAGCCGTAGGGTTCGCAGACCACCGCGTCCACAATCAGGCCGGGGATGAGCGTGCGGTTGGGATCGGCCCGGATCACCGCCTGGTCCACAATCTCCTCGGCCACGACGATCACCCGATCGGCGGCAAAGGCCATTTCCTTCTGCATCCCCACCAATCCCCACAGATGGCTGTTGCCCGCCGCATCCGCCCGCTGCACATGCACAATCGCCACGTCCGGGTGGATGGCGGGCACGACGGCAATCGGGCCAGAGCCGTAGGGGTCGTCGATGAAGCGGATGCGGGGGTTGACGCTGGGCAGGTCGCTGCCCGCGTAGCTGCGCAGGGGGTAGAAGGGCAGGTTGGACGCGCCGGCCAGATAGCGGGCCACCAACCCGAAGTGGGAATACTCCTCCAATTCGAGAGGGCGGGGGATGCCCTTCTCCACAGCCCGGCGGATGCAATGCAGCGAACCCACGCCCGGATTGCCCAGATAGGCGAAGACCAGACCCCTGGCAACCCCCGCCGCGATCATCTGGTCGTAGAGCAAATCCGGCGTCATACGAATCAGCGTCAGGTCACGACGGCCCTGGCGGATAATTTCGTGGCCCGCCGCGAAGCAAATGAAGGCGGTGAAGCCCTCAATCGCCACGCTCTCCCCGTCGTGGATGTGAGTGGCGATGGCGTCGTGCATAGAGAGAAGTTTGTTGGACATGGGGATGGGGGGAGATTGGGTGAATAAGTTGATTGGTTGAGTATACATTGGCAGTTGGAAAGAGGCAATCACGTTCGGGATGCGCTCTTACTTGACAGGACTATGGGCTTGGAGATATAATCATCGCATACCCCCCCCCAGGGGGGATGGGATTGTAGGCGAATGACCAGAAAGGACGAGGGATGGACGACGCGACCCGCAAAGCAGTAGTACGACGGCTGGCCAGCGCCGCCGGCCACGTCAAAGGCATCGAGCGGATGGTGGAGGATGACACCTACTGCATCGACATCATCAAACAGATTCAGGCTGTGCAGGCCGCGCTCAACAAAGTCAGCGTCCTCATTCTGGACAACCACCTGCGTACCTGCGTCACCGCCGCCATCCAGGGCGATGACGCGGCTGAACGGGAATCCGTATTGCACGAGATTACCAGTGTGTTTGAGTTATCGAACTGACCGCGGATGGTAGACGACCGACCGCCATTCGCCGAATGTTTATGCGGTCCGCCGTCCGCCGTCCGCCGTCTGCCGTCAACCCACCAACCATTTTCATTCGAAAGGAAACTCCAATGACCACCAAGACATTCACCGTCCCCAACATTAGCTGCAACCACTGCGTCCACACCGTCAAGACGGAACTGGGCGATCTGGCCGGTGTGCAGTCTGTGACCGCCAATGCCGAAACCAAACAGGTCACAGTAGACTGGGACTCGCCCGCCGACTGGGCGAAGATTGAAGCGCTGTTGAAAGAAATCAACTACGCGCCCGCGTAAGATGACAAGGTGACAGGGTGAAGGGGTGACGTGCGAACCTCACCTTGTCACCCCTTCACCCTGTCACCTTGCCAGGCTGTAGAGAATTCTGTAATCTGAGGAGAAAACGCCGTGTCCACCACAACCCGCCAACTCACCGTTCCCGTCATTGGGATGACCTGCGCCAACTGCGTGGCTTCGGTCGAACGCAACAGCAAAAAGGCCGCTGGCGTGTCTGAAGCCGCGGTCAATTTTGCTACGGAAAAGCTGACTATCAGCTACGACCCGGCTATCCAGAAACCCCAAGAGGTGTTGGCCGAAGTGATGGCGCGGGTGGAGAAGGCGGGCTATTCCATCCCTGTCGCGGAGATCGACCTGCCCATCACCGGCATGACCTGCGCCAACTGTGTGGCGACCGTCGAGCGCACCCTCAACCGGCTGGACGGGGTGGTGGAGGCGACGGTCAATTTTGCCAGCGAAAAGGCCAGTGTGCGCTATATCCCCGGCACAATCGACCGGGGGGAGATGGCCGCGGCTGTGCGCAAGGCGGGCTACGATGTGGTGGAAGCAGCCGAAGGCGAAGAGGTAGAAGACGCGGAGGCCGCGGCCCGGGCCGCCGAAATCCGCCACCAGCAGACCCGGCTGATTGTGGGCATCATTTTCAGCCTGCCCCTTTTCCTCATCAGTATGTCCCGGGATTTCGGACTTCTCGGCCACTGGGCCCACGACGCCTGGGTAAACTGGCTCTTCCTGGCCCTGGCAACACCCGTGCAATTCTATGTGGGCTGGGACTATTACACCGGGGCCTACAAAAGCCTGCGCAACGGCAGCGCCAATATGGACGTGCTGGTGGCCATGGGTTCGTCGGTCGCCTATCTCTACAGCGTGGCCGTTCTCATCGCCAAAACCCTGGGCAGCAACGGGCTGGGGGAGCACGTCTATTTCGAGACGTCGGCGGTGATTATTACGCTGATTGTGCTGGGCAAGCTGTTGGAAGCCCAGGCCAAAGGCCAGACCAGCGCGGCCATCAAAAAGCTGATGGGCTTGCAGGCCAAGACCGCGCGGGTGGTGCGCGGTGGCGCGGAGATGGACATTCCCATCGCCAATGTGATTGTCGGCGACCGGGTGATTGTGCGCCCGGGCGAGAAGATTCCCGTGGATGGGGTCGTCGTCTCCGGCGCGTCGTCGGTGGACGAGAGTATGCTGACCGGCGAGAGCCTGCCCGTTTCCAAAGCCGAGGGCGATAAAGTCATCGGCGCGACGCTCAATAAACAGGGGTTGCTGCACTTTGAAGCGACCGCAGTCGGTCGCCAGACCGCGCTGGCCCAGATTGTCAAGCTGGTGGAGCAGGCCCAGGGCAGTAAAGCACCCATCCAACGGGTGGTGGATCAGTTCTCCGCCTACTTTGTGCCGGCGGTGATCGGGCTGGCTGTGCTCACCTTTGCCATCTGGTATTTTGCGGGCGCTGGTTTTGTGCCCGCGCTGCTGCGGCTGATCGCGGTGCTGGTCATCGCCTGTCCCTGCGCGATGGGGCTGGCCACGCCCACTTCCATAATGGTGGGCGTGGGCAAAGGCGCTGAGAATGGCATCCTCTTCAAAAACAGCGCGGCCCTGGAACAGGCCCACAAGCTGCAAGTGATTGTGCTGGACAAGACGGGCACGATTACGAAAGGCGAGCCGTCGGTGACGGATGTGGTGTTGGGGACTGGGGACTGGGGACTGGGGACTGGCTCGTCGCCCAATCCCCGATCCCCAATCCCCGATCCCCTGTACCTGGCGGCGTCGGCCGAGCGGGGTTCGGAGCATCCGTTGGGCGAGGCGATTGTGCGGGCGGCGAAGGAGCGGGGGCTGGCGTTGGCCGAGCCGAGCGGCTTCCAGGCCATTGCTGGTCACGGCATCGGCGCGACGGTGGATGGACATTCAGTGCTGCTGGGCAACCTGCGCCTGATGGAGCGGGAGAAAGTGGGGCTGAACGGTCTCGGACCGAAGGCGGCGCAGTTGCAGGAGGAGGCCAAGACGGTTATGTGGCTGGCCGTGGACGGCCAGGCCAGCGCGCTGATCGGCGTGGCGGATACGATTAAAGAAGGCTCGAAAGAGGCGATTGCGGCTATGCACAAACTGGGCTTGCAGGTGGCGATGGTCACCGGCGACAACCAGGCCACGGCCAACGCCATCGCCACCGAAGTGGGCATCGATCGCATATTCGCCGAGGTATTGCCCGGCGACAAAGCCGCGCATGTGGCCCAGTTGCAGAAGGAAGGCTACCGGGTGGCGATGGTGGGCGACGGCATCAACGACGCGCCGGCCCTGGCCCAGGCGGACGTGGGCATTGCCATCGGCACGGGCACGGATGTGGCCATGGAGACCGCGGACGTGACGCTGATGCGGGGCGACCTGCGCAGCGTGCCCCAGGCCATCGCCCTGTCGAAGGCGACGATGCGCAACATCCGCCAGAATCTGGGTTGGGCCTTTGGCTACAACATCGCGCTCATCCCCATCGCCGCGGGGATTCTGGCCCCCTTCGCCTGGGCACCGGATTTTCTGCAACAGTTGCACCCCATCCTGGCCGCGGGCGCAATGGCCTTCAGCAGCATCAGCGTCGTCACGAATGCCCTGCGTCTGCGCCGGGTGAAGGTGTAGGAGGTTGGGGACTGGGGACTGGGGATCGGGAATTCCAGTCCCCAATCCCCAATCCCATTTTTCTCATATTTTTCATAATAATTGACACCGCTCCGCACTCGTGCTATACTGCCACCCGTAGTTATCAGTGTTCATCCGTGTTCATCCGTGGCTGATTTCGATGGTTCGCAAGCGCATTCTGGACATTCTAAAGCGGCGCAAGCAGGCGACAGTCGGAGAACTGGCGCGTCAGTTGGATATGGCTCCGGTCTCTGTGCGCTACCATCTGGACATTTTGCAGGGCGACAAGCTGATCGAAGTGGGCAAAATCCAGCGGGAAGGCAGCGTCGGGCGGCCTAAGCAGATTTATATGCTGACAGGCGAGGCCGACGACTATTTCCCCGACAACTTCGCCGGGTTGACCAGCGGTCTGCTGCGCCAGATGAAGGGGCTGTTGCCGCCGGAACAGATGCAATCGGCCTTCTGCTGTTTGGCTCAGGAGATGTCCCGGGAGTTGACCAGCGCAACGTCCGCCGATGAAAACCTCTCCCAACGCATGGGGCGTGTAGTGGACTTTCTCAATGAGCGGGGCTACTTTGCCCGTTGGGAAGAGGAAGCATGCGGCCAAAGCGCGCTGCTGCATACATCCAACTGCCCCTATGCAGGGGTGGCAGAACAGCACAAAGAATTGTGCGCGATGGATTTGGAGTTGGTGCAAAACCTGACCGGCAAGCAATGCGAGCGGGTTTTTTCCCTGGCCGAAGATGGTAACGCCTGCACTTATCGCTTCTTGCAGGGCGAGGGCGTGTTGGAGCGGGTGGGCAGTAAAGTTGAGTTCTCTTAACTAAATGAGAAGTTTGACTCTTTTCTAAAAGAGTCAAACTTCTGAGTGGCTTCCTCCGGAGGCAATGGAAACGCTATGCCGACGATTGTACGGCGTTTGGATTCAGAAAATAACGGGGCTGTCATTTCCCTGGACACCCGTCCGGCGGTGAAGCATCGCTCCCAGCGCACGGGCTATGGACAGGTGCAGATTGCGCCCGCGCCCGTCCACTTCCCCATCGAGCAGATACACGACAGCTACGGGCGGCGCATTCACTACCTGCGCATCAGCCTGACCGACGCCTGCAATCTGCGCTGTGTCTACTGTATGCCGGAGGATATGACCTTTCGCCCCCGTCACGAATTGATGAGCGACGAGGAGATTCTGCATCTGGTCGCAGTGGGGGCCAGCCTGGGCGTGGAGAAAATCCGACTGACCGGCGGCGAGCCGTCTATCCGTCCCGGTGTGGTGGAACTGGTGCGGGGCATCGCGGCCATCCCTGGCATTCGGGATATTGCGATGACGACGAATGCCCTGCTGCTCGACGATCTGGCCCAGCCCCTGGCCGATGCGGGTCTGCGCCGGGTGAATATCAGCATCGACACTTTGGACGCGGACAAATTCCACAGTATCACCCGCTGGGGGCATATCGAAGATGTGTGGAAGGGGATCGCCGCGGCCGAGGCGGCGGGTCTGCGTCCCATCAAACTGAACGCCGTCGTCACCCGCAATTTCAACGACGGCCAGGATGTGGTAGATTTGGCCCGGCTGACGCTGGAGCGGGATTGGGAAGTGCGCTACATCGAAATGATGCCCTTTGGCGAGGTGTCGGATTTCCAGCAGACGAATGTGGTCACATACAAGGAAATTCGGGATACAGTCGAGGCGGAGTTTGGCCCGCTGGAAGAGGCCAGCTACGATTTTGTGGACCCCAGCCGCCCCTTCCGCATTCCGGGCGCGGTGGGCACGTTGGGCTTTATCAGCAGCGTCACCGAGCCTTTTTGCCAGGGCTGTGGCCGGGTGCGCCTGACTGCCGACGGCAAGCTGCGTCTCTGTCTGCTGCGGGACGACGAAGCGGACCTGCTCACACCCCTGCGCCAGGGGGCTACTTTTGACGAGATGCGGGAGCTGATGCGGGAAGCCGCCTTTCACAAGCCCTGGGGTCACGGGCTGGCGGACGGCGACTTTGCCAGCAACCGCTCGATGAATCAGATCGGAGGTTGAACGCAGATTACGCAGAAACCGCAGATTTTCGCAGATTTTTTATCCGCGCTAATCAGTCCAATCAGCGTCATCCGTGTTCTATTTTTCAAAGGTTGAACAAATCGACAATCAACTGGTATAATCGTGCCACCTACTTTTTTCTAGTTTGCAAGGAGACAGAGCAATGGAAATGGTTTTGAGTGAAACCCAGACCAACATTACGTTGACCGAGATTGCGGCCCAGAAGTTGGGTGTGATTCTGGACCAGAAGGGCGTGAAAGATACCCACGCCCTGCGTGTCTTTGTCAAGGGCGGCGGCTGCGGCGGTATGCAGTACGGTATGACCTTCGACGACAATGTGCAGGAGAGCGACGAAGTGTATACCCAGTTCGGGATGCGTGTGGTGGTGGACCCGACCAGTATGTTCTACATCGCCGGGGCCAGCATCGACTACATCGACAACCTGATGGGTGGCGGCTTCCACATCGAGAACCCGAACGCGACCAGCTCTTGCGGCTGCGGCAGCAGTTTCCGCACAGCCGGTGCCCCCGAAGCGGCAGCCGGCAGCGGTTGCGGTCACTAAATCGGCCCATCTGATCAGAGAGAAAGCAGGAGGCGGGGGCTATTGAACGCCCTCGCCTTCCTTTTATCCTGTTATGGCTATACGCGTCTACACACTGAACGAAGCACGCAAGGCACTGCCCCAGGTCCGACGGCTGATGGGGGAGGTGCAATCGGCGCGGGCCGAAATTCTGCGTCTGCGCCCGGAAGCCTGGCCCGCCCTGCGCAAAGCCGCGGGCAATGGGGGGAATGTGGCTGCCGGTCAATTGCTGGATCACTTCGCCCGGCTGGAAGCGGGCGTGAAGGGCATCGGGCAATTGGGCGTGCTGGTGAAGGACGTGGACAGCGGGCTGATCGATTTTCTGGCCCGACGCAAGGGGAAGGAAGTCTACATCTGCTGGCGCTACGGCGAAGATGAACTGGTCTACTGGCACGATATTGAGGCCGGTTTTTCCGGGCGGCAGCGGATTCGGGACGAGGATTTTGACGCCTGAAATATAAGTATCCCAGCGAGAACTGAAACGTGAAACGTGAGATCACCGGCCTTTCTCACGTTTCACGTTTCAGTTCTCGTTGGGGAAAAGGACTGTTCTAATGACGAATTCTGCGCCGCTATCCGAGCGCATCCAGCAGGTGCTGGACGATTACCGCCCTACCCTCTACCGGGATGGGGGGGATGTGCAACTGCTGAAAGTGGATGAAAAGGGCGTGGCCCACGTCAAAATGCTGGGCGCGTGCATCGACTGCCCCATCAGCCTGCTCACTATGCGGCTGGGCATCCAACGCCTGCTCAAAGAAAATTTTGCCGAAATCACCGGCGTCAACGCGATTACTGATATCGACATTTCCGCGCTCTACAACCGTTCCGCACCTGTTGCATAGGAAACAAAAGAACACAGATTTACACGGAACGGACGGATTCGCACGGATTTTTTCTGCGTACATCTGCGGTTTCTAAAGTGGTTTTTGTATACCGTTTTTGCACTTTCGAGGTTTTGCTATGCCCAATCCCTACGGCGCGCCGGAAATCAGCGTACAAGAAGTTTCTGACAAGCTCGACAACGGCGAACAGTTTATTCTATTGGATGTGCGCGAGCGCCACGAGCTGGCCCAGGCATCCTTTGTCAAGGGCACATTTGAGTTTGTCCCCCTGAGCGAACTGGCCCAAAAGAAGCTGGACGCGCTGCCGTCTGCTCTGCAAGACAAAGACGCGGCGATCGTCGTTTTCTGTCACAAAGGCGTGCGCAGCGCACAGGTGACAATGTGGCTGAAGCAGCAGGGCTGGACGAATGTGCTGAGTATGGCCGGGGGCATCGACGCCTGGGCCAAGCAGATCGACCCGGATGTGGGGCTGTATTGAGGCTTGAAACGTGAAAACGTGAAGCGTGAGACCCTGTGGACTTTACGCTTCATATTTTGCTTGTGAAATCTCCATTCAAAGCTGAAAATAGGACACTGATGACGGGAAAGGACGGATTGGCGCTGCGGTGTCCCTTCGATGAACTCAGGACATCGCCTGAGCCTGTGGAAGAGATAAAATCTGTGCAGATCAGTTGTTTCAGCGTCAATCTGCGTCCGCTTTTTATCGCTGATTGTGCCCAATTGGGCCTGGATAGTGACTTCAGATCAGCTCCGAAAATACCCCCCGCAGCGCCGGATACAACGCCCGATAGAGCCGATAGCTTTTCTCATAGACCGCCGAAGCTGTAGCCTCTGGCAGCGTTGAACCTGTCACCCGCACCGTCTCCCGGCAGGCCGTCTCTCCGTCAGGCCAGATGCCCGCGCCCACCCCGGCCAGCAGCGCCGCGCCCAATGCAGCCCCTTCGCTGGTGTTGACGGTCACCAATTCGCTGTCCAGGACGTCGGCCAAAATCTGTCGCCAGAGGGGGCTGGCCGCACCGCCACCGCTCACGCGCACTTGACGGATGGCGGAAAGCCCCGCGCTTTTCATCAATTCAAAGCTGTCGCGCAGACCAAATGCTACCCCTTCCAACACAGCCCGGGTCATATGGGGCTGGCCGTGACGGACGGTCAGCCCGACAAACGCACCCCTTGCCAGTGGGTCCGGGTGGGGTGTGCGTTCGCCGGTCAGATAGGGTAGGAAGAACAGGCCATCGCTGCCTGGGGGGATAGCCGCGGCCGGGGCAAGCAGATCGTCGTAGGCTACGCCGGGGGCCAGTGTATCCCGATACCAGCGCAGGCTGCCCGCGGCCGAGAGCATCACACCCATCAGATGCCACTTGCCGGGCAAGCTGTGGGGGAAGGCGTGCAGCCGTCCTTCGGCTTCGTAGAAGGGTTTGTCCACGCTGGCAAAGACAACGCCCGATGTGCCCAGCGTCAGGGCGACGATCCCCTCTTCCACCGCGCCTACACCCGTGGCCTGGGCTGCCTGATCCCCACCGCCGCCCACAACCGGTGTACCGGCCCGCAGGCCAGTCGCTTCTGCCGCGGTTGCCGAGACAACACCGGTGATCTGCGTGCCTTCGTGGGTGGGGGGCAGCCATTCGGGGCGAATCCCCAGTGCCTGTACTACCCCGGGCGACCAGTCCCGGGTTGCCAGCTCTACCAGCAGGGTGCCCCCTGCGCCAGCCCGATCCGTGGCAAAATCGCCGGTGAGCCGATAGCGGACGTAATCTTTGGGCAGAAGAATTTTGTGGATGCGGGCGTAGATTTCCGGCTCGTTTTCCTGCACCCAAAGAATTTTGGGTGCGGTGAAGCCGGTGAGCGCGTCGTTGCCGGTGATGCGTATCAGTTCAGCCTTGCCCAGCCGGGCGCGGATTTCGTCACACTGGCTGGCCGTGCGCTGGTCGTTCCAGAGGATGGAGGGGCGCAACACCTGTCCGGCGGCATCCACCAGCACCAGCCCGTGCATCTGGCCGGTCAACCCCACCCCGGCCACAGCAGCGGGATCGATCCCGCTGGCAGCCAGCACCTGGCGAATGCTGGCTACCGCGCCACTCCACCAGAGCGCCGGGTCCTGCTCGCTCCAGAGGGGGCGGGGTGTCTGGAACTCATATTCCGTGGCAGCTACGGCGACGATCCGGCCCTTCCCGTCGATCAGCAGCGCTTTGGTGGCTGTAGTCGATGAATCAATACCGATGAGATAAGCCATTGGAGAAGCTCCTGTGGGTTCGGCGGATTGGGTGTATGCTATGCTGCGCGAGGTCTTCCACAGCCCGCTGATCTGAAAATAGCCATTCGTACGTCGGACTAACAGTCCGACCTACATTTTCATCCCCTGCCCTGAAAATAGCCATTCGTACGTCGGACTGTTAGTCCGACCAGCGACGTTGCAGGCCCGTCGGACTGACA
>JAANMX010001139.1_pt1 | contig 31349 bp, 28 predicted proteins | sample 7279681 | NCBI WGS metagenome assembly JAANMX01 (sample SAMN14094542, study PRJNA606508) | bioreactor metagenome | isolation source: A lab-scale SPAN reactor treating ammonium-rich wastewater day 351 | place: Ireland: Galway | collected 2018-01-01 | reverse complement strand
TCGCGCAGGGCGCGCAGCTTGTCGCGGCGCTCGGCGATGAGCTGGTTTTCGTCGTGGGGGGCGGGGGCGTGGTTCTGTTCAGACATAGGTGCCGTGGCTACGGGGCAGGAAAAAGGGGGCTGTTGCCAGCCAAACCGTTGATTTTATGGGCTATCGGCGCTGTCCGGGGGGCGCGCGGTGTGCAGGCCCAGCACGGCCAGCACGGTGCGGGCAATGATCCGCAGGTCCAGCCACAGCGAATGCGTGCGCACGTACTGTTGGGCATGCCGCAGTTTGGCGGGCAGGATCTGCTCCACATAGGTTCGCTCGGGGTCTTGGCTTCGGGCCAGCAGCGCGCTCTCTTCGCGGAACTCGATGGAGGCCAGATCGGTGATGCCGGGGCGCACGGACAGCACGGCCTGGCGCACATCGGCGGGGTATTGCGCCACGTAGCGCGGCACCTCGGGGCGCGGGCCGACCACGCTCATGTCGCCGCGCAGCACATTGAGGAACTGCGGCAGCTCGTCCACCTTGGCGCGGCGCAGCCAGACCCCGGCACGCGTGATGCGGGCATCCTCGCCCACGGTGATCTGCGGGCCCATGGCTTCGGCGCCGGTGTGCATGGTGCGGAACTTGTAGATATCGAACAACTGGCCCCTGCGTCCCACGCGCTGCTGGCGGAAGAACACCGGCCCGGGCGAATCCAGCCGCACCCATAGCGCCACGGCCAGCAGCAGCGGACACAGCAGCAGCAGGGCGAGCAGCGAGAACGCCATATCGAACAGGCGCTTGGCCATCAGCCCAGCACCTCCTGCAGCGCGGCGATCACGCGGTCCTGGTCGGCATCTTGCATGGCGGTGAACAGCGGCAGGCTGAGCATGGCCTGGTAGGCTGCGTCGGCCTGCGGAAACTGCTCTGGCGTCAGCCCGTAGCGGTCTCGCCAGTAAGGGTGGCGGTGCAGCGGTACATAGTGCACGCTGGTGCCGATACCCCGGTCCGACAGGGCCTGGATGAGATCGTCGCGGCCCATGCCCGCGCCCGGTGTCAGCCGGACGACGTAGAGGTGCCAGGCATGCACGTCGCCGGCCGGTGCACAGGCGGGTCGCACCAGGGGCAGTCCGGCCAGTTGCGTGTGGTAACGCGCCGCGAGCTGCTCGCGCCGCTGCAGGAACTGGGGCAGGCGTTGCAACTGCACCAGGCCCAGCGCGGCGGCGGTGTCGGTCAGGTTGTACTTGAAGCCGGGAGCCACCACCTCGTAGTACCACGCCGGGGTCTTGGAGGTGAAGCGGTCGAAGGCGTCGCGGCTCATGCCGTGCAGGCGCATCACGCGCATGCGCTCGGCCAGTTTCGGATCGCGCGTCACGGCCATGCCGCCTTCGCCCGTGGTGATGGTCTTGTTGGCGTAGAAGCTGAACACCGTCACGTCGGAATCGAGCTGCCCCACGAGCTGGCCCTTCCAGGTGGTGGGCAGGGCGTGTGCGGCGTCTTCCACCACCTTCAGGTCGTGTTCGCGCGCGATGGCCAGGATGGCGTCCATGCGGCAGGCCAGGCCGCCATAGTGCACCGGCATGATGGCCTTGGTACGTGGGGTGATGGCGGCGCGGATTTTCTCGGGGTCGATGTTCAGCGTGACCGGGTCCACGTCCACCAGCACCGGGTCGGCGCCCAGGTAGCGCACCACTTCCACCGTGGCGGTGAAGGTCAGAGTGGGCGCAATGACTTCGTCGCCCGGACCAATGCCCAGTGCTTCCAGCGCGAGGTGCAGGCCTGCGGTCGCCGAGTTGACGGCGATGCTCTGCAACCCCTCGCCGCCCAGGTATTCGGTGAAGGCCTGCTCGAAGGCACGGGCCTTGGGGCCGGTGGTGACCCAGCCCGAGCGCAGGGCTTCGGTGACGGCAGCGATCTCAGCGTCGCCGATATCGGGGCGGGCGAAGGGGAGGAAGGGAGGGGCGGTCTCAGGCATGGTGGTCGTTCAGGTGGGCGCCACGGCCGATGGCGTGGTATTCGATGTTCAGCGCGCGCATGTCGGCGGGTTCGAAGAGGTTGCGGCCGTCGAAGATGACCGGCTGGCGCAGCGTGGCGGCCAGGTGGGCGAAGTCGGGGCTGCGGAATTCCTTCCATTCGGTCACGATGACGAGCGCGTCCGCACCTTCGAGTGCGGTGGTGGCTTGGCCCACCAGGTGCAGGCCGGGGCGCTCGCCCAACACCCGGCGTGCCTGGACCAGGGCCACCGGGTCGTAAGCGGCGACTTCAGCGCCGCGTGCCAGCAGGTGTTCGATGATGGTCAGGCTCGGGGCTTCGCGCATGTCGTCCGTGCCCGGTTTGAAGGCGAGTCCCCATACGGCAAAACGCCGGCCGTGAAGATCGGGCCCGAAGCGCGCCACAATTTTGTCCACCAGCACCTGTTTCTGGCGATCGTTCACGGCCTGCACGGCCTGCAGGATGCGCAGCCCCTGCCCCGCTTCCTGCGCTGCGTGCACCAGGGCCTTCACATCCTTGGGGAAGCATGAGCCGCCATAACCCGTGCCGGCATAGAGGAAGTGCGTGCCGATGCGCGGATCGGTGCCCATGCCGGTGCGGACGTGCTCGATATCGGCCCCCAGCTTCTCGGCGAGCAGGGCCAGTTCGTTCATGAAGCTGATGCGCGTGGCCAGCATGGCGTTGGACGCGTACTTGGTGAACTCCGTGCTGCGGAGGTCCATCAGGATGAAGCGGTCGCGGTTGCGCATGAAGGGCGCGTAGAGCTGGCGCATCAGTTGAGCGGCCTGCGCGTCATCGGCCCCCACCATGATGCGGTCCGGGCGCATGAAGTCCTGCACCGCCGATCCTTCCTTCAGGAATTCCGGGTTGGACACCACATCAACGCGTGCCGACTGGCCGCGCGCGCGCAGGACGGCCGCCATGGCTTCGCGTACCTGGTCCGCCGTGCCCACCGGCACGGTGCTCTTGTTCACGATGAGCCGGTCGTCCAGCATACGCTCGGCGATGGCCTTTGCTGCCGCTAGCACATGCTGGAGGTCGGCCGATCCATCCTCGCCTGCGGGTGTACCCACGGCGATGAACTGCACCCGGCCATGCGTGACGGCGTGGTCCACGTCGCTGGTGAACTCCAGCCGGCCGCTGTGTGCGTTGCGCAGCACGATGTCGAGCAGCCCGGGTTCGTGGATGGGGAGCTGGCCGCTGTGGAGCATGTCGATACGGTCGGCATCGTGGTCCAGACAGACGACGTGGTTACCCATCTCTGCCAGGCATGCGCCCGTGACCAGGCCCACGTATCCGGTTCCGACAACGGTGATTTTCATGTTGGAGACATCACAGGGGTTTGACCGCCCAGGTCAGGCGGTGGGTGCGCAGCGGGTGCAGCAGCAGCGACGCCGGGCCGATCAGTGGCACTGGCAGCCGCCGTGCGACCGGCGGCGCGAGCGTCAGGCGCCGCGCATGCAACCGTGCTTCAGGGAACAGTGCCCGCAGTTCGTCTGCAGGCACCTTGCGCACATCGGGATTGTGCGGGTTGTTGACCACAAAGTCATAGACCAGCACGCCACCGCCCGGTGCCACCCAGCGCCACAGCGTGCGTGCAAACTGTTGCCGGTAGCCGGAGTCGAGCAACGAGCTGAACACGGTAAAGGCCATCACAGCCTGCTGGCTGCCGTCGATGATCGGCGTGGCGCAGGCGTCACCCTGAACGATGTGCACGGATTCCGGGAGGACCGTTCGTGCCGCTGTGGCGCGTTCGGGCAGCAGCTCGATGCCCGTGAGCTGCCCGGGCGATGCGCCCAGGCGCAGCAGGTCCAGCAGGTTGCCGCCGCTGCCGCAGCCCACTTCGAGCAGGGGGCGTCCTGTCAGGCAGTCCCAGCCGTGCGCGCGCCACAGGGCAGCCATGGCACGCAGGCGCTCCTGCTGCGCCTGCAGGGCCGCCGCGTTGGCGTACAGGCTGTATCGCTGGGCGTCGGCACTGCCATCGCGGCGTGCGTAGCGGTCCTTGACGGCGTGGGTCTCGGGCGTGTTCATCGCGTGATTCTCGCGAAGCGCGACGACGGCGCACGCGCGCGCAGCACATCCCACAGGCCTTGCCAGGTGCCCCAGCCGTATCCAATGTGGAAAGCGGCGATCACGGCGGGCAGGCGCCAGAGTGTGTGCCGAGCCCCTGCGGCGCGTGCGGCGGCCAGGCTGGCCAGCAGGAGGTAGGGGCCGTAGAGTGCCAGGAGCGCAATGGCGGGCCAGAACGTCCAGGGGAGCAGCACCGCAGACAGCACGAGTGCCGCGACAAACAGCGCCGGGACAAGCTGGCGCAGCGAACCCGGCTGGCCATGCTTGTGTACCACGAAGGGCCGCCAGTAGCCGTACTGCTGCTGCTGGGCGTAGAGGTGTCGCAGCGAGTCGCGCGGGTGGTAGACCGAGTGGATCGTTCCGCTCTGCCAGATGCGGCCGCCGCCCAGGCGCAGGCGCAGGTTGTGCTCGTCGTCTTGGTTGCGCACCAGCGCTTCGTCAAACAGTCCGAAGCGTGCGAACGCCTCGCGCCGCCAGCAGCCCAGGTACACGGTATCGACCGCGCCTTCGTAGGCCTGGTCGCGCGAGCGCGCGCCACCCACCACCCAGCGGCACTGGAAGGCCGCCGCGACAGCCTCGCCCATGGGGCCGGTGCCTTGCGCGACCCAGGGGCCGCCCACGTTGTCGGCGCCGCTGCGCTCCAGGGCCTCGATGCAGCGGGCCAGGTAATCCGGTGCGAAGACCGTGTGGATGTCGAGCCGGGCAACTACCTCGCCTCGCGCGCGAGCGATGCAGGCATTGAGCCCGGTGGAGACGATGCGGCCCGGGTTGTCCACCAGCACCAGCCGCCCGTCGCGTGCGCAGCGCTCCTGCAGGCGCTCGCGTGTGCCGTCGTCGCTCATGCCGTCGGCGATCAGCACCTCCATGCGCCAGCCGGCCGGGAGCTGCTGGCGCAGCACCGAGTCACAGAAGGCGTCAATGAAGGCAGCTTCGTTGCGGCAGGGGGCGATCACGCTGAGCAGGCGGGGGGAGGGGTGCGTCATGGCAGAAGTTCCCGGTACAGGCGATCGATATGGTCCATCTGCGTCTTGCGGTCGCCGTCCAGCGCGACACGCTCGGCATTGCGCTCGCCGGCCTGCCGCGCATGCTCGTCGTCGCTGGCAAGCCGCTGCAGCACCTGTGCAAGCGCCTGCGCATCGCCTGCGGGCACCAACAGCGCGGGGTTGATCCACTGGCGGTTGGCCGGCAGGTCGCTCGCCACCACGGCCAGACCACAGGCCATGCTTTCCAGCATGGCCACGGAGGTCGCGTCGCTCGCGGGCACGCTGACCGAGATTTTGCAGCGCGCCAGCACGGCAGCCATGCCCGCGTCGTCCAGGCGGCCGTGGAAGTGAACGCTCTGTCCCAGCCCCCGCGCCTGCACCTGGTTGCGCAGACATGCGTCGAGAGAGCCGCCACCAAGCAGGTGGAGCTGGAGCGGTGTGTCGGGCAGTTGCTGGCGCAGCAGAGCGAGGGCGTCGATCAGCGTGTCTATCTGGTAATTCGGTTCCCAGGCGCGCAGGCTCACGATCTGTACGCCGTTCTTGTGCTCCCAGGGCACAGGGGTGAATCGGGCGCGGTCCACGCCCCAGTGGATCTCGTGCACGGGTGCGCGCAGAGCGTATTGCCGCGCAGCCTCGACGAGGCTGGCTGAATCGCCTGTGATCAGATCGGCGCGGCGCAGGATCCAGCCGGTGAGCCAGCGCATCCAAGGGCGGGTGCGCGGGGTGACGAGCAGGTCGCTACCCCAGGCCGTCATCACCAGGGGATGGCGATCACAGCGCGCGGCCAGGTAGCCGTACGAGGTGACATAGTGCGCATGCACGATGTCCGGGGCCAGTTCGCGCACATGGCACCGCGCCGCGCGCGCGCGCAGCAGCCAGTCGATGGAGCGTCGCACCGGCGGCAGGATGCGCTGCTCCACGCCATCGAGCGGCTCCGGCCGCGCGGTGACGATCGAGACACGCCAGCCGCGCGCGCGCATCTCCAGCGCCCAGCGCCGGGTGTGGGGGCTGTTGGCGTCGCCCAGCAGGCACAGGTGGGGGGGCATGTCAGCGGGGCTCCTGTGGCGTACGGGGCAGTTCACCGGCCCAGGCGGCATAGTGCACGGCCAGCTCCGGGTGCTGCTCCAGCAGGCGGGCATCCTGGGTGCGCACATCGCCCACGGTGCGCGCGGGCGATCCCGCCACGATGGCGAAATCCGGCACGTCGCCGCGCACGCGGGAGTGGGAGCAGACCACCACGCCCTTGCCGATGCGGCTGCCTGCCTCGACCACGCTGTGTGGGCCGATGAAGCTGTAGGCACCGATCTCGATGGGCGCGCGCAGGTAGCCGGGCATAGCGCCCGTATGGCTGGTGTAGGCGCGGCCGAGCAGCCGGATGCTGCGGTGTGAGCTGTGCGTGACGATGCTCACGAAGTTGGTGATCTGCACGCCCTCGCCAATGTGCATGCCGGCCGTGGCGTCAAGGAAGTTGAACTGACCGATAAACACATGGTCGGCCAGCTCCAGCCCGGCCTCGCCCTCGATGCATGTGCTCGGCGCGATGCGGGTGTGCGGCAGGGTCTGGCCCGCGCGGCTTTGCTCACCGAACACCATGCGGTAGAAAAGCTGCCGCCAGAGCCAGCGGCGCCAGCGGTTAAGCAAGGCTCTCATCGGGAATGTTGTTCCAGTGCGCCAGGGCCTGGAAATAATAGACAAAGTACACCGCCATCGCCGCCGAGACGCCCCAGGCCGCGCCTTCGAGTCCGCCCCAGTAGAGGCCAAGCCCGAGTCCGGCGAAGAACACCCCCTGTCCGATGAGCGAAAGCTGCAGAGCCCAAGGCTGGGCGCGCCAGGCCAGCGTGACCACGGACAGCGGCGAGGCGATGAAGTGTAAGCCGATATACAGGCCCAGGCCGCGCGCGAGCGCTCCGGCACCACTCCACTGCGCACCAAAGATCCATGTGAACAGGTCGGGGCCCCACAGCAGCAGCACGGCGGCCAGGGGCGCGGCGAGCAGTGCCAGCGCCAGCATGGTGCGGCGTACCAGAGAGCGTGCCTCGGCTGCGCTGCGGGCCTGCAGCAGCTGCGGGTAGAGCGCCTGCGACAGCGCACCGCCCAGCAAGGTGGCTGGGGCCTTGAGGTAGCGCAGCGCCAACGCCCAGAAACCTGCGGCCGCGTCGCCAGCCCAGGCGGCGATGAGCAGCAGGGTCAGGGTGTCCTGCAGCGCGCCAATGAAGGCGTGTGGCGTGTTGTAGAGCGGGAAGTCGCTGTGGCGCGCGGCCATGGCTTTCAGGCGCGGCAGCGGCTGGCGTACCAACCGCAGCCAGCCGCCCTGTGGGGCGGGGCGTGCCAGCAACCAGGCGGCGCCCAGGCCGGCCACGATGGGGCCGGCCAGCAGGCCCACCGGGCCTGCTTTGAACAGGCCCAGCAGGACCTGCAGTACGGCGCCTCCCCCCTGCTGCACCAAGCGTGCCGCCGACAGTAGGCCGAAGCGCTGCGACCGCGTGGCCCACAGAGTGAGCCACTGGGTGGCGCCGATGGCCAGCACGCCCGCCGGCAGCAACCAGGCCAGGGACATGCCTCGCCAGAAGAGGAGCACCAGGGCCAGGAGCGTGGAGGCTGCCGTGGTGGCCAGCAGCAGGCGTGCGCACAGGGCCATCAGCAGCGCGGCGCCCTGGGGTTTCTTTTCGAGCGGCAGGGCGAATTCGTAGCGCGCGCAGGCCACCACGGCCAGGTTCGTGGCCACAGCCCAGAACAGCGCGTACTGGCCGAATTCCCCTGGCGCGTACAGCCGCGTGAGCACCGGGCCCAGCAGCAGCGGCAGGGCGTGGGCCAGCACGCTGCCCGTGAGCAGCGTCAACGTGGCGCGCAACAAGCCGGAGGTCATGGGTGGACGGAATCGGCGGGCTGGTAGCCAGGCACCAGCTGGCGCAACAGGGCCTTGATGGTGGTGGTGTCGTCCGCGAGGGCTGCGTTGCGCAGGGCCTCCAGCGTGGACTGCATGCCGTTCCAGGCGGCATGTTCCTCGCGCGCCCGCAGGATGCGTGGGTGCGCGGTGGGCAGGGGGTGGTCGCCGATCAGCAGTTCTTCGTAGAGCTTCTCGCCGGGGCGCAGGCCGGTGAATTCGATAGCGATATCGCCACCCGGGTGCTGCGCGTCGCGCACCGTCAGGCCCGACAGCGCCACCATGCGCCGGGCCAGCTGAACGATGCGGATGGGTTCGCCCATGTCGAGCAAAAACAGGTCGCCCCCTTCGGCCATGGCGCCGGCCTGCAGCACAAGCTGGGCCGCCTCGGGGATGGTCATGAAATAGCGCGTGACCTCCGGGTGCGTGACCGTGACGGGGCCGCCTGCGGCGATCTGGCGTCGGAACAGCGGGATCACGCTGCCACTCGACCCCAGCACGTTGCCGAAACGCACCATGGAAAAACGCGTAGGGCAGGTCCATGGGGTGGTGGCAGGCGCGTCGAATGGCGGCTGGCTGCTCGCCGCGATGGCCTGCAGCACCAGCTCGGCCACGCGCTTGCTCGCGCCCATGATGTTGGTGGGCCGCACGGCCTTGTCGGTGGAGACGAGCACGAAATGCCGCGCGCCATGCTCCAGCGCCATGCGCACCATGTTGAGCGTGCCGAACACGTTGTTGAGCACGCCTTCGCCCGCGTTGGCTTCCACCATGGGCACATGCTTGTAGGCGGCCGCGTGGTAGATGGAGCCTGGCCGGTGTGCGCGGAAGATATCGGTCATGCGCCGAGGGTCGGCCACGCTGGCCAGCAGAGGCACGAGCGCGCAGGCGTGCGCACCCTGGTCGCGCAGTGCCTGCAGCTCGTGGTGGATGGCGTAGAGCGCGTATTCGCTGTGGTCCACGAGCAGCAGCCGGGCCGGGCCTTCCTGCACGATCTGGCGGCACAGCTCGCTGCCAATGCTTCCGCCCGCGCCCGTGACCATGACCACCTGGCCCGCCAGGTTGCGGCCCAGCAGGCCGGCCTGCGGGGCCACGGGTTCGCGGCCGATCAGGTCCTCGATGTCCAGCTCCTGGAAGTCGGCCACCGTCACGCGCCCGCTGGCCAGGTCCGACAGGCCGGGCAAGGTACGGATGCGCACCGGCAGGGCGCTCAGGCTTTCGATGATCTGGCGACGGCGCTGGCGCGTGGAACTGGGCACGGCGAGCAGCACATCGGTCACGCCCAGGCGCTGCACCACGGCGGGCAGGGCCTGCGGGGCATACACACGCACCCCGTTGATGCTGCGGCCTATCTTGGTGGCATCGTCGTCGACAAACCCCTGCAACTGATATTGGTGCATGCCCACCAGCCCGGCCGCAGTTTGCGCGCCGGCACTGCCAGCGCCGTAGATCAGCAGGCGCTGGGGCGCCTTGCCCGGGCTGCCGGCCAGCCACAGCCAGCCTAAAGCACGGCTGGCGCCCACGAGCAGCAGGAACATCAGCGGTTGCAAAACACCCACGCTGCGTGGTACCCCTTCCCATTGCGCCAGCAGCAGAATGGCCAGCAACAGCCCTCCATAAAGCGTCACGGCCTTGCCGGTGGTGATGAGGGCGCGGATGCCGGTGTAGCGAAAGATGGCGCGGTACAGCCCCTGGTTCACGAAGATCGGAAAGGCCAGCAGCGGCCCCAGGGCATAGACCAGCCACTGCAGACCCTCGGGGCGATGCAGGGTCTCCAGGCGCAGTGTGAAGGCGAGCCACATGGCGAGCAGCCCCATGCCCGCGTCCAGCGCCACGACGAACAGACGCTTGGCGGAGCGGGGCCATTCCAGGATGTGGCTGAGCAGGGTGTGTTGCGCTGGCATCGGTGGTCTACAGCGGTGCAATGCCCGTGCGTTCGAGCACGTCGCCCACCAGTTCCAGGCGCACCAGGGGGGTGTCGAGCTGCATCAGGCGCTGCTTGAGCTCCAGCGGCACGGGCAGCAGCTCGCACCAGCGGTTGGCGACCCAGCCGCAGTCGTCCAGCTGGGCGGCCGTGGGTGTGATGGCGACCGGGCTGCCGGGCGTGCGCTCGCGCAGCGAGGCCAGCACCTGCGACAGACTGCGCGATGTGGCCGCCAGGTGCTGCGGGATAGGCACATGCTGGTCGTCGGCCAGCAGTTCGACGTCAGCGATCCACAGGCCGTGGGGTAAAAGGTGGCTGCGCACGATGCGAAAGCGCTGGCCACCCCGGCATTCCAGGGTGATGAGGCCGGGCTGCGGGCATTCCAGGTGTTCGATGCGGGCCAGCGTTCCCACGTCATGCAACTGCTCCAGCGGTGCACCGGCCCGACGCACCTCCTGGCCGCTGCGCAGGCTGACGACGCCAAACGGCGCCCCCGCATGGTGGCATTTGCGCACCATGTCGAGGTAGCGCACCTCGAAGACGCGCAGCGCCAGCACGCCGCCTGGAAACAGCATCGAGGCGAGCGGAAACAGCGGCAGGCTGGTCAGGGTGAGGGGCTGCGACATGGTGGCAAGGAGGCTATCATCCCATGCCGCGCTGCGGTCAAGGACGACTCCGATTCATGCTCTATCAGATTGTTTCTTTTTTGCTGGATGTGGTGGCCGGGCTGCTGGGTGGCGCCTGCCTGCTGCGCATCTACATGCAGTGGCAGCGTGTGCCCTTCAACAACCCGGTGGGGGGCCTGGTGTTTGCGCTGAGTGACTGGATGGTGCTGCCGCTGCGCCGCGTGGTGCCGCCCCTCGGGCGCTGGGACGGCGCCAGCCTGCTGGCGGCGCTGCTGGTGGTGCTGACTCAGTACGGCATTTTGTGGCTGCTGGTGGGCATGGGCGACGGCTGGGTCTGGTTGCCGGTGCTGGCACTGTTTGGCTTGGCGCGCATGGCGATCATGGGGCTGATCGGGCTGCTCATTGTTTATGCCGTGATGTCCTGGGTGCAGGCGCATTCGCCCATCTCTCACGTGATCGCGCGCCTCTGCGAACCCGTGCTGCGACCCGTGCGGCGCATCATTCCTTTGGTGGGCGGTATCGATCTTTCACCCCTGGTGCTGCTGGTGCTGCTGCAGGTAGCCCTGATGGTGCTGGGGCACCTGCAGGCCACCGTGTTGCGCTAAAAATGCAGTGAAATATGGCTCAAAGCCTTGTCCGGTAAGCGCTAAAAGCTATTGAATCGATAGCGTTCGATGCTGGCCGGTCGCGGCCAGCACCGGTGCTTTACATCACGGCGTCGGCCGGCAGGCGCTGCAGCATGGCCAGGCTCTGGGCCACGGTGGTGCGCAGTTCGCGGCGGTCGCAGATCAGGTCCACGGCACCCTTCTGCATCAGGAACTCGGCGCGCTGGAAGCCCTCGGGCAGGGTCACGCGCACCGTGGATTCGATCACGCGTGGGCCGGCGAAGCCGATCAGCGCCTTGGGCTCGGCAATGACGATGTCGCCCACGAAGGCGAAGCCCGCGCTCACCCCGCCCATGGTCGGGTCGGTCAGCACGCTGATGTAGGGCAGGCCCTTCTTGGCCAGGCGGGTCAGCGCCGCGTTGGTCTTGGCCATCTGCATGAGCGAGAGCAGGCCTTCCTGCATGCGCGCGCCGCCGGTGGCGGTGAAGCAGATGAAGGGCACCTTCTGTTCGATGGCGGTCTCGACGCCGCGTACGAAGCGCTCGCCCACCACGCTGCCCATGGAGCCGCCCATGAAATCGAACTCGAAGCAGGCCGCTACCACGTTGATGCTCTTGACGGCGCCGCCCATGACGATGAGCGCGTCGGTCTCGCCGGTGCTCTCCAGGGCTTCCTTCAGGCGCTCGGGGTACTTGCGGCTGTCCTTGAACTTGAGGGCATCGACCGGGATGACCTCCTGGCCGATCTCGTAGCGGCCTTCGGGGTCGAGAAAGGCGTCGAGCCGGGCGCGCGCGCCAATGCGGTGGTGGTGGCTGCAGTGCGGGCAGACGTTCTGGTTCTGCTCCAGGTCGGCCTTGTAGAGCACCGTCTCACAACTCGGGCACTTGACCCACAGGCCCTCGGGCATCTGGCGGCGCACCGTGGGGTCGGTTTGCTGGATCTTGGAGGGCAGGAGTTTTTCAAGCCAGGACATGCGTATTCCTCTGTATGAATGGGCCAGCTGTGCGCGGCCTGTGAAACCGGCGCACCCCCATGCCAGAGACGCCGTGGAACTGGCTTTGCCAGGCCACCGGCGTCGTCCCCTTCCCGCAAGCGAAGCGCGGCGAGAGAAGGGGGAAGCGGCAAAGCCGCTCAGGGGGATGCCCTCTTATTATGCGTCGAGCGCCTTGCGAATCCCGCGCAGAAAGTCGATGGCCAGGGGCACGATTTTCTCGTGGGGCTGGTCATCGAGCAGCTGGATGATGCGGCTGCCGATGACCACAGCGTCGGCCACCTGGCCGATGGCCTGGGCCGTGGCCGCGTCGCGGATGCCGAAGCCCACGCCGACAGGGATGTGCACATGCTGGCGGATGCGCGGCAGCATGGCTTCGACGGCGGCGGTGTCAAGCGCGCCCGACCCCGTCACACCCTTGAGCGAGACGTAGTACACGTAGCCGCTGGCCACGCGGGCCACTTCCTGCATGCGTTCTTCCGTGCTGGTGGGTGCCAGCAGGAAGATCAGGTCCATGCCGTGCGCGCGCAGCTTGGCGGCGAAATCGGCGCATTCCTCGGGCGGATAGTCCACGATGAGCACGCCATCGACCCCCGCCTCGGCGGCGTCACGCACGAAGGCATCCTGGCCGTGGATCTGGTCGTAGCGCTCCACCGGGTTGGCGTAGCCCATCAGAACGACGGGGGTGTCCTTGTTGCGGCCGCGAAATTCGCGCACATGGCCAAGCACCTGCCTGAGGCCGGTGCCCAGCGCCAGAGCCTTCTCGCCAGCCTTCTGGATGACGGGGCCGTCGGCCATGGGGTCGGAGAAGGGCACGCCCAGTTCGATGATGTCGGCGCCCGCCTCGACCATGCCGTGCATGAGCGCGGGCGTGATGTCAGCGAACGGGAAGCCCGCCGTGACGTACGGTATCAGTGCCTTGCGGCCCTTGGCCTGCAAGGCGGCGAAGGTGGCGGCGATGCGGTGGGGTTGCGTGTTCATGCTGCGGGCCCTCCCTTCACGGCGTGGCCGCGCATGGAGGGGCGGTCGTAGAAATCTTCGCCCGACAGGTCGGCCACGGTGCCGATGTCCTTGTCGCCCCGGCCCGAGAGGTTCACCAGGATGGACTGGTCGGGGCGCATTTCCTTGGCCAGTTTCATGGCGTAGGCGAACGCGTGGCTCGATTCGAGTGCGGGGATGATGCCTTCGGTGCGGCACAGGTAGTGGAAGGCGTCGAGCGCTTCGCTGTCGGTGATGCCGACGTACTGCGCGCGTTGGATTTCCTGCAGCCAGGCGTGTTCGGGGCCGACGCCGGGGTAGTCCAGGCCGGCGCTGATGCTGTGCGTCTCGGTGATCTGGCCGTTCTCGTCCTGCAAGATGAAGGTGCGGTTGCCGTGCAGCACGCCGCTGCTGCCGCGCTGCAGGCTGGCCGAGTGCTTTCCACTGTCGAGGCCTTCACCAGCGGCCTCGACACCGATCAGGCGCGTCTTCTCGAACGGAATGTAGGGGTAGAAGATGCCCATGGCATTGCTGCCGCCGCCCACGCAGGCGACCACGACGTCGGGTTGCTCTGCAGCAATTTTTTGCTCGGCCAGCATGGGGGGCATCTGTGTGAGGCACTCGGTGCCGATCACGCTCTGGAAGTCGCGCACCATCATCGGGTAGGGGTGGGGCCCCGCCACGGTGCCGATGATGTAGAAGGTGTCGTCCACGTTGGCCACCCAGTCGCGCATGGCCTCGTTGAGCGCATCCTTCAGCGTCTTGCTGCCCGATTCGACCGGCACCACGGTGGCGCCCAGCAGTTTCATGCGGAACACGTTGGGGCTCTGGCGCTTGACGTCTTCCGAGCCCATGTAGACCACGCATTCGAGGCCGTAGCGTGCGCAGATGGTGGCCGTGGCCACGCCGTGCTGGCCCGCGCCGGTCTCGGCGATGATGCGCTTCTTGCCCATGCGGCGCGCCAGCATGGCCTGGCCTATCACGTTGTTGATCTTGTGCGCGCCGGTGTGGTTCAGGTCTTCGCGCTTGAGGTAGATCTGCGCGCCGCCCATCTCGCGGCTGGTGCGCGCGGCGTGGTACACGGGCGAGGGGCGGCCGACGAAGTGCGCCAGCTCGTAGTTGAATTCGGCGATGAACTCCGGGTCGTGCTGGTAACGCGCGTAGGCCGCCTGCAGTTCGCGCAGGGCGAAGGTCAGGGTTTCGCTGGCGAAACTGCCGCCGTAGGGGCCGAAGTGGCCCGAGGAATCAGGTTGGTCGTACTGGAACATGGGATTGCTTTGCAAGTTGCTCGTCGGCCGCACGCACGGCGGCGACGAAACGCTGGATCTTGCCGGCGTCCTTGACGCCCCGGACAGGTTTGCCATCGGGGCCGTCAAGCTCGACGCCGGAGCTGACATCAACCGCCAGCGAGAGGCCTCGCGGGCGCACCTGCAAGATGCCATCGGTCACGTTTGCAGGCGTGAGTCCACCACTTAAAACGAGGTGAGAGGCGACGCTTGGAGGAAGGAGTGACCAATGGAATGCCTTGCCGCCACCGCCATAGCCTTCGACATGGGCGTCGAGCAGGATGGCCCGGGCGCGGGAGTGAACATGGGCATATTCTACGAGGTCGAACGCCAGACCCTGGTCCCCGAGGGGAATGCGCGCGGCGCGCAGGTAGGGGCGCGCGCCCTGACCGCTGGCCGCCCAGCATTCCTCGGCCGTTTCATCACCATGAAATTGCAGTATGGAGCCCGAAACCATTGCGCTGGCAGCTATTACATTAGTAGCGTTTTCATTGACAAACAGCAGCACCGGGGTGACGAAGGGCGGCAGGCGCGCGGCCAGCTGTGCAGCCCGCTCGGGTGTCACAGCGCGCGGGCTGGGGGCGTAGAGCACGAAGCCCACGGCGTCCACGCCGGCGGCGACGGCGGCATCCACATCCTGCTCGCGCGTCAGGCCGCAGACCTTGATGCGTGTGCGGTGCCGGGCGTGTGCGGATGGAGCGGGGGTGGGCGTGGCGGGAGGCTGCGGGCGGTTCATGGCAGCGCATCATACGCAGCCGTACGGGCAGGCAGGCCCCACGTGGCGTCGTAGACCGGCCCCAGGAAGTACAGCCCGTCAGGCGAGAACGTGGGAGCGGCCGCGTCGCGGGAGCGCGCCGCCAGCACCTGCGCCATCCATTCGGGGGGGCGCGTGCCTTTGCCAATGGCCACCAGACAACCCATGATGTTGCGGATCATGTGGTGCAGAAAGGCGTTGCCCTCGAACTCGAAGCGCCAGTAGCATGGGCTCCATTCTTCGCCGGGTTCCGGGCTGGCCGGCCCTTTGCGGGTGATCTCGATATGCCGTAGCGTCTTGACGGGCGAGAGCGCCTGGCAGGACGAAGCGCGGAAGGAGGTGAAGTCGTGCTCGCCCAGCAGGTACGCGGCGGCCTGGCGCATCGCTGCACCGTCGAGCGGGCGGAACACCCAGCCCACGCGCCCGGACTCCACACTGGGGCGCACCGGGGATTGCAGCAGCACGTAGGCATAGCGCCGTGCAGTGGCACAAGCGCGGGAGTGGAAGCTGTCGGGTACGGGCCGCGCCCATTGCACGGCAATGTCGGGGGGCAAAAAGGTGTTGGTGCCACGCACCCAGGACATGGGGGGGCGCTGCACCGGGGTGTCAAAGTGCACGACCTGCATGAGGCCGTGCACGCCTGCATCGGTGCGTCCGGCGCACAGGGTGCTGACAGGCTGGGTGGCGAACTGCGCCAGCGCAGCCTCCAACTTGTCCTGCACCGTGTTGCCCGAGGGCTGGCTTTGCCAGCCCAGGTAGTTCTGGCCGTTGTAGCTGACGCCCAGCGCCATCCGCATGCGCGGGCCCAAACGCTTCAGCCCAGGTCGGACAGCATGCGCTGTGCGCGTGCCTTGAGCTCACCGGTGGATTCGGCGATCACTTCTTCCACCAGCGTGCGGGCACCGTCAGTGTCTCCGATAGTGTTGAACTCCTGTGCCAGAGCCAGTTTGGTGGCCAGCGGGTCGTCGGCCAGGGCTGCCGCTTCGGTGCCTGCCGCGTCTGCCATGCCGCCGCCAAGCGGTGCGGGTGCTGAAGGGGTGTCGAGATCGAGCGAGATGCTGTCAAGGTCGAACTCCATCAGGCCAGAGTCAGACGGGGTGAACGGCTTTTCTGTCGGGGCACTTGCGAGCTCGTTGGGCCGGGTGTCCAGGGTGGGCAGGTCCAGTGGCATGCCCAAATCGGCCATGGCGGACAGGTCACCCATATCAGGGCCTGCGGCAGGCGTGGCGGGTGCTTCCCATACCGGCTGCGTGGCGAGGCTGTCGAGGGTCGGCGCTTCCGGCTCGGGCTCGGGTTCCGTCAGGCCTTCAAACGGGGCCGACAGGTTGTCCACCGGGGGCGTGGGCGCCTGGGCGCTGGCTGCTGCGGCGGCAAAACTGCCTGCGGGCGCGGCAGGGGCGTCCGACAGCGCGTCGTCGGGCAGATCGAGGTCGAGATCGAGGTCGAGGTCCAGATCGGGTGGCATGGCGCTGGCAGCGGCCGTGGCTGCCACTGCCGCCACTGCCGTGGCAGCGCCGGCCCCAGGGCGACCGCCGGGACGATACAGCGCATTGTCGGGATCCAGGTCGCGGCCCAACTCGGCAATCCGGTTCCAGTCTGGCCCTTCGCCCTGGGTCAGGTTGTGAATTTCCGTGGCGACGGCTTCCAGCGCCTTGCGATCCTGGCGCTTGGCATAAATCTCGCCCAGCTTGGCATGGACGGAGACGCGTGTCGGGTTGTGGCGTACGGCCTCCTTGAGGATCTCCTCGGCCTGCAGGTCACGGCCATAGGCCAGGTACACGTCGGCTTCGGCCACCGGGTCGACATCACCGCCGGCATCGAGCTGGCTCGGCGAATAGGCCAGCGACGATCCACCCGTGGTGGAGTCGGTGCCGGCGGTATCCACGCGCTGGCCGCCACTGGCGCCAAAGAAGGAATCGGGCTGCAGTCGGCTCTCCAGGAACGAGCTGTCCATGGCTGCACCATTGCGGCGGCGTTGCACCACACGATAGGCGCCGTAGCCCAGCAACAATGCCAGCAGGCCGCCACCCGCCAGCGGGAGCATGGGATCGTCCATCAGTCCGGACAGGAAGCCGGGTTCTTCCACGGGTGCCGGTGGAGGGGGGATGACAATCGGCTTGGCGGGCGCTGCCGATGCGGCCTCGGCGGCTGCCGCATCAGGTGCGGCTGCGGAGGCGGCTTCGCTGGCGGGCGCTGCAGCGGGCTCCGCGCTGGAGGCCGCAGGTTCGGTGGCTGGGGCCGGGGCGACTGGCGCCGCTGCAACGGGCACATCCACGCCGGGTGCGGCAGGGGCACTGGCGGTGGCCGCCGGGGCAGGGGATGTGCCTGCGGCCGCAGATGCTGCGCTCAGCTTGTTCAGCTCGCTGATGTTCTTGGAGAGTTCTTCCACACGGGCCGATGCTTCGTTGGCCTGCTTGCGCTGGGCCAGTTGCTCTTCGGTCGATTTCTGGCCCTGGATGGCGCCCTTGGACAGGGTGAGCTTGTCGGGAGCGGTGCTGGCGGCACGCTGGTCATCCACCTGGGTCTGCACCTTGCCGGCCGCGGCGCGGCTGGAGGCCGCCATTTCGGCGGCAGGCACGGCACCGGCCAGCTTGCGGCGGAATTCGTTGAAGTCACGGCTCTGGGCGGCCAGGATCTGGCGCGCTTCGCCCGAGGGGGTTGCACTGGCTTCGGCTGCGGAGGGCAGCTGCAGGACGGCGCCTGCCTTGATGCGGTTGACGTTGCCCTGAATGAAGGCGTCCGGGTTGGCACGCAGCAGGGCTACCAGCATCTGGTCCAGCGAGACATCGGCAGGGCGGTGTGCATTGGCGATGCGGCCGGCCGTTTCGCCCGCCTTGACGACCACGCTGTCACCGGAGGCGCTGGGTGCGTCCACGGGCGCGGTGCGGGCCACGACCGGTGGGCGGGGCGCAGGCGCCGTGCGGGCCGGGGCGGCTACCGCCGCCGGAATCTGGGGTTCGGCCGTGACAGTGGCCGGAGGGCGGCGCATTGTCGGGGGGTCGAACAACATCGTGTAGCTGCGCGAGATGCGGCCGGCATTCCAGTTGGCATCAATCACGAGGTCGACAAAGGGCTCATTGATGGGGCGGTCGCTGGAGACGCGCAGCACGGTGCGGCCGTCGGGGCGGCGCTGCAATTGCACCTGCACCCGGGTGATCACGGGAGAGTATTCCATGCCCTGGGCCCGGAACGTCTCAGGGGTTGCGGGCGTGACACGCAGCGAATCGGCTTCGGCGGGGGTGATCTGGGGCAGATCGATTTCGGCGCGCAGCGGCTCACCCAGGGCCGACTGCACGGTGATGGGGCCCAGTGCCAGAGCGAAAGCGTTTGGCGCGTACAGACCGACAGTGGCCACGGCAGCAGCCGCCAGCGCAGAGAATTTCCAACGATGCATGGTTGCCATCAACTGAGAAGGTTTTGAAGCTCGATGGAGCGGACTGCTGTTTTTCATGGTCTGATGCCCGCTGCGCTCCAGCGTTAGAGAATGGGTAAAAGCACCATAGCAGCAATGTTTTGCACTGACAAGCTAACGTAGTGGCGAAGCTCTGGTGCGGCCCCCGAACGGCCTTTTCGGGTGCCTGCGGTGTTGCCCGGCGACAACGAGCGTAACAAGTTGTTTTTCCTGGCTTTTCCCCCAGGAAGGGAGCGCACGGCGCCTGTGGGGGCGTCGTGCGCAGGTCTGATCAGGCGTCCAGCAGGATGCGCAGCATGCGGCGCAGCGGCTCGGCGGCGCCCCACAGGAGCTGGTCACCAATGGTGAAGGCGCCCACGTACTCGGGCCCCATGGCCAGCTTGCGGATGCGGCCCACGGGGATCGTCATGGTGCCGGTCACGGCGACGGGGGTCAGGTCCTTGATGGTGGCCTCGCGCGTGTTGGGGACCACCTTCACCCACTGGTTGTCGGAGGCGATCATGGCCTCGATGTCGGCCACGGGCACGTCCTTCTTCAGCTTGAAGGTCAGGGCCTGGCTATGGCAGCGCATGGCGCCCACGCGCACGCAGAAGCCGTCCACCGGCACGGCGGCGGTGCCAAAGCCGTCGCCCATGCCGAGGATCTTGTTCGTCTCGGCCATGCCCTTCCACTCTTCCTTGGACATCCCGTTGCCCAGGTCCTTGTCGATCCAGGGAATCAGGCTGCCGCCCAGCGGCACGCCGAAGTTGGCGGTCTCCGCTGCGGTGAGGCTGCGCTGCTTGGCAGAGACCATCCGGTCGATCTCGAGGATGGCGCTCTTGGGGTCGTCGAGCAGGGCCTTCACTTCGGTGTTCAGTGTGCCGTACTGCGTGAGCAGTTCGCGCATGTGCTGTGCACCGCCGCCGGAAGCGGCCTGGTAGGTCTGGGTGCTCATCCATTCGACGAGGCCTGCCTTGTACAGCGCGCCCACGCCCATCAGCATGCAGCTGACGGTGCAGTTGCCGCCGATCCAGTCCTTGCCGCCATTCGCCAGTGCGTTCTTGATGACCGGCATGTTCACCGGGTCGAGCACGATGACGGCGTTCTTTTCCATGCGCAGGGAGGATGCGGCGTCGATCCAGTGACCGTTCCAGCCCGCAGCGCGCAGCTTGGGGTACACCTCGTTGGTGTAGTCGCCGCCCTGGGCGGTGATGATGATCTCGCAGCGCTTGAGCTGGTCGATGTTGAACGCGTCCTGCAGCGTGGTTTCGTTCCGGGCCTGTGCGGGGGCCTTGCCGCCTGCGTTCGAGGTGGAGAAGAACAGGGGTTCGATCAGATCGAAGTCCTTTTCCTGCACCATGCGGTCCATCAGGACCGAGCCGACCATGCCGCGCCAGCCGACCAAACCTACCAACTTGCTCATTTCAACGCCCTTTCAAAGTAAGAAACAGTGCCAGACCAGACTGTTTTGCCCCGGCTCGTCTGGCCAGGGAGGGCGCACGACGAACCAGACTGGATCAGCCCTTAATGGTCGTGGTTTTGGTGGTGATTGCGCGCGCGGCTGCACCGGCCTGGGCGGCGGATGCGGTGTTCAGGGCGAACGGGCGGGCGACAAACATAAGCGAGAATTGTAGCGGCATGTGGCGGCAGGGCATGAAATGCGGGGAAAAGTCGCACGTTTGCCGACCGTGCTGTCGGCGCAGCGCCGACCCGAGCACAGAATGAGCCGCATAACTGTGGGAGGGTTGCAATGATGTTTGTACGCCGATTGGCACTGGTGCTGGGCGCGCTGGGGTGCGTGTTCTTTTCGTTGGCATTTGCGGCCTCGTTTGCCTCGCCGGGCTTTGTCGAGCAGGCGGCCAACCAGGTCATCCGCCAAGAGGTGGAAAAGCAGGTGCGGCAAAAAATCGACGCGCTCGACGAAAGCGTTTTGCTGCGCCAGGCCAAGGTGTTGGCGCGCGGACAGGCAGAGCGCATGGCGCAGGCCCAGCGAGCGTTGGCACAGCAGCTGCCTGAGCGGCTTTCGCGGGTGATTGCCGAGATGGCGGACCTTGATTGCGAATGCCGCAAGAAGGTCGAGGCCGGGATTCGTGGCGGGTTGGAGGGAGAGGTTGCGGGTGCGTCCGCCATTCACGAGCGGCTGACGGTGCTCATCCGCACCAAATACCTGGAAACTGCCCGCCAGGTGGTGCGCGAGTTCCGCATCTTCACCGGCATCAACGCGCTGGTGTTTGCGCTCCTGCTGGGGGCCGTGCTGCTCAAGCCCCGCGCGGGGCTGCATCTGCTGCCTTCGGCCGCGCTGCTGCTGGTGGCAGCTCTGGTGACGGGGTATCTGTACCTCTTCAATCAAGACTGGCTGCACACCTTGGTGTTCAACGACTACGTGGGCTTTGGCTACCTGGCCTATCTGGGCGCGGCGTTTGCCTTGCTGGGTGACGTGGTGTTGAACAAGGCCCGCGTGACGACGGAGATGCTCCGCCTCGTGCTGGAGGCCGCGGGCAGCGCCGTGGAGGTGGTGCCCTGCTGAGGCAATGGAAAGAAAAAAGGGGCCGTTTGGCCCCTTGCAAATGCGATACGGGCTGAATCAGCGCAGTGCTTGCACCACCGCATCCCCCATCTGCGCCGTGCCCACCTTGGTGGTGCCTTCGCTCCAGATGTCGGGCGTGCGCAGGCCCTGGGCCAGCACCTTCTGCACGGCGGCCTCGATGCGCTGGGCGGCTGCTTCCTGGTTCAGCGAGAAGCGCAGCATCATCGCGGCCGAGAGGATGGTGGCCAGCGGGTTCGCGATGCCCTTGCCGGCGATGTCGGGGGCGCTGCCGTGGCTCGGTTCGTACAGGCCCTGGCCCTTGCTGTTCAGGCTGGCCGAGGGCAGCATGCCGATCGACCCGGTGAGCATGGAGGCCTCGTCGCTCAGGATGTCGCCGAACATGTTGCCGGTGACCACCACGTCGAACGCCTTGGGCGCCTTCACGAGCTGCATGGCGGCGTTGTCCACGTACATGTGCTGCAGTTCCACGTCGGGGTACTGCTGGTGCACCTCGGTGACCACGTCCTTCCAGAACTGGAAGGTTTCCAGCACGTTGGCCTTGTCCACGCTGGTGACCTTCTTGCTGCGCTTGCGCGCGGCCTGGAAAGCGACGTGGGCGATGCGTTCGATCTCGGGCTTGCTGTAGCGCATGGTGTCATACGCTTCCTCGGCGCCGGGGAAGTGGCCGTCGGTGGCCACGCGGCGGCCGCGCGGCTGGCCGAAATAGATGTCGCCGGTCAGCTCACGGATGATGAGGATGTCGAGGCCCGCAATCAGCTCAGGCTTGAGGCTGGATGCGCCCACCAGTTGCTCGTAGCAGATGGCGGGGCGGAAGTTGGCAAACAGCCCCATGTTCTTGCGCAGGCCCAAAATGGCCTGCTCAGGGCGCAGCGGGCGCTCCAACTTGTCGTATTTCCAGTCGCCCACGGCGCCGAACAGCACGGCGTCGGCATCCATGGCGAGCTTCAGGGTGGATTCGGGCAGGGGGTGCCCGTGGGCCTCGTAGGCGGCGCCGCCGACCAGGGCGGACTCCATCTCGAATTTCAGATCGAGCGTCTTGAGCACCTTGACGGCCTCGGCGACGATTTCGGTACCGATGCCGTCACCCGGCAGAACTGCAATTTTCATTGTTGACTCTTGTTTTGATAGCTGCTGGCGCTTGTTCAGCAAGCGCTAGAGGCCAATTTGTTTCAATATTTCAGGCGACCATGGTGTGGGCCAGCCAGGGCTTGGTGGCCAGGCGCTGGGCCTCAAAGGCGGCGATCTTGTCTTTCTGGCGCAAGGTCAGCCCGATGTCGTCGAAGCCGTTGACCAGGCAGTACTTGCGGAAGGGCACCACGTCGAACGGGATCTCCTCGCCCTGCGGGCGCACGATCACCTGGCGTTCCAGGTCGATGGTGAGCTGGTAGCCGGGGAACGCCGCCACTTCGTCGAACAACTGGGCTACCGTGGCCTCGGGCAGCACGATGGGCAGCAGTCCGTTCTTGAAGCAGTTGTTGAAGAAGATGTCGGCAAAGCTGGGCGCGATGACGGCGCGAAAGCCGTACTGGTCCAGCGCCCAGGGCGCGTGCTCGCGGCTCGACCCGCAGCCAAAGTTCTTGCGCGCCAGCAGGATGGAGGCGCCTGCATAGCGCGGCTGGTTCAGCACGAAGTCGGGGTTGGGCTTGCGGCTGGCGGGGTCCTGCCCTGGCTCGCCGTGGTCCAGGTAGCGCCATTCGTCAAACAGGTTCACGCCAAAGCCGGTCTTCTTGATCGACTTGAGGAACTGCTTGGGGATGATGGCGTCGGTGTCGACGTTCTCGCGGTCCATGGGAGCCACGAGGCCTTGGTGGAGGGTGAATTTCTGCATGTTCAGGGGGCGTTATTTGGCAGCGCGTTCGATGGCTCCACCGGCGCGCTGCACGTCCTGGCCCACGCCCTTGACGGTGTTGCAGCCGGCCAGCGCGAAGGCCAGGGCCATGGCGAGGAGGGTGGCGGTGTGTTTCATGACAAAGCTCCTTCAGGCAAATGGGCGGATATCGACGAAATGGCCATGCACCGCTGCAGCAGCGGCCATGGCGGGGCTCACGAGATGGGTGCGGCCACCGGCGCCCTGGCGGCCTTCGAAGTTGCGGTTGCTGGTGGAGGCGCAGCGTTCGCCGGGCTCCAGGCGGTCGGCGTTCATGGCCAGGCACATGGAGCAGCCGGGTTCGCGCCACTCAAAGCCTGCGGCCTTGAAAATTTCGTGCAGGCCTTCGCGCTCGGCCTGTTCCTTGACCAGGCCCGAACCGGGCACCACCATCGCCAGCTTGACGTTGCTGGCCACCTTGCGGCCGAGCTTCTTCACCACGGCGGCGGCTTCGCGCATGTCCTCGATGCGGCTGTTGGTGCACGATCCGATGAACACCTTGTCGATGGTGATGTCGTTGATCGGCTTGCCGGGCTGCAGGCCCATGTAGGTCAGCGCGCGCTCGATGGCGCCGCGCTTGTTGGCGTCCTTTTCCTTGTCGGGGTCGGGCACGCGGGCGTCCACGCCCAGCACCATTTCGGGCGAGGTGCCCCAGGTGACCTGCGGCACGATCTCGGCCGCGTCGAGCTTGACCACGGTGTCGAATTGGGCGTCGGGGTCGGAATGCAGCGTCTTCCAGTACGCCACGGCCTGGTCCCACTCCACGCCCGTGGGCGACAGCGGGCGACCCTTGACGTATTCAATGGTCTTGTCATCCACGGCCACCAGGCCCGCCCGCGCGCCGCCTTCGATGGCCATGTTGCACACGGTCATGCGGCCTTCCATGCTCATCGCGCGGAACACCGAGCCCGCGAATTCGATGGTGTAGCCCGTGCCGCCGGCCGTGCCGATCTTGCCGATGATGGCCAGCACCACGTCCTTGGGCGTCACGCCCTTAGGCAAATTGCCGTCCACCTGCACCAGCATGTTCTTGGCCTTCTTGGCCAGCAGGGTCTGGGTGGCCATCACATGCTCGACTTCCGATGTGCCGATGCCGTGGGCCAATGCGCCAAATGCGCCGTGGGTGCTGGTGTGGCTGTCGCCGCACACCACCGTCATGCCGGGCAGCGTGGCGCCGTTTTCCGGGCCGATCACATGCACGATGCCCTGGCGCTTGTGCATGAAGGGGAAGAACGCGGCCGGCGTGATCGTCGCCATGTTGTCGTTCAGCGTGGTGATCTGTTCCTTGCTTACGGGATCGGCAATGCCGTCGTAGCCCAGCTCCCAGCCCGTGGTGGGGGTGTTGTGGTCGGCCGTGCCCACGATGGAGCTCATGCGCCAGACCTTGCGGCCCGCCTCGCGCAGGCCCTCGAACGCCTGCGGGCTGGTCACTTCGTGCACCAGATGGCGGTCGATGTAGAGGATGGAGGTGCCGTCCTCTTCGGTGTGGACGACATGCTCGTCCCAGATCTTGTCGTACAGGGTGCGTCCCATGGGGTGGCTTTCTTCTTTCAGGTGGGTGATCGGATTTTAGAGCGGCTAACAAAACTCCCTTGGCGTCGTTATTCCGTCTTGTCGTACCTCTCGTACTGCCTGCGACGGAACGCCTAGCCAAGGCCGCTGCGCTGAGTTTTGTTAGCCGCTCTTAGTGAGGCGGCAACGGTGTGGGCGTTGCAAGGTGTTCTGCCAGCAGCCGGGCCGTGACGGGCAAGGCGTCAAAGTCGCGCGCCACCAGGCGCAGTTCGCGGTGGGCCCACGCGTCCTGGAGCGGTACGGCGGCCAGGCGGCCCACGCCGTGCATCAGCGCAAAGGCGCGGTCGGGCAGCAGGCCCACGCCCAGACCGTTGTCGATCATGCGGCACATGGCGTCCAGGCCGGTGACCTGGATGCGCTGGCGCAAGGGGCGCGCGGCCTGGGCGGCGGCGGCACGCATGGCCAGGCTGATGCTGCTGTTGGCGTGCAGGCCGACGATATCCCAGTCCAGCACTTCTTCAAAATAGATAGCTGCTCGCGAAGACAGGTCGTGCCCTGCGGGCACAATAAGCATCAAATTGTCGGAGCGGTACGGGCGGCTTTGCAGGGCGCTGGCGCCGCTGCCGCCGGTGTTGCAGATGCCCAGATCGGCCGCGCCCTCCTGCACGGCATGCAGCACGTCGGGGCTCAGGTGCTCCTGCAGGTCGATCTTGACCTGGCTGTGCGCACGCGCAAAGGCGCCCAGATCTTCCGGCAGAAACTGGACGATGGCCGAGATGTTGGCGTGCATGCGCACATGGCCGCGCACACCGTCGGCATATTCGCTCAGTTCGCCCTGCATGCGCTCCAGCCCGAACAGCACGGTGCGCGCGTGGTGCAGCAAGCTCTCGCCTGCGGGGGTGAGTGTCACGCCCCGGCTGTGGCGGTAGAGCAGGGCGGTGTCCACGGCCGTTTCCAGATCGGACAGACGCTTGCTTACGGCCGAGGCGGCGATGAATTCCCGCTCGGCCGCGCGGCCGATGCTGCCGAGCTCGCACACCGCCACAAAGAGTTGCAGCGAAGTGAGGTCAATGCGGCGCGCAAAGCTGCGCTCTGAGCTTTTCATGGGGTTGATGAATTCTCTTTTGGAGAATTCTCTGTATTTTCTCAGAGCAAATCAGCCATAGACATCGTGAAACGCGATGGCTTTCTTGCCCGGATGCGCTTTCAGGCTGCGCAGGTGCTGCCGTGGTCCGGCACCGAGGCGTTCCAGCGCAGCTCGTGCGCGATGCGCTGGCGCAGGATGTCGGCAGCCTCCATCTCGCCATGCACCACGTAGACCTGCTCGGGCGCGTGCTCCATGCTGCGCAGCCAGGCCAGGGTCTGGTTGGCGTCGGCATGGGCCGAGGCGGAGGTGAGCTGAACGACTTCGGCGCGCATCTCGATGTCCTGTCCGTGGATACGGATGTTTTTTTCACCGCTGGCGATGCGCGCGCCGCGCGTTCCCGGTGCTTGGTGCCCGGTGATGATGACCATGTTGCGGTGGTTGCCCGCATGCAGTGCCAGGTGGTGCAGCACGCGCCCCCCGGTGGCCATGCCACTGGCCGACAGAATCACCATGGGGCCGTGCCGGCGCCCCAGGGCCTTGGATTCGTCGGTGGTCTGCACCATGGTGGCGCTGTGCGACAGGGCATGTACCTCGCGGGCGTCCAGCCGGTGCTCGCTGGGGTAGTGCTCGAACAATCCGGTGGAACTCACCGCCATCGGGCTGTCGAGAAAAACCGGCAGTTGTACCGGGATGACGCCTTGCACCTTCAGCAGCTGGATGGCGTGCAGCACCGCCTGCGCCCGTCCTACGGCGAACACCGGCACCACGGCGACGCCGCCGCGCTTGGCCAGACGCTGCAGGGCAGGGCCCAGTTCCTGCAGGATGTCCTCCTGCGGGTGCTGGCGGTCGCCGTAGGTGGCTTCGATCAGCACGGTGTCGGCACTTGGAGGTGCTTCGGGTGGTTCCATCAGCAGGTCGTCGGTGCGGCCCAGGTCGCCCGAGAACAGGATGCGCCGCCCACCCACCTCCAGCAGCACGCTGGCGGCGCCCAGGATATGGCCCGCCGGGGTGAAGCTCACGCGCCAGCCCGGAATCGGCTCAAAGGCTTTGTGGAAGTTGTGCGTGCGGAACTGCTTCAGGCAGTGCTGGGCATCGAGGCGGGTGTAGAGGGGCAGCGCCGGGGCATGCTGCGAGAGCTGGTGGCGGTTGAGGAAGGCGGCGTCTTCTTCCTGCAGATACCCGCTGTCGGGCAGCAGGATGGCGCACAGGTCGCGCGTGCCCGGGGTGCAGTGCACGGCCTTGGTGTAGCCATCGCGTGCCAGCAGGGGCAGGTAGCCGCTGTGGTCCAGGTGTGCGTGGGTCAGCACCACGGCGTCGATCTGGTGGGGCGTGACCGGCAGGGGCTGCCAGTTGCGCAGGCGCAGCAGCTTGTAGCCCTGGAACAGGCCACAGTCCACCAGCAGGCAGTGCCCTTTGTGGCGGACGAGGTACTTGGAGCCGGTGACGGTGCCGGCGCCGCCGAGGAAGGTGATGTTGACGGTCATGGTGCTGCGTCCTCCTAGTGCTTGGCTCCATCGTACCCCCGGCAAGGGGTTTCACCGGCATGAAAAAACCGCCTGGGCAGCCAGTGCGCAGGCGGTTTTCTTGGGGGGCGATCAGCTGAAGAAGTTCTTCAGCCGGTCGGTCCAGCTCTCGCCGCTGGGCGAGTGGCGGGCGCCGCCTTTTTTCAGCGACTCTTCCAGTTCGCGCAGGAGCTTGCGTTGGTGCTCGGTGAGCTTGACCGGGGTTTCCACGGCGATGTGGCAATACAGATCACCCGGGTAACTGGACCGCACGCCCTTGATGCCCTTGCCACGCAGGCGGAACTGCTTGCCGGCCTGGGTGCCCTCGGGAATGTCGATGGCCGCCTTGCCCGCGAGCGTCGGCACTTCGATCTCGCCGCCCAAAGCGGCCGTGATGAAGCTCACTGGCACCTGGCAGTGCAGGTCGTCGCCGTCGCGCTCGAAAATGTCGTGCTTCTTCAGGCGGATCTCGATGTACAGGTCGCCCGGAGGGCCGCCATTGGTGCCGGGCTCGCCGTTGCCGGTGCTGCGGATGCGCATGCCGTCGTCGATGCCGGCCGGAATTTTCACTTCCAGGGTCTTCTGTTTTTTCAGCTTGCCCTGGCCCTGGCAGGTGGTGCAGGGTTCGGGGATGATCTTGCCCGTGCCGCGGCAATGCGGGCAGGTCTGCTGCACGCTGAAGAAGCCCTGGCGCATCTGCACCGTGCCCGAGCCGCTGCAGGTGCCGCAGGTCTTGGCACTGGTGCCGGGCTTGGCGCCGCTGCCGTGGCAGGTGTCGCAGCTTTCCCAGGAGGGGATGCGAATCTGCGCGTCCTTGCCACGGGCGGCCTCTTCGAGTGTCACTTCCATGGCGTAGCTCAGGTCGCTGCCACGGTAGACGCGCCCTGCGCCTCCCCGGCCACGCCCGCCATTCTGGCCAAACATGTCGCCAAAGATGTCGCCAAACGCTTCGGCAAAGCCGCCAAACCCTTCTGCGCCGGGGCCACCAGGGCCGCGCATGTTCGGGTCCACGCCGGCGTGGCCGTACTGGTCGTAGGCGGCGCGCTTTTGCGCGTCGGACAGCATCTCGTAGGCCTCCTTGGCCTCCTTGAACTTGTCCTCGGCCACCTTGGCCGCATCACCCTGGTTGCGGTCCGGGTGGTGCTTCATCGCCAGCTTGCGATAAGCCTTCTTGATCTCATCCTCGGAGGCGTTCTTGGGAACGCCGAGGATTTCGTAATAGTCTCGTTTGGACATGGATGAATGAGCCTGGTTGGAAGCGGAACGCCGCGCGGACACCCTTGGAAGGGGCCCAGCGCGGCGGTTTAGGTAGGCAACCGCTGTGGCTTAGCCCTTCTTGACTTCCTTCACTTCGGCGTCGACCACGTTGTCGTCATCCGCAGGCTTGCTGGACGAGGACGCTCCGCCCGTGTCGCCAGCGGCGGCGCCCGCTGCCGCCTGGGCGGCCTGCTGGTCGGCGTACATCTTCTCGCCCAGCTTCTGGCTGGCGGTCATCAGGGCCGCAGTCTTCTCGTCGATGGCGGACTTGTCCTCGCCCTTGAGGGCTTCTTCCAGGGCCTTCACGGCTTCCTGGATGGCATCCTTCTCGCTGGCGTCGAGCTTGTCGCCGTGTTCAGCCAGGCTCTTGTTCACGCTGTGCACGGCGGCTTCGCCCTGGTTGCGCGCCTGCACCAGTTCGAGCTTCTTCTTGTCGTCGGCGGCATTGATCTCGGCGTCCTTGACCATCTGCTGGATTTCGGCCTCCGACAGGCCCGAATTGGCCTTGATCGTGATCTTGTTCTCCTTGCCGGTGCCCTTGTCCTTGGCGCCCACGTGCAGGATGCCGTTGGCGTCGATGTCGAACGACACTTCAATCTGCGGCACGCCACGGGAGGCCGGCGGAATGCCTTCGAGGTTGAACTCGCCCAGCAGCTTGTTGCCGCTGGCCAGTTCGCGTTCGCCCTGGAAGACTTTGATGGTCACGGCCGGCTGGTTGTCGTCGGCGGTGGAGAAGGTCTGCGCAAACTTCGTCGGGATGGTCGTGTTCTTCGTGATCATCTTGGTCATCACGCCGCCCAGGGTTTCGATGCCCAGCGACAGCGGCGTCACGTCCAGCAGCAGCACGTCCTTGCGGTCGCCCGAGAGCACCTGGCCCTGGATGGCGGCGCCCACGGCCACGGCTTCGTCAGGGTTCACGTCCTTGCGGGGTTCCTTGCCGAAGAATTCCTTGACCTTTTCCTGCACCTTGGGCATGCGGGTCATGCCGCCCACCAGGATCACGTCGTTGATGTCGGATACGCTGATGCCGGCATCCTTGATGGCCGTGCGGCAGGGGGCAATGGTGCGCTCGATCAGCTCGTCCACCAGGCTTTCCAGCTTGGCACGCGTGAGCTTGATGTTCAGGTGCTTGGGGCCCGAGGCATCGGCGGTGACGTAGGGCAGGTTGATGTCGGTCGAGGCCGAGTTCGACAGCTCGATCTTGGCCTTCTCGGCGGCTTCCTTCAGGCGCTGCAGGGCCAGCACGTCGTTCTTGAGGTTGACGCCCGACTCCTTCTTGAACTCTTCAATGATGTAGTCGATGACGCGCTGGTCGAAGTCTTCGCCGCCCAGGAAGGTGTCGCCGTTGGTGGAGAGCACTTCAAACTGCTTTTCGCCGTCCACATCGGCAATCTCGATGATGGACACGTCGAAGGTGCCGCCGCCCAGGTCATACACGGCGATCTTGCGGTCGCCCTTTTCCTGCTTGTCCAGGCCAAAGGCCAGTGCGGCCGCCGTGGGTTCGTTGATGATGCGCTTGACATCGAGACCGGCAATGCGACCGGCGTCCTTGGTGGCCTGGCGCTGTGCGTCGTTGAAGTACGCGGGCACGGTGATGACGGCTTCCGTCACGGGCTCGCCCAGGTAGTCCTCGGCGGTCTTCTTCATCTTGCGCAGGATGTCGGCGGACACCTGCTGGGCCGAGATCTTGTTGCCACGCACTTCGATCCAGGCGTCGCCGTTGTCGGCCGCCACGATCTTGTAGGGCATCAGGTCGATGTCCTTCTGCACTTCCTTTTCGGTGAACTTGCGGCCGATCAGGCGCTTGACGGCGTACAGCGTGTTCTTCGGGTTGGTCACCGCCTGGCGTTTGGCGGAAGCGCCGACGAGGATCTCGCCGTCTTCCTGGTAGGCCACGATGGAGGGCGTGGTGCGCGCGCCTTCGCTGTTCTCGATCACGCGCGTGGTGTTGCCTTCCATGATGGACACGCAGCTGTTGGTGGTGCCCAAGTCAATGCCGATGATTTTTCCCATTTTGTTCTCCGCGATGCTGGTTGAATTTGGATAGCTGTAACTTGTGGATAACCTGGCCAGGTTCAAGCCAGGTCACGTTTTTTATTTGGGGGCGGTCACCGTGACCAGGGCCGGGCGCAGGATGCGGTCGGCGATCACGTAGCCCTTTTGCAGGACGGCCACGACCGTGTTGGGCTCCTGGGCGGCCGGCACCACGCTGATGGCCTGGTGCTGGTGCGGGTCGAACTTCTCGCCCGCGGCCGGGTTGATGGCCAGCACCTTGTTGCGCTCCAGGGCTGACTGCAACTGGCGCAGCGTGGCGTCGGAGCCTTCGCGCAGTTGCTGGACCGTGGCGTTCTGGATGGCCAGCGCGGCGTCCAGACTGTCGGCCACGGGCAGCATGCTTTCAGCAAAGCTCTCGATGCCGAACTTGCGGGCCTTAGTGATCTCATCCTCGGCGCGGCGGCGGGCATTCTCGGCCTCGGCCTTGGCGCGCAGGAACTGGTCGGCCAGTTCGGCGCTCTTGGCCTTGAGTTCGGTCAGTTCCCTTTGCAGGCGCTCCATCTCGTCGGAGGCGTGGGCGGCCATGGCGGCCTCCATTTCTTCGGGGGCAGGGGTGCCGTGCTCTGGGGCGGATGGGGTGTTTTCGGACATGTCGATGGTTCTGGATCGGATTGGATGCGGGAGCCTGCCAGATGTAGGGGCATTGCCGTGCTTTTCAAGGCGCCACTCCCGAAAGAGGCGCTTTCCGTGGGCACGCAGGCGGCTGTCGAAAGCGGTAAGTGTACAGAAGGCGCCGAAGAGGTTATAATTTTCGGCTTTGCCTTGCCACACTGCTACAGACGCAGCAGGTGGCTTCAACCCAGAAGGAGTATGCATGCGTCATTACGAAATCATTTTGTTGATCCACCCGGATCAAAGCGAGCAGGTTCCTGCCATGCTCGAGCGCTACAAGGGCATGATCACCGCCGGCGGTGGCAAGGTGCACCGCGTGGAAGACTGGGGCCGCCGTCAACTGGCGTACCTGATCAACAAGCTGGCCAAGGCCCACTACCTGTGCGTGAACATCGAAGCCGACCAGGCCGTGATGGCTGAACTGGAGCATGCCTTCAAGTTCAACGACGCCGTGCTGCGCC